>Ga0315291_10000154_pt1 | contig 82408 bp, 76 predicted proteins | sample YL17G12_20_MG_FD_203070 | JGI IMG/M metagenome (GOLD analysis project Ga0315291, IMG submission 203070) | Sediment microbial communities from Yellowstone Lake, YNP, Wyoming, USA - YL17G12_20 | ecosystem: Environmental > Aquatic > Freshwater > Lake > Sediment | place: USA: Wyoming | collected... | reverse complement strand
TATTTCAACGGAAAAAGGTCCCAGAAATCCAAACATTTTCTTCCGCCGCTGAAATTCGGAATCCTGAAATTCCAGTTAACAAGCCAGAAACTCAACTACGGTGTCCTAAATGTGTGAAACTACTACAGATTTTCATGATTTTTGACCACGGATTCACACCGCGGATTTACAGGATTTACAGGATTAGACTGTTTATCTGATCACAGAATTCAGATTAAATAAATTTTATTTTTTTCTTAGGCTAAACAGAACTTCTTTAATTCAGTCCAAACCTGTAATCAAGAAGTATCGAAATCCTGCTAATCCGTGGTCAGATATTCAGTTTGACAAAATCCGTTATATCATCTAAAATATAACACTTAATATTGAAATATGCGTCGAACAGACAGGTCAAATGGATCAACACCAGATGACCGTTATCGGCTGACAATGGCAGAATTGGAGGGCCGGCTTCAGAAGGCTTTGGTACGCACGGATCTTAAAAGCGATTCCGGTGTTCCAAACCGCCTTTTTGTCATCCGTGGATTCCGAAAATCAATTAAGGATCTGATGCACGAAGCACATCCACACAACACTATCTATGTGGATGGCGCTTGTGAGGGACCCTATCTTGACCCGAGACGCAGAATATATTCCCTGGATCATCATGGCGAATGTATTCGCCAAATCACGATGGCCAGCTGCGAACAGGCTCTCATGCTTGCACGCTATAGACATGTGGATGCTACTGATTTTAATATCATCGCCAATGATCCTGATACGGATACTGTTTTGGCAGCATGGGCGCTCATGAACGCCGATAACTTAGGTTACAGGGATGACGTTTTTAGTAAATTGGGTCCCATATACCAGCTCGCAGGGAACGTTGACAGGCATGGTTTTGGATATGAAGAACTGGTATTGCCCGATGAAATCATCCGGAGAACACGGGAGAAGATCCTCTGGTTCCAGAATCGTGAAAAAGAAGCAAAAAAAAATGACCGATGGGGAAACATTGATTTTGTTGAGTTTACTGAAAGAGTCTTCAATGACATCGACGAGTACGCCTTTTACCAGGATACTCCCGAGGAGGAGGTCGTGATTCAAGGGCAGGAAACCCTGGATATCCCTGGCTCCGGCGGGCAAACCGTGCTTTTTGTACGTTCGAACGAAGGCGGCATCTACGGCGCCATACGGGAACTCGTCATCCGTAAAAAAGATAAAAATTGCGCCTGCGTGGTTTGGACCGATGGCAAAAACCGATGGACTATAAAGACTACCGGTATTATTACTAAATACGATTTGCGCCCTTTATTTCAACGCCTAAGGGATGAGGAGGAAAAAGCCCGCACCGCGAAAAATGTCCTTGACCTCGACTTGCTCAAAAACAACTGGGGAGGTGATGCGACTATTGGCGGTCAGCCCCGATATTACGATGGCTCCGGCCCATTTATCGATGGCGACAAAATCAGGGCTATTGTCATCGAAGAACTCGCCAAACAGGTTTAAAAAATTTCCGATATCTGATAAAATGCCAAAGTAAGTTAATCGGAAACCAAAATGGACAAAAAAGAGGCAAATGAAAGAATTGGCAAATTGAAAGCGTGGCTCAAGAAGTGGAATTACGATTATTTCGTGCTGGATAAAAACGATATTTCCGAGGCGGCGCGGGATCAGATTAAAAAGGAGTTAATAGAACTTGAAACTGAGTATCCTGAATTCATCACGCCTGATTCTCCTACCCAAAGGGTCGGCAGTGTGCTTTCAGGCAAATTCGCGAAAATCAAACACATCACACTCAAACAGTCTTTGAGCGATATTTTTTCCGAACAGGAACTTCTGGACTGGGAAGAACGGATTAAAAAACTAGTGCCTGGTGAAAAGCTGGATTACATAAGCGAATATAAAATTGACGGACTTAATTTGTCGGTAATTTATCAGAAAGGAAAATATTATAAGGCTATCACTCGCGGAGACGGAGTTTTTGGGGAAGATGTTACGCATACCGTTAAAACGATTTCGACTGTTCCTCTTGAACTGAATGAGGTGCATGGTGTGAAACTTGAGGATTACCCTGTTATTGAAGTTGGCGGGGAGATTTTTATGTCGAAAAAAAGTTTAGAAAAACTAAATGCGGAAGGCGGGCAGTTCGCAAATCCACGCAACGCCGCGGCAGGAACGGTAAGGCAACTCGACCCTTCGGTTGCCGAAAAAAGGAATCTTGAAATGTATTTTTACACTATCGGATTACCTGAAAAATCAGACTTTCCAAAACCCAAAAGCCAGCAGGAAACCCTTGAGTTACTTCAGAAACTCGGATTACGTGTGAACAAATTTTTTGTTCATCATAAATCACTGGATACTGTGTTAGAGGAAATGAAAAAATGCGGGAAAAAACGCAATTCACTTCCTTATGATATAGACGGAATTGTCGTAAAGGTTAACCAGTTCCGCCATCAGAATCTTTTGGGTTCCACGGCCAAAACGCCAAGATGGGCTGTGGCTTTTAAATTTCCAGCTGAACAATCGACGACTGAGATAGTTGATATACAGGTACAAGTTGGCAGGACTGGCGCTCTCACACCCGTAGCCATACTTAAACCGACTCAGGTCGCGGGTACAACCGTTAGCCGGGCCACTTTGCATAATGAAGATGAGATTAAAAGAAAAGATGTGCGTATCGGTGACACTGTTATCATCCAAAAGGCGGGTGACATAATTCCTGAGGTTGTTGAGGTTATCAAAGATCTACGTACAGGTAAGGAAAAACATTTTAAAATGCCTACGAAATGCCCTGTATGCGGTGGTGAACTTGAAAGGCCTGAAGGCGAAGTTGTGACGCGCTGTATAAATCCTAACTGTTTTGCTGTTCACCATCACCAGCTTGAGCATTTTGTTTCAAGGGATGCTTTTGATATAGATGGTTTGGGAGATAAAGTAACGGAACAGCTTATCGCCGCCAAGCTGATTGATGACGCCGCGGACCTTTTTACTTTGAAATACGAAGACCTGTTGCAACTTGAACTGTTTAAGGATAAAAGGACTCAAAACCTGCTCGATGCCATTGAGAAAGCTAAAATAATATCGCCTTCTAGGTTTATATACGCTTTGGGTATTCGGTACATAGGCGCTGAAACAGCGGAAATACTGGCAAACAGTCTTCATCTTAAGGCGCATAAAATTGAGATAAAGGAATCCCAAAAACGCGAACAGATGACGCTTTTTGCCGAGGAAAGGGCTTCAAAAAAAATCCATGTGGCTGAAATCGAGGATTTACTTACTGAAATCAAAAAACTTTCCCTTGAAGAACTTAAAGAAATCGAAGGTATTGGCGATAAGGTCGCCGAATCGATTTACGAATGGTTCCATGAACCGAAAAATATACACTTTTTGAAAAAACTTCAGCATGTCGGCATAAAACTATCGGCTGAGGGCTTGAAACCAAAAAGCACTAAACTGAAAGGCCTTACTTTTGTGCTTACTGGCACTCTTCCTACTTTAAGCAGAGATAAGGCAAAAGAACTCATTAAGGAAAATGGAGGTAAAACCACTTCATCTGTCAGCAAAAATACCGATTACGTGCTGGCAGGTTCGGAACCGGGGAGTAAGTATGATGATGCGGAAAAAATAGGAATTAAGATTATTGGTGAAAAGGAGTTTTTGAAGATGATTTAAATTAATATTTAGGTTGTAGTTTGTAGTGAGTAGTTTGTAGTGATTCTTAGTTGCAATTAATAATACAACCTACAAACTAGTTATATTTTATGAAAAAAAAATTTTATTTATACGTATAAAGAGATGTCTTGAAAAATTTTTTCATGTCTATAAAATATAATCTGCCTTTAAAATTTAATATTTAAATACTATGTTATTCAAAAAAGATTCATCTAACGGCCTTCTGGTTTTTATTGTTATAGTATCTATAATAAGCGGTTTTCTTGGCGGCGCTCTGACTGTGACCATCCTCCCAAATATTGCGCCATCACCTTCAACGGTAGCCGTGCCAAAAAATGCCGAAAAGAAAACTGTTTATGTAGAGGAATCGAGCATAATCGATGCTGTGAAAAAAGTAAGTCCTGCTGTAGTCAGCATAGTGATAAGCAAAGATGTCCCTCTTTTCAAACAGGGTTCAGGCAATTTTAATAATTTCTTTTTCGGTACTCCTTTTGAAAACGACCCGTTCTTTAATTTCCAATTCCCGACTCAGCAGTACGATACTGATGAGAAGGGCAATATCAAAAAAACACCAAAAAAAATCGGGGGTGGAAGCGGGTTTATTGTTACAAAAGACGGTCTGATACTTACAAACAAACATGTAGTAGATGATACCGAGGCGGACTATTCTGTCATTACTAATGATGGTACAGAATATAAAGCCGAGGTCGTAAGCCGTGACACGCTTAACGATATAGCGGTTGTAAGGATAAAAGACGGAAAAGGCCATAAATTCGATAACCTTCCTGTTGTCGAACTAGGCAGTTCTTCGGCTTTGCAGGTGGGCCAAAGGGTTGTGGCGATAGGAAACGCATTAGCTGAGTATGATAATACGGTTACCGCCGGCGTTATAAGCGCCAAGAACCGAAACCTTACAGCCGGAACAATAAATAGGACTGAATCTTTGATAAACCTTCTTCAGACAGACGCGGCGATCAACCCCGGAAACAGCGGCGGACCGCTTGTTAACCTGAACGGTGAAGTAATAGGCATAAATGTCGCTATAGCTGATGGTGCTCAGGGAATAGGTTTTGCTATTCCGATTGATGACGTGAAACCGTTAATCAGCAGCATTAAGGAAAATGGAAAAATCGTAAGGCCTTATCTGGGTGTACGGTATATGCTGCTTGATAAAGACAAGGCTCAGGAATTGAATATCGATGTCGAGGGCGGCGCGCTTCTTGTCGGTGACGAAGCGAAAGGCGAATTTGCCGTTGTCCCCGGTAGCCCAGCGGACAAGGCGGGACTTCAGATGAAGGACGTAATCCTTGAGGTAAACGGAGAAAAGGTCACAGATGACAAACCTTTGCAGAACCTTGTGGCGGAAAAAAGCCCAGGGGATGAAATCACATTAAAAGTCTGGCGAAGCGGAAAGGAAATCGAAGTTAAGGTTAAACTTGCTGAGGCAAAATAACTTTTATACAAGATACAAATTACAAGCTACAACCCTTCAAAAAAATTACAATAGCCAAATTACAACTTACAATTTCAAATTACATTTAATTAAGTTTGTATTTTGTAATTTGTAGCTTGAAGTTTTTTGTTTATTGGGATTTGTAATTTGGAATTTTTTATTATATAGTTACTTCGTTAATAATAAAAACAAATATGGATCTAACCAGTTTGATGAAGGATGTAATCGCCTCAAATTCCCCAGATTTACACCTTCAGGTCGGACAGCCTCCAATAGTCCGCGTAAAAACAGGAAATATTGTGTCTGTAAGCAAATACCCTGTTTTAAAGATGGAGGATATAAAAAATGTCCTGGAACAGATAATGACAGAAACGCAGAAAACCGAGTATGAGCAAAACCTTGAGGTCGATTTTTCTTTTTCCTTAAAAGGCAACGGTCGTTTTCGGGTGAACGCTTATCATGACAGGTTCGGGCCTGCTGTCGCCTTTCGCATTATTTCAGAAACAATCCCTACCCTTCAAGAGCTTGGATTAGGACCAGCAGTTGAATCCTTATTGCAAATACCTAATGGGCTGGTTTTGCTTACAGGGCCTACCGGATGCGGGAAATCCACTTCTTTGGCAGCGATGATCGATTATGTAAACGAGCACCGCAACGCGCATATAATCACGATCGAAGACCCGATTGAATATATTTATAAAAACAAAAATTGTCTCATTACCCAGCGCGAAGTCAAAGTGCACACACATTCATTTGCCAACGCTATGCGTTCTGCCCTTAGGCAGGATCCTGATGTTGTTCTTGTAGGCGAAATGCGCGATCTTGAGACCATAGCCGCTGCGATGACAATGGCTGAAACCGGCCATTTAGTGTTTTCAACTTTGCATACCACGGATGCCGTTCAGACCGTTGACCGTATAATCGATGTGTTCCCACCCAATCAGCAGGGCCAAATCCGTAACCAGACTGCAAATATGCTGAAGGGGGTAATATCACAAATACTCATTCCACATGCCAGCGGTGAAGGAAGAATCGCGGCCAGGGAGATAATGATATCAAATGACGCCATAAGAAACTGCATAGCCCAAAATCAAACGCAGCAAATCTATTCGATGATACAGATCGGAGCATCTGACGGGATGATTTTAATGGATGATTCGCTTGAAGAGCTTGTAAGGTCCGGGCACATCTCAAAAGAAGATGCTCTCTCCAAAGCGCATGACCTTGAATCATTGACCAAAAGAATTGCATATATCAAATAAATTTTGTTTTATAAAAATACACAAGCTGAGGTAAAAACCGCCTTGGGTCCCCAAAAAATGCGAGGCAGGGGCCCTGAACCAGCCGTGTACCAAGCGCAAGCTTTGGTACACGGCTGGTTCAGGGGGAGAGGGTATTTTTTGGGGTAGAGGAGGAATTTTACGAAAGCTGAAGTGTTTTTGGTTTACAAAAATACGCAAGCTGAAGTAGAATTCCGACGTGCCCAGGTGGTGAAATTGGTAGACACGCCAGCTTGAGGGGCTGGTGGCCGCTTATTAGGCCATGGAGGTTCAAGTCCTCTCCTGGGCACCACATCTCCAAATTGTACTCCAACTTTCCCCAGCAGCCGCTTCTTCGGAGCGTGTTGGGTTCAGTTTCTGCACAATTGGGAGCCGCTACCCCTCAGAATACTCTGCTCGTCGCTACGTTTCTGCGCTCGCATCCTGTGGAAACCCTGAATTGGTGCCCAAATCAAAAAATAGATTTACAAATCTAGATGTCGAAATGCTAAGCCGATTAACATTAAGTTATCAGTAAGCAAGATCAGGCAAAGAAAACTTATTTCCGTTATTCCACGACTTATGTGTCTGGGTATTTTGTTGTTCTGATTGCACCTCCTCAACTTTTCTTGGCGGTATATGCACTATTTTTATTACCGGCATGCTTATTTTTACAGCATGGAACTGCAATGGGATTTTAATAATGACTTCGACTCCGTTACCGTGTGGCGTAATCTGCACGGTGCCCCTGAAATCCGCTTCGGAATGTATTTTGTTGATTTGTTCCAGCACGTGCTCCGGAAAAGTAAATGACCCTTTTAAAATGGTTATCATCGCGTCCTGGTCCTTCTGCCTTAATTCGATAAGGGTTTCAGATTCTGTTGCGCCAGAATTCAAAGATAAGCTGACAAAAATATATAAAAGCAACTTTTCAAATTTATACTGATCGCCCTGCACCGGCGCTTTTATGTCTGAAATAATACAAGCATATTTGGCATCTTTAAACCTGTCTTTCACGACATGGATAAGATTTTGCAGGACTATGCTGACATTGAACTTTTTGTCTCCGATAATATTTGACTGAAAATTCTTCGTGTTATTCAGGGATTGGTTTATGCGATGAATATACTGTTTGATTTTAGGGATCGCCTCTTTTCCTTCAACGTCGCAGGCGGCCAGAATTGATGTAAGGGCGTCATTGATGTCATACATCATTTTATCAAAAAAAAGCATGCGGGCTTCCTGCTGTAATTGTTTCACCAGCTCTTCATTCTTATCTGATATATGGGATTTCAGAAATTTAGAAATGACCATAAAAAATTTTAATGGTTTTTATAAAATTTTATTTTGGTGTTTTTGTAAGGAAAAGGGAGGTGATAACGAATTACCACCCCCCCTTATCCTATATAAAGTTGCCCTCCCGCATACCAATTGCTAACTTCTTTGTGTAATGTTCCCGATATTCCCTGATTCGTTAGCGTAAATCATAATATATTAATTCAATATGATTGTCAATCAATTATAACAAAACCTTGATTTTGTCTTTTTTATAAGCTAAAATAGACTTGTTCTTAGCAGAGCACAACATAATTTATAATAAACTTTTTATGAAAATTAATCAAGTTTTAGCAAACCTTGGCCTCCAGGATAAAGAGCCTGAAGTTTATCTGACATTATTAAAGACACCTGGCGCACAGCCTGCCAGTATCATTGCCATGAGGGCCAACTTAAATAGGACAACAGTTTACAAAACCCTTGTAAAACTTGTAAATAAAGGGCTTGCCACAAAAACCCAGCGGCATGGTTCCACCTGCTTTTTCGCAGAGGATCCTGAAAACCGGCTTAAAATTTTAATTGATGAAAGGCAAAGGCAATTAGGTGAAATGAGCCAGGCAATGATGGAGACTCTGCCCCTTCTTACACTGAACGAAGAAGACGCTGATAGCATGCCGAAAATCCGTTACTACGAAGGGATTGAAGGCATTAAACAAATATATGGAGTAGTATTGAAAACCGGTAAAGACGTTTATCGTTACGGAGATATAACAAAAATCTATGAGGCTCTTGGGATATATACGGATGAATATATTAAAAAAAGGAATGAAGCAGGCTTTACAACCCATGCCATAATGCCTTTTTATGAAGGTGAAGACACCCAAAAAAAGAAAAATGTTAAGGAGCATCGCGAAGTGCTTTATATACCTAAAAATTTATTCCCAATAGACGGCGAGGTGCGTATTTTCGGCAACAAAGTTGCGATAATATCGCTTCGCAAAGAATCCCCTATTGGCGTAATCATAGAAAGCGAAACCATAGCAAGGATGTTCCTATCCATATTTATGCTTACATGGAAAAACTATGGAAGTAAGGCGATCAAGTTCTAAATATGCTCTTTTATCCTCTTAGGGCGAGCCATAACAGTTGTAACTACTTCGATTTGGCCATCTCTGTCGTAATTGGGCATTTCAATTCTTTGCACAACAGCATTTTCACTAATTAAAATTAGGCCATTTTCATCTTCTGGATATCTGCCATTTTTATCTTTTATTGCGTTTCCTCTTTCATCTTTGGGCACTATATCAAAGCCACCCTCTTCCAGCATAGAAACCAGTTTATTCTGAGTTATAAATGCCCGCACCTGGCCTTCTACTGGATGAAAGCCTATATGATATCCGCCTTGTTCCTTTTCTCTGCCTTTTTCATATACAAGTTCATGTTCAAAAAATGTTGCTGATTCAGGTGTTTTCGTTGAATAGATCAAAAGGCCCCTTCCTGTCCAAACCACTCTGAAAAGATTGGGAACTATTATATGCCTATTAAATGGTTCAAAATAATAGTGTCCTGCATTTTTGATATACAAAATTACCCTTTCATCTTCTACATTCCAACCATAATCAGGGTAAAATTCCTTGTCATTTATCAGATACTTTACATAATCGCCTTGGAATATGTTATGTCCAAAATCTTTATGTGTCTTACCGGAAATTTTTAATTCATCCAATCTTGAACGTGCTATATGAACTGCAGGCTCATATGCATCTATAGCATGATAACCGATTGCATTTGGAAAATTTTCAACCCAATTTTTAGCATCGCCCCCAAAGCCAATGCCTAGTTCAAGAAATCTGAGTAATTTTTCATTAAATTCATGAAATTCTTTTTTATTTTGGATTTGGCTTAAAACAAAACGCATTACCTCATCAGGTTCATCAACAGGTTTCATAAAATTGTGCTTTCCTTCTGTATATAACCTCTGATAATTCTCATAAGTATCGCAGATCTCCCTGCTTAAATTCATAGCTTCTCTTATTTTTCCTTCTTCTGCTAATCTGCCGAGTTCTTTTATTTTTCTTTTTTGATCAGGGGTCAGAATTTTTTTAGCTGGAGCCAGAACAATATTTGGCGCAGCTGCTTTTGGAGTAGTATCAGAGCCATTTATCCTGTGACCATTTATCGTACGCCCAGCTGCGCGATGGCCGAAGTGATATCGATAATAGAGCGCATTTACATAAAATTTTAATTTACTTACGACATCCCCATCTGTTAGTTCAAAAAGTTTACCAGAACATGACAGGCGGAACAGAATATTATCAATGGAATATTTTAATGGCTCTATAACATCATTTTCGACATGGGTCTTATATTCAGAATGTCTTTGGAGTATTCCAATATTATCAGTTAAGAGCTGCTGCAATTCCTCAAACTTCTGTGTCAGTTCATCTTCCGATATGGTAAAAAAATCAATTTCCTCCACGCTATCACGGATACAGGTTGCAATTTCCTGACCTTTTAAATCTATTGATTCCTGATTTTGGGTAACCAGAAATTGACCTGCTAATTGCCTATATGACCAACCTGTTCTTAATGCCTCAATCTGACATGATTTGCCAGTTCCAACCGCTCCCAGAACTACTGGAACACTAGTAGTAACTTTTACTCTTTCTGGCACAATCGAATTAAGCAATTCAGTTTCTCCACGTCGGTTAACAGCAATTTCTTCAGTTATTGCTGAATTCAAATCTGCGGATAATAGATCTATAACTGCAGCGCTTGCGCTTGTGCCAAAATCTACGCTGGGTGGTTCCAGAGCTTCATTACCATCTACTTCATCCGGCATCAAACTTTCTTTTTCATCAGCACCATTGCCTGTAGGTTTTTCGTTTCTTAAATCCCTCATAAAAAAAATAAATTTGTTCAGAAACATATCTGTTTTGAATATATCTTGAAATAAATTTGTTTTCCTAGCAATAAGGATTTATATCCTGAATTAAACAGTCATTATTGTCAATATCATTTTGACTTCTTTTTTAGATTTTGGCAAGTCATTTTTGACCATGATTAACAGGATTTTGAACATGGATTTACAGGATTAGACTGTTTGTCTAATCGCAGAATTCAGAATTTTTACTGTTTCAACAAAATTAATCGGAGCTTCTGTTTAACTTTAAGCAGACTAATCCTGTAATCAGGTTTAATCCTTTATCCAAGGTTGAAATCAGCAATATTCATTCCACAACCTTCCATCTTATTTCTTTCTGCAAATAGCCTGGAACTGTAAAACCCGCCGCTTTTGTATGCCCGCCTCCTCCATAATCAGATGCGATTTTTGCCACATCGACTTCCTCGCGAAGCGTTCTTAACGAGCCTTTTACCTTCCCAGCCCTTTCCGTAAGTATCACGCTGTATTCCGATCCGGGAACAGAATTTACGTAATCGACAACCCCTGTCATTTCCGAATAATCTGCGCCGGTATCCTCAAAATCTTTTTCTTTAAGAACTGACATGGTAACGCCCTCATGGGTCTGGGTTATGTTTTTTAAAACCCTTCCCCATAAGCGCATTGTCGAGATCTTTGTCGTGTTAAAAATTTCCTTTGAGATCGAACGCAGGTTTGCTCCTTTAGCAAGAAGCCTTCCTGCTAATCTAAGAACATCGGGTTTTGTATTGGAATGCATAAAACTGCCGGTATCCGTGTAAATGCCGGTCAAAAGGCAGGTGGCGGTATGGCGATCTATGGGATAACCAAGCGCACAGAATATTTCATACAAAACCATTGTGGTGGATGCCGCTCCGCTATCCACGACATTGTATTTGCCATAAAAATCATTTGAGGGGTGATGATCGATATTTACTGCCTCCAGAGTTTTATTGAATAAAGCAGGATGGCTTTCATGGAATCCTGTCAGATGAGTGGCTCCGGCATCCAAAATCAAATAAGCGTCATAATTTAGAACGGGTATGTCTTTCCTGATTTTTTCAATATTCGGAAGGAAGTAAAACTCTTCCGGTGGCAGATCATAACAGATTATATCGGCACCTTTTCCCATATGCGCCAGCACTTGATACATAGCCAAAGACGCGCCGATGGTGTCGCCATCCGGCGCTTTGTGCGGGATAATCAGAAACCGATTATTTTTTTTAATGAGGGCGTCTATTTTTTCAAGTTCGTTTTGGTTTATTTCCATTTTAGTTTTTACGACACGACGACATGACCTGCCTGCCGGCAAGGCAAGCGAAATGACGACACGACTTATTTGGTCGGTAGTCTATATTTTATGTTTTTTCGTGCCATAGGCACGCAAGCGTTCTGCCGTTGCATCGTTTTTTGGTTATTTATTTAAGATATCAAATTAATCTATTAAAAATGATGTGACAAGCAAATGGCGTGGTCAAAAAAAATGATTATTTTGATGATATATTTTCTTTCTTACTTTTCTTTTAACATTTTCTTTTGCCCTTCCCGTTCGGCTACGCTCAGGGCATGCTTTCTTTTCCCCGCAAACCCCTGCCTTCGCCGTAGCGGCTACGCGCAGGCAGGCCAGAATGAAGGGGATGCATGCGCGCGTGCGTGATTTTGAAGACTTGAAAATTTTATATGTGATTTCTGAATTTCTAAGTTTTCAAATTTTCAAGTCTTCATTGTTCAGTTATAATGAAACCATGGACAAAATAAAAATCATCTTCATCGGCACATCGGAAATCGGAGTCCCGCTACTTGAAGCACTGAAATCGGATGACAGTTTTGATATTAAACTCGTTATAACTCAAACCGACAAACCCGCGGGTAGAAAAATGCAGTTAACCGCATCGCCAGTAAAACTGAAGGCGGTTGATTTAGGTATTGAGGTTTTTCAGCCTGATAATATAAACAATAAAGACAGTGTCGACCGTATTAAAAAACTAAAACCCGACATGATTGTACTCATGGCTTATGGGCAGATCCTGAAACCTGACATTCTCGAGATTCCTCAGTACGGGTGTATAAATGTTCATGCTTCAATCCTCCCCAAACACCGCGGCGCTTCTCCGATACAGCAATCCCTGCTTCACGGAGACACTGAAACCGGAATCAGCATAATAAAAATGGTTGAAAAAATGGATGCGGGCCCAGTTTATGCTGTATCGAAAATTCCGATTACCGATGAAGATAACGCTATTACATTATCAAATAAGCTCGCTCGGCTTACAGCAAAACGGACACCTGAGGTTCTGTCTGAAATCGTTTTTGACGGGCTTAAACCCGTTCATCAAGACCACGAAAAAGCCACTTACTGTCAAAAAATCCGTAAATCCGACGGCAATATCGACTGGAAAGAACAAGCTGATATTATTGCCGCCAAAGTCCGCGCGTTTGCCGGCTGGCCCGGTACACATACGTTTTGGGATGGGAAAAGGATAAAAATCCTGTTCGTCACTCCCCTTCCTTACTTTGGCAATGAACAGCCGGGAACTGTGAGTGATTATAGCGGAGATATTATCGTAACATGCGGAAAAGACGCACTGATTTTAAATGAAGTTCAGATGGAAGGGAAAAAATCTCAATCGATAAGCGAGTTTATTAAGGGTTATTCTGATTTTGTGGGGAGTGTTGTCGGGTGAGGATTATTTCTTGTAGTTTCAAGTTAAGTGAAATAATTTTCAGGGTGCACATCACCCGCCAATAATTCAAGACCAATAATTTATTAAATACAAGAAATATATTACATATTATGAAATATAAACTATTACGACCGAACCAAATAATAACTTTAAGAGATTATCCATTATACAACGAGCACATCCTTCGGATTTATTTTAGAATTTTTTTGAAAAAACAAGGCAAAATCATGCCGCCTTGCCCAGTTATACATAAATCACTAGGAATTCCTTTTATTGATAGCAGAGATGCAAAATCAAAAAAATATAATGCTCTGCTTCGTAGTTTTCTAGAGAAAAACCCTCGTGCCGAATTTTTTCTTCTGGATGGAAGCCATAAAACTACTGCTGCAACATTATCAAAAAAATTGGTTCCGGTTGTTGTTATTGAACGAGATAAAGATTTTGTTGAAGCAAAGAAATTAATTAAATCCGGTGAATTTTTTGGTTGGTATTCGGTTGAAAATTCAATTAAGGAAGCTCTTAATGTATTGGCTAAACATCATTTTGGTGCCTGCGGGTTTCTAACAGTGGAAGATAAAACAAAATTATTAGTTAAAAATAAAAATATTCCAAATTATATGATCTCTTATTTTAAAAAATATTACAAATAAGTGCACCCTGAAAATTATTTCACCTAACTGGCAGAACTATAAACTGAAAATTATATTGTCATGAATAAAAGAATTCTGATCTCATTATTTTTTTCCTCACTGATACTTTCATCATGTTCAGCGACTTCATATCCGACGACAAATGAACCTGTTACACCGACTGAAACGAATAATATCGTCAGCGATGCTTCAGCCGTAAAAACCAGCGATTCCGTTGTAAGTCCAACTGATGCCAAAAGCGGACAAATTTCCGAACCAATCGATAATGCCCTGACTCGAGTCACCAAAAAGCCGTTTGGCATAAAAGTATCTCCGGATAACTCACCCATAAGCCCGGAAAAATTCTCAGGATATCATACAGGTGTTGATTTTGAGACTTTTCCAAATGAACAGGAATCTGATGTAAATATCTACGTCGTCTGTACGGGACCGTTACTGCTTAAAAAATACACCAGCGGTTATGGCGGAGTCGCGGTCCAGCAATGCAACATTGAGGGTTCTGACGTTACGGTCATCTACGGCCATCTAAAATTAGACAGTATTTCAGCAAAAACCGGACAAAATCTGAATTCCGGCGAGCAGATCGGTATTCTGGGCAAAGGGTATTCGACAGAAACGGATGGGGAAAGGAAACATCTGCATTTAGGTGTACATAAGGGAAGGCTACTAGCCTGCTCGGCTATGTGCAGATCAAATCTCAGCTTGATGGCTGGATAGACCCTATGACATTGCTGAAATAAACGCCAGAGGATTGTTGTAGAGTGTTGGTAATTCCTTATTCGAAGTAAAAAAGGCTTGACAAAATTTTATTGAACTTTTATAGTATTACCTTATTTGAACATGTCTATGGAAATAGAAAGGTCTAAAAATATAGGTAACGGCGGTACAGCCAGAATAGAAAGCTGGTATGACTCAGTCCACAGAAAAAAACTCTACAGAGTAATGGTTAATGATTCAGACGGAGCTGGTCTTCGCTTGCCTCGCAAGCTCATAGATGGCACGCGAGAAAAAGTAGAGAGAATATTCGATGCAATTTCTCCACAAGACACACTTGATACAATTGAGAACAGAGAAGATGAATTAAACCGACTATAAATCAAATTTTTCTTCCCTTACGACTGACGATAAAACCCACTCAACCCCCTGCAGTTTTTCCTGAATGTATTTTTAAAGGGTATTTTTTTGTAACCTGAATGGTGCTTAAAATATTGCGCTTTTTGGCCAAATCTGATATAATATTAAGATGATTTAACAAATAATTTATGTTCGATTCATACATATCCGAATTCGTGGCAGTTATTAATAAAATCGCTTCTTCGCGCCAAAAACGCGAGGAAAAAGCGAAAACCGAAAAGGAAGGGCAGGAAATCCAGGCTCTTTTAAAAAAAATTAATTCTTAATCGGTTAAACAATGAAAAAAACAAAAGAAAAACACTTATCTTTGGAAGCGCAATCGCTACCTGCTGAATCGCAGGATAATTTAAGGCGCGCGTTAGATAAATGCCGAAGTCTCCCTGATTATTTCAGGGGAATTCATAATCAGGTAAATGAAGCATTAAAAAGCAATGAACAAATTCGTGCCACCCTGGATAATTTTGAGTTAGATACTGAAGATATACTTAAAGCAGTTTTAAATAATGATTTTGGTAACCTTTCATATCAAACAGACAGTGAGGAATACGGGCTAATTTTACAGCTTACAGCTATAAAAAACCGAATGATTGCTGAAGCGATACGTCTAACACGCGATATCGCGACAGAAAAACTACATTTGTCAGAAGCGGAATGGCATATGGTCGAGGGATACACACACATGATGCCCGCGACTGATAATATGTATATGTCATGGCGAACGAATCTTTTCCCGCCTGATTTACTTAAACAACTGAAAAAGTTCGACGATTCCGACGAAGCAGCTGCGCTTCTGAAAAAACGCGGCCTTGATGATCCCTATGCCGTTGCACAAAAGAGAAATGGAAAATTTGTTAATGTCCCTTACGCGTTGGCTTTTCCTGATGATGTAAGGTCTATGACGGCCCGAATTGATGAAATGATCGGAAATCTTTCCAATAAAGCCACAGCTGATACAGCTAACATGATTGCATATTTGGAAGCATATAAAACCGCTCTAAATTGCAATAAAAGTAAAAAAATTGGTGGAGAGTGGTTGTCAGTTAAGCTTTGGAAAGAAGCAGATCAAAAGTGGATAGCGTGCAAAGAAAGGATTCAGTTTGTGCATGGCATTGAAAATGGATATGAAAATACTGTTGATCCATCGGAACTTAAGATTATCCCTGAGTTAAAATTATTGATTCATAAAGATGTAGCATCTGAAAAGTCGGCTAATCTTGAAACGATGCACAATGAAAATGCTGATGTTTTAAAGGGCTTACTAGGAAATCGCAAAGGTGGGTTTTATGAAAAATCTTACAAAGTTTCACACGTTGGATTTTATACGGTCATTATGGGCGGAGGAAACTCTATGGATAATCTTGGTGTGGCGCAAATAGCGCCAAATTACGAAGATGTCTGGCAAGAACATGGGTCAAAAAGTTATGTTGATCCTGATAGTGTACGTGAAGATATACCGAAACATGACGCTATCGCAAAAAGTGTCTTTGGTGATGAGACATTTACCCGAAATTTTAAATTTCCAGAAGGTGACACTGAAGTGCTAAACCGTTATGTCACTGAATACATCGCATCACATGAACTTGGGCATATGATTCTTGGGGATATGAATACTGAAATTATGGAAGAGGCCAAAGCAACATGGAGCGGTCTTGTACCACTTTGGGAAAGATTTAAACAAGGTAAAGTTTCTAGAGAAGTAATTGAGCTTGTAATGAAAGAACATATTAAGTATTGCCTGCGTTATTTAGCCGAAGAAAAAGATGATGATTATAAAAAAGAGGCTTTTATGAATATTAAAATCTTTGAAGAGATAGGAATAATAAAACTTCAAGAGGGACAATGGTCTTTTGACGCTACTAAAATCGATGAGACTTATGAAGCTATAAAAACTGTTTGGTTACAGTTGATAGATTCATATATTGCCGCAAGGGATGCTGGGGAAGACTCTAAAGAAGAATCTCAGCATAAAAGTCTACTTGAGCGATCATCAACTCCTGATAATTTTGCCGAAGCTCTTATGGAAGCTACGCGGAAAGGGATGGAGAAATTTAACGAAGAAAAGTAAAGCCAAATATCCTGACATAGCAATTCATATATTAGACTTTTAAGCATATACATCTACCAAAGGGTATTTATATTTCATCAACCCGAATTTTCAATTATTGCTTTCCTTTTTTCAGGGTCTTTTGTATAATAAATTTGTACAATCAAAAAAATAAAAAAATAATGTAAAAATAATATTCACCAAAAGCGTATAATACATTAGGTAACTAATTGTTATTTTTATTATTTTTGTTATTGTATAAAACCCTAAATAAAAATTTGTCATTTAAAATTTAAAATTTGTAATTATGCCCATATCACCATTCGACAGATTCACGCCTAACGCGAAACAGGCGCTAAGCGTAGCAGAGGAAGAGTCGCGCAAACACGGACTGCCTTACATAGGCAGTGAACATCTTTTAATCGGACTTTTAAGCAATCCGAGGTCGCTTGCTTTTTCTATACTGACAGGCGCGGGTGTTTCGCTTGAAAACGTGCGGATGATACTTACTTCTGCCTCAAACCAGCAACCTGAGGCAAAACAGATACAGCACGGGCTTTCATCGTATCTGACCAAAATAATCGAGGACGCGGTCAGAGTCGCACACAGGTTCAACCATCCTTTTGTCGGCACAGAACATCTGCTTTACGCGTTGGTTTCACAGGGCAAATGCGCCGCCACGGTGATCCTTGAGAACATGCAGGTAAATCCTGAGGATTTCAGGAAGCAAATAGAAGAGATGTTTGAGCAGATGGCAAATGCGCGAAAGAAAGATGTACAGCAGGTAAACACTTCACTCGATAAATTTTTGCAGGGCTTACAGGGTGTTATGTTTAATCCCACTTCACAGGATTATTCAGACGCTTTCCAGCATAAGGAAGGGCCGTTTCCAGGTTCGCAGGGGCAAAAAATAGATAAGAAGACGACTAAAACCCCCGCGCTGGATTACTTCACTACAAACCTGAATGAAAAATTCAGAAAAGGTGAAATCGACCCGATTATCGGGCGCAAAAAGGAGATCGAGAGGATGATCCACATTCTGAACCGTAAGACCAAGAACAATCCCGTAATAATCGGTGACCCGGGCGTAGGAAAAACCGCTGTCGTAGAAGGGCTTGCTCAGGCGATTGTTGAACAAAATGTGCCTGATTCATTGCTGAATAAAGAGATCCTTTTACTTTCACTCAGCAACGTAATCGCCGGCACAAAATACAGGGGGGAATTTGAGGAAAGGATGAAAAGTGTAATCGATGAAGCCACCAAGGTGGATAACGATATTATTCTTTTTATAGATGAAATCCACACGCTTTCAGGCACTGGTTCAGCCGAAGGCAGTTTGGATGCGGCCAATCTTTTAAAACCCGCCCTTTCACGCGGAACTATGCAGATAATCGGTGCCACGACGATAGATGAATACAGAAAACAGATCGAAAAGGATAAAGCGCTTGAAAGGCGCTTCCAGCCGATCATGGTTGAAGAGCCAAGCATCGATGAATGTATCCAGATCCTGCAGGGCCTGCGCGCGAGCTATGAAAAGTTCCATAATCTCAGCATTTCCGATGAAGCGATAAAGGCAGCGGTCAAGCTTTCAAAGCGTTATATTACAGACAGGTTCCTCCCTGATAAAGCAATCGATTTAATCGATGAAACAGCCGCCCTGATGGGCGCAAGGAGCCAGTATAATACGCCTTTAATAAGAGAGGAAAAGGATAAGATCGCCAAAATCGAAAAACAAATTGAGAAAGAGGTTTACGCACAGGAATATGAAAAAGCCTCAAAACTCAAAGAAAAGAAGGAAGCGATGCTTAAAAAAATTGAAACGATCAAGGAAGAAAGTCAGAACAAAAAATCCCGCGTAAAAATAGACGAAAATGATATCGCTAAGACTGTCGGAAAAATAACGGGTATACCTGTGGCGAAACTGCTGAAAGACGAGTCAAAGAAACTCGTTGACCTTGAATCAATTCTGGAGAAATACATAATCGGACAGAAAGAAGCTATTTCAGAGGTTTCTAAAGCAATACGCAGGGCGCGTGTGGGAATCGCCCCCGCGAACAGGCCCATTGGTTCATTTATTTTCCTCGGGCCAACAGGTGTCGGAAAAACCGAGCTCGTAAAAACTCTCGCGAGGGAGGTTTATAACAATGCTGAAGCCCTGATTAAAATAGATATGAGCGAATTTATGGAAAGGCACAATGTCTCCCGCCTGGTAGGCGCGACTGCGGGTTACGTAGGTTACGAAGAAGGGGGCCAGCTAACAGAGGCTGTACGCAGAAAGCCTTACAGTGTGGTCCTGTTTGATGAAATCGAAAAGGCCCATCCTGAATTCTTCAATATCCTCCTTCAGGTATTGGAAGACGGCTATCTTACGGATGCTAAGGGCAAAAAAGTCGATTTCACGAATACGATTGTAATAATGACAAGCAATATCGGCGCCAAAAAACTGACTCAGGAGGCCAGTAAAATCGGGTTCGCTTTGAACGATGATTCACGCAAACAGGCTCAGGATGATTTTAAAGAAAAAAAAGAACAGGTGTTAAAGGAACTTAAAGACACATTCCGCCCGGAATTCCTTAACCGCGTGGATAAAGTAATCGTGTTCCAGCCACTTACCCATGAACACATCAAAGATATTGTGAAACTTCAGATAGATGAGCTTAACACACGTATGCAGGAAAAAGGAATCTCAGTTAACGCCACTGATGAGGCTGTCACCCTTATGGCAAAGCTCAGCTATGATCCGCAATATGGCGCAAGACCTGTCCGCAGGAAATTACAGGATTTGGTTGAAGATCCTCTGGCTGAAAAGATATTAGCCGGTGAATTTAAAAAAGGCGACACGGTCAATATAAGCCGTATACCGGATAAAGACGAGCTTACTTTTATCAGAGTTGAAATTAAAATTAAAAAAGACCCTGATAACAAGAAACTTGTACGGGCTTAGAAATTTATTTCGCAACTCCGTCATCGAGTATATCTGTGCTATCTGCCGGTTTGCTACCCAAAATCTTCATAATAAAACTGACTATTTTGGGGCAGCCATTTCCTGCGAAAGCAATTTTTTAATCTGCGCTCTGAATCTTTCTGAATCAAATGGTTTTTCATGCGCCCTGCCAGCTGACATCATAACATCGAAAAAATTCCTAAGAACTCCATCGCTCATTCCGCCGCTTAAAAACATGATTTTCCTGGATAAATCTGAATTATTTTCTACAAGCCAATCATGCAAATCTTTCCCTGTTCCTTCAGGCATCATCATATCGCTTATGATTAAATCCGGTGAAAGGCCTTCCTGAATTAGACGGATTGCGCTTTTAACGGATTCTGTCGTAATGACTGTGCAATTTCGTGATTCTTGCTTAATCAGCCTGGCAATAGCTTTGGGAATATTTGGGTCATCATCCACTATTAAAATAGTCTTTCCGTCCAAAATCTCAGGGCTTACTGGAATTTTATCATCAATTTCTGTCATATTTTAGGATTAAATTATTAGTCTGTTAAATCATTCGATTTAAGTAAATTATTTTACATATATTTTTGTGTTTGTCAATAATTTTAAAATAATTTAAAAAATACCTGTTAAATTTTTGACTCGGTTTGACAGGAGAAAATCTATATTATTAAAGCCCAAGTGATTTTTTAATATCCTCAGCCTTCTTTGCTTCTTCAGCCTTCTTTGCTTCTTCCTCAGCTTTTAGTTTTGAGGATTCAGGAGACTCCTTATGCTGCTTTTCGAGTTCAGCCAACTGTTCGGCGTGTTTCTTTTCAAGTTCGGTAAATTTCTCCTGCTCCTCCACAAATATTTTGATCAGTTCATCGATCTGGAACTGTGAAAGCTGAGGGATTGCCTCGACAATCTTCTTTTTTTCAGTAAAGGTAAGTGAAATTGAACCCGCGAGAAGCTGGATGAATTTTTTCTCATCAAATTTAGTGTTTGGATGCGGAGGAACTTTCATGCTTGTTATAAAATCCTGAATCTGTTGTTGGTTCCCGGCATTAGCGACCAAAGAGCTTATGTCGACATTTTCCTCCATTATCCCGCTTAGGTCTTTCTGGCCTTTAGCCGGCTGGCCTGTTTTGGGCTGTGCGCCTTTACTTGCCTGAGTTTTCTGCTGGCCGCCTTGTGGTTGTGTTGTATCTGCCATAGTAATATTTCTTAAAATTTCTTATTGATTTTAACACCTAATATAACTTAAAGCAAATTGAGTTTTTTATAAAATTTCTGGGTAACTCAAAAAAAGTTATTATGAAGGCAATTCATAATAACTTTTCACAATAATGATTTTTTTAATCAGCTTTTTTGCTTTTCGCTATTTCTTCCTTAATCAAATCAAATTCTTCTATAATCCTATTTAGTTGCTGATCCAAATTTTTTAACTCCATTAAATCGATTTGGGAGCTTCCTAATGCTCTTTTTTGTTTTTTGATTTGGTCCTGTAGGTCTTTATTACTTAACATAAAATATTAACAATTTTTATTTTATAATCATGATTTTCCTCTAGATGTTTTTGTGGTTCTGACGGTAGGGGTTCTGATGTTATTTAGCTAATGAAGACAAATCAAAATATGCAACGGCTTCATCTAAAGAACTGCTTTTAGCTTTTGTTTTTTTAGTGATTGGTGGTTGGGTTGGCTGAACATCTAGAGCATGGAGAGTATGGGGCTTGTAGGATTTTTCTTTCTCTTTGCTAGGGTTGGTAGTTGGGGTCATAGCAGTCTTAAAAAGTTTGTTATATTTTTTTATAGTTTCAGCAAAACTAGTTAAATAATTTTCATTATGATAAACGAGCCATGCAGCAGTCATATCATCCCAAAAATTTCTTAGGAAAATAATTTTTGCTTTTTTTTCAAAATATTCTATTATCCGGTTTTGTTCACTTTTATCAAGTTTAACAAATTTTCTCAACCATTTTTCATTAGGCAGTCCATTTCTATCAAAATATTCTTTATCTTCAAAATTTAAATCAATTCCTTTTCTCTTTAGAATAAAAAATATTCTATTTTCAATTCTGGTTGCTGCATCTCGTAATTTCTTTAATTTAGCTTGCAAATCATTTCTTTTCTTAAGAGGCATATCCATATCATCTCTAATCGCCTGATAAAGATCGCGAATAGATTTATTTAAATTATCAATTCTTGTGACTAAATTCCTTACCTGTCTTTCAGTTAAATTTTCAATTTCCGATAATCTGTTCTGAATTTCTTGAAGATCGTTTCTTTGGCTTTCATAGGCTGCCTCAGGTTTTATTTTAGGTTGTGGTACTTCTGACTTATTCTGTAAAACTAATCGGTTTTCTTTTATAAATTCAGAAGTGCTTGATAAAATAATAAATAATTCTTTCATATTTTAAAATTTATTTTAATAAATAATTATATCATATTTTTGTAATTATTACAATAAACTTACTCTCTAATTTTAACAAAATAACTTACTTGCTACCTTAGTCTAAAAGTTATATCGTTACTTCGTTATATCGTTAATTTAAACATGGACGAAACGCGTAAGCAAATCAACACGATAGATGCTTTAGTTTTAGCGCTTTTGGGCAAGCGCATGAAATTTGCCAAAAAAATCGGGAAACTGAAGAAAAAAGCAGGTCTGCCTATTTGGGATAAGGCGAGGGAAATGAGGCTCAGGAAAATCTACAAAGCTATTGGCAAAAAAGACGGGCTAAAGGAAGAATTCGTCGATAAGCTTTTTGACGTTATTTTTGATGAGAGCCGACGTTTACAAAAGGAGTAAAGAATAAGAACTAAGCAAATTTACGGCTCGTTTTCGAAAACACCTTTGGCTAGGTTCTTAGTTACATTATCCCATTTGAATATCTGGCCATTCATACTTACATAGACTCCATGCGGAAGAAGCTGAACAGCGCTAAAGGCTGAACCAAAATTAAACAATGCGTCTGAGTTTTCATAATTAGCCGGAATCGCCGCCCCTACTAGCACAATCGTTTTGGGTATATTCTTGAGACCAAGGTATTTAGCTGTATCAGCCATTGTCATTGTTCCGTGCGTAATGATGATAGCTTCCCCCTTGGTCGTTAAACATTTTTGGTAGATGGTTTCTCGGTCTGTATCGTTAATGAATTTGCTGTCTTTCGCAAAAACATGTTCAATTTCAGTTTCCACTGTAATTCTTGATCGATTAACTAATTTTGGAATAAACGATTCAAGCGTCAATGGCGCTTTGTCCTCAGAATCGTATTCGAGACCATCTATTGTTCCACCAGTTGTTAGTATTTTTATTGTCATGATTATAAAAAGGAATTAATGGTATATAAAAAATGAATTTTATTTGTTTGCTAAAGTATATACTGCGATTCCGAAAGCCACTGATACATTCAGTGACTGTTTTTTACCTTTCATCGGTATTTCGATTACCGAATCGCAAAGATCCAGTATTTTATCCTGCACACCTTCAATCTCATGGCCGACTATAAGACATAAGGGATATTTTGGTTTTCCACCTCGGGTGGATCCGCCTTTGGCGGAGAATTTCCTGTAATCCACACTTTTATTAGTTTGTTCCAATGCAACTATTTGCACGCCTTGTTTTTTGAGTTTTTTTATACAGTCAATCGGGTCAATGTAGTACTGCCAGGGAACATATTCTTCGGCGCCCAAAGCCGTTTTGCTGATTTCTTCGCGCGGCGGATAGCCTGTTTGCCCGCAAATGAATATTTTTTTCACTCCAGCGCCTTCGGACGTACGGAAAATCGAACCCACGTTATGAAGCGAGCGGATGTTGTTGAGTAAAACGTATATATTATTTCGCATTTCTGATTTCGGATTTCGTATTCTATTTATCATTTTACATTTAACATTTTACATTTAGATAACAGATTGGAATTGCAAAATTTCAAAATAAAAAAATGGGGATGCGAATTGCGAATTGCGAAACGCTAAAATGTTCTTCCATCTTTTAAAACATACATTGAATTCGGGTTGTACAAAATTTTTGTTCGGATAATGCTATAAATGCCTTCATCATCAGTATTTTCGACTTCCCAAAAAATGCCATTTTTTATAGATTCTGCAATATTTCCGGCATGTAGGTTTATGGCCTGTTTTTTACTTACGCCGATAAAATCCTTAAGGTCGCAGGTTACAATAAAATTCTTTAAACCAAGCTCGGCTTCCTGTAATCCTTTTTCTTTATTGTAAGAATACGTCTTTCCATTGAATCGAACATAAATCCATTCTTTATTAAGATTTGCGAGCTCTCCTGAATTTATGATTTTAATAGCAGCTTCTTTTTTATCAATTCCTTGAGCAAGTTTAACGGCCCAATAATTATATCGCTTTAAACGTATATCATATTTTTTCTTTCTCAGGGCATATTCGACTGTTCTTTCTGCGTTATCAACGATAATAAGCCTCACTAAAAATTCAAGATCGGCATCCTTATATTCACGGATGTCTTCTTTTGTTGAATGCTGGCCGAGGCTTTTGTAGTTAAACGATTTTTTCCCCCCGATCCATTCTTTAATCGATTTGAATATCTGGTTTCCATTGCCACGAGGGTCCCTTTCCGGATGAGGCATAATAGCCATAACATTACCCTGAGGATTGCACAAAGCGGCAATCGCTTCCGTTGAACCGTTTGGCGTTATCGGAAAATCAGAACTGACATTGCCTTTACTGTCGCAATACTGGAACAGGATCTGGTTATTTTCTTTTAAAGCCTTTAATACTTCTGGGTCTTTAAAAACAAACCTGCCTTCGCCATGGGCGTAAGGAATGTGAAGCAAACCTGTGAAATCGTTAAAAGCCGACCTGTTTTGCGGGGCGACATTTTTAAGATATGCCCATGAATTACGGAAACCCGTATCAACGACTTCTCCGTCCTTTATCATCTCGTTCCAGGCCAAAGCGGCGGCCAGATCGTTATTTTCGAAACCTGGTATCAGCCCAGTTTCGACAAGTATTTGTGCCCCATTGCATATACCGAGCACGATTTTTCCTTTTTCCGCCTCTTTTTTGATTATATCCATAATCGGATTTTGGGCAGCAATGATTCCGCTGCGGCTCCTATCTTCATAGCTGAAACCACCCGCGATGCAGTAACCGCTGAATTCTGATAAACGGTTACCACTAAGAATTTCGGGATCATTCCAAAGGATTTCTTCGGCATCCATTCCGTTGCGCTTGAAGGCGCGTATAGATTCACTTTCACAGTTTGTACCGGGAAATGAGATAACGGCGAATTTGATCATAACTATTTTGTTAACGATGTAACGATACGGCGAAACGACGATACAACAAAATAGTCTTAGGTCTCAAGCGTTTAGCCTCAAGTCTTGTTGCTTCGTTGTGTCGTTGTGTCGTTATTTCGTTTATTTAAAAGCCCTCGCAATCACTAAACCATAAACTTTTTTAAATCCATTTTTCTTCAATACCTCCGCGCAATTTTCCAAAGTCGATCCGGTTGTGCAAACATCATCGACTAAAAAATATAGATTTTTTGGAGAATATTGGTGAACACATTTTTTGTTCAATATAAACGCATCTTTTAAATTTTTATGCCTTTCTTCCTTATTCAGCTTTGCCTGTTGCTGCGTCTCGCGGGTCCGCTCCAACAAATCGATTACTTCGGCATTCCGGTTAGTCAGCTTATTTGCGACAGCCCTCGCTATTACTTCAGCCTGATTAAACCCTCTGTAATTCAGACGCTTTCTATGAAGCGGAACAGGAATCAGGATCATCTTTCTGCCTTTTACCATGCTTAATTCCCCTATTTTTTCTGCAATCAGATTTGAAAAATGTTCGGCTAATTCCTGTGTGAATTTATATTTTAACTGTTTAACCGCCGCCTGAATCTGAGGATTTTTGGCGTAATCCAGCGCGTAAATCACTCCATCCAGATAATGAAAATCAGGATCTTTTTCTGTTTTGCAAAAAATCGGCCGGATTTTCTTTTTGTCCAAATGGCTAAGGCAATCAGAGCATAAAAAATCCCCTTCCTTTTTACAGGAAACGCAGACGGGAGGGAACAAGGTGTTTAATATATACGCCAGTGGCGTATCAAGAAACCTCATTCCCATAATATGTTTAATTATCGAATAGCCTTCAGATTATCTCTCGTAAATGTAATAATTTCAGATAGGTTATTTCTATCAACCTTCATTAATACTTCGTTATTGGGATTTTCGCGTTCATATTTATAAAATTTTTCAACTAAGTCTTTTAGGCTGATTAAAAATTTTGCGACTTCTTTAAGGTCATCAGGGTCAACCTTTTGAGCTTTAGGATCTTTTGGGTTTGAATTTCTGTATCGGACAAAAGCTGCAACCACTTTTACTTTATCAGCCTCTTCCAGTTCTTCAACATCAACATGACCTTCATTTATCGATTCACAAGTCGATATAACTGGATGTATTTCAGGAAGTCCTGTTATTCTAAAGTGTTCGACTTCACAGGATTCCCCTCTTCGCCCTACAGAAGGATTACTGTCTGTATGCCGTTCTGGGTCGGAATTGTCGGTTCCGCCATGTGAACGGGAAAGATTGGAGGGTCTCATATTTTTATAATTAAGAATTAAATTTGGTTTTAATTTTAATGTCAGATTAATTAATAGTCAATATAAATTAAACGTGTCAAATTTTCATTCCTAAACGATTCATTTGAATGTCCAAGCTATATCCAACGAAAACGGGCGAAATAATTTTTTTTGAATTCCCTATAGTTGTTTTAAAAAAAGTTTTTTATTTTTTATTAATTCTAATTTCTTTTTCCGCGATAGACTTTTTATCCGACTTTCTGCCTTTGATGCTGAAGAACGATTACGGAATTTTTTTGAATAAACAAGTTTAACTGGCCTTCGCGCCCTTGTGTATTTTGCGCCAAGTTTAGAATCATTATGCTCTTTTATCCGGCGCTCCAAATCAACCGTAATACCAGTATATAAGGTTTTGTCAGCGCATTGAAGGATGTAGAGGCGGTACATGGTTTTGGATTTATCTATTTTATTTTAACATATATCAAAAAATGCCTTAAATAAGCCATCTGTATTAGGTTAAGCTATTTGGTTAAATGCAGAGCTAATTTAGCCATACGTTCACCTATGCGATGGAGCTCGTCGTCGGGGATCTGAAGAATGGCTTCGGTCATTAGTTGCTTATATTTTTCATTAACCTGAGGACCAAATGCTTCTGCAACCACGTTCCAAATGCTCTCTCTTTTAGAATCTGATTGTTTAGGTGATGGCTTTGGTATCTCATTTTGAATAGCTTTTTTTAAATCATCGCTAACATAAGGAGAATTCATAACCTCAAGAGTGAGTACCTTGCTTGCGAATCTGTAAGCATACCCCTTAGATACAGTTACTTGTGAAAAATTTGTTATATCCCAGACATACATTTTTGCGAGAGGGCCTGAATTCATCAAGCCGAACCCCATACCACCCAATTCACCCCCTTCTGCAATATTCGCGTCCTTATAATCCTCTGGTTTTAAGGCAAAATTACCCAGATGAACTGTACCTTTATTTTTAACCTTTTTGTAAGCTTTGCCCGGATCTATATGCATGTATGCATGCATGGCTTCATGATAAATAGTCAGCAAATAAAAATATCGGGCAAAAGTATCAGCATCAAGACCACATGCTTGCGCTGTGGGATTATTTGGCTTCTGTTTTCTTAACTTCCCGCAATCAGCCATGAAATTTTTGTGTGATGTAGCGCTATCATCCGAGATGTTTTGTCTGTCAAAAAGGATAAAATCTCTTTTGTCATGAACATATTGAGGGACAACAAACTGTTTAAATCTTGGGTCTGTGCTAATAGTATTAGGTTCTCTTAATGAAACAGATGGCACCTCTCTGGTACCTGATTTCCCTTTTACAGTTATTGGTTTAGTCGGGTTCATTTTATAAAAACCAACACAAGGATAATTTATATCAAAGTGCCTTTGTATCATGGATGGCGGGAAAAAGATTAAATAATTATTATGCGCCATAAGTACATTATTGATATCATTAATTACCTTTGATGTTTCTTTTAAAAAATCATAATAATTAACTGGCAAAGATGCTCTGGGATTAATATATTTTCTATAAATTTTCAATAATTCTTTGAAAAATTTTTCAGCCTTTTCGGATGTTAATTTATGCATTTCTATCGCCTTTTGACCAAATAATGATTCATTTGCCTTTTGTTTTAAACGGATTTCATTCGCGGTCATTTCAAAATCTTTTAATAGGTTATCAAATTCTTCATAAAATTTTTCCAGGTTCTTACGGTTTATACCTTTTGGCAAAAAATAATTTCCAATCTGTTCCTGCGACCAGGCAGGTCCATTTTCATCGAACTCTATTTTCGGCAAATCGATTTTACCCGCCCATTTTTCATAATCAGCTGAAACTACAGGGGTTTTTGAATCTGCATCCGGGGACTTTATTGCTTTATCCGAAGTTGGTTGTGCGGCGTTTACCGGTTTTGGCGGATCCGCTAATGCTTTTTTGCCTAAAAGCAAGAGTCCAAGCCCCGCTAATGCACCAAAGGACTCACGGCGTGTAATGCCAACAAGTTTGTCTTGAGGTTGAGATTCTGGGGCAGAAGTTTCTACAGTTTTGGGTGTTTCTAAGTGCTGGTCTTTTGACATAGTAATATACCCTTCAGTTTCTTTGTCCGTATAAGATTCCATATTATGTATATTTAAATATTGTGATAAATTATACAATAATATTAGCGTAAGTCAAGTAATTTTGATTTCTTTTATGATTTCTTTTAACGATATGGCGATATGACGAAACAGCAATTTAACATATCTAATATCCAATATTTTATAGCTAATTTATACTGCACATCAAAATTGGATATCAGGTATAAAATATTGGATAGTAAGATAAAAAGTCGTGTCGTTGTTTCGTTACATAGTTTTCAGATTGAAACCTTAATTGACATATGGTAAACTCCCCCTGCTTATTAATCGATATCTTTATCATTATGGAAAAAGTACTTCTTGCTATACAGGTAATCATTTCAATTTTACTGACGCTTTTAATCCTTATACAATCAAAGGATGAAGGTTTTACTGCATCAGGTGGAGGCGGTTTCCATATCACAAGGCGCGGTCCTGAAAAAATCATATTTATCGTAACAATTGTTCTTGGTGTTTTATTTTTGGTAAACGCATTAATGTTTGTATTTGTTAAATAAATAATCAGTATAAGTAATCAGTGCAAGTGTAATGTATAAGCCTTCGCATTTCCTTCCTGTGTCACTTGCACTTGTACTTAATTTATTATGTTCAAGGGACTTAACTATCTTACAAAGGTTGAAAAAATAATTGTTGTTTTTTTGTCATTAATCGTAGCCTTTTGCGGTTTCCGAATTGGTTATGCTTTTTATCTTGAATACACTGAAATCAAACCTGTTGAAGGGGGTATTTACACGGAAGGAGTAGTGGGAAAGATCGGCCCTATCAATCCTCTTTTTGTGCAATATGGAAGCATAACAAATGATCTTACTCAGTTAATTTTTTCGGGTTTAACAAAATATGACCCCAGGACATCGGAAATAGTCCCTGACCTTGCAAACTTTACGGTTTCGAATGATGGGAAGATCTATACATTTACTATCAAAGAAAACGCCAAGTGGCACGATGGGGTCAAAGTGACCAGCAATGACGTCCTTTATACTTATAATACAGTTATTAATAATCCTGGCTTTAAAGGATCAATCCTGAATTACGCGGATTATAACGGCATAAAGGTCGTTAAAGTCGATGATAAGTCAGTTCAGTTTATCCTGCAGTCACCTGACTCATTTTTTCTCGTAAAAACTCTGCCAGGGATACTGCCTGAACACCTTCTGGGTAATGTGCCCATTGAAGATCTGGAGCAGTACATGTTTAACCAATCCCCTGTGGGCAGTGGACCCTATCGTTTTGTATCGATGATACCTGAGGATAATTATATCGAAATATCCTTAGAAGCTTTTGATGACTATTACAGCATTAAACCCAATATCCCTGCGATACAAATCAAAGTCTTTTCAGATTATGAGGACCTTATAAAAAAACAGGGTGAAGTCGACGCAATCAGGAATGTGCCGGATGAATACGCAGACACGATTTTGAAAAAAGGGCATTTGCATCTGGTACATTATCAATTGCCCCAGTATGTCGCGGTTTTTATCAATACCCAGTCAGCCAAACTCAAAAACAATAAAATACGGCTGGCACTTCAGCTGGGGACGGATAAAGATTCATTAGTCAAATCAATTCATGAAGAAAGAATAATCGATACGCCGCTTCTTGAAATCGACCAGAAAAACTGGGTTTACCAATACAGCACAACAAAGGCAAATGGCGCCCTTTTTGAAACCGAATGGCAGGTCCCGAATAAGTCCGATGAAGATACTGTCGCGGAGAGCAGCGCTACCGACAAAACTACGGGTGACAGCGATAAGGAGGCGGCTAAAACAGATAAAATCGCTGAACCCTCATATATAACAGGGCCAAACGGAGGCAAAGACTGGCAGACTTCCGATACAAAAGTTACTTTAACCGGAACAGTCCCTACCAAAACAAAATCCATAATCATAAATGATTACGAGCTGAAAAAATTTGTCCCCGGAGACCCAAGTTGGAGTTATGTTGCAAGTTTTGAATTCGAAAACCTGAAAAAGGGCGATAATATATTTGATGTTTACGCTATAGATTTCAATGAACAAAAAAAGCTTATTGATTCAATTAAAATCACCCAAGGTACCGCAAATGAATTTATTGAGCAAGAATTAACTAAAAATGAAATTGAAAATAACCAAGCCGATGATCTTCCTATACGTAAAAATAAAAATGGTGAACTCCTTGTCCTCCGCTTAATCGTACCTGAACAGCCAGAAACTTATAATGATGTTGCAACAATCTTAAGAGACCAGTGGAAAAAAATAGGCATTGGCGTCAGGATTGTTAAACTGGATAATGAAGCTTTTCAAAAAGCCCTGTTTAAACGGGATTATGATTTGTTGATTTTTGGGCAAAATCTAGTTTATAATCTCGACGCTTATCCGTACTGGCATAGCAGCCAGACGAAAGAAGGAGGTTTCAATCTTTCACAATTCAAAAACTTCATCGTTGACAGCCTTCTTGAAAAAGCCCGCCTTGAATATGATGATAAAGCCAGGAAAAAAACTTTAAACAGCATTCAGGAAATCATCAGTAAAGAAGTGCCAGCCATATTCCTTTATAGCCCGACTTACAATTTCGCCCTTTCCGACAAAATACAGAATGTGAACCTGGATAATCTGGCCACTACAAGCGATCGTTTTGCCAGAATTACCGATTGGTATGCTCAGGTAGACAGGAAACTCAGCGATAAGGCAAATATATTCTCTTTCTTTGATTGGCTGAGTAAACAATTTAAACTTTAGAAATTCGTAATTTGTAATTAGTAACTCAATTCAGTTTAAAAATTACCAATTACTAATTACAAATTACAATATATATATATTTAATCCATAAATAACTATGCAAGTCGTACTTAAAAAACGCGTTCCTAAATTAGGCAGTGAATATGATGTGGTAAATGTTAAACCGGGTTATGCCCGGAATTTTCTTTTTCCCCAGAAATTAGCTGTTCCGGCCTCAACAAATGAGCTTAAAATCGCTGAGGCTATGAAAGCAAAAAGAATTGAAAAGCTTGAAGCTGTATTTGAAAACGCTAGAGCAATCGCTGATAAGCTTAAAGACACTGTAATAACGTTTAAAAAGAAGGCCCGCGGGGAAAAACTTTATGGCTCGCTTAAAGAAAAGGACATTGCCGAAGCCCTTTATGAACAGAGTAGAGTGGAAATCAGTAAAGAGATGATAAAAATCGGGGACCAGATAAAGAGCATTGGCGAACATAAAGTAAAACTTCAGCTAGCTGAAGGCGTTGATGTTCAGATTAAGGTTGTGATTGAAAAGGAAGAATAAACATTTCGTATTTCGCATTTCTGATTTCGGATTTTATTTTACATTTTTCCCGCCAAAGGCGGATTTACAACATTTTACATTTAAGCCGCTTTGAACCATTTGGAACAAGGCGGTTTTTGACTGTTGTCTGAAGGTGGCACACCATGAGCGAGCGAAGCGAGTCGAATGGTGGGCCTGGTAGGAATTGAACCTACGACCAATCGGTTATGAGCCGACTGCTCTAACCACTGAGCTACAGGCCCTTTAATTTTAACGTATTGAAGATATACGAGTTTAAATTTGATTTCAATATAAATTCTCAGACTTATATTAAAAACCAGTCTAAACAACCGATTGCAATGAAAATTATGTTTTAAAAAAGACTTTAACCCAACTTATCCCTTTTATACGTGTATTCAGCTGATGCAATCTCTGTCTTAATATATCCCTGTTTCTGCATAATGCTGGCCCATCCCGTTGTGCGGATTTCAAAGTGCCAGCTTTCGTTGCTTAAACGCACGAAACCAGCCCTGTTCATGCAAAATTCAAGAATATCTGTATATTTAGTTTTTACATCATTTTCTGTGTCAATTTTAGTAAGCTTTTCACCTGTACCTAAACGAACCAGCCTGCAGTCAGCTGCAGCGCCAGCCTGATGCCAGGATGCACCTGGCGGAGCCACTTTTTTTCCACGTTTTTTCGGCGCTGAGGATTCATAAATTTCTTTTTGTTTTTCCGGAGTCCTATAACCTGAAGCCAATACTATATCATATCCCATTTCCTGAGCTACCTTACGAGCTTGCTGAAATGCCCTGTTTACCGAATCTTTTAACTTTCCGCCACCCTCGACTGTTACCAAAGCTTCGTCTTTTTTGAAATCTCTGCACAATTTTGCCACAACCTCAGAATCGGGCTTGTATTTAAGTATTCTGCTGGAGGCTTGTTCGCTAATCTCAATCCTCCTTGCGAATTGTGCGCTTTCAGTCTCTCCGCCTCTTTCCGCAGGCAATCGCACGGTTGAGCCCGCAAGGCTAAGCGCTCCAGCTATAACATCAGTATCATTTCTCGCCATTTCTTTATGTCCGAATTGGGTCGTAAAGTAAATCAGTTTTGCAACGCGGGTTTCTTCGCTGTATTTAGGGGTGCCGTTATAAATCTTTGCATCTTTATTATCCCGCACTATTTGTTCGGCAATCTTTTTTGTATCCGATTCTCCTTTTGCCACAGCGATAACAAGTCTTTTGCCTTCTTTTTTTGCCCATTCCCTGAATCTATCCGGGCTTCCGTAACTTGCGTCTATTAGAATCGCTTCTTTCACATATTCATACTTAAGCCATTCTGAAAGTGTTGCGTAAGCTCTGCTATGCCCCATAATCGTAACTTTTTTATTCGCGTTAACGCCTGTCTGAGATTTCACATACGCGATCAGTTCATCCAAATTTCTCCATGGTATCTGCCCCTCTTTGCCCTTCTGGGATTCGGGCACAATAAATAAAGCTTTTCTTCCGCTTTTACGGAATTGCTCACCGACTTTATTGCTATTCCAAGACTCATCAGCCGAGTTACTGCCTCCATGAAGATATACTACTATTTCATCCAGTTGGTCGCCTTTATAATCAGGATGCCATACATGGACAGTCCCTTTTTCGGGATGTTCAAACCTCCAATGCCTTTCTGAATGCATCTGTTCGACTTTTTCGGATGATTCTTTTCGCTTTTGTTCTATTGCTGGAGTAGGCGGAACCCTAGCTTCTTCCTCTTCCTTTTCTTCCTGTTCAGGTGTTTTTTTTGCTTCTTCCTCTTTCTCTTTTTTTCCTCCGCTTGCTAAATACAGAACTGTGCCCACAGTCGCGGCTGCCAAACATGCCGCTTCCTTTGGAGAACAATTTTTAACTATTGTTTCAACTCCATGCATCATTTTTGCTCCGGTGTCCGCAACTCTTCCAGCAACAATTTCAAGCCCTTTTTCAGTTTTTTCTGAAAATTGATCAAGCCTTTTTTCATATTCCGGTGTTCTTCTGGGCTGTTCAGCCATAAAAATTTAATAAATTATCTTTTTATTATATCATAAATTTTGAATTTGGTCTAATATTTTCCTTTTATAGTACTTATATTTTAGGTTTTGAAATTTGAAACTTGAAAATTGAAATTTTATAAAATCAGTTATACAAAAATTTCCAATTTCAAATTTCTAATTTCAAGGAATATAATCAAATAGTCATTAACTTAAATAAATAATGCTTAAAACATATTTAAATTTCGCAAAAAAACTTGCAAAAAAAGGCGGTAAAATCCTTAAAGACAATTTCGGTAAATTGAGTCCAAAACAAATCGAGCTGAAAGGACCGCATGATGTTGTAACAGTAATCGATAAAAAAGTTGAAAAGATGTATGTCGGCGAAATTAAAAAAGCGTTTCCAGACCATGGCATTATCGGCGAAGAAGGCACATCGGAAAATCCTAATAAAGAATTTGTCTGGGTACTCGATCCACTCGACGGCACAAAAAACTACTCTATTGAAAACCCTTTTTTCTGCACAACTGTTTGCCTGCTAAAAAATAAGGAACCTATTGTTGCAGTCATTTATGAGCCTATCACCGATAACCTTTATTATGCTATAAAAGGCGGCGGTTCTTTTAAAAACGGTTCTCATATCCATGTCTCTAAACAAAGCGACATAAAAAAAGCCATGCTCCTGTACTGCCATGCCCTTGATCCTGATTCGATAAAGCAGGCTGAGCATTATATTGTAAAACTTAAGCTAGCGTCCCGTGACGCGTCGAGGTTACGCGCGGCAGGTTCCGAAATGGCGCTTGTGGCAAAAGGCGTCTGCGAGGCTTATCTGATGAACAAACTCCCATTATGGGACCTTTGCGCAGGCGCACTGCTTGTGCGCGAGGCAGGTGGCAAAGCAACTGATTTTAGAAGCAAAGACTGGAAACCCGGTGACGCGAATATTCTGGTCAGCAATGGAACGAAAATACATAATGAGATTCTGAATATCGTGAAAAAGTCTGATATTTAAAATCTAATGCTTAACATTTAACAATTGACTGCTTTTGTAATTAGTAACTTGTCCGCCAGTGGCGGACCAATTACTAATTACAAGTTACAAAAAATTGTCAAATGTCAAAAGTCAAATGTCAATTGTTTAGTCTTGTGATTCTATTTTAAAAAAAAGACATTATGTTATAATCAGCTGGCTTATTTTTTAATCACTGAATTATGGGAAGTCTTACCGATATCCGCACTGGTGCAATAGTTAAATTAAATGGCTCGCCATACCTTATCGTCTGGAGCCAGTTTAACCGCAAACAGCAAAGAAAACCTGTCATGCGCACAAAACTTAAAAATCTGATAAACGGTTCTGCTTTGGATAAAACATTTTTAGCAGGAGAATCATTTGAATTTGCTGATATTGAAAATAGGCGGTGTCAGTATTTATACAAAGACGCTGATTCAGCTTCATTTATGGATAACGAGACTTATGACCAATTTACCCTGCCGCTTGACCAGATAGAAGGGGCAATCCCTTATCTTAAAGACGATACCGAGGTCTACGTGACTTTTTACGAAGGAAAACCTATATCTGTGCAACCGCCCATTAAAGTCGAATTAAAAGTCATTGAAACTCCTCCCGGCGTTAAAGGGGATACTGCGACTGGGGGCACAAAACCCGCGACGGTTGAAACGGGCGTTACGGTTTCAGTTCCTCTCTTTATTAATGAAGGAGATATGATAGTCGTAAATACGGAAACCGGTGAATATGTCAGCCGCGCGAACCAGTAATCAATGTTTTATGGAAGTCTTAAAAACCGCCTTAATCGTTTCAGTGCCTGTTTTCTTATTGACCGTAATACTTTACGGTAATCCATGGGTTAACCGGCTTTACCAGAAATCCATGAAAATCGGTACAATTAAAACATGGAAGAGCCAGGGGAAATTTTTGGTCATGAATTATTTTTTCATTCTAATTGAAACATTGCTTTTCGCATGGGTATTCAGCATTATTACAATTCATCCTGCTACTGACTGGATAGCGGGCGGCGTTTATTTTGGCGTTTTTCTTTGTTTAATCCGTATTATCCCACGCTCATTAGATACATTCGCCATGGTGCATTATCCCCTAAGGCTACTTATCGCTGAATTAATAAATGGTTGTATCATTAGTTTTCTAATGGGCATCGGAATCAGTTATTTTATTTTTTGAAGACATTCACAATTTCTTCACGATTTGTTAAAATATGATTTGAAAAATTAAATATGACTATTTTCCGTCAGTCAAACAAAATTATATTGGGAATTATCATAAGTATAGCTGTTATTTTTCCATATTATTCAGCCTATGCTTATTGCGGCAATGGCGCCCTTGAGACTCCTGCGGAAGAATGCGATGACGGGAATTTTATAGACAGGGACGGATGCAGTTCATACTGCAAAATCGAGGACATGGCCCCGCCTACGGTTTCATCTGTTTCAATTCCGGACGGAACAAAAGATGTCAGCACATTAACAAATTCCTTAACGATTATTTTTTCCGAACAGGTGAAAGCCAGCAGCATAAACAAGACTACGGTCAGACTTGAGTACAATGGCGCGCCTCTGGATTACACGTTAACACTTGATACCGACCAAAAAACCCTTACTGTAACAATAAATCAGGATCTTTACTCCGAAGCCGCGCATTCTTTACGGATCAATCATGTTTATGATATCGCAGGGAATTATATGAGTGATGAATATATAAATGTTTTCACTACGGCTAAAGCTATAGACCATACTGCACCCACTGTGGTCGTTGACCCGCAAGGAGGAACTTATAATGTGCCTCAGAATGTTACCATTATTCCATACATCGGAAGCTACACAAAAAGCGAGGATTTCATAGATAAGACCGCGAAAATCTATTACACGTTAAATGACATTAACCTGACTTCAACAAGTCCTCTTTACACATTACCTATCTCTATACGGACGAATACAATATTGCGCTATTTTGCAATAGATGAAGTGGGTAACAAAACCCGGATTCATTCTGAAAGTTATAGTTTCGATTGCCCTGAATTTCCTCACGCCAAAAAAGTAACTGACCAGTATCCCGACTGCAGGGTTTTAGAGTGTGAATATGGATTTGATTTGAGGGCCAACGCCTGTGTCATAAGCCTGAATGAAAGCGATCCCAATGATTACAAATCGAATGCTGTCACTGCACCGATGTTTTCATCGTCTACACCTGTTACTATAATCTCCAAACCCTCAATATATATAACGCCAGAGCACAATGGAATAATCCCCCGCCCCATTATCTTTAAAGAGCTAAAAAGGGGCACAATTATAAATTTTGAGCAAAGTACCAAAATAACCGATATGGAAGGTAAACCTTTCACGGGATATATTAAGCCCCCTGAAAATCTTTACATGAAAGATTTTCCTATCAATTTTGGATATTCATTCCGGTCCATATTCAGTTTTAAAGCGGCAGACGGGCGCGACTTGAGTTTTAGTCCGTCATATAAGATCACCCTTCCTTTCGGCGAAAATTATAACCCCGATGAACTTGTAACTGTGCTGACTTATGACTCAGCTACAAATCAGTATTCTGAATATAGCCGTAACATGTATAAGACCGACTTGGCTAAAAAAGAAGTCACTATAACTGCCAGTAGGACCAATACTTTTTTTATCGCCCAGTTAGGAGTAAATTTCAACCGCGTGATATTCACGGATGTCTCGTCGTCACATTGGGCAAAAAATTATATTGAGGCTCTTTACCGCAAAGGGATAGTGAAAGGCCGGGATGCCAATATTTTCGCTCCTAATGAAAATATGACGCGGGCTGAGTTTGTAAAAGTGGTTCTAAAGGCCATCGAAGCTGAAACCGAAAACCCTGATGATATAAAAACAGCTCCTTTTTCCGATGTTCCTTTATACGCGTGGTACGCGCCATATGTAAAGAAAGCGAAAGACCTTAATCTGATCTCTGGCTATCAGGACGGCACATTCGGGCCGGATGAGGTCATCAACCGCGCAGAAGCGATAAAAATTATTTTTACAGCGTTTAATTTTGACCTTACAAAACGAACACTTTCCGCATCTGTTGATGCGAAACAGAGATTTGCAGACCTTCGGAAAGCCGAATGGTATTTTCCATACGCAGATTTCGCTATACAGAATGGAATAATGCAAGGCGTCCCATCAGAAAACAATAATTTTCGATATTTCAGGCCAAGCGAGCCTATAACCAGGGCGGAAATGGCGAAGCTGACAATTAAGACGATGGAACTGGCTGAAAAGCTGAAATCTGATAATAAATCAAATTGGGGCCCAAATATCCCAAACAGCGGGTCGAATTGATGGTTGCAACTCGTATTGTCCCTCAATAGGGATCCTCACGCTAGGCGGAGCCCGCTTTGCGTGGCCGCTTCGCGGTGATGGGTCGAATGGCGGGTCGGATAGTGGATCGATTATGGTTCGTATAGTATAAACCTTTATTTCAGGGTGAATTTATGATATAATATTAAGATACTAATTGTTGACCTAGTTGGAGACCTAATTGGTGACCTAATAGGTGAAACTAAGTTAATTATAATCACCCATTAGGTCCCCGCGTCAAAGGCGCAGGCCACCAATAAGGCCATCAATTAGACAATATGCAATACAAAATCCCGCAAAACGTAGGCATTGAAGACAGGATAGTAGGACCGCTGACATTAAGGCAGTTAATCATTCTTGCGGGAGGATTTGGGATAAGCTATATCTTATTTGCGATTCTCAGCAAAATTTATGAACTCAATATCTTTGAATATATAGTTATAGCTTTGCCGATGCTTCTTGCGGCTGCATTTGCTTTGATCAAGATCAATGATATTCGTTTAATAAAATTTATTTTATTATTTCTCGAATTTTCAATTAAACCGAAAAAGCGCATATGGGACCATAGGGGCATTTCTTCGTTGGTAGCTCCGGATTTGATAGAGGAAAAAAAAGAAGGCCTTACCCCCTTTGAACAAAGTGAATTGGACAGAAAAGCCAAGAGGGCGGCTAATTTAAGGGAACTTACCAAAATGCTCGATTCCGGAGAATTTCAACATGTTAAGGAAGTTGAACATAAAGACATTGACGTTACGCGCGATGACGATCTTGTAACACAGGCTTATTTTGGACATAAACGGAAGGAAAGCCCTACTGAAAATATGTACTGGAGAACAAAAGATTCCCAGCTTAAACGGCTTGAGATTTTGGCTTCTTTGCCCGTTACAAAATTAAAAAAAGGGACTAAGGAAACCGAAATAGCAAAACAGCAAATACTCGATGCCAAAAAAGAGGCTGAGGAAAGCAGAAAAAAATCGCCCCAACCTTCTGCTTACCAACCGAAAACCGCTATTGCCAAAACAGCTGACACAAAAACAGGAACATCGGACATTTCTCAGCATGCCAAACCGATTGCGCCGATTCAGGCTAAATCAGAGACGTTGAATCCACCGTTAGCAAAATCATCCGCTCAGGCTCCTGTGGCAAAAAAAGATGAAGTAAATAAGCCTCGAAAACGCAATCGCCAGATACCGCAACCTGTGCGTAAGAACAACACAATCAACACTCTAAACAAAAATGCGCCTGCAAAATACATACCAAAGAATCCGCAAATGAAAGACAATTCAGCTCAATCTAAAAAGACTGCAACTTCAGGAAAAAGCGGTGAATTTGATTTCAGGGAACTGCAGAAAGGAGAAATCGAGATAAACCTGGATTAAATTCGCATTTCGCATTTCTGATTTCGCATTCAATTTAACATTTTACATTTATCATTTAACATTTAAATTTGATCTAACAGTAAATTGTCAAATGCTAAATATTTAAATGGGAATACGAATTGCGAAATACGAAATGCTAAATAAATTCAAAAACTATAATCTTAAATCATAAATAAAAAATATATGGCGGACACACCACAATTACAAAAAGATAGCGTTAGACAGAAAAAGGGCACTCCTGCGGCAAGTACGCAGCTTTACCTTAATATCGCTGAGATTAAGGATAATGTCGTTGTCCTGAAAAACGGCGGGCTTCGCGCAATACTCCAGACATCAAGCGTGAATTTCAATCTGAAATCCGAAGAAGAGCAAAATAGCATAATCTACTCCTATCAAAACTTTCTAAATACCTTAGAATTCCCCGTGCAGATCTGCGTACAGTCAAAGAAACTGGATATCGATAAATATATTGAAAATGTGCGCGAAAAAGCTTCTCAGCATGAGAACCCTCTTTTGAAACAGCAAACTCTTGAATACGCCGAATATGTCCAAAAACTTATCGAATATGCGGATATTATGGAAAAAAACTTTTATGTTATCGTTCCGTACGATCCTTACAGAGCTCAAAAACTCAACATCTTTGCCAGATTCATGCAAAGCATATCCGCTCAGGACAGTATAGATAACATAAAAAGGCGCCATCATGAATTTCAGGAGTTAAATAAGCATCTTATGGAACGCGTTAATTTAGTTAAAACGGGACTTGAGGGATGCAACTTGCGCGCGGTCCAGCTTACTACGCCCCAGCTTGTTGAGCTGTTTTACAAGATTTATAACCCTGAAACTGCCCGCAATGAAAAAATCGAGGATTTGAAAAAAATAGATGTGGAAGAACTATAACCGATAGACTTCGATGGATTTCGATGGACTTCTATAGATGTCTATAGATGTCAAACGAAGTCTATCGATATCAATCGAATCATGATCCCATTAATTCTATTTCAATCCTCTCCGGGATTCTCGGCATGTTGTTAATCCACATCGGCCATGTCCTGATCTCAACGGCATCGACCTCGGGCAGATTGCCGATGATGTTCTTAGCCTCCTCAGCAGGAAGGCTCAGGACTTTTTCTTTTATTTTTTTACTGAAACGGGCACCCGCGTCAGTTGACTCATCTATAGCGTACTCCTCAATACCATTCACTGTAGCGGTTATTTTGATCTGGCCAAGCGGTTCATCTTCATCTATGACTTCATAAGTTATATTTTCCGGTAATATTGAGTTTTCGCGGATCTGCATGTCTGGGTTTGCCCTGTTTTCCAGTTCTTTTTTCAGCAATGCGTAAAGCTGATCTGAATCAAACGCCACGCCATGCGCGCTTATTTTGGCATAAATATCAAATTTTTCCCTTTCGCTGCCTTCAAGATCATCAGCAATCCGCAAATCGAGAAGCTCGGTCTTTAAATACCTGCTATCATCAAGTAATATTAAATGTGTCTTATTTAATTTATTGACTTCATCTATGTAAGATTTCAATTCGTCTTTTGCCATCAAAATCAGATTCTCCTGTATCTGGTTTTTGGCAGCATCGATATCCTCTTTTGTAACAACGCTTTTATAACTTGTAATGCCTCCGGCCATCGGACCGACGGACTCACCCCATATAAGCCTTTGATTATATTTTGAAAGGGCGGTAATTATAAATTTCGCAGATGTTAAGTTACCCCTTTCACCGATTGGTTTGGCATATATATCAAAAGGGTCGGCTTCAGCGACAATCACCAATGTTCCAGGGACTGGCTCGCCTGATGGGCTTAATGTGCGCGCGGGAACCACAACTCCTGTGGGTATGCGGAAGATTATGCCATCAGAAGTCTGAAAGCGGGTACCTCCTTTAAGCTCCCATTCTTCATCGCTGGTATTTATGATTTTTATTTTGCCCTTCGCGTTAACGCCATTGAATTCCTTGCCCACAGTATTAAATACTTTTGTCTCTTTAGTGGTTGTATCGATAACCTCGCTCGCAATCACATGGGGTTTGTTTTGTTGCAAAAGAGTCTGATTTTTCCTTTTATCAGCCATTACAACGTTAACCGTAAAATTGATGTTATCGAATTTTGGGCGTATATAAACAGTTGCTGATGGAAGGGCTATATAACTTATAAGCATAAAAAGCCCCAAGCTTACAAGAATGATAAGCATAATAAATTTTCTGCTTGGGCGCATGAAATGAAATGCTGAAGCTGAATCAAAACGGGATTTTTTGCCTTTTCCCTCCTGTTTCCTGAAATCTTCTATAAGTTCACGGATGCTGATTTTTTTCTCAAAAGACCGGGTTGGACTTTCTTCTTTAGGAGACAGATTCCTTCTTGCCTGAATGGGCTGTATTTTTACCATGGGGCTTTCTTCCACCTGAGGAGTTTCGATTTTCTCGACTTCTACCCTGCTTAAAACAAGAAGCCCGATCTTCTCTGCCAGATGCTGCCCGTTTCTGTCTGTAGTCACAATAAGAAGCTTCCTCCCCTTTTTTTCAATCTTTGTCTTTAGTATTTTCAGATTGACTACACTTTGGAAAAGTATGGCTTTTTTCGGCACAGCCAAAAGGATCTCATCTTTATTGATATTTTTTATCCTGTCAAAAACCGAGGTTACTTCCTCGTCGATTTCAACATATATGATTTGGCGTGATTCTTTGGGCATATTTCGTTTGTAGGGCTTATTGTTGGGCATCGCTTCGCCACTGTCGTTCGCGAACGCCGTGGCTTCGCTTTGTGGGGCAATTGTGGGGCATATTGTTGTAGTAAAACCACTATTGGCCCAACCATTTGCCCTACAATTTGCCCAACTATTAGGATAAAAGTTTAATAGCCGGCAATTCTTTTCCCTCGATCATCTCAAGAGATGCTCCGCCACCTGTGGAGACAAGGGTCATTTTATCGACAAGTTTCATTTTCTCAACAGCCGAAGCGCTATCCCCTCCTCCTACAATAGAAACTGCACCACTTTCGGCAATCGTCCTTCCGATCATCCGTGTTCCGTGGCTAAATGGTTCCATTTCAAAAACGCCGATTGGACCGAACCAAAGGATTGTTTTAGCTTTTTTTAATTTTGCGACGTATTCACCGATAGTCTTAGGCCCCAGATCAAGAGCCATCCAGCCGTCTTCAACATCGTCGACGGAAACAGTTTTCACTTTTGCGTCTTCGGCAAAACGGTCAGCGACCACAGCGTCGACAGGCAGATGCACTTTTTTGCTTTTCAAAATTTTCTTAACCAAATCACCCATTTCCTGTAAACCTTCATCATCGATTTTGCTCGCGCCCATATTTTTACCCTGAGCCTTAAGCAACGTAAAAGCCAGTGCGCCCGCGACCAGAACATCATCAGCTTTTTCCATCAGATTCGCGACAGCAGCGAGTTTATCCGCTTTTAGTCCACCAATGACTGCTACCATTGGTTTTTTTGGCTTTTTCAGAGCTCCGCCAATCTGTTTAACTTCCTCTTCGACACCAAAACCTGCGGCATAACCTTTCATGAACTTTGGAAGGATCATGCTTGCATGCTTACGATGTGAGTTGGAAAACGCCTCATTTACGTAAAAATCAGCAAGGCTGGCTAAGTGTTTGGCAAACGCGTCGCGCTCATTCTCATCCTTGCTCTTTTCACCGGGATTAAACCTGAGATTTTCGAGCATGACGATTTTATCTTTCGGAAGTCCTTTTTCGCCCCAGCCGTCCACTTTCTTCACTTTTTCCTTTAAAAGTTCTCCTACTTTTTCAGCGACTTTATCGGTTTTCAAATTCGGTTCACTTCCTTTCGGCCGACCGATATGGCTCATCAAAATCATCTGAGATACACCCTGCTTTAGCAAGTACTGAAGTGTGGGAAGCGAATGACGAATGCGTTTGTCGCTCCTGATATTTCCTTTATCATCCAAAGGAACGTTGAAGTCGACGCGCACAATGACTTTTTTGCCTTTTAGGCTTGGTGCGTCTTTTAAAGTTTTCATAAATTTTGATTTAAGATTAAAAATTCAAGATTTAAGACTTGAATATTAACGTAATGATTATAATTATTATCGATTTTTTTTCAATTGACGGAAATGTAGGTTCTATCTCTGAACATAGGAGCTTCATATCCTATATCTCTGTAAGCCTGCTCAGGAATGCCGAGATCGCCCACGTATAATTTTCCGACGATTTCCGGATGCTCTTCAAATCCTTTTTTGGGCATTCCTAGTGCAACCGTGTAATCAGCTTTTATTGTCGGCCGACCGATTGAACCGTCATGAGCATCAAGACCAGACGGAACATCAATTGATAAAATTTTGATACCTGAACTATTTATTTGTTCAATTATTTTGGCTTCAGGAAGCCTAGGATTGTGTTTTAGTGAAAAACCGAATATACCATCAATAATAAGTGAATTTCTGCTGTCGATATTTTCGACAAATTTGATTCCTAATTTTTTACATTTCTCCATTTCAGCTTTTGCCATTGGGCTCATCTCATCAATCGGATACAAATTAAAAACCGAAACATCAATCCCCTTTTCGTGCAAAAGGCGGACGGTTACAAGTGCGTCGCCACCATTATTGCCTTTGCCAACCACGACCAATATTCGTAAATCATTCATGTGGACAAGCGATTGTCCACCTTCGGATAAATGGATTTGCGGCAAAACCGATTCCATCACCACATCAAAAACCGCCTTACCGGCATTCTGCATCATCTGTTCGAGCGATACGGAATATTTTTCCACCGCGTGGCGCTCAAAAGCCTGCATTTCGGCGGTTGTGACGTATTTTACCATTATTGACCTTTTATAACATTCGCCAGTAAAGGTATAGTTTTTATCCTTTCATTATCCATAAAAATCCTGATTTCATAATTACCCGGCTCATTAAACATATAATTATTAATTTCAGCTAAATATAAGTTATTTTAGTCCTAATTGAGGACGATCCCTCATTTCCCGCTCTAATTTTTTCTTCTTTTTCAAATCCTTGATGTGTATTTCAGGCTTAAGGTCTTCAGGCATAGGATTACCCGCCTTTCCCATTGCCTCCCTAGTAATTTTGCCAATATCGTAATGTGTTTGGCTTGCTTTTGCCTGCCCAAGTTTTTCATTATTTTTAAGATGAGAGCTCAGTTTCTGTGCAGTTTGAGTGATTCTAAAGTCATTTGCGGCAAGTTCAACAGTGCCAGCACGGTCTAAGGGATTGTCATCCCCTATGCCCTTGTATCTTTGAATTTGCATTTTATTCTTCCCTGCATACATTCCCTCATATCCTTTATTGTGAAAATAGCCAAAATTCTCAACACCAGAATCACCCGCCACTTTGCCTAATTCTATATTGTGGTCACTAACGTGCTTTCTTTTTATTAAACGCCTTTCTTCTTCTGGTAACTGGTCAAAAGCCTCCTGTCTTCTTGTTTGAATGGCGAAATAGGTCTGCGCCAAAGCGATAAACTTTTTACTTGGATTCCCATTTTGGGCAATAAGATAGCAGGCGTATCGTGTTAGATGATAACCTTTAGTTTTATATAGGGCGCCTCTACCTACTTCTATCAGTTCATCCACTACGATGAATTGATCATCAACATTTTTTCCGCTGTTTGTACAGGCCTGCCTTGCCTTGTCTATCACAGGTATGAATCTCTGCCATTGGCTATAATCAAAAATCTTCATCAGCTCACGAGCAATCCAATATTCGTTGCCATTTTTATCTATTTTCTTTGATTCTTCAAATGGATTTTTTGAGGAAAAGGAAGTTGAAAGATCATTCATTATATTAAATGCGAAAGATTAAAAGATTAACAGGCGGTCCTCATTTTACTGTTTTTTATAGTGATTTGCAAATTATGTTAAAAACCAAATTACTTGTCTTTAAGGGATACTTACCTAACCTTTTATCACATTCGCCAGTAAAGGAATTGTCTTTATTCTCTCATTATCCATAAAAATCCCGATTTCATAATTACCCGGCTCATTGAATACAAAATTATTGATTTCAGCGAATACATTAATGGTATTTCTTTTGCCATCGTTCCGCAGACGCGTGACTAATGGTTTTTTTACCTCTCCGTTAGGACTTTTTATCATCACAGAAAATTCAAATTCTTTGTCGTTCTGCAGTCTGCTTTTTAAAGCTACCGCTAATACTAATCTTCCTAATGCAGTCGGGTATTTTGTTGAATTTATCTGGCTAAATATACCCATCAAATTCACATTTCCGTTGTTATCTATAGATGTGTAATTGCACAGATGAGCGTACTGCAGTTCGAAAAATTCTGATATTTCAGGCATAATGATAAGTTAAAATACGATATTTATCTTAGACGTATATATCGTTAATATCAAATATATTGGTAATCCAACTCTTAACTAATCAAATGCTTAAATACTTTTTAATCTATTCGATCCTTGGCAATCTAATTGCTCTGAGGTCAGTCCCATCGCTAATATAAAAAGCATCTTCATCAATAATTGAAATAGATACATCTTTGCCTGACTTGTCCAATTCCATTATCTTTTTTATTACATCTTGATTTGCATATAGTGATTCTACAAATAAATCATGTTGATGGTGATAAAAATCCGCTTCCGGATCGGCGCTTCTATCTTCAAAATCAGCATTCCAATCCTCATCTTCATCGTCGTCGGCAAAATTACTATCAGGGTTATCAAAATCATCTAACCAGCATTCATACAATTCAGATTCTTCGCTAATCCCATCAAGAACAAGCCTATATAAAAAACTGAGAAGTAACAAATTAAACCTCCCTTCTTCTTCAGCGTTATCGAATTTTATATTGTCACCATTTATGCTTAATATTATTTCTTCCCGTCGTCTCATTTCATCTCCTAAACATTCAGCATCGGGTAAGCTTTTTACTTCATTTGGGTCTCCCTTTTCAAAGTCAGCTTGTGAATTATTTTGATCTGTCATAAATAGTAATAAGTGGTATTTTGGATTATATTATATATCATTTTTTTATTTTGTCAATAGTTTGCCGAATATCACATAATCCGATATATTTCATTAGTAATCTCAAATCACAAATGAAACAATATCTCGACCTCGTAAAATTTGTTCTGGCAAACGGAGAAAAAAAAGCTGACCGCACAGGTACGGGGATTTTATCTGTATTCGGATATCAGAATAGGTATGATCTGCGCGAAGGATTCCCGATAGTCACCACAAAAAAGCTGTATTTCAGGGGGATTTTGCATGAACTTCTGTGGTTTTTAAAAGGTGATACGAATATCAAATATCTGGTCGATCGGGATGTGAAGATATGGAATGAGTGGCCGTATGAGGCTTTTAAAGTCAGCTCTGAGTTTAAAGGCGAGACTCTTGATGAATTTGTCGGAAAAATAAAATCCGACGACGGATTCGCTCAGAAGTGGGGTGAGCTTGGACCTGTTTACGGAAAACAGTGGATAAGATGGGAAGGGCATGACGGCAAACCGATTAACCAGATCGCCAATGTCATTGATGAAATCAAATCTAATCCTGATTCGCGCAGGATGCTTGTGAGCGGGTGGAATGTGGCGGACATTCAAGATCTTATTAAGGGTAAGAAGTCCGCGCCGCCACTATGCCACACGATGTTTCAGTTTAACGTATCCAGCAAATTCATAGATATGCAGTTATACCAAAGAAGCGCGGACATAGCCCTTGGCGTTCCGTTTAACATAGCGAGCTATTCGATGCTTTTGATACTGGTCGCGCAGGAGTGCAATCTCACCCCGCGCCACTTCATACACACATTTGGAAACGCGCATATTTACCTGAATCACATAGATGGGCTTAAGGAACAGCTTAAACGGACTCCGCATAAACTGCCTCAGCTTAAAATCAAGAAAAGGCCATTTTGGGAGCATGAGTTTGAGGATTTTGAGCTGGTTGACTATACTTGTGAGGATCCAATTCGCTTTCCTATTGCTGTATAATTTATAATTAATTGGTGACCTAATGGGAGACCTAATTGGTGACCTAATCGGGGAAGTAAAGTTGACTTACAATCCATATAATCACCAATTAGGTCTTCGCTCCGCCGTAACGGCGGAGCAGGTCACCCATAAGGTCACCCATAAGAAATATGACCCACAAAATCTACATCATCGTCGCAGCTGATGAGAACAACGGTATCGGCAAAAACGGCAAAATGCCTTGGAATTTAAAAGATGAACTGAGACATTTTCAGGAAGTTACCACAAAAACTGTCGATCCTGATAAACAGAACATGGTGATAATGGGCAGGACGACATGGATTTCAATACCATCAAAACACCGTCCATTAAAAAACAGGAAAAATGTGGTACTTACACGAGATGCTGATTTTGAGGCTGACGGCGCTTTGGTTTCTCCAAGTTTAGAGGAAGCTTTGTTTTTAGCAGATCAAACTGTGGAAAACATTTTTATCATAGGAGGCGCCTCTATATATAAGCAGGTAATTGAAAAAAACATAGTCGATGGTATCTACCTTACCCGCATTTATGAAGAATACGAATGCGACACATTTTTCCCGGAAATTCCGGAACAGTTCGGTGAACCATCAAACCTCGGCGGCGCAGAGGAGGATGATATTAGTTACAACTATTTATTTTACAGCAAATAAAACATCAATTTTAATTAAGACTTAATAATCAAAGAAGACGAGCTCCAATTATTTACACTTTTAAGTACGGGAGGTCTTTGCCCTCGTGGCATTCTTCAAATTTTTTCCCCGATCCACACCAGCATAGATCGCCTTTTTTTGCTGTTTTATGGGCGTTCTGAATCCATTGCAATGATTTCTTTTTAAAATCCAAAAGTTCTCTTTGCATTCGTTTGAGTTTTTCTTCTACACCATCGTGCAAGGGCAACATTTTTGGATCTTCCCTATGCTCAATTATAATCTGAATAAAACCTAAAATAATGTCTGAGATGCTCAACAGTTGGGTGCCGATAAAAAATTGAGATAACTCATCAAAAAAATCAACGTGCATTGTTTTTTGATCTGGCATAATTGAAGTCGTTAGTCCGCCAACAGCCAAGTTTACGTGAGCACCATAGTCATTCGTATAGCCTTTATAAGTTTTAAAAACTTCATTTAATCGTGAAAAATTGGCTACCATAAGCTGAAATGCCTTTGATTTTAATTTTTTGGTCATTTCAGGGAAGCCATCTGTTTTAGACGCCAAAAAAATATCATTACACTCTTCATTCTTTTGTAAGATATAGAAACAAATCGCCATGCAATCTAGGGCATATCGTAAATTTTGATTGCTTTGAAAGGCGTGTAACCTGAGTATGGAAGATATAGCTAAATGCAGAGCAATTGTAGCCTGTTGCTTGAAATACATAAATAATATTGTGTTTCTATCTACACTTTTTATTAATTCACCATCTAGAAAATCCCAAAATTTAGTACAGATAGCTATTTCCTGTTTTCTGAGTTCTAAAATTTCAGCTGAATATTCAGCTTCACCTTTAAGGTAGTCAAAAAAGCCATGAGACATAACCAGTTCATTAATATTAAGTGGTGGCCCGGGGCGGAATTGAACCACCGACGCAAGGATTTTCAGTCCTTCGCTCTACCACTGAGCTACCAGGCCACTTAAAAAGTTCGCACAAATATTAATGTAATATTTATATAGGTGCAAGTTTTCTTATATTTTTTATTACTCGCCTTGTAAAGCATCCTCTTAATCCGATAAACTTAAGGCTGATATTCATTAAGCTTAATAATATGAAAAAAATATTCCTTTTGATTTGTTTAATTTTTCTGACCGCCTGCCAGCCAGCGACACCAAAACCCGACACGCAACCTGATAGCGGAGGTACTGGAATCGCGAATCCCGCGTCTGTTAACTGCCAGCAGAAAGGCGGGACTTTGGAAATGCGGGATAATGAAGCCGGACAATATGGGGTATGCAAATTTACTGACGGAAGCGAATGTGAGGAATGGGCATTTTTCCGCGGAGAATGCACACCTGGTTCGAATAATCCCTCAGACACTAAACCATCAGACAACACCCCACCTTCAACTCCTGCTACCGCATGCTCCAGTGATTACATTCCTGTATGCGCGCTTATACAGGTGCAATGTTTCCGGGCTCCTTGCCCGCCATTGTTTGAGACGATTGCTAATGAATGTCTGGCCAAAGAACGGGGAAATATGCTGCTTGGTTATACTTCCGGCCAATGCGAAAAAGGATTGGATACAGCTTGTAAGACCGATGCTGACTGCTTACTGCCCGGTGATTATGCCGCGATGTCCAGATGCCCTTTCCAGGCCAAATGCGTGGCTGATTCATGCGTGGTTGTTTGCCCTGCCTCATTTGCGGTGAAATAATTTATTATTTTAAATTACCTGTTGATCTGAAGGCGCCCTTCGACTCGACTCAGGGCGTCGGCGCGATTTGTGAATCACGCCTTCAGATATTAATATTGTAATTTACCCATTAATTTTATGCGGAAACTCCATTCAATTGCCCTAGGATTATTATTATCAATAGCGATGTTCAATTACGTTCATGCGCAGGAGGCTTTTGACATTGAAAACTTCCAAACTGATATCCAGATTCAGGAAAACGGCACGCTTTCTGTAACTGAGTTAATTGAAACAAACTTTACCGCTGAAAGGCACGGCATTTACCGCGACATCCAGACTCAGGGCATATCTATAAATGTGACTAGTGTTACGGATGAATCAGATGACACAAGGCAGTATTCTATTGAATATTTTGACGAAGGAACAAGGGTTAAAATCGGAGATCCTAACACATTAATCAATGGGAAGCAGATTTATGTCATTAAATACGATGTAAAAAGGGCGGTAGGGTTTTTTGATGACCATGAGGAGCTTTACTGGAATAGCACTGGAAATGCATGGCCTGTTAATATCTTAAAAGCTTCGGCAACTGTAAAACTGCCATCTAAAGTCAAAGGCGCGACAGATCTTAAGTTTAAATGCTATACCGGTCCTGCCGAAAGCACCGATGAAGAGTGCGCTTATAAATTTGATAAAGCAACAAATTCAGTAACATTTACTTCCAACAATCTCCTGCCCGCTTTAAATGGTCTTACGATAGCAGTCAGTGTTCCGGCAAGTTCTTTTCCCCGTCCAACCACGCTTGAAATAAAAAGTAATCCATCTGACGCCAAAGTCTATTTAGATGAACAATTAATTTGTTCAACGGATTGCGTCAAGGACGATATTACCCCGGGGGACTATACTTTAACCGTCAAAAAATTTGGTTACGGAACGCCCGAAAGCAAATCTATCCACATCAGTGAAGGTACAACGTCAACCGAGTCTTTTGATCTTAAGGCGCAGATATGGTATTCGGCTTTTAAACTTATCATCTTATTGTTTTTTCTAGCTGTGGGTTTTGAGCCGATATATACATACCGCAAAAAAGGCAGAGACCCGCATGGACGGGGTGTACTTGTGCCTCAATACGATCCGCCTGACAAACTTCTGCCGGCTGAAATCGGCTCAATTGTGGATGAACGGGTTGATATGAGAGACCTGACTTCGACTATCATCGACCTTTGTGTGCGCGGATATCTTAAAATTAAAGTCCTTCCAAAAACTCAGGGCTTGCTTTTTAAAACTGATGATTATGAACTTATAAAGCTTGATAAGGGCAAACCTGGCGACAGAGGACTTTCTGAATTTGAAAAAATGTTTATCGAAAAAATCTTTGGCGGAAGTTCTACAAAAAAAATATCCGATCTCCAGAATAAGTTTTATGCAGATCTTCCCGCGCTTAAAGATTCACTTTATAAAAATCTTGTGGATAAAGGTTATTTTCCTGTTTCTCCTGGCGCTGTGCGAAAAAAATATTTCATAAAAGCGCTTCTATTAATATTCGGCGGCTGGTTTTTAATGTTCGCGGAAATAGCGATTTTCAGGACGGGATATTCTTTTTTCATATCAATCAATGGCTGGCTTTCGCTTCTATTCGCGTATTTTATGCCGCAAAAAACTAAAAAAGGCGTTGAGGCGCGCGAACATATACTTGGATTTAAGCATTATATGGAAATTGCGGAAAAGGAGCGCCTTAAATTCCAGGAGAAGGAAAATATTTTTTACGAATTTCTTCCTTTCGCAATGGCGCTTGGCGTCGCGGATAAATGGAGTAACGCATTTAAGGATATTTATAAGGAACCTCCCCAATGGTTTGTTGGATATGCTGGACCTTTCAGTCCAACAGCTTTCACACATAGCTTGAATTCGGTTTCCGGTTCGATTGGCTCTTCATTCGCATCCCATCCGTCTGGTGGTAGTGGCGGAAGCGGTTTTTCGGGCGGGTTTTCCGGCGGTGGAGGCGGTGGTGGCGGTGGTGGAAGCTGGTAACTGAATATTTGACTTTTCCCGTCAAAGGCCGCGCCAAAGGTCGGGCAGGCGGACAGGCACATTTTTGATTTCGTATTCAATTTTGCATCAAAAACATGTAATTAGTAACTTGTAATTTGTAATTCTATGCAGTATAACGGTATCAAAGTTACAAATTACTAATTACTAGTTACTAATTACCAATAACTTTTAAAAATGAAACTGAAAAACTTAAATATTTTATTATCGATTATCATCATATTTGTTTTAGCTGCCTGTAAGCCATCGTCCCCTGCTCCATTTTCAGAGACAGGCGGCAATGTCCAACCTTCAGTTACAATTGATAACACAACCAAACCTTTAGAGGCAGAAAATAGTCAATCAGTTACCCAGGATCCCGATGCGGAACACGGATGTATAGTCGCTCAGAGCTATAAATGGTGCGAAGATAAACAAAAGTGCATTAAGGAATCTGAAGAAAAATGCGAAAAGGCAACAGGTTACGTTAAACCTAAGATGAGCTATTACCTTATAGAAGAAGCTCTGGCAAAAAAATATGGCAAATCCGTCGACGAATTTAAGCTTGGAATAAGAAAACTAACCCTTGCCCACTTCCGCGGAATAGTAAGCGGAATGGATGGCGTTATACTTGCCGCAAAACAAAATAATGACTGGGTGATTGTATTCGACAGCGTTTTCGGAGACAAAAAAACATACACGTGTACGGATGTGGAAAAGTACAATTTTCCGGAAGACATGATCAGCGACTGCACCAAATAAAATCATTTTTCTGATAATAAGGATTTGGTTTATAATAAAATTCTATTAATTTATTAAACCGTTTATATGAATGCATTAAATTTGAAATTCTCTAATATTAAATTTGCCCGATATTCACTCTCTATGTTCGTGGTGCTTTTAGCAGTTTTCTTATCTGTCATTTTCACTAAAGAAGGCGGACAATATTCACCCCCGCCAGAGCTTGGCTTATATATAAGTTACGGCGAAGGGGAATTTTTAATAAACAAAAGCGATACCGGTTGGAAGCCCGCTTCCTACGGAACCGTGCTTTTTAACGGCGATGGCTTAAGGACAGGGAATAATTCCAGAGTTACGCTTCAGTCCCCATGGGGGATTACTGTACGCCTTGGCGAAGATACGGAAATATCAGTTATTAAATTCAGCGCCAATGATATTTTGCTAGCTCAAAGCTATGGGACTACTTACCATAAAATAATTATGCATAATGATGATTCAGCGTTTTCTTATCAGGTCAGGGCGCTTAATAACACGATTCAGACCAAGGGGGGTATTTTTGACCTTTCAACGAATTTAAAAGACATGAGAACAAAAGTAAAAATCCTTGATGGGAAGATCAATATGGCTGTTAGCCTTGCCGACATCATCGAGGTGCAAAAAATAGGAAAGGGTAAAGAAATAACCGTTGACCCTGGGAATGAAAATCTTGTCACACTCTCGGATATAACAAGTGATTATTTATCAAGCGCTTGGTATTTATGGAATAAACAGGAAGATGAGAAATACAGTTATGCCGCGGAGGGTTCAGGTGTAATTTCGGTTACCGGCACACAAACAAATAATGGAACCTCATCTGCTACTAAAAATACAAACGCAGGCGCGACTTCCACATCTAAAACTACTCAAACGCAAACTGGAAGCTGTAAACCATCCCTTTGGGTTAAGAAAGCTGCTACCTATAACGGTATCTTTGTAAACTGGACCACATGCAAAAGCGATGATTTTCAATTTTACAAAGTAGTCCGTTCCTCGATAAACAAAAACCCGTCCTACCCGAATGACCCTGTTGTTTCTTCATCCTCAAACAGAAGCTACGCGAACTTTATCGATAAAACCGTGGCTTTTGGCATGACTTATTATTACAGAGTATGTGTGGTCGAACGCCTGGGGAAGGTAACATGCAGTAATGTAGCGTCTGTTACGTACTAACTGACTTTCATAATTTTTAATTTCAAAAATTACAAGGCTTTACGTAGGTCAAGTTTGTAGGTTGTAGTTTGTAGGTTGTAGTATTATTTCCGTTTAGATTTTCTACTACAAACTACGACCTTTTTTCAATTTATAATTGTAATTTTTGTAAAAAAAAGGGGACCGTGATTACTCACGAACCCCTATCCCATCAATATCCACTCTTACCATTCAGTTGGTCAGGCTACCCGTATAGATATACACGATAACGGCTTTCGGGCCGTCAGGGATTTGAGGCAAATCAACCTTGTCCTGTTGCTTCTTCTTCGCCGGTTCTGACTGGTCCCTTTTCAGCGGAATCGTGACCTTCCTTCCCTCGTCATCACAGGGCGTGTGCCTTCCAGGATTCTCAATGCTATCTACGCCCCAACACCAGATCACTCTGTTTGACTCGATTTGCTTTTGCAACATTGCATTCTCCTTTCATTTTTTTGGTCTTAAGTGGAATATTGATGGGAATTTCTGAACCGGAACCACAGGCATTACCTGAGTTCCAGGCTACATTTGAAATATCAAAAAAACCGCCTGAATAGGCGATATATCCTGTGTTAATAAGGATTTAATTAAAATACCGCCATTTAACCTCGTTTTTCCATATATCGCGATGATTTCTGAGATTCTTATTAAACATTTCTAAAATGATTTAATTTAAGCTCCCTTGCTCCTCTGGTGACAGTTGCAATACCAACATTAAGCCTGCTTGCTATCAAACGCTGAGAACTGCCTTTCTTTAATAATTTTATTACTTCCAATCTTTTCGGGATAATTTCCAATTCCTGAGGCGTAAGGAGAGCTTTTAAAAAGTCTTTCATCTCCTCTGCAGATTTTATTCTTATTAACATTTCCACCAATTGATTCAGATATTTTTGCATATGTTATAATGAACTAGTACATAAGTACATTAGGCTTCACATTAAATAAAGTCAAGACGATTTGATATATCATAAAATTACATCTTATCCGGCACATCCATTCCTAATAATTTAAACCCATCTTCCATTACTGTAATAACTGCTGACGTTATAAGAAGCCTGCTTTCCTTTTTATCTTTTTCCGACTGAAGCACAGGCAGGGCGTTGTAAAAAGCGTTAAAGTCAGATGCAAGCTGATAAAGCAGATTCGCGATATGGTTTGGCTTGAATTCTTCCGTCGCTCGATCAAGGCTTTCGGCGTAAGCCAGGATATCCAGCACTACTTTTGTTTCAAGGTTATCCGATATAGCCAAATCATAATCTTTTGTTTCGGCTGGGTTTAAGCCTGCTTTCCTTAAAATCGACTTCGCCCGCGCTACAGTATACATAAGGTAAGGCGCGCTGTTTCCTTCAAGGCTTAACATCTGATTCCAGTCGAATGTGATGTTTGATAAGCGGTTCTGGTGAAGGATATTGTATTTTATCGCGTTCACGCCCATGGTCTTAGCCAGTTTCGCTTGTTCGTTTTCAGTAAGTTCTGCACCTTTTTCTTTTATAAGGGCGGATGAACGCTTTTCAGACTCGTCCAAAACGTCATTCAGGATTATGATATTGCCTTTGCGCGTGCTCATCCCCCCTTCCTTAAACTGCATGCGCCCGAATTTCACGTGAACGTTAACCGCGGGTGTGAGTTTCAATTTTTGAGCGGCTTCAAAAAGCTTCCTGAAATGGAATTCCTGTGCAACGTCCACGACATTTACCATTAACTCCGGATGCCATTTCTCTTCCCAGTATTTTATCCGGGCGAGGTCACGGGTTACGTAAAGGGTCGCTCCGTCAGCTTTGCGCACAACAGCAGGTGTTTCAGCCGGATCATCGGGTTTTATAATCCACGCGCCTTTTTCTCCGTCTACAATCACTCCGCTCCTTCGTCCATCATCCAATATTGCGGCCATCTTATCCTCGTAAAAACTTTCACCGTTCATGTAATCAAAATGTACGTTAAGCCTGTCGTAAATCGGCTGGATTTCCATAAGGCTCCATTTAACGATTTTTTTCCACAGTTTCCGGTTCTCGGCATCGCCTTCCTCGAATTTTTTGTATTCCGCGCGCGCCTCTTCATCAAGCTCAACGTCTTTGTCCGCCTCAAAATGGAATTGCACGTATAATTTCAGCAATGTCGGTATCGGATTTTTCTCGATTTCTTTAATATCCCCCCACTTTTTTATCGCGTGGATAAGCTTGCCGAACTGCGTGCCCATGTCGCCGATAAAATTGTCCGCGATGACTTTGTAACCGCGTTTTATGCAGATCTTTTTAATGGAATCTCCGATAATCGTGGAAAGCAGATGGTGCACGCCCATAGGTTTCGCGATATTCGGATGTGAGTAGTCGATTACCATAGTCTTGCCTTTCATGGAACCGATCTCGTCCTGCAAATAGGCATCAAGCGAACCGACTATCTCGCGCAGAATTGCTGAAAAAAATTTTTGTTCAAGCCATAAATTGATAAAACCCGGCCCTGCGACATCGGTTTTGGTGAATAATTTATTCTTCTTAAGTTCATTTGCGATTTTTTCCGCCACATCACGAGGATTCTGCCCATATTTTCCTGCAATCAACAGCGCGATGTTGGTCGCGAAATGGCCGTGATCCAGAGTTTTAGCCTTTTCAATGTGGATATCCGTAATATCAACCTCAAAATCGTTTTTTTTGATAGCATTTGCTACGATTTCCTTTAATTGATTTAGCATGGTTTTCATACAAAAGGGATTATAACATAAATTTTATGGGATAATTAGGATTTTTAGGAGTTTTAAGATTATCAGGATTTGTAAAGGGTCCGAGGGGTTAAATTCCTAATAATCACAATAATCCTAATTATCCCAAATATCTTAAAAGATAAAGAAGTACGCTTGCCACCCCTTTTAATTCTGATAACATTAGACAGCTAAAGGTTGGTAAATAATAAAATCCATATCAATTTTACAGCATTTAAACATGACCAATTTAGTCGATATTGCCAGGGAAATGATCCAGCAGTATGGGTGTATAGGATTATTTACTCTCACATTTCTGGAGCAATTTATAGTCCCTATTCCGACGGAAGTTTTCATTGCAATGGGGTCGGCCGCGGGTCTCACCTTTAAAACAATTGCATTGGCGATTATACCTGCGACATTACTGGGTGAAACCATTGGATATTTTTTGGGGAAATGGCTAGGACAACCTGTCACAATATGGCTATTTGGGGAAAAACGTTTAGCCAAAGCCGAAAATATAATTAGCCAATGGGGATTTTGGGGCGTGATTCTTGCAGGTTATACACCAATACCATTTAAGATCATCAGCTGGTCCGCAGGCATATTTAAGATGTCTTTCTGGAAATTTATATTGGCTGTATGCCTCGGGCGCATACCCCGATTTCTGTTAATCAGCTCGGTTGCGGGCTGGGTATTTTCCACAAAGTTCTACGCATCAGCTGAAATGAGCGCGCTGATATTGGGCGCTGTCCAGGGCCTTACTGAATTTCTGCCTATTTCAAGCACCGGACACCTTGCTATTATGGAAAATTTCCTAAAACTGCCCCCTGCGCTTACGGCTGATAACCTGCAGGTATTCGACATCTTCCTTCACGGAGGATCGCTTTTCGCCATACTCATTTATTTCTGGAGAGACTGGCTTAATGTGTTAAAGGAACTTTGGAGGATGGTCAGCAGATTTAAATTCGACAAAGATACCCTTACCGCCAAACTGATTATAGGCACTATCCCAGCTATTTTTGCCGGCATATTTTTCGCTGATGTGCTGGAAAATGATCTGAGACACATCTATTACATCGCGATTTTCTTTTTAGCAAATGCTATTTTTTATCTGATAGCCGAATGGAAAGGCAGGCATAATGGAGGCGAGTCCATGAGCCTGAGAAAATCACTTTGGATCGGAATTGCGCAAGCTGTGGCTTTGATACCAAGCGTCTCACGCTCCGGCGCCTGTATGGCCACAGGAATGCTTGTCGGCTTAAAGCGCGAAGTATCGGCTAGATTTTCTTTCCAGTTAGGCGCCGTTGCCATTCTTGCGGCTAACGCATATACGCTTTTAACCCTTAACCACGTGGAAGTCATACCTAACTTATCATTCACTTTAATCGGCGTTATCACTTCTTTTTTAGTAAGTTTAGGCGCAATAGCATGGCTTTTGAAGTTCCTTGAAAAACACACTCTACGGCCTTTTGCGTTTTACCTGATGCTCCTTGTTGCGCTTATATATATGGTGTTTTGATAACGATACAACTTTAACTCTAATATCTAATCCTTAATCTCTAATATCTAATTTTGTCAGTCGGAATTTCCGATTTGCAAAATTAGATATTAGGTATTAGATATTAGAGATTTTGGCAATTACTGGCAAAATTTCAAAATAAATCTCTCAATCGCAAGCGCCAATTCATCCTGGTTATCGGTTGTGACGCGTATTTTACTGGTCTTTAAGCCGACGTCGATTTCAAGTAGCCTTTCGTATGCGCTTTTTAATTCAGCTGTTTTGAAATGCCGAAGCTGGGAAATTGTATTTTTCGCGACAAAAGGATGGATTTTAAGAGACGTAGCGACATTAGCGGGATTGGAATTCGGATAATTAGTAAGATATCCGCCTACCTGTAAAAAAAGGCGGAACTGCCGGGCGATCATATAAAAAACCTGCCGCAGATTTTCCCCTGCAGCCATGGACTGATGAAGGTTTATTATCGCCTTACGGTGGTCCTTTGTGCCAAGCGCGTCGGTAAGGTTAAAAATATTAGCCTCAATTGTGGGAACCACAAGGCTGTCTATGCTTTCTATGTCGATTGGCCGGCCTTCGCAATAAGAGGAAAGTTTTTTAAGCTCCTGGTCTATTTTCCATAAATTCTGCCCGGTAAGGCTTATCAGATGTTCGGCCGTTCCCGTGTCTATTGAAGAATCATATTTTCTGACCTTATTCTGAATCCATTTATTCAAAGCAGGACCGCTTAATTGTTCAAAGTTTTTTACCGTACCTAGTTGAACAATTTTTTTGTACAAACTTTTTCTTTTATCAGGATTTGGCTGTATAAAAACTACTATACTGGTTTCCGGAATTTTCTCTAAATAATCAGCCAATCTGTTGTCGGGTTTTGCAGTTTCTTCATCCTGTTTTACATCCTTATCTGAACTGCGGGTTTTCGGCGCTTCCAGAAGATTCTCGATGAAAATCAGCCTTTTTTCGCATAAAAACGGTGCCGCCTCGATATGGGATATCATTTCCCCGATCTCAGCTTCCGCCCCGTCTATCTCTATGAGGTTTATATCGCCGTGTTTTTCTTTAAACGCATCCTGCCATGCTTTGACCTGCTCATGCAGAAGGAAGGTTTCTTCGCCTGTGAAGAGGAATAAATTATTCATTTTGTGGTGGATACTGTGTGCTACCTATTATTGAACAATATTGGCTTTTTAAACTCTAAGTCCTAATTTCTAAACTCTAAACAAATTACAATGTCAAAAATTTCAAATACAAAACCATTGCTAAATATTTATATTTTGAATTTTGGTATTTGAATTTTGAGTTTGTTTAGGATTTAGAGCTTAGAGTTTAGAGCTTAGGATATCAAACAATGCACAAAATAAGAACATAATCATTTTAGTTTACGAGCCAGGCTCCCCATCCACGCATCATGGATGTTGCTTAAAATTTCGATTATCAGGGGCTTATCCTTATACTTCACTTCAAATGCGGGGTCAGGCGTGACATTGCCTAATAAAATGGGTTTTATATTATATTTTTTGCATACATTTGTAAATTTTTTCGCGTCTTTCGGATTTACTTCGCAAACAAAACCTCCTGTTTCTGAAAAAGCTTTTTTAAACGGCTTTAAAAACAATGACCCGGTTTTTCCTATATCAACCCGAATTCCCAGATGGCCCCCGCCGGTTCGGGCGTGCGGCATGGTCATTTCCGCTAAAGCGATGAGTAAACCGCCCTCCGAAATGTCGTGGCAGGATTTTATTAATTCCGCATCAATCGCGTCGATCACGGAGTAAATCTCGTTTTTGGCCTGTTCAAAATCAGACTTCGGCACATTTGCCCCTACGTAACCCAAAATGCGGTAAAATTCACTGGCACCAAGCTCGTCTTTCCTTTCTCCTAATAAATAAAGTTGGTTGCCAGCTTGTTTAAGCTGCATCGTAATGGCTTTTTTCCAGTCCTTCATCACACCGGCGCAGCCGATCATGGCTGTTGGGTCGACTGTGTTATATAAACTCACATTGCCTGAGATAATCGGTGTGGGCGTATTGGGATGATTTTTAAGCGGTATTCCTTTGCAGGCATCAATGATCCCCTGCACACCCTGAGCGAATTCCCACATTTGTTCGGGTTTTTCGGGATTGTTGTAATTCAGACAGTCTGTGATTGCTATAGGGGTTGCGCCGACTGCGGCGACGTTCCTCATAGCTTCCACAATCGCGTTAGCCGCCTGCCAGTAGGCTGAAATTCGGGAATATCTGGAATTTCCGTCCTGCGTAACGGCAACGCCGACTTTTCTGATTTTCGGGTTCACATCAAACCTGTCTAAAAGAGGAGCTATTACACCGGCATCCGCCTCCCCTGCTTCGATTATGGAATTGCCTTGCACATTTTTATCGTATTTATTGTAAACATGGTTCCTGCTAGCGATATTTTCAGAGCTTAAAAGTTGAATAAATAATTTGTTCATGCCAAGACCCTCATCAGCGTGGCAAAGTTTTTCTATATCGCTAACGCTTGGCTCTTTTCCTTTGAAGATTTTTTCCTTCAATGGCCTATCGTACCTTAATCCTTCAGTGATATCTGTGGCTTTGGCGTCGCATACTTTTTCACCTTTATACCAAAGAATATAATGGTCGCTTTTTGTTACCTTCCCGACCAGCGCCGCCCTCGCCCCCTCGGCAACGGAACCCAGTTCCCATTTGTTGTTGTAATGATCAAGAATCATATCCGTTAGCTCAGGATGGCATACCCATGTAAACCTTTCCTGCGTTTCACTGCAAGCAATCACGCTCGGATGCAGATTTTTCATGGAAACAGGGATTTTTCCCAGATCGATTTCCGCTCCGTATCCTTTTTTAGCCACAAGTTCAACTGTAGCGCACATGTTTCCGCCTGCGCCCATGTCTTTAAAGCCGACCTTATGCAATTTACCCATTGCCTTAAGGCGTTTAAACAAATCATAAGTCGAGGCTAAAAGATGCCTTTTTAAAAATGGGTTCGGTTCCTGGACCGCACCCTTGTTTACCTCCTTTTCCTTTTCATCAAGCACCACGCTTGCGAAAGACGCACCGCCCATACCGCTGTTATCTGTTGGCTTGCCGACAGTTATCATGTCATATCCGACTTCCGCCGCCTCATCCGGAACATAAGAATGTATTACTTCGGATTCCTTGACTATTCCAAGCGTCAGCACGTTAACAAGGCAGTTATCGTTGAAATGCGGGTCGAACCTCACATCTCCACCCAAAATCGGTACGCCAATCGGGTTTCCGTAACCAGCCACTCCGCGCACAACTTCGTTCGCGATAAGCCTGCATTCGTTCTTTGTTGTTTCACCGAATCTCAGGGAATCCAGGCTAGCGATCACTTTCGCGCCCATACAGCAAACATCGCGCACATTGCCACCAATACCTGTAGCTGCGCCCTCATATGGAACTATTTGACTTGGGTGATTGTGGCTTTCGTGTGACATTACCAAACCCCATCTATCCTTTCCGTCTCGCGCGAATTCAACGATTCCAGCGTCTTCCACCGGCCCCAGAATTACATTCGGCGCCTTTGTGGGAAGGTTTTTAAGGAATTTGCGGGAGCTTTTATATGATGAATGTTCCGACCCCTGTATTCCCCAAATAATCGCCTCTGTTAGCGTCGGCGCGCGACCTAAAATATCTTCAATCTTGCGCGCCTCCTCGACCTTTAAGCCGATCCTATGATCCTTTAAAACCTTCTCCACTTCCTTGTCCGTCATTTTTGAGAATTCGAGCTGTTCTTTCATATTCTTTTTGATTAGTGCGGAGCCACGTCGTTCGAGAGCGACGTGGCGGAGTGCTTAGTGCGGAGTGCTTAGTGCGGAGTGCAAAATTTTATTCTAAGCACTGTGCACTAAGCACTATAAAAAAGCACGACCATTATAAAGGAATGGTGGAATAGGTTGAAGGGAATTATTTATCTGAATTTCAGGCTGTACACTTATCTAATTATATAAAATAATCTTATCTTGAGATTTTGAATAATAACGTTGGATCAAACTCACAACTCATATCTTTTTCATTTAGCTGAATCCATGTTTCAGCCTCCAGATTACCATCATCCCGTTTGTACCTAAAGCCTAAAGACCATGTTTTATCTGAATTTTTGTCAACTGCCATTAATTTATACCTTCTGTTAAGTAAATCCTTAATTCTAAGCAGTACTTTCTCATTTTTAATGCAGGCATTCAAAATTTCGTTTTGTTTGTCAGTTTTAATTTTATCTGCCAATTTCAACCTTTCATCCATTTCCTTTTCCGAATAAACTGATACTTTTAGTTCGTCCGGTTCACCTGTATCGACATCGGCGTCCCTAAGTTTTGCGCTTAAATCAGGAGGCAAAAGTGAAAAATAGGTATCTGTTGATTTATTATCTATAGGTTTGGGGTTGCCGGTCACATCAATTGCTTTTACTGAAGGCTTTTTGCCTAAATAGGTATCAACAAAAATTGATGAATCTGCCAAAACTGTACCTTTTAAATCATCCTGATTTACCGGAATCAGGTCATCCTCTTCAAACGCATACCATTGGCCTTCGATCTTAACAATCACGCGCATGTGTTTGCGAAAAATCTGATACTGAATAGGCATATCCGGATAAACCTTTTTAACAATGCTTGCCATTTTTTTTGCACGGGCTTCACAGTTTCCTTTGAGTTTTAGTACAAGCCGGCTTAAATAACTCGAATAATCTTTATGTTTATTAATGCCCTGACTTTTGGCAAGCTGGCGCAAAACTTTAAGTCGATCTTTTTCTTTGCCAGCGATTTCCTGAAATTCCCTGATCACTCTGGTTATTTTTCCCCTGCCCTCGCCTAATTCATCTTCACTCATACTGCCCTCGTAGAATTCGCTGTCCAGAAAAAAACCGTCTGAATCCTCCTGCATTTCCTTTGACGCCCTTAGACGTTCAATATAAGCCTTTTTTTCTGCAATCCTCATCAGGCTCCTGACTGCAATAGCTATTTTATCGCGAACCGCCTCCGTAACTTCTTCCGGCATTATGAATTTAACAAAAATACCGCCATGTAAAAGGACTGAAAAAATAAGGGCTCTTATAAGAAATGTCCTTTCGCGCGCTTCAAACTTTCTGCCGATTTTCTCGGGTTGTGGGTTTTCAGAGGGAACTGACTTTATATCTTCAGTTGATTCCAACATAATCATTATTTAAATTTGATGATTCAGAATTTATGGTAAAGGTTGCTAATCCTCGCTTTCTGAAGTTTTTTCAACATATGGATCGCATACTTTTGACTCAACAACTTCCCTCTCAGTCATTCCAGTCATTGCAAGAAATATCAGCTCAACAAACTCTTCTTTAAAATCATAAACCGACTCGGATTGGAATGCGCCACTCTTATCTAATTCATGCATTTTTTGTTGTTGTTCATCAGTTAAACCATCACTGCTTTCACTATCATCCAGGAACATACAAAATATTTTAAGCCTTTCTTCATCATTTTTAGCTCCAAGCATTTTAGCGCGAGTCTGCTCAAAAAAATCAAAACCTATTTTAAAGTATTCAGCAATCCCAAGCCTTCTAAATTCTTCATCAGTTTGGGCTAATTCATCTATCTTTTTTCTTTCTTTATCAAAGTTTAACCTGCGCAATGCCTCTTCTAATTTCTTGTCCCGATAAAGGTCGACTAGTTCTTTTTCTTCATCAGAAAGTTCATTATATTTTTCTTCATTTAATAGCAAATTTCTTCTTGGTGATTCAGACAGCCTGATTGTATCCAAGCATTCTTTTATCGGCGGAGGAGAGTCTAATTTGATAGATTTTTTGGATGCCTTTCTTATTTCACTGCAACCTTTTAATACCGCCTCAAGGATTTTTTCCTGATCTTGCGGATTGGTTATTTTTAATTTTTCTATGATATCAAGAGTCCGCTTTTCGAGATTTGCTTTTTCTCGTTCCAGATACTGCTTTTCAATCTCCTCTGAACTAAGTTCTTCGCATTGCAGGTTTGTTACCTTTAAAAGATTTGTACTGCAATGCCTTAAAAGAATTTTTTGTTTTATTTGTGCCGTATCTGGTTTTATTAAATTAGTTTTTTCAGGTTTATTTGGCATTTCAGCATCTTTTTTATCGAAAATACATTTTCCTATACCAAAACCCGCGCAAATCGTAAGAATAAAAGCGATTGCCAACCGAAAATTTGAGGTTTTCTTCACTTCAAGCGAAGATGATGGCGCGCCCGATGGTCTGGATAGAAGTTCGTTCATTATTAATATATAAAAATTTAATTCTGCTTCGTAAGTATCATGAATTTACTTTTCATAACTAGCTATATCTTCAGAATCATCACTATATAAAGAATCGGTAAAATTAGCACCTACATCTTGTTCAAGATTAATTAAATTAAAACAACTATTTGGACGAGGAGGTTCTTTCAATACTATATTTTTATCAACAGAATATTTATATTCGCTACAACCTGCTACAACAGCTCTAAATATTTTTTCCTGATCATCTGTATTGGTTATTCCTAATTTTTCTATAATATCCGCGGCCCGTTTCTCAAGCCTAGATTTCTCGCGTTCCAGATATCGTCTTTTGATTTCTTCCTCGCTCAACTGCTCGCATTGCTTGCCCGCTATGCCTAAAAGAAGGTCCATCTGGCATTGCTTAAGGCTTAATTCCTGTTTTTCTGCTTCTGCATCTTGTTTCATTATATCTGTTAATTTGGGCTTACCTGGGTGACCGGCATCCTTTTTATCGTAAACGCATTTACCGATTCCGATACTCGCACCCAGAGCAAGTATAAAAGCAATCGCAAGGCGGAAATTCAGGCCTTTCGGGGCTTCATGGCTACTGGATGATGGTGTAGTGGAGGGTGAATTTTTCATAGTTATTGACTGCTAAAATTTGGTTCGCATACTTCATCAAGCTCATTTTCAGACATACCGGCTAGTGACATAAGTATTGTTAAAAACCATTTGGAGCTTTCAGGCTCAACAATACTAAAATTACCAAATCCGCTTTCCTCTAATTTTGATATTTTTTCCTTCTGCTTATCGGATAAATCAGACTCCACACCTTTAGTGATCAAATTACAAATAATACTGCGTTTTTCCTCATTACTTCCGGCTTCAAGTATGTTAGTTCTTGTCTCCTCAAGCAGATCAAAAAACTTTTGATAGTATTCAGGTAGTCCCAAATTCCTGAATTCTTCATCTGACTGAGTTAAATTTTGTATCTTTTTATTTGTATCATCGAAACTAATCTTCCGAAGCGCTTCCTCCACCTTTTTATCCCGATATAAATCTGCAACTTCTTTCTCATTTGCGGTTAATTCCTTATAATCTTCTTCGCTTATATCCAACCAATTTTTCTTTGGTTCCTCATTTAAATCGATGGGGTCAAGACATTGTTTCTTTAATGACGGCGGACCAAATTTTATGTTATTACCTGATGCATACTTAACTTCTGTACAGCCTTTTAAAATTGCTTTAAATATCGCACTCTGATCGTCTGCATCGGTTATTCCTAATTTATCTATGATCTCAGCGGCGCGCTTTTCAAGGTTACTTCTTTCACGTTCCAAATATCGCTTTCTCATTTCTTCCTCATTAATTTCACCGCATTGGAAATTAACCACTCTCATAAGATCAGTATGACATCTTTTCAGCATGATCTCTGTTCTTTTTTTGCCAGCATCTGGTTGTTCTGCAGCCTGAATATCTGAGCTGCCAGCTGAAACAGGGCCCTTTTTATCGAAAATGCATTTTCCAATTCCAAAACCCGCGCCAATCGTAATAATAAAAGCGATTGCCAGACGGAATTTTAAAGCCCACCGCCTTTCGCAATTAACTGATGGCCCTGCCGATGGTCTGTTTTGAATCCTTTTCATTAGTTAATTTATGGGATTAAATTACAATCATACGGATTTTCTAGGGGGTCATGATCAGTTATTCCAGCTAGCGAATATAAGGTTCTAATTAAAATATTTATTCGCACGTCATCCATATCAAGCAAATCTAAACCGCCAGCATTTTTTTTAATTTTTTCCATTTTTTCGGTCATCGCACAAATAATTCCCCTTCTTTCGTCCTGATCCTGTGTTTTAAGCATATTATCCCTAGCCTCTTCCATCGCCTGAATAAAATTGCTCATAGGTTCGGTAATCTGACCGAATAATACTGAAACAAAAGCGTTGACCATTTCTTTATTAGTTGGATTGTTAATTTCAAAATCACCCTGTGTTGTTATAGCTCTGATCATATCCAGCCTTTTTTTTATATCATTGAAATGAATTTCCCTAAGCAGTTCCTCTTCTTTTTTGTCTCTAAACATATCAATCCATTTTTTTTCTTCATCATTCAACGCCTCATAATCCTCAGGCGATATTTCAAACCAGTTTGCCTTAATTCCTTCCGTCAGCTTAATTGGATCTCCGCAAGTGTCTGGGGAAGGAGGTTCTTTTAATTGTAAAGTTGTTCCATCAACATTCCCGAATTCCGTACAACCTTTTAATACTTTTTGGAGTATTTCTTCTTTATCTTCTTCATTGGTTATTCCTAATCTTTCTATGATCTCGGCAGCGCGTTTTTCAAGGTTAGCCCTTCCACGCTCCAAATATTTAACATCCTCACTAAACTCTTCACATTGCTTACCTGCTACGCCTAAAAGAAGGTTCATCTGGCATTGTTTAAGGCTTAATTCTTGTCTTTCTGCTTCCGCGTCTGGTTTCATTATATCTGTTAATTTCGGCTTACCTGGGTGATCAGTATCCTTTTTATCGTAAACGCATTTACCGATTCCGATACCCGCACCCAGAGCAAGGATAAAAGCAATCGCAAGGCGGAATTTGGAGCCTTTCGGCGTTTCTGGATGAGCCGGTGGTTGGGTGGAGGGTGTGTTTGGCATGGTTAAATTACTAGCTAAAAAAATATTTATTTAATCAAATCTAAACATTTAGGTAAAAATTCCTCTATATCATTTATTTTTTCCAATTCAGCTATAACTTCGCCTAATGATGATAATTCTTCCATTACACTATTGAGATAAGGATTTTTTCTGATGACTTTTTCTGAATTTTCTGCTGATAGCATTACTGAAATTATCCTACATGCCAGAAGCGTCCTTTCCCCTGAACTCATTTTTCCTTTTAATTTACTTTTTGCCTCCTTAACTGTTTTGATTAAAGCGTCGCCAAAACCTTTTTCCAGCTCTTCCAGGCGGACTGCTTCTTCCAATCGCCTTAAATCAATGCCGGCTAATATCTGACCTGCCTGGCCATTCCTGATCATATCTGCCATAGCTTTCACTTTCTCTTTTTCTTTGGCGTACTCCTCTATTGCTTTTCGCTCTTCATCAGTTATTGGCCTGCATTTAGCGGGGGGTGCCTCTTTTAATTTAAACTCTCTTGGACCTTCATATGCAGAAACTTCTTCAGGTTCCCCGCCATCGGAGGTCTTAGGGGTATCCTTTTGTAGCCCTCCTCCATCTGAATCCTGAGAGATGTCTTTCTGAGGAATCCCATCAAGGGAAAAAAACCATGAACCCGTGGGTGATGGAGCAATCGTGTCCGGACCGATTTTAATGGTATCACCTTTTTGGAGGACGACACTCCGGATTGTTTCTCTGTCCTCTAAATTTGTTATGCAATTATCGCCTATGATCTTGTCTGCAAGTGACAATCGCTGTTTAGTTTCTATATTATGTGCCTTGTTTAAAATATCCCCATCTGACAGGTCTGCGCATACAGACCCTGAAGGAACAGGTAAAAATGAGGAATGTCCAGTTCTTTGTGAGTCCGAACCGCTTTTTCCTCCAATCCGACTTTTATCGATTTCAGCTATTCCGTCTTTTTTATTCTTTGCAGAAGCGGTAATAGCCCTATCCAGAACACCACCGGCGATTACACACAATAAGGCACCAACAGCTAAACGTACTTTAATGCTGTATCTTAATCTTTTATCCGGACTTTTCCTTTGATTGGGTGACTCAGGTGATTTTGGCATAATTTAATTAGTTTATAGGTAAAATTTTATCTTTTAAATAAAAGTAAGCAATCTTCCGCTTCAATGAACTTAAACCGCGGGTTTTCTGGATAAGCCGGTGGTTGAGAGGAGGGTGATTTTGGCATCGATATATTTTAGAAACTAAAGGGATAATAATAATAAATTTTTATAAAACTTTATAAAAATCATCCAAGCAAGCTTTATGTTCTTCAAATCCCTGCGATCTTGTGATCTCATTGGAAAACAATTGTAAAATTTCGAAGGCATTTTTGATCGTGGTATTATTATTAATTGCTTCGTTTTCATCATCTGCTCTTTTCATCCATTGACCTTTGAAGAATGATTCAAGTTTACCGCAAAAAATCAGCCGGCCTTTTGGATCCATTACCCTTCCCGACTGGCCTTTTGCGTATTTAACCATTTCAAGAAGCTCGCCGCCTATGCTTTTTTCCAATCCTTCCTGACGGATTGACTTCTCTAATTCCTGAATATCAATATCGGCTAAAGCATCACTTAACCGACCGCTTCCGACTAAATCAGCCATTTTGTTGGTGTTTCTTTTATATTCTTCTAAATCTGCTTTGTATTTTTTTACATCAGCTTCTTCTTCTTCCGTTAAGGCCCTGCAAGACGACTTTAATGGAAATTGTCGACAATTTTCTCTATGCAATTCGCATAAACCTTGTAATTTTTCAGGGAAAAAATACATGCGATTGGCAAGCCATGGCCGAATTATTTCAGAAGAATTTATATCACTATAACCTACTGCCAGTACTGTATTGCGTATTTTTTCCTGATCTCCGGGTTCTCTGATGCAATTCTGCCGAATAATGTTTTCAGCAAAAGACATGCGCCGCTGAGTTTCTATTTCGTTGGCTTTTTCCAAAACTTCATTCTCGGTAATAAGTTTACCTTTAGGATTTTTCCACATCACGGGCAATACAGGATTTCCATCTGAGGAATCCTTTTGGCCAGCCGATGGATAGGGAATGATTTCAGTTGTCTTGTCGCGTTTAGGCTTGTCAGCATGGCTTACTAGTTTCATAGCAACACCGCCAACAGCTAAGCCCAAAATAAACGCGACAGCAAGGCGGAATTTCAAACTATAAGAAGATTTTCTATCGACATTTTCCCTGTGATTTTGTTTATCGGGTGATTTTGGCATGGTTTATATTATACTAACTTTTTTAATTTTGTCAATCTTTTATCTACTCTATTTTTTCCTGTATAAATGTGCACATGTTCAGAATGGCAAATTCAGCTATCCTGTTAGAGCAGGAATATGTATACTGACGCTATGAAATATCCGATAGTCAAACTTAAACCAGCGAAAGAATATCCGATAAAAGCCGGGCATCCGTGGATATTTTCACATGCGATTGAATCTGAACCGACTGTCGAATCAGGCGAACTTGTGAATGTGATTTCGGCAAACGGAGAAAAATTGGGAATAGGAATGATAAACCCGATGAACTCTATCCGAGTGCGGATGATAACCCGTGAAACTGATGTGGATATCGATTCTGATTTTTTTGCTAAAAGACTGAAAGAGCTCGAAAAACAGAAAAAACCTCATCTGCCCCCGAAAACCGACGGTTACCGCATTTGCCACGCGGACGCGGACGGATTGCCGGGATTAATCGTGGACAAATATGCGGATGCGATTGTTTTTCAGATACACACAGCTGGGATGGAAAAATTACGAGATGAAGCTATTGAAGGCATTAAAAAAGCATTTAAACCGAAAATCCTTGCCGAGCGGTCGGATACTGATTCGCGTACTCAGGAAAACCTGAAAAAAACCGAGCCGGCTGTTTTAACCGGTAAACTAGATGAGCTGGTACAATTTGAGGAAAACGGAATCCCCTTTTACGTCGATATTTTAGGTGGCCAGAAAACAGGTTTCTTTCTGGATCAGCGAAACACACGGATGAAAGTAATGGAACTTTCTGAAGGTAAAAAAGTCCTCAATCTTTTCGGTTACACGGGCGCCGCTAGCGTATATGCGGCAAAAGGCGGCGCGGAAACAGTTACAACTGTTGATATCTCAAGGCCTGCGCTTGATCTGGCGTTAAAAAACTTTGAATTAAACGGTTTTGATCCTGAAAATCCTCAGTTTAAATTTATAGAAGCGGATGTATTTGATCTTTTCCGTGATAAAGCGCTTACCGATGAATATGACCTTATTATCTGCGACCCGCCGGCGTTCGCGAAATCCGGACAAGATGTGAAAAGGGCATTGGAGGCGTACAGCGCGCTTAACAAACGCTGCTTGTGGATGCTAAAAGAGGGCGGGATCCTTATCACAAGCTCCTGTTCAGGCCGAGTTTCGGAGGAGGATTTCAGGAATATGCTTAAACACGCATGTGGGCATACAGGCCGGGATGCTCGGGTTTTAGACTTTTTCGGCCAACCGTTTGATCATACGGAAAAACTGTCTTTCCCTGAAGGCAGGTACCTGAAAACAGCGGTACTTGAGATCGTGAGGGCTGTAACTGAATAGGTTTTAACCTTTGTTAATAAACTCTAAACTCTAAGATCTAACTTAGCCTGTTGCTGGCTCCGCGGCTCCAGTCCGGAGCCGAGATACGGCTTCTGTGTCTCCAGACAGAGCCTGGAGCCAGCAACAGGTGGATAGTTTGTAGTTTGTAGTATTAATTGCAACCGAAAAAGACACTACAAACTACTCACTACAAACTACAACCTAGAGTTATTCAAATTGCTTGAGTAATCCATTGATATCAAACCTCCCCACTTCATCAACAGGAGCAGTTTTTACTCCTGCGCGGTTTGCGAGCCTTCCTAAATAATCAACGCTCTTTTTATCCTGGTACAGGATGCCGATGTTTATCTTATTTTCCATATCAGCGGCGGCTTTGCGCGCGGCCTCGATAGTTTTTGGAGTTTTATCGAGATATTTAACCCGCTCCAAATACCATTCCTGCGGGGTTGCGTGGTTATAAGTCGTACAGACCTGCAGAATTTCGACAAACGCGAATCCGTTGTGCCTTATCGCCGCGCGCAGAATATCGGTCATGTGTTTGACGTCGCCGGAGAAAGAACGGGCAACGAATGTCGGATTTAAGCCGAGCACAAAATCAGAGCAGTTCATCGGAGGACTTATTACGCCGTCCGGTGAGCCGTTCATCTTATTTCCCATACGCGTTGTCGCAGATGCCTGGCCCGTGGTAAGGCCATAATTTTCGTTGTTATGCAGAATAAAGACCATCGGATAATTACTGCGTACAGAGTGAACAAGGTGGTTAACGCCTTCCGACATGGTTCCGCCATCCCCGCCTTCGGCAATTACTTTTATTTTCGGATTCGCGACTGCGGCACCAGCCGCAACAGGGATTACGCGACCATGAAGACCGTGCAATGTGTAAATGACCTTATTGCCGATTTTATCCGAACCGTTGCCATGGCAACCGATATCGTAGCAGAAAAGCGTTTGATCGGGTTTAACCCCCTCTAAAACCAGCGCGCGCTCCAGAGCATTCTGTATGCCGTAATTACCGCAGCCCGAACACCAGGTTATGATTTCCGTTCCCTCATATGCGAGGTATTCGGTTTTACGGTCAGCCAGGGTGTTGTAATCTTTAATGCTCATATTATAGTTGTAAGTTGTAAGATTTAAGTTGTAATTCGGACTTTAATCTTAAATCTTTAATCTTAAATCTTTTTGTTTATATAATCCGTCACATCCTGTAAAAAGAAATTGCTTCCGTTATATTTAAGAAGGCGGCCCTTGAATCTGAGCCCGGTTGCACATTGGATCATCTCCGCGAGCTGGCCCTGATAATTCCCTTCAAGGATGTGGACATTTTTATTGTTTTTAAAAAATTCAGAAGCGGCTTTTTCGCGCAAAGGCCAAATATATTCGTAATGCAGATAATTTACTTTAACTCCTTTTTCTTTCATTTCTTCAATGACATCAAGCATCGCGCCTTTGCTGCTTCCCCAGCCGATGAACGAGATGTCCGCACCTCTACTTACACCGTAGACTTTCGGGTCGGGAAGGTTTTTCCTGAGCGTTTCCATCTTTCGCATGCGTTTCGCGTAAATCGCGGCGACTTCCGGGCCTTTTTCGGTTATCACGCCGTCTTCCTTATGTTCATCGCCATTGCCGTAATAACCCATCTTCGCGCTACCTGGGAGCCAGCGGAGAGAAATTCCGTTTTCAGTAATCCTGAACCTGTCAGCGGGCACGACTTTTTCCAGTGCCTTACCTGTAACAAGCCCTCGTTTAATCGGGATTTTGCCCTTAAACGGTTCAACTGTGGTCTGTGCCTCGCAGATCGTCTTTTCGCTTAAAAGTATCACAGGTATTTGGTATTCCTCCGCATAATTCAGCGAATGCTGGATAAGTTCGTAACATGATGTCGGGTCGCTTGCAGCCACAACAAGCCTTGGGAATTCCCCATGGCTGCTGTGTGTCACCATATTCAGATCCGCCTGAGCTGTCCATGTGGGAAGGCCAGTCGCAGGACCCGGGCGCTGACACATGACGCACACCCACGGCGTTTCGGTCATACCCGCAAGCGAAACGGTTTCAGTCATCAGATCATACCCGCCGCCTGATGTCGCAGTAAACGCGCGTGAACCCATAAACATGGAGCCAAGCGTCATTTCGGCTGCGGTTATTTCATCTTCAGCTTGTTTTACGACCATTTTGGTCTTATGCGAAAAATTCGCCAGATACATCAGGATCGAGCTTGACGGGCTCATGGGGTATTGGTAGAAAGTCCGTACTCCTGCCTCGATGCCGCCCAGCGCGATTCCCATATTTCCATCCAGTAATAATGTCTTTGGCTTTGTTTTCGGTATGCTGATTTTGTATTGCGGAACCTCTTTTAAATCTTTTGCTGCATATCCCGCGCGCACGCAATCCAAATCGATTTTTAAAAGGTCAGGTTTATTTGCGAACTGTTTTCGGATTGGCGCCTCAAGTGGCTCTAGTTTAAAACCTAATATCCTCCACATCAGACCCAAAAGTACCATGTTTACCATTACATCGCTACCGCCAAGCGAGCGGGCAATCGTATGCGCGGGCAGGTATACAAGTTGTACGCCTTTGCTTTTCGCGCGCTCATGCAGGCCTTTAATAAGGTGGTGCCTTTCATAACCATGCACAAGCACTCCGCCTTTTTTGATTACATCTATGTATTCCATCAAACCCGCGAGATCCAGCGCAATGACTAAATCACATTCGCGGGAAAGCGAGTGAATTGGTTTTGTGCCAAAATCTATCTGCAAACAGGAGTGTCCGCCTTTAATCAAAGATGGATATTCACGATCTGAATGGATATAATAACCCATCTGCTTCAATACCTGGGCCACGATCCTGCCGATACTGAGGAGGCCCATACCTGATTCGCCGGCTACTTTTAGGGTGGTTCTTTGCATCTTATGAATTTCAAATTTTAAATTACAAATTACAAATTACAATTTTGTATACCGTTAACCAAAATTAAAATTTGTCATTTAAAATTTGTTATTTGTAATTTTGTTATAAGTTGCTCAGTCCAGTTTGGAATTAAACCTTTAAGGTGCATCACTGGTGTCCTGCTTATCCGAAGTGCAGGCAAAATGATCTTTCCGCCTGCTGATGACAACTTTTTCTCGAGGATCGGGGCGGATTCGATGTGGTACTGGGCTTCGTATTTCGGGTCACCGAGGCCAATGACTGCGCACAGTTTGCCTTTCAGGTCGATTTCTTTCAGCCCTTTTAAGAATTTAGCCATATATTCCTCTAAAAGGCCGTGCCCGTAAGTCGGGCTCGCCAGGATACAGGCGTCAAAATCAAGCATATCCGATGCCTTGCTTAATTCGGCTCTCTGAACTTTCGTTTTAAAATTATGTTTTTGCAAAATCCCGGCAATATATTCAGCTACCATTTCCGTGTTCCCGCCTGTACTGCCGTATATCAACAAAATAGATTTCATTTATTTATTTTATATAACGAAACAACAATACAACGACGCGACGAAACAACACAAAAAGGATATATGAAAATATTTTCTATGGCAAGATGCAGACGAATTTATTTCGTAATTCGCATTTCTGATTTCGTATTCAATTTAGCATTTTGGTATTTTACATTTTATAATTCAGACGACCAAATTGCCAAATTTTAAATGTAAAATGAGAATGCGAAATTCGAAATCTGAAATCCGAAATATGCAGTGTCGTCATTTCGTTGATATTAAAAAGGCCCAGTCTGTTTTTATCAGGCTAAGCCCTTTTATATGTTTTGATAATTATTTTACAGGTGCAGGCGTAACTGGTGTCTCAGGTTCGGTTGTAGGAGTTGCATTTTCCTCCGTTGGCGTAGCGCCTTCTTCGGCAGTCCCTGTTGTTGCGCCCTCTTCTAACTGCATACTCATGATAAGCGAAATCGGGTTGAATTCCTCAAATTTGTCCGGCGCCTTTAGTTTTAGGTCTTTGTTGTAGCTGTTGCCGGTGTATGTTATGGATATTTGCGATGTCACATTGCTATCAGGGTTTTTGCTGGAAAGCTCAAGAACGCCTTTGTAAAGGAAATAATCGTCATGACCAATCCATAATTCCAAATTGGTAATCGAATCAACAAATGATGCGGAATCCAGAACTTCCTGATCAGTCATCTCGCGGCCGTTAATGGATGCCGCCTTTTTGATATATTCCTTAACTCCTTCTTTGTTAGGTTTGACTGCGTAATGATAGGCTTTGTTTCCTTCCACTTTTTCAATACCATACTCTTTTGTGACGTCAAACAAAGTTGTATTCACAAACAAATCTTTAAGCTGTTCTTCTCTTTTAAGCGCCGCCTCATCCTTTTCCTGCCATTTTTTGATGCTTTCAGGCACGAAATCACTGGCCAGATGCTCCCACTTCTTTATATAAGGTTCTAATTGCTTTTCAATATTTTCAGTCTGCGGGTCAGATGTGTCGAACTGGTTCAGGAAAAAGTAAAATTCCTGGCCGATTGTCAGGATTTCCAAATCAATATTTCCTTCCATTTTTTTATCTGCAGCGAGAAGTGAACCTCCCAGCTTTGCAGTTACATCGGCCTTTTTGACATCACTAAGGCGGTCCAGCTTAACGTCACCAGTCAGATCAAAATTAATGTTATCCTTTTCGTCTTTTCCAGTCATACTGGCTTCAAGTTTCATATCAACAGCGTCTATAGTTTTCACCGCCTGTTTAAATTTTGTTATGACCACATCAGCGGGTTCGGTTTTCGTTGCACAGGCATTGAGAAAAAACATCGAAATGCCGAAAAGCGCGATTAGTTTGGCTATGATCCTTTTATTTTTCATAAATAAATTTTAAGAATAAAAGCGCGAAAAGATTAACACTATTATTTGGTAGAGGCAAATTTTTACCTTTGCACATTTGCTGAAATGTATTTTTATAAACTCTAAATCCTAATATCTAAATCCTAAACAAATCCAAAATTCAAATGACAAAATTCCAAACTCCCAAAAGTCAAATATTTGGTAATTTGGACATTTGATATTATTTAGAGATTAGAAATTAGAGATTAGAGTTTAGTTTATAGATCCTTGGTATTTCGCTTTACTCCCCAATCTCTCTTCGATCCTCAGTAATTGGTTATATTTGCAGATACGGTCAGTGCGACAGAGTGAACCTGTTTTGATCTGTCCAGTCCTCATTCCAACGACCAGGTCGGCGATAGTTGTATCTTCGGTCTCTCCGCTACGGTGTGAAATAACGGCAGTAAATCCCGCGTCATGCGCCATGTTTATGGCGTCGATGGTTTCGGTTAACGTGCCGATCTGATTCAGTTTAATCAGAATAGAATTGCAGTTTTTCCCGTCTATGGCTTTTTTCAGGCGCTGGGTGTTTGTGACAAGAAGGTCGTCTCCGACCAACTGGATTTTCTTGCCCAGTTTTTCAGTAAGCAATTTCCACCCTTCCCAGTCGTCTTCGGAAAGCCCGTCTTCGATTGAGATTATCGGATATTTTTTAACCAAATCGGCATAGTAACTGACCAACTGTTTTGAGGTCAATTTTTTGCCTTCGGACGCTAGATGATACATCCCGTCTTCATAAAATTCAGATGACGCGGGATCCATCGCGATAGCGATCTCATCGCCTGGCCTGTAACCCGCCTTTTCAATCGCCTCGACTATTAATTTAAGGGCATCTTCATTCTTTTTCAGGCTGGGCGCGAACCCGCCCTCGTCGCCGACAGTCGTTGAATAACCTTTTTCCTTAATAATTTTTTTGAGTGCATGAAAAGTTTCCGCGCCGTACCTTAAAGCATCTTTAAATGTATGCGCGCCAACTGGCATGATCATGAATTCCTGAAGGTCGGTTGATTTTATCGCGTGCTTTCCGCCATTCAAGATATTCATCATGGGCGTGGGCAGAAGATAGCTTTCACCCTTGTTGCCGAGATTTCCGAGGTACTGAAAGTACGGTAACTCTTCAACCTTAGCCGCGACTTTTGATACAGCTAATGAAAAGCCGAGTATCGCGTTGGCGCCGAGTTTTCCTTTATTCGGAGTTCCGTCCATGTCGCAGAGGCGTTTATCGAGTTGGCGCTGGTTACGCACCTCAGCTCCAATAAATTCATCCTTTATTATGGTGTTCACATTTTCAACCGCCTTTAAAACGCCTTTTCCGCCATAACGCTTTTTGTCGCCGTCACGGAGCTCCAGAGCCTCGTGAACGCCGGTAGACGCGCCGCTAGGCACAATCGCCAAAGCGAAATGCTTATCGGTAGCCACTTCGACTTCTACGGTAGGATTACCCCGTGAATCAAGTACTTCACGGGCATGGATGTGGGTGATGGTTGATGACATGACTTAAAATTTTAAATTTTAAATTTACAATTTTAAATTACAATTTGTAATTTACGTTCAATATACATTTTTGGATTCGAGGGAACAAGGAATGCCTGGCTGTATTGATATTGACAAATTAAAGAATTTATGTTATAAATTATATACTACAAATTTTTAACCTTAAACTAAATATGGCAATTAATAATGCTATTAAATATGCAAGCGACAATGATATTCTAAATGCCTGCGCCGACGGTGCGATTGGATGGGGATATACGGAAACAGTTGAGCTCAGTAAGCCTGAATCTGAGCTATCCGATGAAGCCAGAAAAGCAAGGGCTTTAATTCATTTAATGCTGAAGCTAGGTATGGATCAATGGTCTGCAGAAGAAGAATACAAAAGACTATTGCCCGATAGTGAAAGGCGAATACCTTTTTTAGCTGAAAGGATTGAAGAGCTTCATGAAAAAAGGTTAATAATTGATGATGAATTGGGTGAATACAGAGAAACAAATGAAGCTTCACATAAAATACGCGCACTTCTTTTTGGCTTAGAACCTAAGGAGGCTGCTCGTTTTGCCCGTCTTGCAGGTTTGGATCACAAAGAAAGGACACAACATCAAGAAATAAATTGGCTGCTATTGCATGGAAAAATGAATGGATTAACTGAAGATGAAGCCGCTGAATATGCCACTACATTAAACAGCCCGAATGGAGCTCGTGAATACCTAAAAAATCGAATGCGTGGTTTTACGCCTGATATGGCCCAAAGGTTTGAGGAACTGGTTGATAAAGCCAGAAGCGGGGAAATAACCCGCGAAGAAGACCATGAACGAAAAGCCCTGATTCATCTAAGGTCTGTTTTAACCAGGGCAGATTTTGATATAGAAAAAAGGCTGGCATTGATGGAATTTGGTGTAGATAGAATGCTTGAATATATATTATTACAGCCTTCAATTAATCCGGCTGTTACAGCGAACAAATTTTTTCGCTCAATGAGCGGCAACATCAGTAATCCAGCCATGGCCCAAAATCTGTTGTATTTAGAGCTCTCAAGAAATGAACCCCCTGTACAAAATGAACAGAGATCAGAAGAAATAAGGTCAGATTTACAAAAAGAACCCCTATTACGTCAGTTTATACATGATTTCCGTGATGCTTTGCTAAGCCATCTTTGTTAAACCTCTGTTATTTGAAAATTTATATATGTAAATCCTGTCGCTTCATTATCAGCGGAAAATTTTGTGTTATTATCAAGACATGAATCAGTCGCACCTCCAAAAACTCCAGCATCTGCTTTCCCAAATCCCGCACGGCAAGGTAACCACGTATAAAGAAATCGGGCGCGCGATGGGGACGAGAGGTTATCGGTATGTCGGTCAGCTCATGAACAAAAATCCAGAGCCAGACAAGTATCCGTGTTATAAAGTTGTATGTTCCGATGGCTCTCTGGGCGGGTACTCTGGCGGAATAAAGGATAAAGTACAACGTTTAAGAAATGACGGAATTGTAATTAAGAATGATATTGTGTTAAATTTTGAAAAGGTTTTCCACAAATTTATTGTATAAATTTTTTGTTCAATATGTATAATAAATTGGGTCTGAATATCTGTTTGCGCGATTGGTGAATCGCGCCTCCAGTTAGTCGGTTGGTTTGAAATCCAACCCAATTTGTTATATCGTTACTTTGCGCCAAAGGCGTACAAGCGTTATTTCGTAACTTCGTTAATAAGATGATAGGATTTTTTGATTCAGGTTTCGGCGGGCTTACGGTTATGAAGGAGTACTTAAAAAAGTACCCTGAATTCGATTATATGTATTTAGGGGATCAGGCGAACACGCCTTACGGAAGCCATTCTAAGGAACGTGTGAACAAATTAGTTGTTCAGAATGTTGAGTTTCTGGTCAAGAAAGGCTGTAAACTGATTATAATTGCCTGCAATACCGCCTCTGCTGATGCTCTCCGGCATGTGCAACAGATATACAAAGGAAAACCGGTTATTCTCGGAGTTCTGGTGCCTGCGGTTGAGGAAGCCCTAAGAAAAACGAGGTTCGGTCGTATCGGCGTCATCGGCACGCGCGGAACCGTTCAAAGCGGCGCGTATACACGCGAGCTAAAGAAATATGAATCAGATTTATACAAACCGAAAGACAAAAGGGCTTTGCCACACGTCGTAGTCACTGAAAGAGCCTGTCCGCTTCTTGTTCCGCTTGTGGAAGAAGGAATGATAAAATCGACGGTTACCAGAATGACTCTGAAAACTTACCTACGGCCACTCAAGCATGCGCATGTGGACACCCTGATTCTCGGATGCACACACTATCCCCTGATCCAGAAAGAAATTGAAAGGATGATGGGCAGGCAGGTTACCGTTATTTCTTCCGCGAAAGCGGCTGTGGATGCGATTGAGGATTACTTTAAACGCCATCCAAAGCTTAAAAAAAGCTTATCGCTGAATGGCAAGCGTATATATTACACGACGGATTCCCCAGAAAGATTTGCTGATTTTAGCAGCCGGTTTCTTGGGGAAAAGATCACAGGGGAAAAAGTTGAGATTTGTTAACCTGAAAAATTTATGATTGCTCGCCTTATTTTATTCATTATAATTTTCCTTTTTGTAATCGGTGGTGGGCACCTTGCTTTCTACTATTCGGCAATTCGGTTTTTCAGTATCGGAAGCCCTGTATTCAAACTGTATTTCGCCATCGGGCTTCTTATCCTTGGTATAAGCTTTTTTGTTTCGACCATCCTACTGCGCCTGCATGTGAATTTTTTGACTAATATTTATTACTCGCTTTCAGCGTTCTGGCTTGGCCTCCTTGCAAACCTGCTTATGGCCTGTGTAATTTTATGGATAACGGTTGGTGTGCTAAAACTAACCGGTCATCAGAATTACTTATTTATAATTTCAGCTGTGGTTTTTTCCCTGACTTTGGTTTTTTGCCTGTACGGGGTATGGAAGGCGTCCTATCCAAAAATCAAAAATATAGAAATTGAAATTGCAAACCTACCGTCACAATGGAAAGGCAAAAAGGTCGTTCAGCTTTCCGATATGCATCTGGGGCCCATTCACAGAGTTACGTTCCTCAATGATGTCGTTAAAAAAACAAACGCGCAGAACCCCGACCTCATCTTGATAACAGGCGACCTTTTTGACGGAATGGACGGCGCGCTTGAACCATTCATTGAACCTTTAAGCAGTCTTAAAGCGAAAGACGGCGTTTATTTTACGCTTGGCAATCATGAGGGGTATTTGGGCGTTGATACCGCGCTTGAGATACTGAAAAAAACCCCGATTAAAATCCTTCAGGATGAGTTTGTGGATATAGACGGCATACAGTTAGTCGGTGTTAGCTATCCCCAATTTGATCGCGTGACCCATCCGGAGGAAATCTTCAAATTCAATGGGTATGACTCAAATAAGCCAACAATCCTCATGTACCATACGCCTACGAATGTGGTCCACCAAAACACGACCCTAAGCCAGCAGCAATGGAACTCGTACTGGATACCTGATCTGGACTTTTCGTACGCGAAAGATAATGGTGTTAACCTTCAGCTTTCCGGACACGCGCACAGGGGGCAGATTTTCCCGTTTGATATATTAGCGAGATTGATATACAGCAAATATTATTACGGCCTTCATACCGACGGCTCATTCAACATTTACACTTCAAGCGGTGTGGGCACCTGGGGCCCGCCCATGAGGACGTGTTCGGATTCGGAGATACCAGTGTTTACCTTGCGGTAAACATAATCTCTAATATCGAATATCTAATATCTAATTTTGTCGGACAGTATATCCGATGTGCAAAATTAGATATTAGAAATTAGAGATTCGATATTAAATTATCTATTTATCCGTCTTCTCCCAACTGAATTCCGGTCTGCCGAGACTACAGTAAATTTGACTTATTTATTTAATATTATTAAAATTTATTTCCTTTACTTTTAATTCGTAACTATGGATGAGCACGAAAGATTAAGACCTGTAAAAACAACTGAAGATCTGTGCAGGCGTTACGATGTAAATAATTTTGAAGAAAGTTTATCGACAGATGAAATATTGGCTTTGGATTTTATAAATAATGCTCTGGAGTATTCTGAATTACCTGACTTCGAAAATTTGGTCATGATAGCCGTATCAAATAGCACATCGGCTGCTGATCTGTTTCTTAGGAATTCAAATATGGAGCCTTTTATTGGAATGGCAAAGATTAAAGATGCCCTTGCCGCAGCTGGAAGAACCATGATACGCAACATTTCAACTACAGATGATGATACTTATATCTGGGAAACAGCATTAATGCATCGTGAATCAATAGAAAGACACGAAGAATCATTAGCATTATTAAAACAAACTAATTCACCTCAGGTAGAAATAGAAAGGACCGAGGCGCTGATTAGGATAACTAACGATGAGTTTGAAATTGCTATAAAAAGATTGGCTACGCAGTTTAAAGATTTTGAGTTTGCCATAGATTTTATAGCAGAACCTGATGAATATGCTGAAATGAAATATTATGATGCATTAAAAGCAATTGCGGAAAAAAGGATTATTGAAGAATTACGGAATGACCCGGATTATGCAATGAATTTTCTGGAAGGTGAATTTGATTATGCTTCAAAAATGACCAGATTTGAAGAAGCGAAAAAAATAGCTGAAGAGACCTGCAAAAAGAATCCCTAATATCGAATATCTAATATCTAATTTTGTCGGACAGTATATCCGATGTGCAAAATTAGATATTAGAAATTAGAGATTCGATATTAAGGCATTTACTTTATTCGTCTTCTCCCAACTGAATTCCGAACGGCAGAAGTGGCCGTAGGAGGCGGTTTCTATGGTATAAATAATATTGACAATATTTGTTATTATTGCAGCAATTAAGTTTACACCTGCGGTAACATAGTGGGCCTTTAACCATGTCCTAATATGCCGCTCAAAACACCAAGCTATCTTTATCACAAAATGAAAGTCAGGCTATGCGAACAGATCATAGGCAAAGAGATCAGAGTGAATACCGCGGCACGTACAGTCGGAAAGTCCCGCCAGATCGTGCACCGATGGCTGAAAATATATAAAGAGCTTGGCCCTGCAGGGCTTTTATATAAAAAACCGGGGCCGAAAAAGGGTTCGCCGTGGAACCGCACGCCGGATGATACGGAAAGGCTGGTGGTGAAGCTGGCTGAGGACAATCCGTTTGAGGGACCCATACCACTGAGCCGCATATACCGCGAGGAGACCAGAAATTCCCTTCACCCTGTGACCATTTACCGCATACTCAGGCGTAACCGCAGGCGCTATGGCACTCTGGAACCTGTACCGCGCAGAAAACCGGTTCTGTATGTAAAAGGCTGCCCCGGCGAGGAGGT
>Ga0315291_10000153_pt1 | contig 82451 bp, 101 predicted proteins | sample YL17G12_20_MG_FD_203070 | JGI IMG/M metagenome (GOLD analysis project Ga0315291, IMG submission 203070) | Sediment microbial communities from Yellowstone Lake, YNP, Wyoming, USA - YL17G12_20 | ecosystem: Environmental > Aquatic > Freshwater > Lake > Sediment | place: USA: Wyoming | collected... | reverse complement strand
CTGTCGGTAGTGTAACGAATGGTGTTCATGCTTTCAATGTTACAGGAGAAGACTATGGCGGTTATTGCAATCCAAATGCACAGGGATTAGACGCACAGAATCATATTCACATAACTTTAGACCATTGCGTAGTAGCAACTTTATTTAGCATAAACTGTTATGAATCAAAATATTATAGTGGTATTCCTGGTCAGGGTGATGTTGGAAATATTGAGAATATTTGGTATGAATATAGTTGTACACCCTGTTCTGGTAGTGTAACATGTAAATCTTATACAGATGAAGCATCATGTACATCTATTGGATGTGAATGGTCTTCTTTAAAAAATATAGTTATAAAAATCTCTCCAAACACTGGGGCAGATTATGCATTATATGCTTCTCCAAAAACAGGTGTTTATCCTTGGCCAGATATAAGTCGCCCTGAAGAATGTCGTATGGATGGTGGTGGCGCTGGTTTAGCAGAAACATGTACATTATATTCGATAAACCCAGGCAAATATTACTTCCTAGTACATCATAAAGCCGGAACTGCCTATGGTTATAATTTAGAATTAAAATGCTTAAAATATACACCAACAACACAACCCAGAGGAGGCGGTGGTGGTGGAAGAATGCCACTGATGATAGATTTAATAAATATTATAAGAGGATTTATAAGTAGAATTTTTGGCTGAATATAAATAGACTTTATATTCTAAAATTACAAATTATATCATATCTTTAATCTAATTTAGTTTATTGAGAACATGATGAAAATAAAAATTTTATCAGAACTTATAATTTTAACTTTGCTATCTTTACTCTTACTTGCGATTAAACCTATCCAAGCATGTGACCCATGGTGTACGACTTATGGTCATGCTTGGGGTTGTTTAGGTAATGATTGCACAGGATGTCATGGGTATGGGGGTGGAGTCTGGATAGGTCCTTTTTGCGTAGGTGGAAGCGGTAATAAAGTATGTAGATTAGGCGCTTTTAATCCTTGTACATGGAATTGGTGTCCGCCTACACCTTGTACACAATGCAATGGTGGAATAGATATTGCAGCATGCGGTATGGATACGAATAAATGTCCTTCTAGTTGTTCCGATGGTACACCCTGTGAAATAAAAGGAGGAAATTGTTGTGATTGGGGAACTACAGGCAAATGGGATAACAGTGATGGTAAGTGTATGAAATGTAATGGAAAGACTGAAAGTTTGATTTATGCTGATAAAAGCAATATTTACACAAGCAATAATGGAGATACTGGCGCTATAACTGGTGATACTAAGTGTGAATCTGGATGTGGTGCTGTATCTGCCTGTGATGAAATAACACCCAATACTAATGGGTGTAGCAATGATTGTACTACTTCTACTACAACAAGTACGTCAACATCGACTACTACTTCTACCTCAACTATCTCAACAACAAGTACGTCAACATCAACAACTACTTCAACTGTTTCAACAACATCTACTACATCCACCACTTCTACATCAACTACAACTACAACCACTATTTCAACAACCACTACGATAATACCCTGCCCTTATCCTGCATCTTATCCTTCAAATTATTGGGATAGAGTTTGGTGTGATATGAGCTTTACTTCAAAGTTAGCTGATGCTCCTGATGAAGGCAATACTCAGTTTGATAATAGTTGGGGTGCTGGTATACTAGCAGCAGGAAGAGCGGATAATATAGGATTCAGATCTGGTAGAACTATTAGTCTACCATCAACCGGCACTTATACTTTTACAATAGGAAGTGATGATGGTGTTAGAGTTTGGATAGATGGAAACTCTGTTTTGGATAAATGGATCGATAAAGGCTATTCTACAGATACTTTTACTAAATCATTAAATGCAGGAAATCATCAATTTAGGATTGATTATTATGAGAATACTGGTGATGCAAGAGTATCTTTCAGTTATACTAATCCTTCTTCTACCACTACTACAATTTCTAGTACTACTAGTACAACCACTACTTCGACTACAACTTCTACATCAACTACAACCACTATTTCAATTACAAATATACAGTGTTCTGGCTCAACAACGTATGATTGTAATGCGCCTCACGATAGTATAGAGTCTATAGATAATATTATAGTTCCATCCTATCCTTTGAACTGTGGAAATAATGTAAACATTGCAGTGCAGTGGACTGGGTATCATTACGGTGATGCAAACCATTGGGGTTTATTTATAGAGGATCATGGCCAGTACATACCAGTTGGTAACTGCATTTCTTACGTAGATGGTGATTCCCCTCATACTAAATATAACATGAGTTGTTATGTCAACATACCTCAAGCTGGAGATATTAATGACGGAACTTATAATTTATGGGTAACTGGTAGTGATGCTGGAGGCTATTGTAATCCATGGGATTATGGAACACATGATGAGAAATATACATCTATAACACTCACTGGATGCGGAAATACCCTACCATGCAGCAACTGTCCGAAAAGAGTGACTCCTGATGAATGTAAAGTGACTTGCAATAATGTTGGTGAACCACCTTCAACATGGCAAATAACCAAATGTAAGTGTTTATCTTCCAAAGAGTGGTATTACTTCGAACCTACCAGTCCCAATTTTGAAGTATGGATAAATGTTACTCCCAGATCAGATGTAGATGTAGACTTATATGCGACAAAATTTTCTAAGGCTTGTCCCTTCGATAATTGTCCAAGCCAGATTGGTAATTATACATCAACTAATAGAGTACAAGGTGTGGCTGAATTAATTCACTTTACATTGGGCGAACAAGATTCTCCTCAATATTTCTTAGTGAATAAAATAAGCGGTGCTTACAATCCAGGAAACGGGTATGATATAAACTTGACTTGCAAGCCTGATCCTACGTATACAGGTAGTACCCTTCAAGGTATGCTACAAGATGTACCTCCACCACCAAAAACAAACAATACATACTATAAAATTACTAATCCAGTACCTGGTAGAACTGTTATTGTAACTTTAACTTTACAACCTTCTTATCCAGGTAATGATTATAGCTTATATTGTTCCAAAGCACCGAATCTATTCCCATTTTTAGGAACAACAAAGCCTTATGTTTATTATAGTAACAATGCAGGTTATGGTGGAACAGAAAGATGCAGTTTTACAGTTCCTACTTCTGGAACTTATTATTATCTAGTTCATCATGTCAGAGGTGGCTATGGTTACAATATAAGATGGGATTATCAAAGTAGCACAACCAGTACTATTGGACAGGGTGGAGGAGGCGGTGGTGGAAGAATGCCACTAATGATAGGAGTGACAGAAGTATTAAACAACCCGATAGTGATTCTAGTTGCACTGATAGCGATAGTAGTAATAATCTATGGAGCATTCAAATTCTTTATAAAGAGAAAGTGATTGCTAAACCGAAGAATAGAAAAGCTTAAAAGTATTGTTTTCTTCCAATGATAGAACGGTAAATGAAATGCCAAAAAGAAACATCAGAAAAAGAATCAGTAGTAGAGTAAAAGGAATAGCATCAGTTGAAGTAATCGTACCTTTAATCAATCGTGAAGATAAAAAAGGAGATAAACAATGGCTCACCACAACAAGAAGTGAAAGAGATAAGCAGGCAAAAGGAGGCGAATTTCCTCTAGTAGAACATATGAACTCACGAGAAAAATGGATGGGAAAAGTTAGAAACAGACAAAGAACTATTCTAACAACTACTTATCGCGGGATTATGGAAGAATTATTCCACAAATCTAAATTACCCAGATATTTAATAGAAGATATGTATCCATTACAAGGGGCTTTTTGGTATCCATTCGATGCAACATTAAAACTCGGATCTAGAAAATTAAGTGTACCAGCGAATATCTATGGTGTTGTCTTGAAACAAAACCAATATGATGTTGAATTCAACCTGAATGGAAAGGAACTTTCAGCAATTAGATGGTCAGATTCAGATAGTGTTAGGAAAAGTGTTAAACCTCAAGTCCTTCAATACGTTCCGTCAACTCGTCATCCGGAACTAGAACAGATAATAGACCAAACACTTTCCGGTAATCTAGATTTTGGTAATTATACACTCACTCTATCAAGTCCTGGAGTCATATCAGCAGAATACCTTGTTTTCTTACCATCATCTTCATTAAAAACAAGTCCTGTTGTACATGCATTTCCAGGAGATTCTAGTTATAGAAGAATGCTGACATAATTCAGGATTTTACTATTATCCCATTCTTTGTGATAACAAAAGGATACAAATCTGTTCCGTGATCAGTCCTTCTCATCTTTCTGATTATCAAACTTCTAGTCTTAGAATCAGTCGCATATTCCAAATAATGCAATATTATTATACCGTCTGCCACGAATTCTTCAAAACCAAATCTTGCTAATGCTTTAGGTTTAGTTTCAGGTATTTCACAAGATAATAGACTTGTTACACCCATGTTTCTCAATCTCTTAGTGAAAGTGAAGACATCTCTTCTTAACGCTGACATATCCTTGATTTCTTTCAATCCCATGATGGCAACAGTTAAACTATCTAGGGCGAATCTTTTTGCACCTAATTTGATTATTGCATCGAAGGCAGCTTTCTCCAAATCCTTAAAACTGGACGGCATTTCATCTAGAATAACAAATGTACCTTGATCGATGAATTGTTGAAAATTAAAACCATACCTTGCCATGTCAGAAAGTATATGTTCAGCTTCTTGCTCTAAAGTTATATAAACGCCAGTTTCCCCCGCTTGTAAACCATTCCATAAGTATTGAGAACAGAATGTTGTCTTGCATGTTCCAGCTCCCCCGACAACTAGATTTATAGAACCTTTCGGTAAACCACCCTCTATCAACCTATCAAAACCAGGAATTCCTGTTGGTACTCTTTCTTCACTCATATTTGCATCAACTTTATTCCTTCTTTTGAAATTTCAAAGGGATGTATGTAAATAGAATGGTCAGTCCTTCTCATCTTTCTTATCGTCAAAGTTCTCTTGAATTCTTCTGCAACCGGAACGAAATCAAGTTTTACTATTCCGTCTGCAATGTATTCTATTATTCCACCGCCACTCAGGGCTGCAGATTCTTCTGGAATGGTTCCTGCTATCACAGAAGTGACTTCTAATTGCTTTAGCTTATCTAGTAATTGCATGAGAGCAACTCTGCTCAGATATTCATCTTTTATGAACATTTCAACTATCGATACTGAATCTAGGACTAAACGTTTTGCGCCTATTTCTACGACTGACTTTTCTATATTATCTGTCATATCAAAAACATACATTTTTACGAATCTGGCTAAATCTTCTCCACTAACCATCTTTCCTGGAAAGGTTGGTCTTATGGCCATAAACTTTAATATTTTGTCTCTTTCAAATCTGTCTAAATCCCAGCCGAACATGCTTAATATGTCTTGTTTTATGTCTTCTACTCTCTCTTCTGTCGTGATGTAAATGCAAGGTTCTCCTCTCAACAAACCTGCGTATAAAAATGATGTACAAAAAGCTGTTTTACCTGTTCCTGTTTTACCGGTTATTAATGTAACACTGTTTTTAACTAAACCGCCTTGCATCTTTTCGTCTAATCCTCTGATGCCTGTGTTCAATCTGGCTACATCTGTAGCTAAACTAGAAACTTCTCCAAATTGTCCGAACATCGATGTCCCTAATTAATGTTTTATCTTATCTTGTTAATAAGATTTTACTTCTTCTCTTTTCATCTTGCTTTTTATCTTATCGACAATATTTCTAGGACTAGATTTGATGGAATAGAAAGTGTTTATACTACCATTCTTAATCCATCCTACAAAAGCTTTAGAACTGAGTCTTGATTTTACCAAACCTGCCTTTTCTTCTTGTTTTAATTTTAACATAGCTCTTGTCCTCAAAACCTTTTCCTGCTTGGTTATCATTATGTTAGTGAAAGTTTGTTCGTTGATTATTCTCTTGAAAAATTGTCTTTCTGCATCTATTCTAGATTGTACTAAAGCGGCTTCTTCTTCTGTCAAAAATTTCAATTCTTGACTTAGTTTATGATAAGGATATATGACTTGAGTTGCTGTGTAAGTTGTCAATACTATCGTGGTTAATGCTAAGCCAATATTATACTTGTTCTGATGCAGGAATTTTTGTAAGCCTAGAGTTAGTAGTTTAGAAGATAGAGATGATATTATTTTGTTTGCATTGTCAAGTGAGTTCTTTAGATTTGCTGAATTGTCTTTATTTATATCGAATTTACCACCTGACAACAATTGTTTGGTATTTTCAATCATCCTCTTTAAATCATTGACATCCATTCCCAATTTTTCATATTCGGCTACTTGTGATTCTAGACCTGACAGTTTTTTCTCCAAGTCATTCAAAGAATTGATGGATGTACTTTTCTTAACGATTATCTTAAATGCCTTTTCTTTTGTTATGCCAGATGTTGACAAGGAAACATTGACGACATATTCCCCTAAATCTTGGAATAATGGGACATGAATTTTGATTGAGAATGCTGTCTCTTTCTTTACACCTAGTTCAAAGCCTTTTGGCAAAGTTATATTACAACATTTGCTTTCTAAAGTTGCATTCAGGACTAAAGGTTGATTTCCGATGTTGAACAAAGAACCGATTATTGTTGCATCCTGTCCTTGTTCTATTTCTACTGAAGAAGAACTTAAAGTGAAGTTGAAATCTCTTATTGATTGTTGTGTTGCATTTAAAGTAATATTTTGTATGATTGTTACGTTTTTAGTAGATCCCATGCCTCCGCTGCCTCCACCTCCACTGATTATAGTATCTCCACCTGAAGATTGCGTTGTCAACGTGATTACAGTATAATTATGGTTGTTGTATTGATCTGTTGCGTTGACTGTTATGCTAAAAGAAGTGCTGTCTAAATTTGGGGCGTAACAATTTGTGAAAGTGGTTTGACCGTTAACATTCGTCAAAGAGAAGTTTGTATCCACATAACTTATATTCAAGCATCTAATCGTCAAGTTAACAAGGAATTGATGGAAGTTGTTGTTAACATCGTATATGGATATACTAACAGGATTTATCGGAGTTCCTTTTCCTGGAGTTAAAGACGGGACTGAAATATTTACGGTTAAGTTGTTAGTGACGTAGAAAGTCAGGTTTTGAGTAAGATTGACTTCTTGATTACCGTTATCCTTAACTGAAACCCACCATACAGTATAGTTTCCAGTCTCGTTCAACGTAAACCCAGTTGTCCTGAAAGTATAGTTCCAGGTCCGATTCTCTGGGTTAGGGTCTCCAGTTAAGTTTAAGATGATGCTAGTGTTACTAGGATAAGTTAAGTTTGCCCTAACAGTGGAGATTCCCGAATCATCACTGACGTTAGCATAGATAGTTAAGTTTGTGTACAAGTTTGTTCTGTTCGTTAATGGCTGAAGCCAATAACTTGAGATGTTAGGAGGTTCTAAACCTATATCTAAATAGAAAAACAGTAAGGGAGAGGTATTGTTAGTCGCACTAGTAGTATCGTTCACGTATATCGTATTGATTGTTATATTGTATTGATTGTATTTTGTTGCGTCAGAGAGGTTTATCGTGTAGTTGGTCCAGTTATCTGTGTAGGGAGAGGCTATCGTGTAATTTGTCCATGATCCTGTTCCGTTGATTTCTATTGCTGCGTAAGATATATTTTTGTTCCAACGGGCAGATACATTTATTGAAGTGTTTCTGTTGTAAGTCTGACCGCTTGCAATTTCTGAGCCGTTTGTATAGTTTGTTAGGTTCCAGAAATCGTATGTCAGATGACTAGTAACAGTGAAGTTGACGTCATCATTGTCGTACAAAAAACTATACGTGGTGTTAGCACACTCGATCGGAATTTGACCCCTTCCACTCATATTCAAACTATATATACATCTTACTACATTTGGACCTAGAGTTGAGTTTACATTAAAAACAGCAGAAACGTTAAAATAATCATCTACTGCTGTACTTGTGTTTGTAAAATTTTGAATGTTAAACCAGTCAGAACCATTATAATACCAAATATATATGTAGTTTACATATGATTGTAATTCTTGATATTTACATGTTACATTAATTCCTGAATTTGGAAAAAAGTTAGTAGCATTTATATAAACTTCTTCTATACCTCCATTTGGACCGTTATATTCGATTCCGTTACAAGCTGTTCTATTTGAGGTTATTATAACATCATCAGTGGTGTCATTAATACAATTTATAAATACATCAGAGCAGTTTCTTGGGTCTGTAAAAGGGCTTGGATTTGAAAGTATAATATTACTGAATAAAACAATGAAAAAGGCTGTAGCCAAAACTAAAATTTCTATGCTTTTTTTCTTCATATTTATACATTAAATATATGTGTTTCTTTTATTTTATTCATAGTATTCGACAATTTATTGAAAATACAAATTTTTTTAAGGTTTACTGTATTACTTATAATTAGGGAGAATTGAATGAAAAAAACAAGTTTAGTATTCATTTCATCGATAATTTTGTTTAGCCTAATTAACATCGGTTCAGCCCAAGCAGGACATGTTCTTGCACGTGTTTTATATAATGATGGCTGTCCAAGAGCATTTGCACTTGTTGGAATATATGATAACGCACAACAATTTGTCGGTCTTTGTGGAATAAGCAATGAAACTGGTTATTGTGAAAACTCATTTACAGGGTTACTACCAAATAGACTTTATAAAGCGAGTGCTACCTGGCTTGGTTCTTTTTTTGAAGATCAGAATTTTGCAACAGATGATTATGGCAATGGAGTTGTTACTATACAAGGTCCTATTTCTCCTACTTATCCCAACGGAACTGAAACTTGTAATGTGCCTGGAGACCCACAAGATTCTGAGTGTGATGGCTTACAATATTGCGTGGGAGATCCAAAATACATAGAATGTGATTCTTGGAATACTGATTGTGATTCAAAGAAATGTTGTTCATGCAACGGAGGAACTTTAGCTATTCCAACTCAAAATTATGATTCTTCGCAAAATAATGATTGTGATCCATTCGATTTGATAGAAATAGCAACATGTGATTGGATTCCAGATGATTATCATCCAACTTGGGACTATCATGTTGCAATAGATAGTATATGTGAATCTTTAGGTCACTGTGCCCATGAATCAGGATATTATGCTTATACTCATACCTGCAATCAACCAACTTGTGGTGCTGAATGTGATGGACCAGAAGATTGTACTAGCAATATATGTTTAAGTGATTGTACTTGTACCGCAGACACAACTCCACCTCAATGGTCAAATGAGATTCATCCACCTAATCCAAGCGTTTACAACCCTTCAGCTACCTATACTTTTAACATAACTTGGACTGACAATGAAGCTGTAGATGAAGTAATCCTAGAAATGGATGGAACTAACTATAGTTCTAAATCTAGTTATATTGTAAAAACCGTCTGGAAAACTGGATATTATAATTACAGCATGACTTTCTCAACTTGTACTGGTGGAGGAGGTGGAGGTGGAGGTGGTCATTACTACATGATGTCAATGAATCCGATTACACCCCTGATTGAAATCTGGAAGTTCTTGACCGGAGGCACAGTAATGGCACAAGAAACTCCTTGTATAGGGGTTGGAACTCATAATTATAAATGGTATGCTAATGACACGAGAAACAACTGGGGTTCTACAAATCTTTTAACATTCACAATATACAATAAAGACCCCATTACAATTGATATAATTTCTCCACAAAACAGGACTTATCCCAATAATTCAGTAAGTTTGAATTTCGTAGTTTCTTCCCCGTTTCCAATATCTTGGGTTGGGTACAGCCTAGACGATAAACCAAATGTTACGGTAGAAAGTAGCACAGTTCTTACTGACTTGCCAGAAGGTTCTCATAACGTGATAATGTATGGGAACACTACTTATGAAGTTATGAATTCTTCGCAAAGAGTTTACTTTACAATTCGATATTCCAGACCTGATTTGATAGTAAATGATATGTGGAATTGGGGCAATACAATCTACTACAACATAAAAAATCAAGGCGACAATAACTCTATTTACAGCTATTCTAAGCTTTACGTAGATAGCTATTACAAGGCAAATGATTATGTTTCTTCTCTTCCATCAGGTTCCTATAGTACTGAAACTTTCAGCTATTCATGGATTTGTTCTGGTTCCAGTGATACTGTAAAAGTATGTGCAGATGATTACAATTATGTAATCGAAAGTAATGAAAACAATAATTGTTTGACAAAAACTTTCACTTGTCCGGTTACAACAACTATACCTTGTAAATGTACTGCTTGGCAAGCTACATTCACTTGCTGCTATGGTGGAAAAGAAAAATGGGTCAGAACCTGTGCACCAAAGGGATGCCAGGCAGAAAGCAAGTGTGAAGGACCTTGTTTTGTTTGAAAAAATAAGTCAATTCTATAAATCGAAATATATTCTCTTAAATCGAAATATATTTAAACTATAGTTAACAGTAAATTTTTATGATCGAAGAAATACTAGATACTAATGCTAAAATAAAGATAATGAAGGTATTCTGTCAATTCCCAGAAAGAAAATTCCAGATGATAGAAGTGGCCAAATATTCCAACCTTTCAAATTCAAGGACGAGCGAGTGCTTGAGGGATTTGGCTCGTGTTGGATTGTTAGAATCAAGAAAAATAGGAAAAGGTTGTGAGTACAAGTTAAACTTATCGAATTATTATTCAAAAATGCTCCTAAGATTCTTCAAAGAAGAAGAAAAGTTGTTGAATAACATCATCAAAGATTACATAAAAGACATTAAAACTCTTGAAGGGGTTGAAAGTATTGTTCTATTCGGTTCTGCTTTAACTGGATTAAAAATTGGTAGCGATATAGATTTTCTTATCATCGGCAAAGAAATGATTGAAAAAGAAATGATTTCAGTGATTGAAACGGAATTGATAAATAAATACGGTTTTCACATATCTACAGCATTCATGACAGAAGAAGAATTGAAAGAAAAAGCAAAGAAAGGGGAGGAATTTGTTATCAATGTTATAGCCAGTGGGAAACTCATATACGGTAAAATTTTGGAGGATATAGTATGGTCAGAGAAATAAGAAAAGATATGACAAAAAGTTATATTATTAAGACTGAACAGTTTTATGACTCTGCATTAGAAAATTTTCAAAAAAGAAGATACGATGCTGCTTGTTTTGATGCCTCTCAAGCAATTATCTTGGCTAATGATTGTTTTTGCATAGCTATACTCGGTAAAAGAGCAAGTAAGGATCATAGAGAAGCTGTTTCACTCCACTTAGAAGCAGGTAGAGTAATTTCTGATACGTCAAAAAAAGAAATTGTAAGTATTGGCTTAGATAACAGGAGTGAATATGGTTACACAGAAAAGACAGCTAAACAAGAAGATGCAAATAAGCTTATAATAAGGTCTAGAAGGTTTATAGATTGGGTTAAAATTAAAACCAGTTTATAAGATTTTGTTAAAGCTTTGTTGAATGCTGAAAGACAGTTCATAATGATAAAAATTTGCACAAGAGGATGTCAGGCTGAGAGCATGTGTCAAGGACCTTGCGCTGTTTAAGACAATTCATCAGAACGAAAAGATTCTGGGGATAAATTTACAGAATATCTTTTAATTTTTCTCTCAGTTTTTGAATATCTTCATTCCCTATATTTTTTATTATAAGTTTCATTTTAACTAGAAAGTCCTCTGCCTTCTTAAGCAAATCTACCGCAGATGTTTTTGTGAGAATAAAATCCACATAATACTGCTTATCTATACGTTCTTTCTTCGCAAATTTTATTGTTTTATGTAAGTCAATTCTTCCGAATAAATTTTTAAACAAAATTATAGAACCGGAATGATTCTCACACTTTACACCAACCTTGAAGAGTAAGGCTGTAAGAGAATTGTACATAGTATAATACGACATAGAAACAGAATTTTCATACAAATTATTTTGCAACAAAACTTTTGCAGATTTTAAGCTGTTATCTGCTTTTTTTAGGTACGAATTACAAACATCTTCAGAAGGCTCGACTATTTCTAATTTACCTTGTTTCTTCAATTTAATCAAAAAATTTGATTTTTTCATAGAATTCTTCAACTCCTTTCAATAACACATGTTCTTTGATTATTTCTCTTATCAGTGGAGAATTTAGGTCAAAACTTCCAATTTTTACACTTATTCTGGAATGAATAGATTCTAATTCATCTTTTACTTTTCTGTTGTTTGTTTCTACGTAAATGTCTATATCGCTGTCTTTCTTTACAGTAAATTTAGCGTAACTGCCAAATATTATTATTAAATTCTCATGACATTCTTTTAGGATATCTTCTGCTATCACACTAATTTCTGGATATTTTTTTAGTAGTTTTATCTGTTTGTAACGTTCTGCATTAAATACATAATTTTTAGCTTGCAGGTTCTTTTTTATGAAAAATACCTTGTTTTTGCCTTCTAATTTGTAATCTATAACATTCTCTTTAACTAACTCGTTAAGTCTTCTTAAGACAGTTGAATGAGATTCTACCAAGTTTCTGGCAATTCCCCTTACGTGATTATCTCCTTTGATTAGAAGTAGTATTATCTCGAAATCTAAATTGTTTCTTTTTTGAACCATATGTATCATATTTGAACCATTAATATATAAAGTTTTTTATTGAATACTGAAAGACATTTCATCAGAACGAAAAGATTCTGGGGATAAAAATAGTATCAAATTTCATTTGGTTTTACTTTTTTTGAAACTTCTCTCATTTTCTTTAAGAATTCTTCTGCTATTTTCACAGTTCGACTCGCTTCTTCTTCAGGAAAAACATGTCTGTAATCAGCATCTTCTCTAGCTTCCATACAACTCTTGAATTGCTCAACAACTACAGACTCGATTAATCCTTTCTCAGAGAGTTTATCTAAGGCATCAGCTATGCATCCATGACTTCTTTCCTTTAGTCCAATTAAATATAAAACTGCTTTTGCTGAATGGAAAATTGAATAATACGCTTGAACTATCGCCCACTTAAAATTTTTGTCAATATCTTTCGTGTGTTTTGATCTCTCTAAATCTTCACAAGAAATAAAAAATTCTTTCTCTGAAAGTTCTATGTCTGGACTGGTTCTTATTAGCAACCTCTTTCTCAAGCATCCTTCAAAACTCATCAAACCAGCCTTATCTTGTCTTTTTCTACACGCTCATAGAATGCAGGATCTTCTACTTTCATTTTCATCCATTCATCTCGTGTAAAATATGCAATACTAATTTTCTTTTTATATTTATCCCCTATTTTTCTCAAGTTTGTTGTTATCTCATCTTGTTCTTCTCTTGTGGCTATCGATAATACATCAAAATCGCTATCTTCTACATCTTCACCCCTAGCGAAACTACCATAAAGAAATATTTCAGTCCTTTCTCCTTTCATTTTTTCCTTAATTTCGTTAACTAAAGGGCTGTCTAGAGTAAAGATGATTTTTAATTGTTTTACTAGGATGTTTTCTCTGTTCAATTTATAGAAATTCATTTTTCCCCTCTTTTCTACGTGTAAGAACTCGATTTTAGAAAGTTTTTTCATGTATTTGTTGCATGCCCCAACGCTTATGTTAGTAGTTTCTGCTATTCTTTTTTCATAGAATTCCCCAGTAGAGTTATTAAAAATAAAGCTCATGATATCAAAAACTGGCTTTTTAAATAATATTTTACTTTTCATAAAAATGAAATTGTTTTCATAAATATATAAATGTTTTCATTTTAATGAAATATAATTTTTGAAAAGATTTGTTGGAGCTTAAAGACAATTCATTAGGACGAAAAGATTCTGGGGATAAATTTACTTCTTGAGAAATGAAATTATTTGTTTTCTGAATTCTCTGGAATCATTAATATTCTTTAGATTTTCAAATACAAGTTGATCATCAACACCAGCATATCTATGAACTAGTATGTTCCTAAACCCTCTCATCAATTTTAATTTTTCTTTCATTCTTTTTGATATGATTTTCTTCTTTTCTATTTTTTCGAATAAATCCTCTTCTCCTGCCGGGAGACCTAGTCTTAAGTCCTTTACCATCAAAGTACAAACATCTATCGTACATTCTATCATGATATGCAAAAGTCTTTCGCAAGATCTCTTTTTTTCTATAGAATTAATGTATTGTTCATAGTTTTTTGGCATCACATCCTCTAGTTCGGTGAGATAAGAATCTAATTCATCCAATTTAGATAAGATTCTATTTTTATCGAGCATGTAAAACACCTTCTAAGTATGAAATATATGTTGGTCTATAATATTCGAAGTCTTTAATCGTAGAAAAAGCTAAATCGTATAATAAATCTTCATTTTTACTTAATATTATCTTACCTTCTTTGAGGATTCTAATTTTTATGTACAAAGGAAGTTGTTGATATATTTGAATGTCGATATCTGGAAAAGCTGTTGAATATTCTAATCTCTTCTTTGATAGAAATAATGGATTATACTTACCTGGTTTTAATACTATACAAATATCTATATCTGAGAATTTTTCATTCCTTGCATAACTACCAAATACTATTACCCCTAATACATCCTTATCTTTTCTTGCCTTTTCTTTGATTTTCTCCAGTTTTTTTAACATAAGAATAATTCAGTCATTTTTATATTAATACTTTTTTTACTCAAAACAATTCATAAGGACGAAGAGGTTCTGGGGATAAATTTTCTGATTAAATGCTTATTTCTATTTAAAGGACGATAAAAAAATTAGTTAAGATTTTTCTCTTTTGATCGGGGAGGTGGGGTGAGGAAAATCAAATTTTTCATAGTTTCTAGCTATTATATGATTTCTATTAATAAAAACTTCTATAACCACTAAGGAGTAAAAAGTAGAATTAGGCAAATTTGCCTAAATTCGCAGGGAATTGCCCTAAATCTCAAGTATTTAAAGCTTTTCTATTGTATAGAAATAGTTCCACATGAAAAATAAAATAGTACTTATCGTCTTGTTTTTTACATCTTTAATACTAAGTAGTTCATTTTTACAGACTATTACACTTGAAAAAAAGGAAAATACAAGATATTTGAGTGAGCTGATAAGTCAGGATTCTTTGCTACCGCCACCAAAAGGTCAGACTGCAGACATCAAAGCATTCAAGAGCGATATATTAGTTCCAAAAGACTATCTAGCTAAAAAATATCAAACAGCGATGATAACTAGTCAAACAGGAATTGATCAACAACAAACAGCCCTGTTTATGATAGGTAAGATATCTGTCTCGATAATTTTCTTGGAGAGTAATGGAAAAATAGATCCAAACACAGAGAATTGGAGTCCTGCCAGGATTGATGATTATACTAATAGAATAAAGTCAGGTTTAAACTGGCTTAAATCACAACAAACGAACGCAAGAATCGATTATGTATATCATGTACAAACCATTCAAACTAGTTATGAACCCATAACAAGATCACAATTAGATGAAGGATTATGGGTACCTGAAGCCATGGATTATCTAGGTATTCCTGCAGGAGAATATCATGATAGAGTTACGCAATACAATAATAATTTAAGAACCGCAGACAAAACCCACTGGGCATACTCTATATTTGTAGTAGATTCGTACAACGACTGGGATGGAATGTTTGCCAATTATATAGCAGATTATATGGCCGGACCATACATTGTTATGACTTATGATAATGATGGTTGGGGTGTATTTTATACAGATGTTGCAGCTGCTCATGAAACTGCACATGAATTCGGAGCTGATGATGAGTATTATCCATGTCACTGCGATAACGTAGATGGTTTCTTACAAGTTCCTAATTCAAACTGTGTTTCAGGCTGCCCAGAGGGTATGTGCATAGCTGGTGAGCCCGAATGTAATGGATGTGCAGCATGTTATACATCATATTGTTTGATGGAAAATTTGAATACTTGTTTAACAATCTCGAGTAGATATCAATTGGGTTGGAGAGACAAAGATAAAGATGGTATATTGGATGCTATAGATTCTACTTACAATAGCTGGACAGACACAGATAAAGATGGGGTAGTAGACTATCTAGACAATTGTCCTAATACTTATAACCCCGACCAAAAAGATACAAATAACAATTGGGTAGGAGACGCATGTGAAATAAATAATCCACCGTCCATGCCAATCAGACCGGCAGGACAAGCATCAGGTAATACAGGAATTAGTTATACTTATACAACATCAGCGAAAGATCCAGACGGAGATGCTATAACTTACTCTTGGAATTGGGGCGATGGTAAGACCTCTACATCTTCAAAGGGATCAGCCTCTCATGCTTGGTATTTTTCAGGGTCATATCGTGTTACTGTTATAGCCAGAGATGAGCATGGGGCAACATCTAGCCCATCGCCAGCACTTTATGTGACAATAGGCAAGCCTTCCTGTAGTTGTACCACTTGGGAGCCAACATTCACTTGCTGCTATGGCGGTAAAGAAAAATGGATAAGGACATGTAATCCAAGAGGATGCGACATAGAAAGCAAGTGCGAAGGATATTGTTTTGTTTAGAGTTAATTTTGCGATAATAGCTTTTTATTCCTAAAAACCTAATTATCTATTGATTTTCATGAATGTACCTACAAAGTTCAAAATCAACACAGATGAGTTCAAGGTGTATTTTGATAACAAGCAGAAGACCCATGTATCTGAAAATGTACGGACAGGGGAGAAGACAAATATAGGAGTTATTGGCATTCTAATGCAGATGGGTATTTTAAAGGAAATAGACGACAAATCAGATCAAAATACAAAAAAATTAACAGAAAGGATAGATAGTTTGGAAAACAAGATAGTTGAACTTTCTAGAAGTATAGAAGGTAAAGATTTTACAGAAAAGGAAGAAATTCCAAAGAAAGAAGTTGAGATAAAAGAGGAAGAACCTGAAGAAGCAATTGAAGAAGAAGAAGAGCCTGAAGAAAAGGAACTAGAGGTCAAAGAGAAGCCAAAATCAGAAATAAAAGAAAGGATAATGAAAAGAGTCATGAAACAAGCTGAAGAAAAAGCTGAAGAAGAGGAATCCGAAGAAGAATCAGATGTAAAGAAAGAAAGCGAAGAGGAAATTAACAACTGGATGGATATCTAAGTCTAAACTTGTCTTAGAGTGCCTTATATCAAAAATTAAAACAACCTTCTCCTTGTTAACCATATTTCATTCATTTAAATCATAGAGTGCAATTCAAACTCTAGTGGATATCATTATTAATGATAATATAAAATTATTTAGATTTGTTTATTTTTAATAATGAATGAATTTTATGTCCTTATCCTGTTAGAATATTTATACTAAAAATCTGTATGGAGGTTGATATTATGGGTGCATCATACCATTCGTTAACTCAAATACCCCAAACAATGGAAAATGTATTATATGTAGAAGCATTTCCTACCAAGCCCTTTGATATATTGCTTGAGAGCGGTAAAAGACCTGAAAAATTAAAATCTAATCAAGCAACACAGATTTATTGCCAAGATAAATTGCATCAAAAACTTTTGCCATTAACGGTCCAACTTAAGAGAGGAATTAAAAAAGCGAGTTTAATCTCTCCTTATCAAAATACAGTGGTTGCAGATGCACAACAAAAAGGATACGAATCAGATGAAATTCAAGCATTAAAACAATCCCTACAACAAGTGCCAGAAAAGGAGGATTTTATTGCGATAGTCGAACTTGATGCTCAAAAAGCTATTTTTGAAGCTACACATATAATGGAACGACCAAACTATTTGTTTGATCTAGTAAGACGAAGACTTGTTGAAACGGCACATACAGTGAATCTACCTACTCTCAAAGATCCGATAGTAAGAGTGGGTAACAAGTTTTACGGACGCTTGGATAATGCAACAATATCTGATTTCACAGGTAGTCTGAATTTGTATGGGGTTCAACAAATGACAAAAATACCTTCAGAAACTAAAACAGAAACTCCAGTTCAAAGAAAGGAACTTATATAGTGATAATGTGCTTTTTGGAGGCAAAGGAAAAGAAAAAAAGAGTTTAGAAAAATCAATAATAGAAGAATTTTCCAAATACCTGCCGCTGCCAGACCTTCAACAAGTCAGATTGGACGATCAACTTAAACTAGACCTGTATCCGATGATGGAAGCTGATGTCATACGTAGTACTGATTACATGGATATTTCCTGGAAAACAGACAATATAGAAATTCCAATCTCGGAAGGAATATTGACAACTGGCAGTGAGCGTACCTATTTATCGAAAGGTCTGATTTATCTCAAAGGAAATTTAGGTTTAGATGTAGAATATGTTGCTCCAAAGAGCAGAAAGTTATCAAGATGGCAAGAGGCATCTATCGTTGCTAAAGGTTTGCGATTAGAAGATAGAAAAAAGGAATTAACAACCGCTAGCACTTCCCCTTTATATGCAATGTCAACAGATAGACTCTTCAGGATGGTAGTAGAGACTCATTCTAATAAAATAACCACAAGTTATCGCAGAGATGGTAGAGAAGTTGGAAGAGAGACGAAAGAAATGTGGCCATATATAATTGAAAAATTTCTAGAAAATGGCCGTATTCCATTTCAAGAGATTCGCACTGGAAAAAGATCTAGGAGAAATATCACAATAACGCCAGAAGAAATAAATGCTTTAGTGATTCTTGGTAAAGTAAAATCTAATAAACCATCTATAATGGTTTTAACGACAGAAAAGCCAGACGTATTCGAGAATTTTTCTATAGTCAACCCCAGCGGTAAAAAGCCTGTAAGAGTTAGTGGCGATGCTAGAATAAATTTTATTCCAGGTGTACAAGGAGAAGGTAAACCGTTAGATAAAATTTTAGAAAATGTCACACTTGATTTATATCCGGAGAAAGATTTTGTTTTTACATCCATACCGATCCCAGCAACTATCAGACCAGGACCGGGAACAGAAGTTTTCACAAATAAAGAAACTTCAAGAATAGAGTTTTATCCGTCAAACCCATTTATGGGAAGAGAAACGGCAGAAGTTCATAAAACACCTGTTGAAAAAATGAGTACATATCAAGGTCCGATTTTTTTCATAGAAGTTAATGATACAAACAAATACAAAATCAATATTAATACAACTGTTAACTACGGTAAGAGTGGATATAACAGTGAAATTGGCAAACAACTTTTTTTGTATCCCTTTCGTTGTCTTTATACCACTTTAAAATATGATTGGCCATTAGATTTAGTGCTCGCTGGTTGTGGTCTGTTACTTTTGACTGGACAAACTAATATTGTGGATTTATCAAGTGCCTTTTTCAAGACATTGTTCAATCCAATGAACATTTACCCTGTCAAAGACCCTACTTTGTCCGTAGCTGTTTCATGGAATCTATTAGCTCTTGGAGGAGCTGCAATTTCTAGTATTGGTAAAGCAGGGGAGGAAATAGGTTTTTCAAGATCGCATATAATTGAACATGAAAAAAAGGAAATAGTTCATGAGGGGGACGGAGCAATGAAATTAAAAGTAGGTTATTTAGAACATTTTACTGATCAAAAACCGATAATTGAAAGAATGAGAAAATCTAAAGAAGACCAAGAAGATGATACTAAAGATTGGACTAAAGACAAATGGCTTAAAAAAAGTTAATAAGTTTTTTCATCGTACAATACTTTATTTATGAGTTGCCATCCTTCATTTTGAAGTAACTCCATTTCAATTTTTGTCAATATTTTTTCTACCATACCACCGCTTGGAGTTCTTAATGAGCAACGATACTTCAATTCTTCCATAATTAATTTTTGTCATCTTAATCTCAAAAATCTATCTAATGTTAGAAAAGATTTTAAAGTATACTTTTCAAATCTTCAAGGCTAAACTGTGTTTGAGCACATCCATTCTTAGTAAGGGTTAATGCCTGTCCAGATATCCCTATGTCTTTCAGAGATTTGTATCCTAACGTGATTTCATAAGGACATGCCACCGCTACAATCCCTTGATACGAATTCTCCTTCAATATTTTTGGTATGCATGAACCGCCGGGAAGAATATAAACATCATACCCTTTTTTCTTTCCAAGAACAGTTGCCTGATTGATAAGACAGTCAGGGGAGCAACTTTGACAATAATAAGAAGGGACGTTTACATTAAAAGATGCTTTGCATCGATTATCCATATAGTGTCTCGAGCAATGTGACAGGAAGAGAGCTCTTTTGTCTGCTGTTAAAAAACTATCTCTTAAATTAATGTTGAGAATTTGAATTTCAACGAGGTCTTCAAGAAGTCTTGTGGCGCTAGATATATCTAAACCAGTAATATTGGATAGTCCTAATCTCTTATCTATGCTTCGTACTTTTTTTCCAACTATCTTGTGTAGACTCTTTTCTTCAATAATTCTAGCAACTTCTTTTGTGATTTTCGAAATGTCGTAAGTGAATTGATATGGCATACTTTTCTATTCAAAATAAAGACATTTAAACTCTCTCTAAAGAACAAAAATCTATCTGATTTAAGGGTGTAGAATATATATATGTCAGAATGACCTTAATGCCATGACTAACCTATATTTGCCAAGAACAAAAATCTATTTTGTTAATTTACAATTTTTATACCTGTTTGATGTAATTAATAAATACATTATTGCCAAGATTTTCTAGATTTCTTTTTACATTATAATATTCCCTTTTACCGTCTCGATAAGCAAGACATAAGAGAGAACCCCAATAGACAATTGGAACAACGACTAAAAGTGGATTAATCAGAGGAGCAAGAAATGTAACACCACCAGGTATAATTGCTACTGATTTAACACCTCCTAAACCTTGTGCGTAATAACTAAGTTTCACTCTCTTGGAAACGGAAAGTTTTTCTCTAGTTTCTTTAGCATCTTTTTCAAGTTTCTGCTTAAATTCTTGTTCTTTGGTTTCATTTCTTGCATCTAAAGGAAGGAATATGTTAATTCTTTCTGGACAATTTTCAAGACTTTTTTTAACTTCGGGATATACATTAGTTAAATACTCATCCCAACTTTGTGCATTTACGTGAAACATAAATTTAATTTATTGGTAAGAAATTTAAACCTTTCTTCTTAGAACAAAAATCCACTTAATTCTACGGCAGATATATTCTACTCCGTAGAATCTATCTGATTTATAATTTTTTATTCTTTCTGCGTAACAAAAAACATCTTTAAAGAATTTGTTATTTCAGCTGGGGTGGACCCAATACCCTTTCTTAAGAATTTGAATCCTTTTTCTTCCATTAATTTAGAATATTTTTTAATCTGTCTCATATATGATGTCCAATAAAGAGCGATTTTATGAGGTCTCAATAATCTATTAGGAGATAGTGAGGGAAAAAGAGTAGCATCACCTATCAAGTATCCATCCTCTTTCATAACTCTGTCTATCTCATCCAATATTTTTGAGAGTTTGTCATAATCTTTTCTGAAATAGTTGAATATTTTCCCTGCTGCTACTATGTTGAACCTTTGACCCTGAAGAGGTAAAGATTTTGCATCACCTCTTATAGAAGTACCAGCTAGAAAACTGCCAAATGAAGGATCATACTCTAAATCAACTGCAACAACATTATCCTTATATCCATCAACTTTATCCTTTCCTAATTTAGTTCCAAGAACATCAAGGTATGTTAATCCATAAAGACAAAAAGCACCTGAACCTAAATCCAAAACTGTTTTATTTTCTAAGTCTGGTATCTGTTCAAATAATTCTCTACGTGTATATGGTTCTAATTTCATAGACAGAAAATTAAAAGTAAAGCATTTAAACTCTCTCTCAAGGACAAAAACCTATCTAATCTGATTATTTTGAATAAGAGAAAGAATATGGATTAATAATTATCCTTATACTTGTTTTTACATGGAAGCGAAAATTCCAGAAAGTAAAAGGGCCTTTCTTGCTGATGCAAAAATATTAGCAAAAACATATAATGTAAGGATAACTGATATAGTCGTTGTTGGAGAGGAAGTCTATGCTAGATATGATTATGATGATGGAAAAGATTTTAATGAATTTTTAAAAGAATTAAGAAAAAAATATAATTTTGATGTCATACCTGATAATGATAGAAAAGAATCCTAAAAAGTCTTTATGGTAGATTTTTTCTTTGAATTTTTCTTATAGTAACATTCTATCGCAACTTTCTTATTCCGTAAAAGTAATTCGAATAAATTTTTATCATTCATTCTTATTTGATTGTCTAAATCTCTTTAAATCACTAATCAGCATTATTTCTAGAAAAAAGCATAAATTACTTATTTTTTCTTAATTTTTCGTGAAGGTTTCATTTCTTTAGCAAGCCAAGCTCCTAATACTGCAAAGAATGCATAAAGTATAACATTTAACAAAGCCATTGATAGAAAAGGAATAGGCAGATAATATATTGAAGGAAGTGTTATTCCTAATATCGGTCTTTTTAAGATGTAACCAATTACAGAAAACAAAGAAATTATAATAACACTAACGATTGCTGCTATAACTCCTTTTATGGCAACTTTTTTTAGGCCGAGTTTAGCAAGATCCCATCCCATGTATATGACGATTATTATTAAAAACAAGCTAAAAAGAATGTTGTTTGTGGAATAGGAAGATAAGGGAGATAAAAATCCACTAATGATTAACATGGATTGCAATGCAACAATTATTGCAAACAAAGCATAAAAGTAAATTTCTTTCATATTAAATTAATTGTAACCGATATATAAAAATGAAAATCTATCTGATTATGGGTTATTTGCAATTTGTTAAATGTTTAAATCTTTTAACATTTTCTTATATTCTATGAGTGAAGAGTCAATAGCTGGATATAAACATTTTAATGAGATAATAAAAAATATTGGGGAAAAAACAAGAGAAGAATTAAAAAAACCCATTCCTGATATTGTTAAACATTTGATAAAACGTTACACAGATTTACAAAAAAAATTGCCTAAAGATTTTGTTGGATTAACTCTACCAGATTATGATGATTACCTTGAAAGATTAATCAACTTAAAAAAAAGTAGAATCAGAATTTACGATAAAAAAACATCTAAAACTATAAAATCAACTACAGTCTCAAAATATTTCGAAGAAATTTTGAGTAAAATCGAAGAAAAGATCAAAACAGAAAGATATCAAGGTATGGAAGTTAATTTAAAATATGATTTTCTTGATAATGCCTACAGAACTTTATTGATGTGGGAAGGTTACTTTTCAAGAATAAAAGAGAGTAAATAAGAACAAAAATTTATCTTTTCTATTGTGATTTACTGTGGATAAAATGTACTTCTTTTATTGATCCTAAAAGTGTATGCAAACTATCAAGATTTTTTATTGGTGTGACAGCTTCCAATTCAAATTTCTCATCAACAACTTCTACTTTAACATTAATACCATCTTTTTTTGAAGTGAAATCTACATCCCATCTTTTTTGTACATTTTCAGGCAACTCAACTGGATCAATATGACTAACTTCAGGTTGATATAAAAATTCATTAAATAACATTTCTGAAATTTTAGAAAAATCTACCTCAATTCCTTGTGTAAATAAATCATCTATCCAAAGACCGTTTAAAAGAGGCTTAAATTGTTCAACAAACTCTATGGCATATGGATTAGGAAGCATTTCTTTCTTAGCTGGGTCTTTCCAATATTTTCTTTCATTTTTTACATGAATTGGATTGTAAATGTCTTTTTTTTCTGAGAGTATGATGAATAATGCTCTTTTTCCATACTTAACTAAAGCCCATTCCATAAAGCGAGCAGCTTCATCAGATCTACGATCATCTTTTGAATAAACCAAACTGGTGGCGAACATGAGAAAATTATTAATTCCATTTAAATCGTTCCTAATGGTCATCTCTTCTTTCTTGTTATCAATTGGTTTATTCCCCTTACCAGCAGGCATATACATCGAGAGGAACGCATTATTAGTATAAGCTCGCATACAAATATCTCTTACGTATCCTCTCCTAGTTTTAGAAAAATCATGTGTTATTTCAGCTTTAACTGGCTCAGTGTACGCTCCCCCCATAACATCAACTTGGATTAATTATACATACTAAATTTTAAATCCTTATTTTTTCTCTTTCCAATAACAAAACCTATCTGGTTCTTCCTCTTGTATGTTTGCTACGGCTAGGTTTACAACTACGACACTTTTTTTTATTTACCATTTTTCCACAATTAAACTTTCTTTTTTGAGAATTGGATTTCATCCACTAGTAGACACTAGTGGAATTCAAGCTTTAAAATTTAGTTATTATTTCTCCTAGGAATCCTTGTTTTTTCAATCTTTCTAATATTATATTTTCTTTTTCTATATTCATAGCTTTTTCAGTTTTTTTATCATTTTTTTCCATTAAACTCACTCCTCAAATTATTTTCATTCTTAATAACTGGTTGCAATATATAATTTATCACTCACTATCTGGAGAAGAAAAAAACTTAATATTCGTGCCTTCCACAACTGGAACTGCTATTTTGATAATTTTGTGTTCTTGTACACCAAACCTTATCTGCTTGTTTTATAAACACAGTAAATTTACAATTATTACATTCAGCCATTTTTTAACACCTTGACTAAATAAAATGACAAGAAGATGGTGATAGTGTATCACCTTAAGGCACTATTCACCTTCGTGTTACAGAAAACGATAATCTTAGACCAATTGCATTTTTGTGTGCATAAGGCACTATTCACTTTGATCAAGTCATCCAATAGTAAGAATTAAGGTTAACTGTATACATTAACTTGTATTATAAGTATTAATAGATATAAATTATAGTATAAAATTAAAAATCTATCTGATTTAAAATTTATAAAAGATTCAAGAGTAGATTTCCCTTCTGCCAATCTCTTATTATAGTTAAGGTAGTTCTAACTTCGTCTACCTTACCACCTTTTGTAAGAAAGTTTTTTCTTTTTCCAATTTCCAATAGAATCTCGAAAGTATCGTCTGTTTCTATTTTGATATCATAAAATTTCTCTAAACTTCTCTTATTATTATCCAAGAACAACTGTATTATTTTCATTGCCGCTATATCAGGATTTTGCAATTTGGTTGGATCTATAATAGACATTAATGCTTGTTCTGTCTCATCCTTTTCATCAAGAGGTATCACTCCAGGTGTATCTAAAAATAAGATGTTGCCTTCTCCTCTCACCCATTGAACCCCTCTAGTAAATCCAGCTATAGGAGAAATTCTAGCAGCAGATTTGCCGGTTAATGTATTTATTACAGATGATTTGCCCGTATTAGGATAGCCGAGTACACCGACTTTTACGTTCTTATAGTATCTTTTCTTTTTAGCCAAGTTAGCAATAATTTCATTTAAAGCAGAAATACCCATCCTATTTTTGCACGAGACAAAAACTGTTAACCTTGAATTAAAACTTTCTAAAATTTTTTTCTTCATTCTTTCTGTTATCAGATCTGATTTATTCAAGACTAATATGTATGATTTCCTTTTTCGCTGGATTTTATTTTCCACTTTTTTGTTTCGAGTTAAATTCGGCATTCGAGCATCTGCAACTTCTAATAGTATATCAGATTCAAAAATCACATTGTCAATTATCTTCCATAAATTATGCATGTCCATATGAAATTATTTGGAATAGAATTTATTAAATAGTAAAAATCTATCTGATTTTGATCTGATTGATATTTCTGCTTGTAAATTATATCATTTCTCTTTGAACAGCATCAAAAATTTCTGTATGAACTTCTTCGATAGGTCGAGATCCATCTATGACAACCCATTTTTCTCCGTAAGGTGGATTTTTAGCCATATCTAAAAAGTTATTACTTACTCTTTCACGTAATGTTTCCTTTGGTTTTTCTTCTTTCATATCCAAGAACTTTTGTAAAGTTTCTTGTGAAGTACCTCTCATCGAAGCTGTTGACACGGGAATCTTCAACAATATAATAATATCGGGTTTTATTATCGGTTCTTCTATACAGACCAACCATTGTTTAGGCAATCCTAATGCAGACTGATATGCTATATTAGAATAACAATATCTATCAGTTATCACTATCCAATTTTTCTTCAACCATTCTTTTATTCTATCTTGGTATTGCATCCTGTCTGCAGCATAAAGCATGGATGCTGTTTCAGGACTCATCGATATGCTTCTTGAAATCCAGCCTTTTATTAACTTTCCAATTTCAGTCTCGTAAGAAGGAAAGCTTATGTTGACTACGTCTCTGCCAGATGCCCTTAATTTATCTGCTAATAATTTTGAGTGTGTCTTCTTTCCAGTAGAATCTATACCTTCAAATGCGATGAATATTCCAGTCATAGTGGACCGGGTGAGATTTGAACTCACGGCCTCTCGGTTATCAGCATCGCCAGATATATTATCCTCGAGCGCTCCACCAGACTAAGCTACCGGTCCATTTAAAAACTTATTCGATACTAAGTATTTAATTTTTCACTTTACCTCGTTAAAAAAGTTGGTTGTTCTTTATTAACTGTAAAAAGAGGTTAGGATTACTTAAAGAAAAATGTTCTGGGGATTAAATAAAAAAATTATGGAAAATGTAAAATTTACAGAGGAACAAAAATCTATCAGATTGGTTTACTATAGTAATTTTACACAATTTTTACTATAGCATTTTTTACACATGCCATCATTCCCATAAACCTGAATTTGGGAAATAATTCCACAACATTTTTTACAAAGGAACATAATCGTTTCTAGTATGACTTACATTATTCTATTTAACAACAAGTACTATTGAGAATAGTCGAATTGTCAGAACAAAATTCTATCTATACAGAAACAGCAATGGGTGATCTTTTGTTTGGAGCACTTCTTTGGTTGTTTTTATTGGGTCCAATAATTTTACCTTAAATTGTACGATTTTTTTGCTAGAAAATAAAAATATTTAATTTTTTGGAATTCAGCTTTTCGTTGTATCTTTCAAAGAAACAATTGTTCAGTGACCTTAATCCATCACTTAATCTTTATTTTTTGAAAAAAATTAGGGTAAACATAAGCTTTATTTTCAATAATTACGAAATAAATTATAGATAAAAATGAAATTTAATATTCTTTTAACCTTTTTCTTATGTTTTTTAATTTTTATTACCCCTGTTTATGCATTTTCCTTTGAGGACATTGTTTCTTGGGTATCAAATTTTTTTGGAGGAATTACTGGTTTCATTATTGAAGTGAATGATACAACGACAACGACTCTACTATCCTGTCCTTATGAATGTTGTCTATCAGATCAATCAACTTATGAACAAAAGGAATGCCTGTATCCTAAAAATTGTAAGGGTAACAAATGTATAGATGTTGCAACTACAACGATAGAAACTACCACAATAACTACTTTGTCACCTTGTCCATACGAATGCTGCTCACTAAAAGATTCAAATTATCAGGGAAAGGCATGTCCATATCCTAAAACTTGTACAGAAGGTAAATGTGTTGAAACTACAATCACTCAAATTATACCATGTACAGATTCTGATGGCGGAAAAAATTATGATGTGAAAGGAAGTGCTAAAGACACATTTGGTGAAAAAACAGATTTTTGCCAGAATGATAGAGATTTAACGGAGTATTATTGCGGTTCTGGTTGGGGAGCAATAGAACAGGTAATATGGATTTTTTCAACATCATGTCCATATGGCTGTAACGATGGAGCATGTTTGCCAATGCCTGCTCCTGTTTGTGGTGATAAAATTTGTCAAGGAGAATCAGAAAAAACAAGCTGTCCCCAGGATTGCTATGTAAAATGCAATCAAGATAGTGATTGCGGTCAAATAACTACCAAAAAAATCTGTGATTATCCAACTACGCACCCCGAAGCAAAACTCTCTAACGTTCCTTATGCATGCACAGTAGAAAGCAATTATAAATGTGAAACCCCAGGAACATTCGATTCACGATGTGTTAGTGGGGAAGGAAGATCATGTATACCTTGTCAATCTGGATGTCAAAATGGAGAATGTATTTCACAGACAACTCAAACTGAAACTTGTACAGATTCTGATGGGCTTAACTATTACTTAAAGGGTTATGTTGAATTTCATCCTGATAAAAAACAAGCCTTTGATACTTGTAGAGTAATAAATTCAAACACAGACTATTATAATACTTATGAGTGTAGTGGAGAGAACTGTTATGTTCTAGAATCTTCATGCACAGACATCGGAACAGCCCAATCCCATATTTGGAAATGTCCGAGTAATATATGTAAGGATGGTGCTTGTATAAAAGCAGAGGAAATTAAAGAACAGGTTAAATGTATATTTTATAATTCAGATATACTCGCACATCCTACTTCTGCAAAACCATATGAGAAATGCTATGCAGATTTACGACCTGCCGTACAAGCAGTATGCACATCAGATGGAAATGTAGCTGAGGAGAATGGAAAGAGATATTTGTATTGTTTAGTTGATGTTGCTGGAGAAAAAGGAACAAAACTTACATGGAAGAGTAGCTGTGGTGGATATGCTTATAGTACGATAGATGGAAATAATGAAGTGGTAGAATTTGAATGTGTTCCATCAACGAATGTCACATCACAGCAAATCATAGGAAAAGGATTTGGTTATGCATACTGGCAATGCTATGATGGGATAGAACAAAAAGTTCCTGCTCCTGGGTCTGCGCCTTGTCAATCTTCAGAATTTTGGCAACAACAAGCCGCAAACTTTTGTAAAAATCATTGTTATGCAGATAAAAGCAAGTGTGGGGTAAATTCTTTTAGCGTTTCACAAGAATGCTATATCAATGCAGAAGAATCAGTTTCTATTCCATCTATTCCTTCCATCGAGGCACCTCAAACAAAGCAACCAACAAAAGGCATGCTATATTATTTTCGTGGTGACGACTGTCCTCATTGCTTAGATATGGACACAGAGATAGGTGTATTGAAACAAAAAGGTTTTTTTAATGATTTTGGGGCGGCTGTTTACGATATAAATGATGAGATTTCACAAAAATACGAAATTAAAGTAGTGCCAACTCTTATTCTTTACAAAGATGGTTGTAGCTTTAGAAAAGAAGGTTTCATTAAAAGCGATGAGATTATAAATTGGGCCTATCAAGCCAAATGTGAAGAAGAACCAATTTTAATATGCAAAGACAGCTGTCCCTTAGATGGAAAATGTTATCCTTTTGGTTTTAGAAAAGAAGGAAAATATTGTTCAGATGAAGGGACATTTAAAGAACAGTTAAAGGAAGATGCTGCCTGTGAAAACAATTTTGAATGTTCAACAAATGTTTGTGTAGATGGAAAGTGTATAAGTTCAGGCTTTATTCAAAAAATTATAAGTTGGTTTAAAACTCTCTTTGGTTCACACTAATTTTTTTCCATATTTCTCAGAAAAACAGATTTCATTTAAAGGTTTTCTATCGATTGTTTCATCTTTTTTTTCATCTGAATAGCCTAAGGGTGTATAAGCCACTATTCTAACATTTTCTGGTGCTTCGATAGCATCCTTAACAGTCTTTTCATCAAAGCCCCCAATCCAGCATGTTCCCAAGCCACGATCTCTAGCTGCTAAAAGTAAATGTTCAAGTGAGATTCCTATATCGACTAAATAATAATCCTTACCTTCTCTATGACCTGAGTCATCTGGATTTGCACAGGCAACTATCATCACAGGTGCTTCAGCTAACCATTCCATAGATTGTGGTCTTGCACTGGCTATTTTTTTAATCTTTTCTTTATCCTTAACTACAACATATCTCCACGACTGCTGATTCTTCCATGATGGAGCAAGACGAGCAGCATTCAATACATATCCGATATCTTCAGCAGGAACTGAGTCGGGCTTGTACTTTCTAATACTTCTTCTAGTTTTAATTACATCAAGAAATTCCATTCAATCACATATTAACTTATATTTTTCTAAAGAATTTAATATTTACCGGGCCGATAGATCAACGGTAGATCACCTGCTCCGCAAGTAGGAGGCTTGGGGTTCAAATCCCCATCGGTCCATCATTCCCTAAATTCAATTCCCTTAATTCCCTTCGTAAATTATTTCTAACAGAATCAGGTTTTGAATCCTCAACACTTTTTTGTATGTTTTTTAATGCTTGAAAATATTCTTCTCGGAATTTCGCATTCTCAGGGTCACGTCCGAGCATTATAGCCGTATTCTCAAACAATTCTTTTAAATGAAGTAAATTCAGAAATTTAGATTTCTCATTTTCATAGGTTAATGTCGGGTTGCTTGGCAATAATTTAAGTTGGACTTTGCCACTCGCAAGCCTCAAAAGTTCTTGAATAACAATCGGTTGAATAGGTTGATATTCTATTTTCACGTACCACGAGTTTCTTCCTTGTTTAATTTTCCGAATCTCTCCCAATTTCACTAATTGGTTCAGTATTCTAAACAAACCTTTTGTTATTTGGAATTCCTCTTGAATCTCGCTTGGTCGTTTTGGCGTATCCAAAAATTTTTTTATTTGATAAAACCATAATACACCTTTTTGTTTTGGTTTTTTCTTTCCCCAAGGTTTTTTCTTTTTAGCTATAGCCATATTAAAATTGTATCATTTCGATTTTATAAAGATATGTATCATCTTTCGATACTCCAATCTTATCTTTGGTAACAATACATAATTCATATTATGAGTAAAAAGCCAATCTTTGTCGAAATAAGTGAAGAACTATACCATAAGCTTGAACGATTGATAGCCTCTGAAAAATATGTTTCTAAAGTCGATTTCGTAAGGTCAAAATTGCGAGCTGAACCCGAATGAAACTTTATGATTTTCTTCAAAAATGGCTAAAAGAAGGGGACAAGAAAGAGGAATCAAAAGAATGACAGCTGAGCATCCAAGAAATCGAATGGTTATCCAAAGTCTTTTAAATCGGGGATTTAATCTAGAGAGCCTAGCAAAAAATCAAGTTATTGGAATTTATCTCACTACTGGACTTCAAGAAACGGCTCGACAGATGCTAGAAGAAAAACAATCTAAAAACTATGGGGATTTAGATGAGAAAGAAACGACAGAAAAGACAGAATGAAGATAGTAGCGATATTTTTATCGAAATCGATGGCGAAATCGAAAGAGAAATTAGAAAATTGCTCAAAGAATGGGAAAAATTCTTTTAATGTAATGAGGTCTTAAAATGGTTAAAACCAAGGTCATCAGGCTTGATAGAAAGGACATAATGAATATAATGAGCGGGTCGGAACTGGTCGTAAAATTGACTTTGAAACTGAAAAAAAAGCTTGAGAGACATAATATTTTTGTGGATGATACGATTCTGCTTACGATTTTGAAAGAAAATTTGATTCTCCGACTCGCAAGTAAATCAAAGAAAATCGATTTTGATTGGGATTAGAACAACTGTACGTCGACAAAGTCGACGTATTGCAGCTGAAAAAGTGAAAAATGGAGAAAAATAGCCAAATCTCGTTAAAAAAAGCTAGATAGAGGAAAACCTCCCTTCATCGATGAACTGAGATTCTTTTCCATCCATTCACAAATCTTTTGTATAATAAGATTAATTGAGAAAATATGACTGATAATGAAGATGACGATGAGAATGACGATGCGGATTTCGAGAATGAAGAAATTTATAGCGATATCGAATATCAGGCTGATAGAATTTGGGACAGGTTTCGGTCTGAGATGCAATTAGACCTTAGTAAATATACCTCACCAAAAGAACTTGAAGATGAGTTGAATAGGTTTTTCGATGGAACTAAATTTAGAAACTTGAAAAGCAGGGGAAGGCAGTTAGTCAAAAATATTGCCATAAAAGAATGGAAAGCCAAAACAGAATCGAAAGAACCCGTACCCATAGCAGAACCAATAACATTACCCGTAGAAAAACCGATAGAAATAATACCGATACCCGCAATAGAACCCAAACCGATAGTAGAACCAGAACCAAAAGAAGAACCCGCAATAATAAAAGAAAGTTTATTCCAAAGAATCAAAGAATGGATTCATAGGATTTACAGTAAGATAGTATACAGTAAGTAAGAGTATACACTTGCATAGTAAGTGTATAATGTATAATCTATAGGATGAAAACTATAGATTAAAGATATATATAACTAAGAACATCTTCCGAAATATTTGTTAGCTTAACAAATTGGATTTAAAAGCAGGATTTGAAGTTATTATAAGATAACGAGTGCAGGTGCATTTCTCGTCCTAACTGATTGATAATAATAAGAAAAAAATTGGCAGAAAAGCTCAATTAACTGCCGAAAGGTAATTCAATGAATAATACTGATTTAGGTTTAAAAAAAGATAAACTTGACGATTCTTCAATAGAAATAGAAATTGAACCTGACGATTTTGATGGCAAAATCTTAAGTGTTTTGAAGATTTCTACAGATAAAAAAATCCCTTTGACTATCGACTCGATTATGTATCTTTTAGGCCTCGACCAAACCAATTTCGACCGACTGCATAAACGATTGAGAATGTTATCAAAATATAAGCTCATCCGAAAGATTTGTGAAAGAAAAACTTCTTTTTGGGTTTCAAACAACTGTACGTCGACAAAGTCGACGTATTGCACTAATGAAAAATCAGGTGAAAAACAATGAATCCAATAGATTTTGAAAATTTTTATTATTCAAGAGTCAAACTCCGTACCGAAAAAGGGACTTTTTCTGGCTTTTTACTAAAAGCTTTTGGCGGAGTTTTCTTAATTGTAAGATGTTCCAGAATGAGCGATACGATGAAATTTTTCTCTTTTGATGAAATTTTAGAAATCGAATTGGGATGATTATGACTGAGGAATTAATTGAAACAATAGACAATTTCTTTATAGAGAAATATGGTAAAACAGCGGGAAGAACAGCGATAATAAACCTATGCTGTATTGCCAGCATGAAAGTCAAGAACTTACCCATACTTTTGAATGTGCTAAAAATCGCTCCTAGCCGACAGTACAAAAGTCAAGTGCAAGATAGCCTTATAAGGATACTGTCAAACAGTTGTCCAGTGGTTAGATTACCTTCTAACATAACAGCTCACGGTCTGATAGAGGATATTGAAAGGAATAAGATAAGGATAAATGACAGAGCCATGTCCCTTAATGACATGAATGTGACTTTATCTGGTCGAAGCAGAGGTTTAAAAGCAACTTTTATGAACACGATGAGTGAACTGCTCAGTGAGGGAACGACTGGGTACTCAAACAAACCAAGTGGTGGAACTCATACCATACAGGCTAGGACATGCATGATGGCTAACATCAGTTCCGATGCTTATAACGAACATCGGAAATTAATCTATTCAACAACTTTTGGGAATAGATTTCTTAAGAATTATTATAACGTGCCTCTCGAAGAGCAGGAAAAATTATCAGAGACTAAAGGCATGAGGTTTAAACTCAAATGGGATTGCAGAAAGATTACATTAAAACAAACTGAAATCAAGCTGTCTGATGATATGTATGCGAAGATTAGAGAAATCAGTAGAAAACTATTACCCTATGCGTTGAGTCCAAACTATGACGATTTCCTGGATAAGATTATAGCTTTAATCGAGGGTTATACTCTTATTCTAGGAGAGACTGAAGTAAACGATAATTCACTAAAGATTCTAGAGAGATTAGAAGAATACATCAAGCCTTTAGAAAGACATGAAAAAATAATGGTAGAATTGCTAAAAGGGGCTTCTTGGAACGATATACAAGATAAATTCAGCATGAACTCGACAAAACCCTTAAGTAGAGCTTATGGTGAAATCAAATCAAGACTTTTGGTAGGTTAGTTTTTCTTAGTATACTATATACTACCACTATACCATGTAATCACTCTACATGAACAGGCCTGGTATTTTTTATGAAAGAAAAACACCATAATATACCCGAAAACAGAGGCCAAAACGGACCCGATAGATTTTTGTGAGGTCAATTTTTGAAATTCAATGAAAAACAGGTATTTTTAGGCAAAATTTCGTGTTTTTTCCTTCATTTTATTAGAGAAATGAGTGAACCCCTCAAAAATAACTTTTCATAAGTCAAAAGGACCTCGTAAACTGGTCGCTTTTGACAAGTCACTAGACATGAACAGGACACATATATATTATATACAAGGCCTGTTCATGTCTAGTGGTCTCCTAGTATACTACCACTTATACTATACCATAAGGAAAACTTGTCTCTTAGTATATTACCACTGTATACTGTACATGTTGGGGAAAGTTCGGAAGTTTTAATATTCCACAAAACAATTGATAATCATGGCTAAAAGAACCTTAGCTCAGAATATAAAGATGAGTTTGTTGGCTTGGTGTTGTCCTCCACTTTGGGCCTATTATAGAAAAAAAGAAAGGGAACAAGAGAAAAAGAAATAATATAGCGTGTTCTTAGTGGTAGTATACCAAAAGAAAATATAATATAGCATACTAAACCTCACGCGCGCGTGAGATTGTAACATCATACTTTTTATTTACTCAAAGTTAGAAATTGCATATGGAGAAAAAATCTGTATTCCCATTTGGAACATTAAAACCCGATACCCCTGCAAAGGCATTATTTTGGATTAATTGTTTGATTCTTGTAGCCTCACTCTTTTTCAAACCTGTTATTTTTAGTTCACTTGGCTTATTTTTTGCATCGTCAATAGGTTTATTTTTCTCAGTTTATTTGTGGTATATAGAAGTGGCTCAATTCCCTTGGCTTGAATTTTCTGTAGGGAAATTGATGCCTACAGATGTTATGGGTCATTTTTACACCGAAGTAAGAAATGCACTAATACTTTATTCATTTTCTTTGATAGGTTACTTAGTATTGATATTTGTTTTAAAGTATCGATACAATATTTCTGTGTAGAAAGTCAATTTTCGTCTCTAATCCTATTCCTCACTCTCATTTTTCTTTCGTTTCTCGCGTTCTTCTATTGAATCTGAAAACAGAGGTTTCAATGAGAATCTGGTATCCTCTTTTTCTTGAGCTAGTCTTTGAGACATAACCTCTTCAAGCTCCCATGACTCATAGATTTTCTCTCCTCGTCTAAATCTGGGCCTTGGGTTTGGCTTGGCTAGAGGGTCTTTGTTCAATAACAGATAACCCAAATTAACGTCCTTTGATAGTTCAAACTCACTAGGATACTTATTTACAAGCTTGCTCATGATGGTATAACACTGCCCTTTGGAGACACCTAGAAGTGTTTGAATCTCCATTCTAGTAAAGTCTTTGATTTTTTCCTCTATAATGTGCTTTCTCAATTTCTCTATTTTTTCCTCATAGTCATACTCTTTCATTTTAAACCCCCAGTCACCTAGACCGAAGGCGACCGTGTCGCATTAATAATCTTGGCATCAAATTCTATATTCCCAGATTCATCACTATTAAAAAAGATATCACTTACCTTTATTTTTTCCCCATTCTCAGTCTCAATTATCAAAATCAATGAAGAATCATACAGCCATTCTCTATTTAGTGCTTCATTTATAATCACACCACGTAATCTCATAATTTTAGGCAATTTATCAAAAGATTCACCTTCTGCTAAAAAACCAATTTGACTTTCTTCTTTTCTGAAAAATATTTTATTGAATTTTTTAATTTCTTTATTTTCTCTTAATAAAACCCCATTCGCCTCGTTTGGAAATCTATTTCTCTCAATCAAATTCTCTATGAATTCCCCCGTTCCCATATTCCTGTCAATAGCCGTTTTCTTGGCTCCTTTCCACATTTCAGGGTCTATCCTTATGCTTGTTGTTTCTCTTTTCTTTTTCTCTATCATAGTAATGTATTAATGTATTAAAGTATTTATAGACCATGCTTCATAATCAATAAAGACCTCTATCTATTTTCTTCAAACAGTATTACTTCAATTTTCAACATCTTTCTTACAAGTCCTTCTTAATAACAATCTTCAAAGACAAACTTCAAACCAGAAAGCTATTAGACAATCTCAAACCTCAAACGACAAAAAAAACAATAAATAATATAGATTGAGGTTTAACTTTGAATTAGACTGATTTCTAGAAACTCATTAAGCAAGGTCAATACTATTAACAAATACTTACATAGACTGGGGTTTAATTGAATTAACCACGGTATTACTTTGTTCTAATGGGTTTCTTACAGTACTTTTCTTATGATATTTAACTACTTTAGTCCTTGTTAATCCATTGAACCTCAAGTCGAATGTACCTATTATAATGAGAAAATAATATCCTGTTCAACCGTGAGAGCATGCAGGTGAAGCGTACTTACATATTGAAATTCTTTAACGTGATGCGTTTCTTGAACGCTATAGTCTTAATTCCCACTCCCAGACCTCAGAATGAATCTCGTTTTATTATCTTTTTTTTTGGTTTTTCCAAAGCGAAATTGCCTTAATTTTATTCGTAAGTTTTTTATACCCAAAAAAAGAAATTATCTATCAGATAACATATCTTCTTGCTCAATCCTGTTATCTGATAGATTTGAAAAGACAGCCAAGTATACTGAGTTAAAGGTATTTACTTTGGAATTATTAGCAACCCTCTGAAAATATCTGCAATTGTTGTTTCAAGTATGTTTTTTTGTTGATTCTGTATTATTATCGGCTTTTCTGGATTATCTATTGTAGGTTCATTTGTATGCTGTGATGCTTTTCCCAGGGCAAATGACAAAGCCATTACTAAAAGTATTAAAAAAATAGTAATTATGGCTATTGTACCCAGCCCTTTATTTTTTGGCATATTTTCCTCCATGTTAAAAGTCTGCCAAACATCAAGGAAAGAGCCTTGTTGAGCTTTCTTTCAATTTCATGGATTTCGAGAAATAGAAAAGTTTAAATACGTCGGAGTTTCTAAACTTCATTAGTTAACATATTTTCTTTTCTACTCAAAATGGGGCTTCAGAGATAATTCTGAAGCCCTCCAAACTTTATCATATATATTTTTTTAAGTTTATTTAAAGGTTATATAGCAAAAATTGCTATAATTTCTTATGGAAAAAAATTATAAAAAAAAGACACATTTTTACATTTCTTCTGGTTTTAAAAGAATTGCGAAAAAAATTTTTCAAATACCATTAACAGATTTGATAAAATTTGCAATAATTTTTGATGATAAAGAGATAAAAAATGAAGTAAAAAAATACTATGAAGGATTTAAAAAAATGAAACTAGAAGGAGCATTCCTTGGTAAAAAAGAATGTTGTACTATCTGTTTACCAGATAAATTACTTAAAAATCTTGATAAAAATAATATTTCTAAAGATGTTGAAAATAAATTAAGGAATTTTTTAGAGAATTTTTTTGAAATTAAGATTGAGTAGTTCTGATACTTTTTTCTATCAGATTAAGTTTAACACCATACGGTTATTCTAACAGAATTGCCAGGTGAAGTAACCAATACTGTATTAGATTGACCTGTTTTGACTGGACTGAATGAGTTTACTTCTGAAGTGCCTATATTTATCATTTTTCCAAAAGTTCCAACTAGTTGATTGTTAATAAAAACATTTAAATCATTAGGCATTATCGTACTAGTTCCATCGTTTGATAAAACTAAGGTTATACGTGTTCCATCACAAGAACTACCTAGAATAGATATAATCTTTGAAGTTATCATAGTGGGTATAAAATCAACGAAAACATCAGGGCAATCTGTCTTTATTTTCATAGATGTAAACCCTGAATTAATGTTTGAAATATTTACTTGTTGTACTTCATGACCATTTAAAACTTTATTTATTGATTTTGTTTCTAACCTATTATCTGGATAGAAAATATACAAGTTTTCCAAGACTAAATCAGTAGCTCTTCTGTTATCCAACACCATATACAGAGTTCTTGTTTCATTATTGTAAGTACTAGAATAAACTACGAATTCTGAATTAAGGCAATCTTCAGAAGTTGTTGATATAGTTGTATATCTTGTTGTTTGAACTGTAGTTTGTCTAGTTGTTGGAACTGTTGTTTCTATAGTAGTAACTCCGAATATAGACTCTAAGAAATCAGTTAAAGATGAAGGTTTCTTTTGGCCATAATAAACTACCGTTAAGAAAGCCAGGAAACAGATGACTAAAGCTAGAACAATTAAACCAGTATGGGAACTTTCTTTTACCATAGTTTAAATTTTTAATAGTTGGATTTAAAAACGTGATTTTTCCAGAATTCTTTGGTAATTTGACACTGGTTTTCAGGGTCTAAATCAATTAGTCGTCAGATATTTAAGACTAAGTAATTAAAATTCTAAAAGGAGGGAGTGTATGAAAGAAACGATTTTTTTAGTGATAATATTCTCAGCAATTCTTCTAACTACAATAATTCTAAGTGGTTGTACAACTACTAAAGTGGCTGAAGTAGTAACTGGTTGTAAAAAAGTCACTGAGTGCCATGATGAGACTTACACATCTCAAGCAACGGGTTGTGATGGAATGGGAAACTGCAGATGTCTACATAAGTCATGGGCTGGATTAGGCGCTTGTGACAGTTGTGAATGTACAAAACAAGTATGTCAAGAAGTTGAAAAATGCACATAGAGGTAATGCAACATGAAAAATTCTGTAGTAATAGGTTTAGTCATAGTTATTGTAATTTTAGTTGGAGTATTGGGGGCTTTAACTGGCTATTTTGTATTGCCAGCACAGAAGACAACTACTACCCAACAAACCACAACAGCAACTACTATTCAACCAACCACAATTAAAACAACCATTGAAACAACAATACAGAAAGTTATAATTGGTGAAGTAACAAGTTCATCATGTAGTCCTTGTTTTAACTATTTTAGATATGTTACTCATGACACTTCAAAAGTTGAATTACAAAATGGACAGAGAACTATTAGCATTTCTGGTGTAAGTTATAACCCCTATGAAGATATATTGTTTCCAATAGATTGTGTAAATTCATGCGATGTAGAAATAACATATAAAATTATTGACACAGGGATAACACATACAGATACCGCAACCCTACACACCTACATAAGTAACATTGCATTACTCGATGCATATTGCGGAAAAAATATAATTTATACATTAATCAAGAATGATGGAAATTTACCAATTAACCGTTTAACCTTTGTAGTGGATGGGGTAATTAATTCAAATAATGAACTTTCTGGTTGTATGAATGAACCACTTTTACCAGGTAAAACTGTTATGTGTCAAGTTAATGGTGAATCTGGTTTTAATGAAATCAGAGTGATTGGTCCATCCAATGCAGTTGGTGGAACAGTTGAATGTAAAGGTGATTTGCCTTTGAAAACAACCACAAATATTCAATTAGTGGATGCATTCTGTCGTCAAAGTGATAAACATATTATAATGTTAGTTAAAAATATTGGAACTGATGATGTATCATCATTGACTTTTGTCGTAAATGGTAAAACATTATCGGCGAGCTGTAATCCAACACTGCCGATTAATTCTTATGAAACAACATCTTGTGAGATATTATCATATACAAATGCTGGTCCAAATGAACTTAGAGTAATTGGACCCAGTAATGCAGTTGGTGGAACGGTAAGCTGTTAAACCCTCTTTCTTTTTCATTTTTGAGAACAAAAATCTAACTAATAGAATTATTTCTTTTTTTCTTTCATCTTTTTTTGACTATACCCTCCACCAACTATTCCTAAGCCAATGCCAGTATATAAAAATATTTTCCCTAATAAATCTCCATTACCTATCAAAAATGATATTATTGCTCCAATTAAACCAAATGTTACCACCATTAAAAATAATATGAACCAAAATTCCTTAAACAAAGGTGTTTTTTTTCTAGATAGTGGTCTATCTTTTTGTGTTGATTTACTTTTCTCATGATAATAACTGGCTGGAACAATACCAACTAATCCAATACTTATGATTAATATCCCTATAGAGAAAATCCCTTCATTGCCAAAGTAATTTCCTAAAATTATTCCAGAAATTCCAAATGTCATTACTAAAATTAATGATTTAGTCCATAATCTCATAATTTTAATTTCTCTTTCCAGAACAAAAATATATCTGATTCTCGATTATTTCTTAGATTTATTAAAAATATACGTCGCAATAAACAAACATGATATGGCAAAAATTAACTCGATAGAAAGTGATAAGTTTTCCCAAGAGGATTTATACTCACATTCTTTTATCTTTTCATCAATTTTTTTAGTTAAATTAAATATCTGCTGTTGGGTATCAGCTGATGAATCAGAAATTCTTTGTGTAAGATTTCTCGCAGATTCTGGGGGGGTGATGGCAATTGTTTCGCTTTCAATATCCATTTTACTATAGTTTTTAACGATAAGATTAGTCATTAAGAAATTCATATAATTTGTTCCTAACACACTCCAATAATTCAATTGTGTAAGGTTAATATTCATTTCATATATTTCTAATTGACAATCAGAACTCCACTTTTCCATAATAATACCCAAAATTGAAAATACAGAAATTATGACTACTAAAACCTCAAATAAATTCTTTAATTTAGTTTCTTCCATGCTTCATTCCTAGAATTTTAGACTTAAATTTATTAAATAAATTAAAAATTCTTTGTTTTCCCCAAATTATCTATGAATGGCATAATTTCAACTTTCTTCTGAAAAAAATCATGGGTAATCTATATAAGGTCTGCTAGAAAAAGGATGACACTCTCTGATTCTATTAATAGTTCTTATGGTTGCTTTAAGAAAAGAATGTTTTTTATAAGATAGAATAGCATAATCTGAACATGAAGGATAATGTAAACATTTATGTCTTTTGATTTTTGTCATTTTTTGGTATAATTTAATGCAGAATATTGCAATAAAATTTGTAATAAATATTTTTTCTTTATTCATGATACTTCTTGCTCTTCTTTTTATCCTTCTCAGCTATGTCTGTATAAATTCTCCTAATTTCATAACCCTTTTCTTTATTCGGTAAGGGAATTCTAACAGTTCCACCAGAAGTGCTTATACGTAGTTCATATGTTTGTGCAGAACCACAGCCAGAGGTTTGTTTTACATCTGTAACCTCAATAAATGAAATTTTGTCTAGAGGAAGAACACCATGCTTTTCTACCATTTTATTTTTTTCTTCAAGAATTTTTGTTTTATAAATCACCCTATTATTCGTCAAAGCAATCCAATATTCCTCCCTACTTGATGAACTTAAACAACCTCCTTTATAAGAAATATAAGAAAAATAATGGACTTTTTCATTGTTTAAGAGTTGAGATTTAAACTCTTCAGGAAACCCTTCATTGATTATGTCTAATGACAATGTTATTAACCTCTATTTAGTATATTTTATCTAGATGTTAAATATTCATATAAATCTTAAGAAACATTTACAGAACGATTCTTTTATTAAATAATCAAGGTCATTCATTCAAAAGTCATAATTTCTTTGGTAATTTGAGACTGGTTTTCAATACTAAATATTCCTTTTACCAAATTATTTAAGAAAAAATAATAAAGAATATATCATGACAAGTTTAGAGAAAGATATAGAGAAATGTAAAACCAATATTGATTTTTGTCTTAAAGTTTGTCAAATCTTTGCTTCTATGTTTGTTGGTTTTGCTATTATTTTGTATTCTATGCCTTCACAAATGCTAAGTATTGTTTCTGATATGTTAAAATTATACCCAATAGAAAATTTTACTGTAAGTCAAAAAGAAGATGCCATTAAGATAATCTCTGAATCACTCAAATCGTTTATTAATATAGACCTAATTGGAATTATAACCGTTTTATTATCAGCTCTTACAGTGCTTTTCCTTTTAATCGCTTTCCTTAACCTTGCTGCATTACGAAGATTACAAAATAGATAGTTATGTGCTCTCCATGACCAATTCTCATAGTTTATCTATTCCATATCAGAATATTCCTTAGTTTTTCAATCAACATTCGTGATAGACATACAAACATAGACGGAGACCATTTTAGTCTCCGCCTTCTACTGGTTCATCGTCTTCGTATTCTTCTATTTCTATGTCTTCTTCCTCATCACTTCCCCACATCAATTCCTTTGCTCTTTTCTCCAATCTTTCATATATTCCCATTCTTATCTAACCTCCTTTATTATTCATCGATTCTAGAAACCCCTTCCATTTAGTCTCTTTTCCCATTTCCAGAGCGATATTCTTAACTTCAGGAATTTTTTCTGAGAGTTTCTGTAATAACTCGATTATAAAGTCCTTTGACATCTCTTCCCGTTGGTCTGAAAATTTAATACCACATTTTGAGCAGTAAGTCTGTAATCCAGAATTGAATGACCCGCAATTACTACACGTCACGACTTTATTCTTTTTGGATTCTAGTTCTTCTTTTGTCGAAATTCCATAAGCTTTCAGCAGTACCGAATCGAAATTAATTCCAGATAAATGGACATATGTTTGACTCATTTTACTCCCCTGGGTCCATCCAAAGAATTCTTTCAACTGGGATTCTGTAAAAATATTACTCATTCTCGTTGCCGAACTATGTCGAAGTAGATGCGGGTAAATCCTTTTGTTCAATCCTATCCTCTTTGCTGAAGATTTCAGAATCTTTGCAAATCCGTTATATTCCATCCCAACCCATCCGTTACCTTTTACTCTACGACTGAATTGAGTCAGCCAGAGCATTGATTCTGGATTATCTCGGTATGGATGAACTTGAATCCAATTCCAAAGCAGACTCGAATATTTGATTAGCCGAACCCTTCTTTGTGCAGTCTTTCCATTTAGCATTATCTGAGAGCCATAATCATCGAATGCCACATGCTTTAATCTTAGGGATAATAACTCTCCAATTCTTAAGCCAAGTTCACTCGCAACTCCGAGCATGGCTTTATCTCGAACATTAGGACATGAATCAATCATTCTTTGAATCTCTTCTTCGGTCAATAATTCCTCTGGCATCATTTTTTTTATGTTCAGTTTAATCCCATTGTTCAAGAACAAGTCTTTTTTCCCTATAAAATCGAAGAATTTCTTTATGCTGAAATATCGTAAGCGTTTGGTTTTTGGCGAAAGTCGAAGAGGATTAGTACGGTCTTTGTCTGTTTTCTTATATCTTAATTCATTCATTTCGGTTAAGAAATTGTCTATATCCTTACTTGTTGCCTTTTTAAAGTCTTTTTTATAGACCTTTAAGAATTCTTTTAAACCATAGACATATTTTTGCAATTGAACAAAACTTATGTTATTGTTCTCCATTTTCTGGAGAAAACTCAGTATTAATTCTTTGTTAGTCTCGGTAGTATTCCAGTCTTTGATTCCTTCTTTTTCTCTTCCATAAATTTTATCAGTGTGATAGATGTCCAATTTTACCATCTCTTATAGAATTATTAATTGTACTGTTACCTACCATATAGTCAAGGTAATAAAATTTAGGACTAAACATATTACCAAAGGAGAAAGACTCCATCGGTCCATCTAACCTTTTTTAGAAAAGATGTTAGAAAATTCTTCAAAATTAAATCAACTTAAGTCTCTTCCCAACTCTTTCGAATATTTCTAGAGCCTCATCCAAATCTTCTTTCGTGTGCAATGCTGTAACTATCGTCCTAACTCTAGCCTTATCTTTAGCAACTAAAGGATAGAGTATTGGTTTAACAAACAAACCTTCCTTAAAAGTTTCTTCACTCAACTTTATTGCATTCTTATTTTCACCGACAATTATTGGAGTGATAGGTGTTTTACTTCTTCCAGTATCAAAACCTAATTCCATAACTTTTTCTTTAAAGTATTTTGTATTATTCCAAAGATTTTTCAAGTGGTGTGGCTCATCCTGAACCATTTTTATTGCTTCCATACATGCAGCAGTAATAGCGGGTGGGTGAGCAGTAGTAAAGATAAAGCTTCTACATCTCTGTACCAAATAATCTTTCAATTCTTCTGCTCCTGCTATGTAACCACCTAAGCAACCAAATGCTTTAGATAAAGTTCCCATGTCAATGTCTATCTTTCCATGTATGTTAAAATGATCTATGATACCTCTACCATCCTTTCCTAGAACACCATCACCATGTGCATCATCAACCATCGTTATCGCATCGTACTTTTCTGCTAATTCTGCTATCTCATTTAAAGGAGAAATATCACCATCCATGCTGAAAACGCCGTCTGTCACGACCAGTCTTCTTCTGAATTTTTGTGATTCCTTTAATGCCTGCTCTAAGCCTTTCATATCACAGTGTGTGTATATTTTTCTTTCACATTTTACTAATCTTACTCCATCGATTATGCTTCCATGATTTAATTCATCACTTATGATCACATCCTCTTCGCCCATTATTGCCTGAATTGTTCCACGATTTGCCGCTATTCCTGCGACAAAAACTAAGGCTGATTCAGTTTTCTTATATTTTGCAAGTTGTTCTTCAAATTCTATATGAATCGGCATTGTTCCACATATCTGCCTAACAGCACCAGTTCCAAAACCCCATTTATCTATAGCCTCTTTCGCCGCTTTTCTGATTCTAGGATTATTAGCAAAGCCAAGATAGTTGTTTGAAGAAAGATTAATGACTTGTTTGTCGTTAATTATCGTTCTAGCCTTCTGTTCTCCGCCAAGTATAGGCAAAGGCATATAAAGGTTTTGCGATTTCAGGCTTTCTATCTCATTTTTAAGGAATTCTAAATGATTTACCAAACTTTCCACCCCCTACCTAATGAATACTTATTTGATATCAATTTATTTAAAATTTAGAATGTATAAGTTTTAAATCCGTGATTGTTTGGCAGAAGAAATGATTGCTGTTAGGAAGATGAAAGCTGCACCAGGGCTTGATGTAACTACTGCGAAAATTCCAAAAATAGATAAAAAAGATGTTCTGGTTAAAGTCCGTGCATGTTCCATATGCGGATCAGATGTCCATATATATAATTGGGAGCCACCACTCTCGGAAAGAGTAAAACCTCCTAGAACTCTTGGTCATGAAGTAACAGGAGAAATTGTTGAAGTAGGAAAGGATGTAAAGAATGTTCAAATCGGAGATTATGTTTCTTTAGAGTCACACATAGCATGCGGTAATTGCCATCAATGTAACAATGGAAAACCGCACATATGCGAGACGATGAAAATCCTTGGTATAGATATAGATGGCGGATATGCTGAATATGTTTCGATACCTGCAGTTAATGCGTGGAAAATTTCAAAAGACATGCCACCAGAGATTGCGACAGTGTTGGAGCCGATGGGAAATTCTGTTTATACTGTTGTATCAGGGGATGTAAAAGGAAAAGTTGTTACTATTTTTGGCTGTGGACCTACTGGTCTTTTTGCTGTAGGTTTGTCAAAGGCCCTTGGAGCAAAAAAAATTATCGCAATAGACCGTAAAAAGTTTCGTTTAAATTTAGCTAAAAAAATGGGTGCTGATTTAGTGATAAATGGGGATGAAGAAAATGCTATAAAGGAAATATTAGATGCTACAGATGGTTTAGGCGCAGATGTATTCTTAGAAATGTCTGGCAGTATAATCGCTATAGAACAAGGATTTAAAAGTTTAAAAGCGGGTGGTCGTGTGGTGGCCTTAGGTTTACCATCTGAACCAGTTAAACTGGATTGGTCTAAGGACATCGTGCAAAAGTTGGTAAGTATACAAGGTATTTTCGGTAGAGAAATGTTCAAAACATGGCATGAAATGTCCCATATTTTAGCTTCAGGAAAATTAGATATTTCTCCAATCATAACTCATAAGTTCAAACTTAAAGATTTTGATAAAGCGATACAAATTGCAAAATCTGGAGATGCAGGAAAAGTAGTTTTATTTCCTTAAATTATTCGATATTTAAATTAAAAGAAAAAAAATAATTTAAAAATTTATTTAACGATTTCAGCTGTTGCTATTCCGGCTAATAAATTAACTATTAGTCCTGCTAATGCCCAGTATGCAATTAAGTCAATAGATAGATTTATTAGTAAAATCAATGACAGATAACCTGGTACACCGCCAACTAGCCATATCAGCAAACCGTACATCAGACCTTTCTTGGCAATAGTCTTACCTAGAACACTTTTTATGAACACTGTGTATATACCTGCAAATAATAGGCCAGAGATAAATGAAAATGCAATCGAATAATAGTAGAATTCCATTGGTGGTGGCCCTGCTGTAGGCATCATTATTTTACTCCAAACAGCAAAATATGCTGAATCTAAATAATAACTCATTGTAGCATAGGCTTCTAGTGTGTTTACCACTTCAGCTATTATCATAAATGCTATAGCTGCTACAATTATTTTCCACGCCTTAACCAAACAATCACCCCTAATTTTAATATAAGAAGTTAGGCTAAAATATCTTTGCTAGTCAAAAGGAACATTATTTAAAAAACGTTTTGGGTTGTATTACCCTTGCATAAAAGGATTTATAATTATCTATTATAAATAAAACATGGGGAAAAACAAAAATTATGCATTGACTTTTGATGACGTATCGATTGTCCCCGGATTTTCTGAAGTTCTACCTGGTGAAGTAGATACAAGTACGATTTTAACAAAATCAATAAAACTAAACGTTCCTATCATCAGTGCTGCTATGGATACAGTTACAGAAGATAAAATGGCCATAGCAATGGCTCAGAGTGGTGGAATCGGTATCATTCATCAATATATTACTAAAGAAAAGCAAGCAGAACAAGTTAAGAAAGTTAAGAGGTTTGAAAGTTGGATAATTGAGAACCCTATTACAGTCGAACCAGCTGAAACTGTTGGAAATTTAAAAAGATTAATGAGAGAAAATGAAATCTCAGGTATTCCTGTCGTTAAAAACAATAGATTAGTTGGAATAATCACAAAAAGGGATATTCGTTTCGTAGAAGATGACAGTCTAAAAGTTGAAGATCTCATGACAAAAAAAGTCGTGACTGTACCGAAAGATATATCGAGAGAAGAAGCAAAAAAAATACTTCAAAAGAATAAAATCGAGAAACTTTTAGTCACGGGTAAATACGGAAACCTTGAAGGTTTAATGACAGTTAAAGATGTAATGAAAAAGGATAATTTCCCGAATGCAACAAGAGATACTGAAGGTAGGTTGATGGTTGGTGCGGCGATAGGTGTAGGGGAATTAGAAAGAGTTGATTTGTTGTGCAAAGTCGGCGTGGATGTTATAGTTGTGGATTCTGCTCATGGTCATTCTAAAAGAGTTCTTGATACTGTCAAGCAAGTTAAAAAAAATTTTGACATAGATGTAATTGGCGGTAATGTAGTAACTGCTAAAGGAACAGAGGATTTGATATCTGCTGGCGCAGATGCAGTTAAAGTTGGTCTAGGTTCTGGTTCTATTTGTACAACACGAATCGTTACAGGTGTTGGTATACCTCAAGTAACTGCGATAGAGATGTGCAGTGAAATTGCGGACAAATATAAAATTCCAATTATATCGGATGGTGGTATAAAACAATACGGTGATATACCTAAAGCAATCGCTTCTGGAGCGTCATCTGTCATGATAGGAAGTTTATTGGCTGCAACGGAAGAAGCTCCCGGAAAGAAAGTACTTCTTGGGGGTAGATTGTATAAGGAATACAGAGGCATGGGTTCAGAAGCAGCTTTAGAAGCTAGATATGGTCCTGGTCGTTATTTCCAAGATGAAAAAGGTAAGACTGTTCCAGAAGGTGTTGAAGGTTTAGTTGATTTTATTGGTTCTGTTTCAGAAGTGTTACATTATATGGTAGGTGGATTGAAACATTCGATGGGATATGTTGGCGTGAAAACTATAGAGGAATTAAGGAAAAAAGCTGTTCTGATTAGAGTGAGCAGCAGCGGTCTAAGAGAAAGTCATCCTAGCATAAAAATAACAAAAGAACCGAGAAATTATAAGTCATATTGATAGTTTTTTATTAGATAAAAATAAATTCAATTTATGGCACTTGATAAAAGAGTTCCTTTAATTGTTATTGCGTTAATATTAATTTTACTTGGATCTGCAGGCATAATAAGCATCATAATTATTTTTCTAGGAATTGCAATATTCTTCTCGGCAATATTGAAAAAAATTTTCTCGATAATCTTGGTTTGGATTATTATAATAATTTTAATATTAGTCGTTCTTTACATACCCTTCTAAATCAAACTCTGTTTTTGAACCTATTTTTATTTCATGTCTATCTACAAAATTAGCATTGACTTCGAGTACATACAAAACTTTTTCTTTTGGTTGATAAGATTGGCAAGATATTCTGCATGGCTGAGCATTTTTTGTTATATCGACTACTTCTTTTCCTGAATTGATCCATATCATATCTATTGGCATGCTCATGTTCATCATCCAGAATGAATAATAATCCTCTTTATCAAAAATGAAAAGCATGCCTTCATTTTCTGGCATATTTTTCCTGAACATTAAACCTTTCATGCGTGTTAGAAAAGTATCTGCTATTTCTGCTCTAACTGTCGTATCTCCAATTTTTACGTTAATGAGTTTTGAAGATTTTCTAAAAATCAGGAATAAAATTATTACAAGAATTGTTAATATCAAAATTATTAGTTCAAATTTCATGATGACACTAATATATTATTCTTAGTTAAACCTTTATTTTAAGAAGGCAAATTTAAATTTATGTGGAGAAAAAAATCCATACTCTTGGCAATGATTATAACTATTTTTATTACGCAAAATATCTGTTTCGCAGCATACAAAATGGAACTGAAAGTTCACAAACTCGAATTGACGATCATGCAAGGTGGACAAAATAGCACTAATATAAGAGTTCATAGTCTGAATAATGAAACTTTAATATTTGTGATTTTGAAATTCGATAAACCTAGCAATCTATTGGCAACTGTTTCTCCGACTGAATATACTGATTTTTTTGCAGGTTCTACTGTTAATTTTTTCGTTACATTTTCGGCGAATCAAACATTAAAAAATGGTACTTATATTGTCAAGGTTTCGTCGATAACTGGAGATAAAATTGAAAGTGGGAAATATAATATCACCTTGAATGTTTTGTACAATCCTGATTTAGCAAATCTTACTACTTCTACGACTTCTACTTCAAAAACAACATCAACTATAAAACCTGGAAATGTAACCAGCACGAAACCGCAAAATACAACAACCACAGCATTAATAGAAATGACTAAAAAGCAGGGATTTAAAAAAGAATATCTGCTAATATTATTAGTTATAGTCGTGGGACTTTTTGTAATACCATTTATAACCTTTAAAAAATAATATTATTATGGTGTTAAAATGCCAAGACGTTTTAAGAAAAAAACCTTAAGGAATAGAGTAAGAAGAGTTAGAAGAAGATTAAAAAGTGAAGATAGACTCTAATTTTCGATTGATTTATCTATTTTACCCCGAATATATTTTTAGGTAGAAAAAATGATAATAGCTGCTACTGGAGATATTCATTCACCCAGATATTTTGAGTTGTTTGTGAAATCGATAGAAGATCTTCATGTAAATCCTGATTTATTTTTATTAGCAGGTGATGTGATTAATAGAGGCAAGGTAGATGAATACCAAAAAGTAAGCAATGTATTCTTCGGTAAGATTAATTGCCCGATAGTTGCTTGTTTTGGAAATAGTGAATTTGGACCAGAAACAAGAGTTTTGATAGAAAATCAAATAACAGACATAAAATTTGTTAATGACGAAAGTTTAGTTCTAGAAATTCAGGGCAAATCTGTAGGAATAGTTGGCAGTCTCGGCAGCTTGGATAGGCCTACAATCTGGCAGAGAAATAATAAACCTGGAATTATGGAAGAATATAAGAATAGAATTGGTTTGATAGATAATCTTTTAGCAGAGTTAAAAGCTGATTTTAAAATTTTATTAATACATTATACACCAACTTACAGAATTCTAGAAGGGGAAAATCCTAGAATTTTCCCAGAATTGGGTTCTAACGATTATGAAAAGATATTGGCAGAAAGAAAACCAAATTTGGTCATAACTGCGCATTCGCACAGGGGATCGAAAGAAGCATGGATAGATACAATTCCAATCTTCAATGTATCCTTGCCTGTAAACAATGAAATAGTTGTCATCGATACTGAGAAAAGTTTAAAACCTGGATTAGAGAAGTTTTTAGGGTAATCTTATATTTTTAAGTTTCAAATTCCTATTCTATTTATTTAAGGTGTTTTCGTGGAAATCGTACCTAAAATTACAGAAAAGGCATGGAACCCAGAACTAGAGAAAAAAATCCGAAAATTATGGAATGATAAAAAAATCTATGCTTTCAACGTAAATTCGAAGAAAAAAATATTCGTAATAGACACACCACCACCTTACCCATCTGGTAAACCGTGGCATATTGGTGCAGCAGCTCATTATTCTCAAATAGATATGATTGCTAGAACTGCAAGAATGATGGGATTGGAAGTATACTTTCCGATAGGAATAGACAGGAATGGATTACCCGTTGAAATCTACACTGAAAAGAAATACAACATAAGCATACATGAAACACCAAGAGAAAAATTCATAGAATTATGTAGGCATGCTTTGGATGACCTAGAAGCAGAAATGATCGGTATAATGAAGAATATGGGAATGAGTGGTGATTTTGATAATTACTATCGTACTGATTCTGAAGAATTCAGGAAAATGACTCAATCAACTTTCATTGAATTGTGGAATAGAAATTTAGTATACGAAGACACAAGACCGAACAATTATTGCATTGATTGTGGAACTACGATTGCAGATGCTGAAATAGAGTATGAAGATTTACCCACAGAACTTATTCATATAAAATTCAAAGTGAAAGAAACTGGAGAAGATATAATAATAGCAACAACTAGACCAGAATTATTATGTTCATGTCAGAGTGTTTTGTTCAATCCAAAGGACAATAGATACACAAATCTAAAAGGCAAACATATAATAGTTCCTGTCTATGGGAGAGAAGTTCCTATATTTGCACATCCTTATGCTAAAGAAGAATTTGGATCTGGCTTAGTCATGATATGTTCTTACGGAGATTATTCAGATGTTAGAATATTCAGAGAATTAAAATTGAATGAAATAATAGCAATAAACATAGAAGGAAAAATGGGAAAAAACGCTGGTAAATATGCTGGATTGCCAATAAAAGAAGCGAGAAAGAATATAATAAAAGATTTGGAAAATTCTGGATTAATTGTTAAGAAAGAAAAAATAATGCATAGAACTCCGATATGTTACAGAAGTAAAACACCGATTGAAATAATACCAATGAAAGAATATTACGTAAAACAATTGGACTTCATCGATAAAATAAGGGAAATCGTAAATAAAATGACATTTCATCCTGAAAGACACAAGCAAATTCTTTTAGATTGGATTGATTCTATTACAATAGACTGGCCGGTTTCTAGAAGAAGATATTATGGAACTGAAATCCCTGTTTGGTATTGTAAGAATTGTGGAAAGGCATTAGTGCCAGAACCAGGAAAATATTATAGGCCATGGAAAGAAAATCCACCATTTAAAAAATGTCCAAGTTGTAAATCAGAAAAAGGTTTTGAAGGCGATGAAAGAACTTTTGATACATGGATGGATTCTAGCATTTCACCTCTGTTTATTGCACATTATAAAAAAGATGAAAAATTCTTTAAGAAAACTTATCCTTCAACAATTAGGACTCAAGCTAAAGATATTATCAGGACTTGGTTGTACTATACGATTCTCAGATGTTATCACTTAACGGAAAAATCTCCATTCAAACATGCGTGGATAATGGGATATGGTGTAGATGGAAAAGGAGAAAGAATGAGTAAGTCTAAAGGCAATGTTGTTGATCCAATTCCGATACTAGAAAAATTTGGCGGTGACATATTCAGGTTTTGGAATGCTTCTGAATCTAGCTTAGGTTCTGATTTTAGATATTCTGAAGAAAAAATTAGTGGGTCATCAAAATTCTTGACAAAACTTTGGAACATTTCTAGGTTTATTTCATCTTTTCCACAAGCAGATAAAGTAGAATTAATTGAGTCTGATAAATGGATATTGTCAGAACTAAGTGAACTTATTAAAAAATGTATGATTGGTTTTGAAAATTTTGATTTCTTCATACCAGCAAATGCGATAAGAGAATTTACTTGGAATTTATTTGCAGCTCATTATATTGAAATGGTTAAGTCTAGAGCATATGGAGAAGGGTTTAACGAGAAAGAACAAAAGGCTGCCTGGTATACTTTACATCTAGTACTGAAAACTCTGCTTAAACTATTAGCACCTATCACACCTTTCATCAGCGATTATGTTTGGATGGAACTTTATGGAAAAGAAAGCATACACAAAGAAAATTTTTCAAAAACAGAATGGAACTATGGTCTTGAAAAGTTGACAGAAAAATTGACTGACTTTAACATGAAAGTGTGGAAAGAGAAAAAGGATAAAGGTCTAAGTTTGAAGACCGAGATTGAAATAGAAATACCAAAAGAATTGAAAATATTTGAGAAAGATTTAAAAAAAATGCATAAAATCAAGAGTTAAAACATAAACGAATTATTAATTCAAAAAATAGAATGGTTTAAAGGCAAGGTTTAATTCCTATTCTGTTCAAATTTTTATGGGTTTGAATGGTTGTATATTCTAAAAAATTCTCACCATTAGATTTTATACGAGAAGTAAGAAATAGAAATGATTTTTTGATAATAATAGGAAGAATTTTAGAGAGATGTCCTTATTCCGCCGATGGTACTTATGAGGGGGTTAAACCCGCAAAAGCTTCAGAATTAATGAAGGGATTTAGTCATTCACAATATACGGGTTATAAAGAATTGGCAATCAAACTTGGATTGATAATAGCACAAAACGGAGGATTTATCAGAACTGATGATGGACAGAGCGTTCTCAACGACCTTTATCATATAGGCACAGTATTTCAAAAAAATAATAACTCAAATAATGGACATAAAAACACTTCTCATAATTTAAAATAAATTTTTTATACTGTCAATCACACAAAATTAGAATGGAAGAAGGAATTAAAGTTGGTATAAAAGAAGGTTTTAAATTTTGTCTTGATCTGGCAAAAATTATAGTCCCTGTCACTTTTACATTCGCTATACTTAAGGAAACAGTTATATTCAAACAAATTACAGAATAATTCTTAATTACTCGTAACGTAATGCTTCAACTGGTTGTAAACTAGCTGCTCTCCTTGCAGGAATTAAACCGGATATAGCCCCTATAAAAACAGAAAATCCTATGGAAAATAAAACTAAATCAGGTGTGATGACTGCTAAATTTCCTCCCACCCCACCTCTTCCCCCAATTCCCGCTATTCTAACTCCAAGTTCAGAAATCGTACCGGCAGCAATAAACCCTAGAAAAACACCTATCAATCCCCCCATGAAACCAATCATCGCAGATTCTAATAAAAACAATTTCATTATCTCAAAGTTCGTAGATCCCAAAGCCTTCAGAGTTCCAATCTGTCTTGTTCTTTCCATTACAGACATGAACATGGTGTTTGCTATACCTATAGCACCTACCAACAAGGATATAGCAGCTATACCAGTGAGGAATAAGTTCAGTGTTCCCATCACACTTGAAATCGTTGTTTGAATTTGTTGAGCAGATGTAATTGTGAAATCTCTTGTATTTTCTGTTTCATGTCTGGAAAGCAGTAATCTTTCTTCCGTAATGTTTGTAATTTCGTTGACTAATCCTGGGTCTGCTACTTTAATTTGTATAGATGAGAACTGGTTTACTCGTATATTCGTAATGATTGTTCTCGCTGCGTTTATTGGCATGAAAATCGTGTTGTCAGTTCCTCCACCACCAAAACCTCCAGATGCCTTTAATATACCAACAACACTAAACATTTTTCCTTCGATGTTTATTTGCGTGTTTATTAAGAGTGGCTTTTTGAACATATCTTGTGCAACCCCATTTCCAATGATTATAACATTTTCATCACTTGGTGTCAGATATCTGCCTGATTCTAATTCAGAAGTTGTCATTTCTCTCCAAGCCAGTGGATCAACTCCCTGGACTGATACAGAAGCGCTTTGTCCCAAGTAGGTGATGTCAGACCTCTGAGAGATTATACCATTTACGAATTGAACCCCAGAAACGGATTTTATAATTTGGATATCTCTGTTTGTCAAATTTTGAGTTATAGTTGTAGCCTGACTTCTGCCTTCGAAACCACCACCGAAGCCACCACCGAAAGCTCTCTCAATTCCAGGGGAAATGGTAATAATATCTGCACCCAAACCACCTAATTGAGATGTTATGGCTTGTCGCGTACCTGATCCTATAGATATTATAGAGACAACCGCTGCCACACCGATAACTATTCCTAAAATAGTCAGCCAACTCCTTAATCCCCTATGTGACAGGCTATTCATAGAGAGTTTTATTATATCGTTCAATTTCATTTCTTCTTCCTTCTTCTTCTAAATCTGAATATTGCCACTATTACGATTATTCCAACTACACCTATTCCTATGTAAATAAGACCGCCACTAGGTATCTGTAATTGACTGCTTTGAGTTGTTGATCGTGTTCTTGTACCTGTTCCTGTTATTCCACTCGTATCTAACCTAACTTCCTTTTGAATAGTTCTTCTTATGCCAAGTGTGTCTGTATAAGAGATTTCAACAGCAAGATTTCCACTTCCAAACATAGAGTTGTTGAATGCTGTTTTGTTAAATGATCTATTTAGTGGTATGTTTCCCCCTCTACTAGAGATATTAGCAATGCCCGTATTCGATGTTACCTGAAAACTTACAAGTGTATAATCCCCAGCGTTTAGGTTACCAATAACGCTAGCAGAAGTCCCAGTTACTCCGAAATTCTGTTGGTCAGGAATTCTCACAATCACAGAATATGCATCGTTTGCTCCTATGTTAGCTACCGCTAACGTTGTGGAATCTGCTGTTGAATCCTGTACAACTACATCCATATCCGTTCGTGGGTTTGATATTGTTATATTGAATTTGTTTGTAAGTGTATTACCATTGTTGTATCTGCATTCTGCTCTTATTTCATTCTCACCGTTTATTGCATCTTTATCTACTCTTACTTTATATTTTATCAAAAAACCGTTTTCATCAGTTTGCAGTCCTTTTATTGTGCCAAGTTCTGCAGTAGCGCTTACGCCAGTATCTAGGGAGAATGGATATTCAGGCAATAATTTAAAAACTACATTTTCTGCATTATCAGTCCCCCTATTTTCGACTTTGAACAACAAGTTTACATAATCACCAGGATCGGCTGGATATGGATCTTGATTGACAAGAGTCATTTTTAAAGAGACTACATTAGTGGAAACTGTGCCTGAGCCTATTTTAATAATATCTGTAGTTGCACCTTTCACTGAGTTTATGAATAAAATGCCTACTAAAATAAGTAGGAATAATAGTTTTTTCATTTTTTAACCTCCTTCTACAATTTTTCCATCTTTCAGATGAATAGTTCGTTCAGCATATTTTGCTATATCAGGTTCATGCGTAACCATAACAATCGTTACTTTCTCATCTTCTTGGAGTTTATTCAAAAACTCCATTATTTCATAGCCAGTTTTTGTATCCAAATTTCCAGTTGGTTCATCTGCTAATATAAGAGGAGGATCATTCGCTAAAGCTCTAGCTATAGCTATCCTTTGACGTTCTCCACCTGATAATTGAGAGGGCAAGTGTTCAGCCCTATTTTCCAAACCAACTGTTTTAAGTAATTTTGATGCTTTTATTTTTCTTTCATTCTTATCGCGCTCAAGGATGAGCATAGGTAATTCAATGTTTTCTCGAGCATTTAATGTTGGATACAAGTTAAAAAACTGAAACACAAACCCAATTTTTTCTCCTCTTAATCTAGCTAAATCAGAATCATTTAATTTTGAAATATCAACCCCATCTAAATATATTTTTCCTGATGTCGGTCTATCTAAAACTCCTATCATTTGTAAAAGTGTTGATTTGCCTGAACCACTTGGACCCATGATTGCTGTAAATTCTTCTTTTTTGATTTTCAGGTCTACACCCCTCAAAGCTTGGACTTCGACATCTTCCATTTGATAAGTTTTCCAAACATTCTTTAATTCAATTATTGCATTATTTTCATTCATTATCTCACGCTATACAAGCAAACTTGAATAATAATTGTTGTGATAATCTCAAAAACTAATCTTCGAGATTTTCAACAGCATGACATTTTTTATCGTGATTTTTTCCCATTTGGACAAATTTAATCAATTTATTTCGGATATGCTATTTCTTTCAGAGTTATATATATTTGAAACAACATATTAAATCATCCTGAAACAACCTGAAACATGAAACAAGGTGAAACAAACGGAAAAAAATATAGAAAGTATGTTATAGTAATGATTTTATGTTTCTTATTTGGAGGTTTTTCCTTAATACTCTATTTATTACAACTTTATTCTGTAATTTGGCAGGCAGATTTGATATCAGCAATTAAAATGGAGGGGGGAAATTTAACCGTTCCAGTTTTTTCGCGTGAATTACGATACAATACTTCTTTTCCTAACAGAAGACCTATGCCATTGGAAAATCCTTTTAGTTTATTGTATTCTTCATTTTCTATAGTACTTTTATCTATGGGCATTATCTCTTTATTATCTGGGTTTTCAATTTGGAATTTAATAAGAGAAAAAGAATTGAAGTCAACAAAGAAAACACTTTTAGATACACTTCTTCTTCCAGATGAAAAAATAATTATGGATATGATTAGTGAAAATGAAGAATCTCTCACACAGAGGGATATTGTTAGAAATACGAATTTTTCTAGAGTAAAGGTTCATAGGATTTTGAAGAATCTAGAAAGGAAAAATTTAATAATAAAACAGCCGTATGGCATGACAAATAAGATAGTGTTGAAAAAATAAACAGTTAAAAATAAAAACACTTGTATAGATTATTAAAAAAGGTGAATTGTATTTAACACAGAATCTTTAACAAAGCTCAGAAAGCTGTTAAAACTACTGGAAACTTTCAAGGGCAGGCACACAGAACTCATTTCTTTGTATATTCCTGCCAATGCTAACTTGCAAGAAATTACGGGAATGCTTAAGCAAGAGTACGCATTAACACAAAACGTGAAATCCAGGATAACAAGACATAACGTTTTAAGTGCATTAGAGAAGATTATGAACCATTTAAAATTGTTTAAGAAAACCCCACCTAATGGCCTAGTCATATTTTGTGGTAATATATCCGATACAGAAGGCCAGCCAGATATTAAATTGTGGTCTATAGAACCACCTCAGCCATTAGCGCAGAAGATTTACTGGTGTGATCAGAAGTTTGTTTTAGATCCTTTGAATGAGATGATTAGAGAGAAAGAGATATATGGACTAATAGTAATAGACACAAGTGGGGCAGATATAGGATTTTTAAAGGGGAAAAAGGTCCTTCTAGAAAAACATGTTGATTCCCTCGTTCCAGGTAAGACGAGTAAAGGTGGATATTCACAACATAGATATCAAAGAATAAGAGAAGAAGCAAAAAATGAACATCTTAAGAAGACCGGTGAACTTGCTAATAAAATATTTGATCAGGAAAAAGACATAAAAGGTGTGATAATTGGCGGTCCAGGACCGTTAAAAGAAAGTTTTAAAGAAGGCGAATTTATAGACTATAGATACCAAAAGAAGGTTCTAGGATTGGTAGATGTAGGGGATATAGGCATACAAGGCCTTCAGGAGATGATAAACAGGGGAGAATCGCTAATACAAGAGGCTTCTGCTGTACGAGAAAGGAAAATAATGGAGGGTTTCTTCGGGCACTTGAAAAAGGATGATGGCTTGGTTGTTTATGGCTTGCAAGATGTTAAAAATGCCTTGAATTTTGGAGCCGTTAAGACATTATTGATATCAGAGGAATTTAACTGGATTAGAGCGAAATTAACCTGTCAATGCGGTTATTCAGAAGAAAAGGACATTCGAGCTGGGACAATAGTGAAGTGCCACAATTGCGGAAGCGAGATGAGGAAAGAAACAGAGAGTGAGTTAGGCGAAACTTTGACTGAAACTGCTAAAAATCTAGGTTCAGAAGTGGAAATAATCTCTGTAGATAGTAGAGAAGGTGCTCAATTTAAGGAATTGGGCGGTATAGGAGCTATTTTAAGGTATAAGATAAGCTAAATAACATAAAATGGATTTTCTTTAGAGAGTTTTAACATGGCTTTTTGAACATTAGTTCTATATGCATTATTTAATGCAATCTGATCATCAACATTCACTTTTGTTCCTTTGCCTGTTGTTTGTTCAGACATAAACTCATCAAATGTAGGTATATAATTTTCTTTTATACCATTTCTTTTTAGTCTTTTCAATTCTTTCAATGTCGATAAATATTCTTTTCTCAATGCGTAAAGAACGTAGAGTGAATGAACACCTAATTCTTTGTTCGTATCCTTAGCAAATTCGATTAAAAAGTCTGAAGTAGGTAGTGTGGTATTTGAAACACCCCTAAAAGTCCTGTATGCCAAAAAATTGAATGATACATAGCCCGGCGAAAACATATTGATTGGTTTATACATTTTCTTTTCAGCTAAATCTAATGTCTTTATTGCTTTTTCAAAATCAACATCTTGTTCATGCTTTTCTGTCATATTTTTCAACTCAAGTCCGAATACTATTACTTGTAAGTAGTATATAAACATTTCGCTAAAATTGCATATAAAAATGAATAGGCTTTACCGATACGATTAAATTTTTAATTGACTCTTTTCTTAATAGTGATTTGATTGAAAGTAAGGGAAGTTCTAGTCCACAAGCCTGGATTTGAGATAAGCGTCGTAGAAAAGCCGGGAAGATGGCAATTTTCTGATGTTCCTAAACTTGGCTATATGCAGATGGAGCATGATGAACTCATCAGGGCTTTACAGAATGAAGGAGTAAAAGTAAACTACCTATTGAAACCCGTGGAAAAAAGACCAAAATCGTATCTAATCATGGATGATGCAATAGTCGTAGATAGAAAAGCTGTCACATGTCATTTAGCCTCTTTTATAAGGAGAGGAGAAGAACAACTGGTTAAATTGAGATTAAAAGAATTGGACATAAAAATAGCTGGTCATATATTCGTTCCTGGCGTTTTACAAGGAAGTGATGTATTCTTTATAGATAGGAATAATGCCGTTGTATGTGTAGGAAATACTTCTAACGATGTAGGGGTAGAACATTTCACAAAAATTATGAACATAAAAGTCACACCTTTGAATTTAGAAAACCTGTCAAACACACAATTAAACATAATAAATGATATTGCAATAATAAACGAAGATCTGGCCTATGGAGATGCTTACAATTTCTTCAAGGAAAATGGTTTTGACATAGTCATTGTACAAAAAAGAATAGCAGAAACTATGGGCCTAGGATTTTTACAAGTCGATGATCAGAAAATAATTAACATAAAGTCAGAGATTAACAAAAAATTGAAAATGCTTGGTTATGATGTAATTGAGCTAGAAATCAAAGAACTTTTGAAAGGAAATTGTGGTATTAGAAGTATGTGTCTACCATTCTATTAAGATTTGATTAAACATTCATACAAATTTATTTAAAGTTAAATCTGGATAATTTATCCAGGTTATATGAAAAAAATTATTTTTTTTATAATATTATCCCTAATTTTGTTACAGAAAAATAGCTTAGCATTTCCCTTGGATACAACAAATTCAAGTATACAAAGTGCATTACAATTTTTGAATCAAAGTCAGCTAGATGATGGTGGTTTTGGATATTTGAGTAACACAGGATTTGCTATAATGGCATTGAGTGCAGCCAATAAAGACCCACATTTATGGATAAAAAATGGAACCAATCCAGTAGATTATTTTAAGAATATAATACCCTCTTTTAATTCTAGCCTTAATGCAAGTTCTCATTATTCTGTGGTAATTTTAGCCTTAATAGCTGCAAATGAAAACCCTGAAAATATAAACGGAAAAAATCTTACACAAGAATTACTTCTAAAACAAAATTCAGATGGGTCTTTCAATAACAGCGAAGTTCCGGGATGGTATTCATGGGTAACTGATGACATATGGTCTGTTTTAGCTTTGACAGCTTCAGGGCATAAGTATTCTAATGAGGTTAATAAAGCTGTAGAATATTTGAAATCCAAACAATTGAATGATGGTGGATACGGTGGTTGTTTTGGGGGGGTTTGCTCTTCTGGCTCAGATGAAACTTCTTTGGTAATAATGGCTCTCATGTCTGCTGGTGAAGAAAATAATTCATCTGTTATACTGAATGCATATTCGTGCCTGAAAACTTTCCAGAATTATGATGGTGGTTTTAATTCTTCACATGCTTGGGGTAGCAGTAATGTTGATTCGGATTCTTGGGCTATACAAGCTATAGAGGCGATGAGGAATGAAATGTCGAATTGGACCGCTAATGATACAACACCAATCGATCATCTACTAAAATTACAGAATGGGGTAGATGGACATTTTGAATTTGATAATTTTGGCACTCCATCATTTGCGCCAGTCACTGATGTTTCTTATGCTATCATGGCTTTGTTAGGAAAACCATTTCCGATAAAAGGAAGTTTTGCTGTATGTGGAAATTCTGTGTGTGATACTGGTGAAAATTGTTCTTCTTGCTCACAAGATTGTGGAACCTGTCCAACTACGACGACAATCATAACAACTTCTGTTGAAACAACGACTACTGAACATGACAGTGGCGGGATTACAACTACTACAACAATAAAGCAAACTACTATTCCAACAACTATAGAAATTATTCAAATGGCTACAACAACTGTATTCTCATCTACTTCTACTACAACAACTACAGTTATTGCAAATTTAACAAATGCACAGTCAAAACCTAACCTATTAACAGGATTTGTTACTTCTATAAATTCTCCTATTTTCATCGGCATAATTGTTTCGATCGTAATTTTAGCATTTTTTGTTTATTTAATGCTACCAGAAGGATAATGCTACTTTTATTGCAGCTTCTTCTGAGATTTTTTTCGTAGAACCTGAACTTATCACTATTACATCTTCATTTTCAATCTTGAAATATTTGCGGAGAGTTTTTTCTAATTCTGTAATATTTCTGTTACAACCTGGAAATGTTAATTTGCCGTTACTACAAATCAATGTCGTTGCACCGTCGGCACCTATTTTTATAGCTTCGTCTCTCTGTTCAACACCAAATTTAACTTCTTTCGATGAGTTTTTAACAAGAATTGCAGTGTTGTACTTACCAACTGTGTAATCACTTATATCTATTTCTATTGGTTTTGAAATTTTCATTAAAGTTTTTTTCAATAGTTCATTTCCTTTTTTCGTTAATAAATTTCCTTTAGTAGAAGATTCTATTAATTTGTTATTTTTCAGACGTTTTACAAGCGTTTTAATCGTGGCTTCCTTCATCTCCATTTCTTTCATTAGTTGAAACCTGCCCAAAGGTTTTTCAGAAAGTAAAAAAAGAATCTTAACTACATGGACAGGAGAATAAGATGCTCTAACATCAATTAAATCTTTAAACAAATTGACCATATTATATATTTTATCATCAAAACATTTAAAAAGTTAAATCTGGATAATTTATCCATGGTTATATGACAGAACAAAAGTTAAAACAGAAAATTGGTCAGAAAACTATATTATTAACCTTGCAAAAAACATCCTATTCACTTAAAAGAAAACTTTTACTAATAACAGCCTTAACTTCTCTTGGCGTTTTAGGGAGAGCTGCCTTTCAGTTTATACCAAGTGTCGAACCTTTAACTCCAATCAACATTCTTACAGGATTTTTGTTCGGACCTATAGCAGGATTTTTATCCGGTGTTAGTGGTTTCTATTTATCCAATTTTTTAGTTTGGGGTGGTCAAGGACCATGGACCATATTCCAATGTTTAGGTGCAGGTGTAGCAGGGTTTTTGGGTGGTATGATTGGAAAATTAGGTAAAAAATCAAGAGTTAAATTTCTTTTATCAACTTTTATCGGAATAACAGCTTACGAAATAATAGTCACTGTTTTAATGGGTGCATTGTTCTCTTTTCCACTATTTCTATTCTATATTATAACAAGCATTCCTTTCTCTATAGTTCACTTAGTTAGCAGTTTAGGTTTCTCTTTATCATTCTACGAATTCAAGAATCAGATTAAAAAATTCAGAGGGGGTATAATTGAAAAAAAGATACTTGGTTTCAGGTCTGTTGCTGGTGATACTGGCGAGTTTACTGGTAAGTTTGCTCCTTACCTCTACTACAGAAAAATCTCCAGAAAAGATAAAGGTAAACATCACGATAGATTTTGGTTCATCAGAAAAGAGTAAAATAATCGAAGTACAGAATGAGACTACTGCGTTTGAAGCATTGAATAGCACGGCAAAGGTGGAATATAAGGAATATGCAGGTATGGGAAAAATAATTACCTCTATCGATAATGTTAATCAGAATACGACAAATTCTTGGATGTACTTTGTCGATGATAAATTAGCATCTGTATCGGTTGATAATTACATCATAACAAAAGATACTTCGATTACTTTCAGGTATCTTTCAAACGAAGAAGCTTTTAAATATTTTAGTTGAATGTGATAAGTCGAATTAAACAAAGATATTTAACTTTTATTTATAATTGCTCTCTTTTATGAGAGAAATGGCTAAATTATCGACAGAGGAAATTGAAAATGCAATTTCCGAAGATCAGGGTCCTGAAAAATTTTTGGAAATAAAAAACGAATGGTATAAAGCACCTGAAGATATGACAAATGCTCTAAAGAGTATAGCAACAAAAATCGAGGGGAATTTGAATGGTAGAAGATTGTAGATACTGTGGAAATTGTTGCTACACTTATTTGGATTTGGATGGATGTGTATTCCTTGATTTTGAACCAAAGGATTCAAAATTTTCATGTCTAATCTATAAAAATAATGCCAGATCATCAATAAGTATTCAATCACTTGAAGGCCTCTTTGATAATGATCCTCAAAAACACCAAGAAAGTCTGGAATATTTATTCAAGAATTTGTTAAATATGTTGGGAAATAATTATAAAAGTTGTTGTTATACCCATGACTGTCGTAGAAAGATTTTGTACAATGAGATATCTGTTGATATAAGAAAATCCAAAGATCGTCATGAAGCTGCAACATTATTCCAGAAAAGGGCAGAACAAGTTAGAGAAATGATTCTCAATTTTCATGATTTAGTTGATATACTGAATAGAAATATAGATGGTTACTGTATTTTCGAAGATGAATCAACTGATCAAAAACCTAAAGAGCAATAACTTAATTAAAACATACTCAATAATTATTATTGATAAAATGCCTTACCCGCTCACAAAAGACCCAAGAGATAATAATACTTTTTCCATTTTTGTAGGAATCATAGATATCATAACTGGTATTATCGTATACTTGAGTCAAAATTATAATTGGAGTTCCAACAGAATTATAATGTTTTTATCGTTCTTTTATTTTTGCTTGGGAATATGGTCTTTGAGTAAAAACTTCTTGAGAAAAAAATTCCTTGACTGGAGAGGTGCAGTGGATATTATTAGTGCTGTTGTTTTATTGCTCATACTTTCTGGAAGTAGTTCTAGTACACTCAGTGTCTTTGGCATAATAATAGCAATAAAAGGAATTATAGGTTTATTCTTAATAAGCACCGAACAATACTAAAAATTAAACCAAAGTTTTAAATAGTAATCCTTTATATTATTTAGTGTTTAAATACACAATAAAATAAAAGGTAAAATTAAAAAGGTGAGGAGGTAAAGATTAAGTATTATGTTTGGATTAAAAGGTTGTAAGAATTGTGGTAAAAAATTGAAAGATGATTGGATAGCTTGTCCTTATTGTGGATTCAATACCAGAGAAAAAAGAGCTTATAATAATGTTGATAATTTTGAAAAATACATAGAAAATGAATTTGAAAAAATAGATAAGATGTTCGGTCCTATATTCGTTAAATTCCCAAAAGTTGAAAATGAATTTCCGTTCAAAGGTGGCGGTATTAGCATTGTCATTAGATCTAATCAAGGTATGAAACCACAAATTCAAGTCAGGAATATAGGCGATTATAATAAATTTAGACCTGAAGTTAAAAAAAGAATAGGCGTTCAAGAAGGGATCGGACAAAGTGAACAAAAAAGAAAAATTAGAATACCAAAGAGAACAGAAGAACCAGAAGTAAAAATAGAAAGAGTCAATGGTAAAGAAAGTATAACCATAAACCTACCAGATGTGGATAGACCTGAAAATATTGAAATAAGGAGATTGGAACAGTCTTTAGAGATAAAAGCATTTGCTAATGATAAAGCTTATTTTAAATTGATACCGATAGAACCTGACATGGAAATTTCTAACAAAGCTTTTAAGGATGGTATACTTAGAATTGAACTGGTAAAATAATCGATTTAATCGAGAATAGAAGTTTTTAAATAATTGATAATTAAGTTAATTACGGATACCTCCTCCTTTTAGATGTTAAAATGACTGAAGAACAAGAATTGACAGGGGTTTTAGTAGTATTCGATAGACCATCTACCACAGAAGAACAACAGAAATTTCGTAAGAAACGTGTCTTCGATTCAGTTCCTGCTGAAGATTTCTCAAAGTTGCCAAAAGATGATAATCGAATGATAGCTGGATTGCCAGCAGAGGTTTCTATCGAACCAGGACCGGTAGGTGATATTAGTCAGCTAAGACTGAAAATCGATGACCCATATCATTATCAAATGTTAAGAGTTGTTGCTGATACAAATAATTCCAAATATACGAGTCAAAATAATGAAGAAATAATAGGACCGTTGCTACCTGTTATCTATAATGCATGGCCCAAATTCTTGTCAGAGTATGCTTTCATAGAATATAAAAATGGTAAATCACGTAAAAATGGAAAGACTATGTGGAGAGTTATTTATGCTATTGCAGATGGTTTAAATAGAAGAAAATCACTTCACGTACCCGAAGCATTCCTTAAACTTTACGAGGAGGGACCGATAAATTACCATGGAGCTGATGGACATACAAGAATCGGAGCAGCTCAATTATCAAGGATGGGTCTAGCCAAATACGTTGCTAAATCCATAAGTGATATATCGTTTGAACAAATCACCTCATTTAAAGAATTTCATGAAGGTATTAAAAAAATGATTGAGAAGTCTATAAAAGATTATAGAGAAAGTGGACAGTCCACTCTACTTTTTGATGAGGGTTACAAAGTTTTATTGGCAAGGGAGAAAGGAAAGGATTATTTTGATAGACTTTATGGTAAAAAAGATAATTTAGCTTCATCCAAACAATAAATTTAATCTAGGAATAAAAACCAATATTATACATGAGTGGAAAAAATCTTATTGGTCCTAAAGCAGAAAAAATAATAAACAAGACGAAAAAATTCTGTATCGATACGACTTATGCGTATCCCTTCGTTATTAGAACGGGTGAAAGTTGTTATTTGGAAGATATGGATGGGAATGTTTTTTTAGATTTTAATTCAAACGTGTGCAGTTGTGCTGTAGGATATGGACATCCGGAAATAATGGGAGTTTTGAGAGAATATACAACTCTAGGAGCTCATAAAATCGCTGGCCAGGATTTTTACACAGAAGAGCAAGCAGAATTAGCAGAAAAAATCGTTAAGATAACTCCAAGAAATTTGAAAAGAGTTTTGCTTGTAAATTCTGGGGCAGAAGCAGTAGAAAATGCTATAAAATTCGCATACAGAAAAAAAGGTCCATTGGCAGGAGTTTCATGTATCGGTGCCTTTCATGGAAGGACATTAGGTGCATTATCTTTCACAGACAGTAAGGCTGTACAAAAAAAGAATTATCCCGAAGTTAACAACGAATTGATTAAATTTTGCACGGATGATAAAGATCTCGATATCAACCAGTTAGAAGAATTAATAAAAAGAGAATCAGAACCTGCATTTGTTATAGCTGAATGCATTCAGGGAGAAGGTGGATACAGGCCCGGTAGTAAAAAATTTATAAAAAATTTAAGAAAAGTAACTTCCAAACATCATATTCCCTTAATAATCGATGAAATTCAGTCCGGTGTTGGAAGGACTGGCAAATGGTGGTCTTTTCAACATTACGGTATAAAACCAGATATCATGACTGCTGCAAAAGCATTACAGGTTGGTGCTGTAGTTTCAACAAAAGAATACGATCCACGAGACCCTGGTGCTGTATCTTCTACTTGGGGTGGCGGTCATAGAATAGATATGGCTATCGGTCTAAAAACTATTGAAATTATAGAAAAAGAAAAATTGCTGAAGAATGCTCAAAACATGGGAAATTATTTTATGAAATGGTTAAATGAACTAAAAGAAAAATATCCGAATATTATTATAGATGTGCGTGGTTTAGGTCTAATGATTGGTGTTGAATTTTCAAATGCTAAAGATAGAGATAAAATAGTTCAAGAGGCATTTAAGAATGGTTTACTTCTTTTAGGATGTGGTTTCAATGTGCTCAGAATTGCACCGCCGTTAAACATAACAAAAGTTGAAGTTGATCATGGATTATCCATAATAGATAAATTGCTGCAAAATCTAAGATGAATAAAATTAAATACGAGTTTTTCCTATCATCCTCAATATCAATGCCTTTTGTACATGCATTCTGTTCTCAGCTTGATCAAATATTATTGACCTATTACCATCTATCACATCTGGTGTTACTTCCTCCCCTCTGTGCGCAGGCAAGCAATGCATGTACAATACATCAGATTTTGCATGTTCCAATAATTTTTTATTGACTTGGTATTTGGGCAAGAATGCTTTCAATCTCTTTTTCTTCTCTTTCTCATTCCCCATACTGATGAAAGTATCATTGTATACGACATTTGCACCCTTAACTGCTTCTTTAGGTTCTTTTGTTACAACAATCTTAGAATTAGTTACCTTCGAATAATTTATCGCCATATTTACGATTTTTTTATCAGGTTCATACCCTTTTGGAGTTGCAACAGATATATCCATTCCGACCTTTGCACATCCTAAAAGCAATGAGTTGCATACATTGTTTCCATCGCCAACATAAGCTAACTTTACACCGTCAAAATGACCAAATTTTTCTCTGATTGTAAATAAATCAGCAAGAATTTGACACGGATGTTCCAAATCTGATAATGCATTTATCACGTTTGCATCCGCACATTTTGACATAATTTCCAGAGTTTTATGAGAGAAGACTCTCGCTATTATTACATTAACATATCTGTCTAAGACTCGCGCGGTATCTTCTACAGTTTCTCCACGTGATATTTGCGATGTAGTAGCATCAAGATAAAGAGTACCACCGCCTAACTGTTGAATACCACTCTCAAAGGATACCCTAGTTCTTGTAGAAGGTTTTTCAAACAGGAGACAAAAAATCTTTCCGTTCAAAAGATTTTGTACAGGATTTTTCTTTAATTCTTCAGTTAAATCCATTACTCCATTGATTTCATTCCTAGTTATATCATCTATACTCAAAAAATCTTTTTTCATAAGCCCACCTTCCTAAAATTTTTTGTTTTATTCTTTTAATATAAATTCGTTAATAAAAGATATGTTTTTTATTTAGTAATAATCGTTCCAACTTGATCGTTCAAAGCTTTTTTTAAGGATAGCAAATCGGTTATTATGACTTTTTTACCCCCATTTGCTAGGAATTTTAAACTAGCCTCTATCTTTGGTTTCATCGAGCCTTCTTTGAATTGTCCTTCTTTTAGATATTTTGTCAGTTCTTTTGCAGTAATTTTACCTAAAGGTCTTTGATCCTTTCGACAATAATTGATGTAAACATTTTTCACATCCGTGAGAATGATTAAACATTCTGCTTTGAGTTGTGATGCGAGTTTTTGAGCAGCAAAATCTTTGTCTATAACTGCTTCTATACCAACTAATTTTCCTTTCTTCAAAATGACTGGTATTCCACCGCCACCGCATGTTATGACAATGTAACCCCTCTCTATCAATGTCCTAATTTCTTTTGCTTCTATTATTTCAACTGGTTTTGGTGACGCAACAACTCTTCTCCACCCTGCAAGTTCTTTTATCATGTTTTTCTTTATTTTCTTAGAATAATAAGGTCCAATGGGTTTAGTGGGTTTTTTAAAAGAAGGATCTTTTTCATTGACTAAAACTCGTGTTATAACAGATAAGGCAGGTTTTTTTAGTATATTCCCGATACTCATCTGCAAAAAATAGCCTATTTGCCCCTGTGTCATAGCTCCGCAAACATCTAATGGCATTGGAGGAATTTTATACTTAGATTTTTCCTGTTGGACCAAAATATTGCCCACTTGTGGACCATTACCATGAACTATGACTATATCATATTTTTTTAGGAGAACGCCAATTTGTCTCACGGATTCATTAACATGATTAATCTGTTCTTTAGATGTACCCCTTTCATTGGACTTTAATATAGCATTTCCACCCAATGCTACAACTGCAACCGTCATAAACTATTTTTGTTTTTAAATAATATATTAATTATTAATTTAAGAGAATTAGGCGTATATTTAACAAAAACGGCTAAAAAAGACTAAATTATATCTATAACTTACTCTTTCTTTTTTTTCTTGGATGCTTTAGTACTGCAACAACCGCACATGATTTTCACCTGTAGTTAATTATCAAATCCTATTTAAAATAAATTGTATGTATTTTTCTAGATAAATTGCATTATATTTTATACACTTTCTATTTTTCTAGAATGCATGTAGAGTCTTGCTTGCGTTCCTAGGTGGAAAACACGGTTAAATGCCAAAGCCACGAGGAATATTACTAAATATGGTATGAAAAATGGTGAATATACTGAATCTATTACTCTTTGAATCACAGTGCTAATCACAGTGCTAATCGCAGCTCTTGGTAAAACTCCTTCTGTTCCAAATGGTGTTAATGGAAGCGTTTCAATAATACTTCCCAAGACATAGAAAATTAATGGCAATGTAAAAATACCAACTATTATGAATCCTATTATCGTTGCTAATAGCCAAGTAACAAATGTTTCTAATGGATGTCTTGCGAATGTCTTAAAACTTCGTTCAAAGGCCTGTATACAACCCTTTTTTTCTAGGATTATTACGGGGTATATGAAAAAGAAGATTAGCATTCCAACAAAAGCAAATAATGGTCCTAAATACGGTGGTTTAGCTACTATACCGATTATTATCGTATATAATACAAACGCACAGAGTAGTGTAAAGAACCTTGAAGTAGAATATTCAAAACTCTTTAATAGTGGTTTACTCCGTGGGAAATATTTTGCCTGATCTATTATAGCACCATTGACCCACAGATAGGCTAAGCCTAATATTATGAATACTGGTATGAAAATTCCCATGGATAATAAGAGAACGGGAATGCTTCCAGTCCTTATCATTCCGATAAAATCCCTAGAAAATCCTATCAAAATATAGGCAACAATCAAATCCAAAATCAAATAAGGTAATATCCTTTTAACCGATAAAGCAAACCTAAAGCTCTCACTAATACTTTTTGATATCATAATTTTTCTATTGTAAAATATGTATAAATAAGTTAATTTTAGGTTAAAAAATGACACAATGCTTATAAACTATCAGCGCTATATTGATGGTATTCTCCTAGTATTAGGTGAATATATGATAACTAGACAAAGAAGGGAGCAATTGAAAGAAATTGCAAAAATAAGGGAAGAGAATAAAACCCTAAAAAAAGTCAATTTTAAGGGTAAGAAGAAACTACCTTTAGCCGTTAAGATAGGATTAATGAAAATGGGTTTTGACATAGAGGATAACTAAGTTTTTCCTAGACCATCGACGATAATTTCATTATTTTCAGTCTTGAATTCAACTGGTATTATCTGTTCTATAACGCCCATGTTCGTTTTACAGTGATCCGTTATTTCTTCGACCTTTAAATGTGATCTTCCCTTAGCCAGAGCTACATACAATAAAATTTGATCAGCCATGTACCTGTCTAGAGCGGCATTAGATTTTAATGATTTAATCAATTCTTCGGCTGCTGCTTCACCCACCTTTTCGGCTTTTAAGCCCGGTTCGCCTAAGCAACTACCGCCGAGTATGGAATTTTCACATACTGCGTAGCAAGTCACACTACTTCCAAGGCTAAAAGAATTGACGGATTTGTAGCTCATAGAAGTTTTCACATCTGGGAAATGATATTTCATAGTGCTTAAAGCAGAATTGCCTTGTCTTTCAGCTACATGAGAAGGTAACTGACCACAAACAGAATCGACAACTATGCCCATTATATTACCTCTTTCTAGGCATATGAATGGATTAATATTTTTAACCGGTCTGGATTTTACAATGACTTCTCCTCCACCTTTTGGATAATAGCCATGTTTAACTATCTCCATCTCTAATTTTGCACCTAACTTATTCAAAAGAGGAAAAGTTACATATTTTATATACTGAATTGTTGGCGACCAGCTGACCTCAGTGCCACCGATTATGTCTAGTGTAACGGGTTTATTTCCAAACATTAACATAGGAGTTATAGTTTGTAATACTAAGCTTATGCTACCAGCAGTTCCTATATCTATCTTTTTATCATGCAATGCTATTTTACCTGGTATGAATTCAACTTCAAGAGAGTTTTCATATAAACCGCTTATTCTTGCATTGCAGAATTCGCCCGCAACCTTTACTCCGATCATATGTTGGGGTTTTAACCCAGGTTTATCAATCCCTTTACCTTTTCTTATGTTAGTGATTCTAACTGGTTTTCCTAAGATAGATGATAATCCAATAGCTGTTCTAAGAAGTTGTCCTCCACCTATAGATCCATCTATCTCAATCATGAATTAAATATTAGGAGTATTATCTGTTATTTTTATCGCTGTTTATTTCAGATCTCTCAATACTTGTGAAGCATAATCAGTTATTTTTCTGTTTACGTTCAACTCTGCCTTGTCTAGTTTTTCCTTTACTTTTGGATCACTACCCATAGTATTCTCTATAGTCCATAGTATCAACAGATTATTCTGTAGTTCGAGCCAGAAAAATGCCTTATCCATGAATTTTCTCATTTCCTCTGTATTATTGGCTTTTATAGCTTCGTTTTTCCATGTCTGATAATGAGTTGTACAAGTTTTGATAATTTCTCTAGGTTGCATTTTCATAGTGTTACTATTTTACAGTGGTAGTATATATATGTTACTACTGTTGGGTATCGAAAAGTTTATAAATGGCTATGTTGCCACTGAAAAGTATTTAAAGATACAATAAAAGGGAGGTTTAAAATTGGGGAGACCCAAAATATAAAATATGGTGTAACCATGAAAGAACAAACACTTGGAAGTTGGGCTTTCATAGCAGGAGTAGTACTAGCAATAATCTTAGGACTATTCGGTGGCGCAATAACAGGAATTCAAACATGGATAGCCTACTTATTGATAATAGTAGGTTTGGTAGTAGGTTTTGCAAATATCAAACAAAAGGAAATGCATGGATTCCTAGTAGCAGCGGTGTCATTGCTATTAGTGGGTTCAGCAGGACTACAGTCAATACCTATGGTCGGTGGCTACATAGAATCTATTTTGAAGAACATCGTTGCTTTTGTTGCACCAGCAACTTTAATAATAGCTTTGAAAGCCATATATGACATGGCTTATAAAAAATAATAAGCCGACACTTTTTTTTGTTTTTTTCTTTTTCTACATCTAATTATTCTATACTGCATATATCTTTTCAAAATTCTAAGGGATATTCATGGTAAGGCAGCCTATAGAAATAATTTTGGAAATTCTATTCTATATCGTAACAAGTTCGATAGAACACGTAATAACCGTAATTAAATTATTGATAGAATTGTTTTATTCCCTTGTTTTACAAGCCCAAAGCAGCATTTGGGGATTATTTATTTCGGTATTGATAGGGAGTTTATTCTTCCTTTTTGTATGGAAATTTTTGTTTAAGGAGACAACATCTATACTCCATGTAATATTAGTTTATGGAGCCTTCATAATATCTCTAATAGTAATAATACTGCTTTTATCCGCTGCTATTTAGAAAATAGCTTTTGCCATTTTCCGGTGCTAAAGCGTCGAAACCATATTCTTCTCTTAATTCTTGAGCAAATCTTGCTGCATTGTCCCCATGAATACAAAAGACTTTTTCTGGATTAACTTTTCTAACAAACCTGAACAAATCGGACCTTGGAGCATGAGAACTAAATTCAAATTTTCTCACAGACATTTTCATATTCAAATCTAAGTCCCCATGAATATAACGTCCTGTTTTTAGTAAATTCGCTCCTTCAGTTCCGGGCACTTGAAAACCAGTTAAAAGTAATGAACAGTTTTCTTTGTCGTGTAATTTTTCTATGTAATTTGTTATAGGTCCACCTGTAAGCATACCGCTCGTTGTGATAATTATAGAAGGTTTCTCTATAGCCATTTTTCTTATAGAAGAGCTAGTTACAAAAGTCGCACTAAGTCTTTTCATAGCCTTTTCAACTTGATCATATTCTGTCTGTAATTCAGGATAACAATTGATGATGTTTGTTGCTTTCTTACTCATGCCATCTATGAAGATGTTTTCTCTCAAATCATACTCGTCCAATATAAGTATGAGTTCTTGCGCCCTTGATATTGCAAAACATGGAATTAATGCCACACCACCCTTAGATATGGTCTCTTTTATAGCTTCTATCATCCTCCTCTCCTCTTTATCGCGGTCTGGATGCTCTCTATCAGAATAAGTGCTCTCTGTTATCAGATAATTAACTTCTGGTATTTTTGTGTCTGCTCCCTTTATCAGACGTGTATCGGATAGATTGAAATCGCCGGTATAAAGTATCCTTTTATCATGTTTCTCTATCAAGATTAATGCAGAGCCTGGTATATGACCAGCATCAAAGAAAGTTACCCAAGACTTACCAACTCTAAACGATTTTCTATATTTAACTGTTTTAAAGTGATTAATAGTATTTACTATGTCTCTTTTAGAAAACCTTTCTTCTTCCCCCTCATATCTTGATATTTTATAAGAATCTATCATTAGCATCTTGGATAAAGGCTTTGTTACTCCTGTAGAATATACAGGACAATTCTGACCATGATGAAAAACAACTGGTATAGCCCCACAGTGATCCAGATGCGCGTGTGAAAGTAATACAGCATTAATCCTTGTCTTCACATCTTCAGGGTATTCTGTCGGCTTTTCGTTTATTTTTAATCCATAATCTAAGAGCATTTTTTCCCTTTCTGTATCCAATAAGACAGCAGAACGCCCTACTTCTCGACCAGCACCTAAAAAAGATAAACGCATTAATCGCACATCCAATAGTATTATTATTTTATAATCCAATAAGTTCTTAAAGAGAATATGAGTTTGGACATATTAATGAATGGAGCGAGGATAGCCGTTAATCAGTGTATGAATGTCAAAAAGGGGGAAAAAGTACTTATAATAACAGATAACGAAGTGGACCCTGAACTCTCACAAGCGTTAAAAAAAGCTTCAGAAGAGGCTAAAGCCGAGTGTATTATATCGACAATGAGACCTTTAGATTTTGATGGGCAAGAGCCACCAGAAAGAATCTCAGAAATAATGAAAACAGCAAACGCAGTATTCTTAGTCACGGGCAAATCTTTGTCACATACAAGAGCCAGAAGAGATGCATCTAAAACAGGCGTAAGGATTGCATCTATGCCATCTGTTACTAAATATTCCTTTGTTACAGGTGGTTTAACAGCCAATTATATGCAGGTTAAAGATTTGATTGATAAAATAAGTGTCAAATTAAAAAATACGAAGATAATTAGAATAACTTCTGATAATGGAACCGACTTCACAACAAGAATTACTGGTAGGAAATGGAAGGAAGATGATGGTTTAATAGATAAAGGAGGCAAGTTTTGTAATTTACCAGCTGGTGAGATAGCTGTTGCACCATTAGAAGGGGCTACAAGTGGTGTTATAGTAATCGACAAGATGTCATACTATGGGGAAGGAATAAAATATATAGTGAAAAATGGGTTGGCCAATAGAATAGAAGGTTCTATTTTATTAGAGAATATTGTTAACAAAGTCGGTTTAAACGGAAGAAATATAGCTGAAATAGGTATAGGTACAAATCCAAAGGCAAGTGTTATAGGAAATATACTAGAAGACGAAAAGGTATTAGGTACGGTTCATGTAGCATTAGGCAATAATGTTTCTCTTGGCGGAAATATAGACGTTCCGTTCCATTTAGATGGGATAATAGTAAAACCGACTCTTGAAGTGGATGGAAAAATTCTGATAAAAGATGGTAAATGGACTTTCCTAGAAGATTCAGAGCTACAACCAATCGAATTTAAAGAACCTGTTAAAAAGACTGAAGAAAAATTGAGAAGTCCAAAAAAATCATCAAAAAGTAAATCATTATCTGCAGCTGATTATGACACTTCAAGTAAGTATGATGTAAAAAGTCCTTATAATCCATATATTCTAAGAGAACCGTTGGAATCTCATTATTTTGACCCTTGGATTGGTGGTTGGACAAGACTTAATAACAGATTTGTAATAAACCCACAACTTTATGGTTACTTGATTAAAGTAGTCGAGATACATGAGAAAATTCATAACATTTATAAAACTGGCAACGAGGGGTTCGTTGAAATGATGACACAGCATATTTTCAGAAACAAATATTTCAATTTAGCGGGAAATTATTCCTGATTATTTTAGTATCGTATTCCTTTATCTTTAAAATCATTACATCTATTTCTTATGGTAACATCTGTTATCCCAGCAGCTTTTGATATCTCTCTTTGTGGTTTTTCTTCACCTGTTTGTTTGCATGCAATGTACAAAGCAGCTGAAACAATACTTATGGGATCTTTGCTAACGTTTATACCATTTTCCTTTGCAAAATTTATGAGTTGATGAGCAACTCCTTGAGATTTTTGAGATATATGTGCAGTTTCAGCAACTTTTGATACAAAATTTGTTGAATTAAGATTTTTTTTGGGTGCAGCCACCTCTGGTATTTCTTTTAGTAAAAGCCTATAACAACGCGCTACATCTTTCTTAGCTATGCCAGTCTTTTCAGCTATCTCTTCAAGTCTTCTAGGTGTTTCTGTTTGTCGACAAGCTGCTTCTATTGATGCAGCTACAATCTTTCCGATAGAACGACCACGAACTAATTTTTTATTTAGAGCTACTTCATAAATCCTGCGGGCAGTTAGTGCGACTGGGTCGGGGAGGCTTAAATTATTTTTATATGTCTTAAGTAACTCCATAGCATATGCCATATTTCTATCTTTTGAATCATGTACTCTTGCATGCATATGCTGTATATGCATTTTATATAATTGATAAGAATTTTTAAGTTGCTTGCCAGAATAATCTTTCCCATAAAATGTAAATGTACTTCCAATTCCATCACCATGTGCAAATGGATCAATGATGCCATGATGAAATTTTTTTGCTTCTTCTTCTAGAGTATATGCCCTGGGTTGAGAACTCACCATTTCCCTTCCAAGTTCTACACCAGTTCTACCACAATAAGTTCCCCCATCGGCAGAATAAACATTAGCACCACAAGAACAAAGGACTTTACCATCTCTTGATTTTACTACTTTAACACATTTTTGACCAAGATCAGTTGCGTATGTTTCTCCCTGCATATAATCTATTTTAAAAGGAGAATAGTGAAATTTATAAATGTTGTTATCATTTTTTAACTAAATACTAATTTGAAAATACAGACGTTTCATTAATTCTTTATATCTATTTCTTATCGTAACCTCGGTTACTTGAGCAATTTGAGCAATTTCTCTTTGAGTTTTCCTTTCTCCAGTAAGCACGGATGCAATGTAGCTAGCTGCAGCAGCTATCCCTGATGGTCCTCTACCGGAAGTAAGATTTATTTCCTTTGCAGCAGCAAGAATTTTGTGTGTTATTTCTTCAACTTTCCCCTGCATGGTCAACTGATTGGAAAATTTTGTAACATACTGACTTGGCTTAATTGGAGGGACAGAATAATTCAATTCCTTAATAAGAAATCGATAAGAGCGCCCTACTTCTTTCTTGTTTACGTATGATGCTTGAGCAATCTCTTCGAGTGTTCGAGCTAAACCACATTGTCTACAACCAAGATATATAGCAGCAGCTGTAACACCATGAATAGACCTTCCTCGAATAAGACGTTCCTTAACTGCTTTTCTATAAATGACAGAAGCAGTTTCAGCGATATTTTTTGGTATATTAAGATTATTAGCTATGTTAGTTATCTCGTCTAAGGCGAAGGCAAGATTCCTTTCAGTTGCATCAGAAACCCGTATGCGTCTCTGCCATTTTCTAAGGCGGTAAATTTGAGCTTTCTGTGAAGGACTGAATGATTTTCCGTAAATATCACGATCATGCCAATCAATCATAGTAGAAAGACCTTTATCATGTATCGTATATGTCGAGGGGGCACCTACTCGCGTCCTTTTAGCATATTGTTCGTTGTCGAAGGATCTCCATTCAGGTCCTCTGTCAGCTATTTTTGAAGCTACTACAACACCACAATCCGTGCATACAATTTCAGCTAGGTCGTAATCTCTCATTAGATGTGAACTTCCGCATTCTGGACATGCCTGAACCTTTGGATGTTCTTTATGGTCTTTTTCCTCTAATTTAGTTTCTACCATATTATCTACATCAATTTAAAAGATAAGAACCTTGCTGAAATCAAGAGATATATTGAAATTCATGTGTACAAAATTAATGATATAGTGATTGGAATGGACTTAGAAACAAAACTTGAATTAGTAAAAAAGTCTCCAACTGAAGAGTTAATAACCGAAGAAGAATTAAAGACATTGTTAGAAACAAAAGATCATCCTCAGCATTACATAGGTTATGAAATTTCTGGAAAATTACATCTTGGAATTTCTTTCATAACTTGTTTTAAAATTAAAGACTTATTAGACGCAGGGTTTAATTGCTGTGTTTTCCTAGCAGATTGGCATAGTGTATTGAACAAGAAACTTGGCGGGGATTGGGAAAGAATAAGAAAAGGAGCAAAATATTTTGAAGAGGCATTTACATTCATACTGGGCAAAAAAAATCCTAGGTTAAAATTTGTTTTAGGAAGTGACTTATACCACAATAAGGATGAATACTGGATGAATATTGTAAAAATAGCTAAAGCAACGACTTTACCGAGAATAATGAGATGTCTTACTATAATGGGTAGAAAAGAAGATGAAAAATTGGATGTTGGACAATTGATTTATCCTTGTATGCAGGCTGCAGATATTATTGAACTAGATGTAGATGTTGCGCATGCAGGAACAGATCAGAGAAGAGTTCATATGCTCTTGAGAGATATTTCTGAAAAATTAAAAACTAAGAAACCCATTGCTCTACATAATCATGTTCTAAGTGGATTGGCAAAACCAGAAAGGCTAGGTTTTGATGAGAATCCAGAGATAGACTTAAAGATTTCATCGAAAATGAGCAAAAGCAAACCTTGGACTGCCATTTTTATTCATGATACGCCTGAACAGATAAGGGATAAGATAAGTAAGGCGTGGTGCACAGAAGGAGAAATTGAAAATAACCCAGTTCTTGAACTGGCACGATACATAATTTTCCGTCTTCAGGGTACATTCGAAGTAGATAGACCCGCAAAGTATGGAGGGTGTCTTGAATTCGAGACATATGGAGAATTGGAAGATGCCTTTAGAAATAAACAAATACACCCGCAGGATTTAAAGAATGGAGTTGCAGATGAATTAGCTGAATTGCTAAAACCTGTAAGAGAATACTTTGAAAAACCGGCTAAAAGAAAACTTCTAGACGTTTTCAAGGAAAATGAAGAATAAAAGGGTATTTATCCTTAACTGGTTTTCTGTTAATAATGAGTTTGACTCAAATAAACCCGAGATTAAGAATACAGTGGGAATTAGCTAGAAGGGCAAAAGCATACAATAAGGATAGAAAAACTGAAGAATTTGATACTGCTAAAATTGCAGAAGACATAAAAGAATCTTTGACAAATTTAAGTCCTGGCATATTTAGACTTGGTTTAACAGTTGAGTTTGATAAGAGTAAACTTATTGAGCCTCAATGGAAAAAATACGTTACTGAACTGTTTGAAATGCATGAAGGATGGCGCTCTTTCGATTTTTCAGTTCATCCGTTACATTCTTATATGCCCGAGGACAGCTCTAAAAGAGCTTATGAGTTATTCAAGGATATCAGAGTAAAACAGACAGGTGATATTCACAATATTTTGAGATATTTAACTGGATTTTTAACTCCTGCATCAATTCATTTTGCAGATGCTGTATCGGTTAGAATTTCTGATCTTTCTAAAGATATAGAACCTTTAGTTAAAAAAGAACATACAGAAAAAGTTCCTTTTTATGAAGCCATAACTCTGAAAGACATGAAAAAAGTTATAGAATTTTATAATAGTGAAGTCGGATTTCATGTTGTTAAGGATTGTGAAAAAAGAAATGTCAGTGCACATGTTGCTGTTGAGAATGGGGAAGGTTTTGTGGCAAGAGGGGATTACTTTTACGGTTTAGGTATAGAAGATCCAACTAAAATAAAATTATTTGAGGGTGAAATTCAAAGAGTTTACAAATATATTTCAGAAGGAAGAAAAGCTGCAACTGTTAAAGATGTTTCACAAAACTTGGGGTTAGATTTTCAAACTGCAAGAATGGCATTAATAAAACTTTGGAAAAACTGCTTTCTTAATCGGCAAAGAAATGATTTTATTTTTGCCAATACAGATGAACTAGTAAAATGGGGAATTCTGAATAATAATGCCTATGAATTCATCTGGAATTCAAATCTTTCAGGCGAAAAACATCCTAGTAAGTTACCTTTTGATTGGGATCCTTCGAGTTGGATAGATTATTCGACATCAAGAGAAGTTGTTAATGATTTCTACGCTTATTTATTGCAATATGGGTTTAAACCTAGGATGAGGACCACTGGTGGAAAAACAGGTGGAGCACACGTAATTTTAAACTTAGACTTCAATAGAATCCCTGTTAATTATTCCTATCCGTTTCCAAGGAATAAAAAATTAGAAAAAGTCGTTAATGAAAGTGGAAATGAAGGTGTAATTGTCGCAGCTGCAATAGATTTCATGAGAAGTTTGATTCTCGATTTTGGAATTCAGAGAAAAAAAGCTACCCCAATAACATTAGAGACTTACAATGTAGCAGAAAAAATGCATAACATATACGCTGATTTTACTAGAGTTTATCCAAACATAGGAGTTAGAAGCATTGGGTCAATACATCATAAACGCAGGACAGGGAGTCCATTTATCTGTATAGCATGGGATAGATACTTACCAAAGGATGAAAAAGAGGTAAGGTCTATATCCACAATGGATTATGTTTTCAAACATCCTGATGTATTAATGGAACCTTCATATTCAGTTAATGAAAATCCATTCAGTCTAGTTGAAGAAACGTTTGAAAGAACTAGTTGGATACCGCCTGCATACGCAAGGAATCCTACAAAGTTTTATATCAAAAATATACGAAGACCTAATTAAGACCAAGAATCATAAGGATGATCTGAAATCCAATTTTTTATGGCTGTTTTAATATCAACAATTATCGTTTGATTATTGGGTAAAGTTCTTTTTATCGTCATGGGTATCACTCCTGCTATAAACTCTTCCTGTGCTATCTTTAACGAATCAAATTCGCCTTTATGATCGACAAGTACTGGTGCACCCAAAGAAATCTGCAGAGACCTAGCACCGATTATTCTCGCAACCTCAAACCTTGTAATCCTATCTTTTGGCCAAATCATATCCATTCCTCAGAAAATTAATATAAAATTATTGCATTTTGCATTTAAAAGCTTTTTAAATTACGAAAAACTATAGGAGTTATCGTTTAAATCCTTTACTGTTATGAAGCTTGGATGAGCTTAAAAAGATTTTAATTCTTAAATACTTAATTTCTTATTTAGTATAAAGTGATTAGATGGTCTTCGGTGGATTTTTTAATTGGTTGTCAAACCTGTTTGGAGTGAAAAAAAACATAAACCTAGGGATTTATGGTTGCACGAACGTCGGTAAAACGACTTTAGCGAATAAAATAGCTTTAGATTGGACGGGGGAAGAAATAGGAAAAGCTTCTAAAATACCACATGAAACAAGATTTGTCCAGAAAAAAGAAAAAGTAATGCTTGAATCTAAAGGCAAAAAAATACAATTGAACATACTTGACATGCCCGGATTAGCAACAAAGATAGATTATAGAAAATTCTTGAAGTATGGTATTAAGAAAAAAACTGCAAAATTAAGGGCAAGAGAAGCTACAAAGGGTGTGGTAGAAGCAATTAAATGGTTGGAAAATGTTGATACCGTGCTAGCTGTCATGGATGCAGCAAAGGATCCTTTAACTCAAGTCAACATAACATTGCTTGGAAATTTGGAAGCAAAGGGCATTCCTGTTATTCTTGTTGCGAATAAAATAGATTTGAGGGGGGCAAAGCCAGATCGAATAAGAGAGGCATTCCCTCAGTATCCTATGGTAGAGATATCTGCCTTGAAAAATCGAAACATTGAATTACTATACGATGCGATAATTAAATATGCGAGGAAGGCCGGATGAGAAAAAATAAGAAAAAACTGAAGAATATTAAATTGGATTTTGTATCCTCTACTAATCTAGATGGAAAGCCGGAAAAAAATAAAATCAATTTCATACTTAATAAAGTTAAAAATGGCTCTATACTTGTCATTGATGGTGTTTTAAAGCCAAAAGAAGAGATTGATTTAATTAAAGAAACGATGAGAAGGGTCGACGATGGTTTTCCTGGAATTGAAATTTGTAGTCTTAAAAAAGAATTGAAGGGATTCTATGGTTTCTTTGATAAACTATCAAGTGGGAAGGACAAATTGCAGAACATATTTTCCACCGGTTTTACAGGAAGACCGATTGAAACAAGTAGTTTGAAGACAGGCATAACACTCGTAGGTCCTGCTAAGATAATAAAAAGAATAAAGAAAAATCCAGATTCATTCTCTGTACTAGCTGAAGTTTAAATTTTTGTGTGTATATTAGTATAACGGGATTTGAATGGCGCATAAATGTCTCAGATGTGGAGCAGTTTACGAAGATAATGATCCTAGTGTTCTAAAAGGTTGTAAATGCGGCTCTGTCTTCTTCATGTATTTCAAGTCTACAGAAGACTTGCAAAGAATTGAATCGATCGAGAAAAAATTATCGCAGCAAAAGACTAGTTTGGAGAAAGAGTTGAGTAAAAAAATTAAAGATGTTCCTATAGAGACTGTGAAATCGCCAAAAGATGGTGTATACGAAATAAACATAGAAGCATTGATGAACAAGAAACCCTTGATAATAATGGAGAAGAACGGTGTCTATTTCATACATCTGCCGTCTGTTTTTGATGTAGTAATACACTGATTTAGGAGAATTCTTTAACCCAATAGTGAACTAAGTAATGGGAATATAATAAATGGTGCTATTATATTAGCGACTATGGAAACAACCAACGCCTTTACAAAAGTCAATTCGCCCAATTTATAGATGATAAGTGTCTCGACTATTATTGGTAATATTAGAAATGCAAACCCAAAAGGTATCACAGAGTAAAGATCCGGCGGTATCAGTTCTACTACCAGACCTGCTATGAAGCCGATTAGTGGTTTTCCGCCAAATAATTTGACTAATATGGCTGATATAACGCCAGAAATTACTGCTGATATTATAAAAGTAAAGTCTATTGCGACCATTCTCTCTACTAGTATTTTGATTCCTGTATTTTAATTTTTCTACACTTTGAAATCAGAAATTTTCTTTGTCAAATCTATGTTTCCTACGAACAATGCTCTACAACAATATCTTTTTATGCCTAAATCGTCGAGAACTTTCTTAGATTCTTCTCCTGCATCTACACGTTTCCTATATTCTTCCCATAAATGGGCTACAACTTTACCGCATGAAAAACATCTAACTGGAATTAACATTTACCTCTTACTCCTCTGCTTATGTCTTCTTGCCCCTTTTCTACTCCTAGAAGGTTTATGGGGCTCAGTTCTTCTAGGGTCATAAACCAATAAATTTCTATCAAAATCTAAGTATATTTTTTTTAGTTTTTGATCATTTAAAAACTCTACCAGACCTTTTGATATGGCCTGTCTTATAGCATCGGTTTGCGAAGAAATTCCACCATGCTTGGCATTAACACTTATATCTACAGTTTGTATTACATCGCCGGCTAGCATTAATGGTTCTCTAATTTTTAATCTAAGATATTCAGGTTGCCACAAATCCAAGGGAACATCGTTTATTGTTATTCTACCGGTTCCTGCTTTTACTCTAGCTTTTGCTACCGCAGTCTTTCTTTTGCCAGTTGCCAATACTATTTTTTCTTTTGCCAAATTACCATCTCTTCTTTGCCCCTAGGGCAACGGATAAATCACCGATTGTAATATATTTGCATTTCAGTTTATTAACATCAAATTCTTCCACACGAATAAATTGTTTGTTCTTGAATTCGTCTGGGATTCCGATATAAACTTTTAGTCTTCTCAAAGCTTCTTGTCCTCTGACTTTGTAAAAAGGAAGCATTCCTCTTACTGTTCTTCTGACTATGCCATCTGGCGTTCTTGGATAGAATGGACCGTGATGTGGATCGCCTCTTACAACTCTTTGTGAATAGAGTTTAAATTTATCTTTTTTACCCCCTGATAGAATAGCTTTTTCACAATTAACGATTACTACATTTTCAGTTTTAAGCAAATCTTTGGCTATTCTTGTCGAAATCCTTCCCAATATTTGATCGGATAAATCGTATATTTTCATAATCAACACAGTATTT
>Ga0315291_10000150_pt1 | contig 82617 bp, 67 predicted proteins | sample YL17G12_20_MG_FD_203070 | JGI IMG/M metagenome (GOLD analysis project Ga0315291, IMG submission 203070) | Sediment microbial communities from Yellowstone Lake, YNP, Wyoming, USA - YL17G12_20 | ecosystem: Environmental > Aquatic > Freshwater > Lake > Sediment | place: USA: Wyoming | collected... | reverse complement strand
ATTATATCGTCGGCAAGGATGCCGAGTCCGCCTTTGAGCAGCTCAGATTCGCGTACCGGCGGCGGCTTTAGAATATCAAAAATCCTGAAAAGCACAAAGCCGGCTACAGCAGCAATCAAAACCTTTTCTTCCACAAAGGCAACAGGTAAAAGGACAACCATTTGACCTGCAAATTCATCGATGACAATCCATTGCGGGTCCTTTTTATTTTCCTGTTTTTCGGCCTCGCCGGCAAAAAGCAGGCAAAAGACGCTTGATGCAATCATCGCGATGATAATAACCGTTCCGCAAATAACCGACGCAGGACAAAAATAATGGACGACAAGAAATATCGCAACCGCCAGTAAACTGCCCCACGTGCCGGGTGCAAGAGGCAAAAAACCAACACCAAAACAGGAAAGAATAAGTTTTTTTATATTCATTAAACTAACCCAGATTCAGAATATATAACGTAGAATATAGAATATGAAAGAAAAAATCAAAAAGATTTAATTGCCCGGATGGGTCGAATCTATCGGCCGATTCGTTGTACCCATAGTTCCGGACTTATGTTATATTATCCCGATTGCCGAACAAGACTATATTGATTTACAATTATAAACTAAGGCTCATGGAAGACAAATCAGACACAACAAACAATCCGTTTTTAAAATTGAATGTACGGCTGTTTTTTCTGGCCCGTTTTGTGCGGATGTTTGCCTACGGCTCACTTTCGGTGCTGTTAGTTTTATATCTGGCTCAACTAAAACTTTCCGAGGCGAAAATCGGTTTATTGCTGACCCTTACCCTGGCAGGCGATGTCGCCGTATCCCTTTTACTAACCACCACAGCCGACCGTTTTGGCCGGCGGCGCACACTGGCAATCGGCGCATTGCTTATGTCTATGGCGGGAATCGTGTTCGCCATGACAAATAATTTCGCAGTACTTTTGCTGGCAGCCACAATCGGCGTCATAAGTCCAAGCGGCAATGAAGTCGGCCCGTTCCTTTCCGTCGAGCAGGCCGGTCTTTCGCAGGTAATCCCATTTAACCGCCGCACAAATGTTTTCGGCTGGTACAATCTGACCGGTTCGCTTGCTACCGCTCTTGGCGCTCTGGTTTCCGGTTCGGCAGTGCAGGCAATCCGAAACGCCGGGGCGTCGGCGCTGGACAGCTATCGCGTTGTTATTTTTGGTTACGCCGGAGCCGGTGCGATTCTGGCTCTGCTGTCTTTGTGCCTGTCCGGCGAGGTCGAACTGCCGCCTGATAATACCGCTCCGCAGACGGCCGGGGCCCGCGTCTTTCTGGGTCTTCATCGTTCTAAAGGTATTGTAGTTAAGTTGTCGGCTCTGTTCTCTCTGGACGCTTTTGCCGGCGGGTTTATAATGCAGAGCATCATGGCTTATTGGTTCCATATTCGTTTCGGCGTTCAGCCGGCAGCCTTGGGTATGATTTTCTTCTGGGCAAATATTCTGGCAGCGGTATCCGCCCTGACGGCGGCGGCATTAGCCGCACGTATCGGCCTGATAAATACAATGGTCTTTACACACCTGCCCTCCAACGTATTGCTTATACTCGTGCCGCTTATGCCCAGTATGCCTCTGGCCGTTCTTATGCTGCTCCTGCGATTCAGTATCAGCCAGATGGATGTGCCTGCCAGACAATCCTATGTCATGGCAGTGGTCGAGCCGGACGAACGTTCGGCCGCGGCCGGCGTTACGGCTGTTGCTCGGAGCATCGGCGCCGCTGTTTCGCCCGGCATTTCAACAATGCTGATTGGTTCCATGCTGATGTCGTTGCCGTTCTTCATCGGCGGCGGTTTGAAAATTATTTACGACCTGTTACTATACCGCGGTTTCGCCGCCAGCAGACCGCCGGCGGAAAGCCGGCCGGCCTGATTTCAGCCAGCCGCTAAGTCAACCATATTTTTGAAAGGAAATGTCGGCTTCTGGACAAAGGCCGACAGTGTTACTTATTTTGCTGATTTGAAAATCGAATAAGAACTCAAAACTATTTTATCATTTCCAGACAGTACCTGTCTGTCATACCTGCAATGTAATCGCAGACGGTTCTTTCAAGGCCGAATTCTTTAATCAAGCTCTGATAATAGGCCGGCATTAAATCGGGCTTACTGCGAAATTTTCCAAAAACCTTCTTTAACCAGCCTGCAGCCTGAGAAGAAACGGCTTTTATCTCCTTATGCTCATACATATTGTCCCACAGAAATTCTTCGAGCTGGATAAGGCCGGTCTCGGCATCGTCGCTCAACGCTATAAAATTATCGCTTGTTTCCAGGACCTGCCGCAGATTTTCAACGTGTTCGCAAGCTATTGCCCCTCTGCTTGTTTCGATGCAGTCGCCGACGAGCATATCGATGATTGTCTTTGCGATTCGTGTGTTTTTAATGAGGCTCTCGCTGATTTTATCTGCTTCGCATCTTTCGGCAGCCTGACCGCAGAGCTGAATTTTCATAATCATCTCAAAATTCAGCAGTTTTGCGCGCAGACCGTCCTCGAGGTCGTGGCAGTTATAGGCGATTCTGTCTGCAATGTCCGCAATCTGACCTTCGAGCGAACAATTCTTTTCAGGAAAATCCTGTTTCTGCGGACTGTCGAAAGTAGTTTTATGTTTTGCCAGGGCAAGTCTGGTTTCGTACATAAGATTTAAGCCGACAAAATCAGGATAAGGCCTTTCGAGCAGGTCGACTATCCTAATCGTCTGGACATTATGTTCGAATCCGCCGTAATTTCCCATAAGCTCATTAAGGGCTGCTTCGCCGCTGTGGCCGAAGGGACTGTGCCCCAGGTCGTGGGCAAGGCATACTGCTTCGGTAAGGGCTTCGTTGACGGCCAGCGCCCCTGCAATCGTTCTGCCGATTTGTGCAACTTCGATGCTGTGGGTCAGTCTCGTGCGGTAGTGGTCGTTTGTCTGCGGCATAAAGACCTGCGTCTTGCCTTCAAGTCTCCGAAATGCCGATGTGTGGATTATTCGGTCTCTGTCGCGCTCGAAGGCGGAACGGTAAGCATGCCGGGGCTCTTTAAATCTTCTGCCCTTACTGTTTGATTCGGTTACTGCAAAAGATTGTAAAAAATCGGTCATTTTTAGTTTACTGTTTACAGTGTACAGTTTACAGCATTATTCCAGCGACTCTATCAATCCAAAAAGCATATTAGTTATTTCTTTGCCGCCGACGGTATATTTATACTCTCGTGGTAATCGTTTATATATTTTAAAAATCTCGTGGATAAAATCGAGCGATTTCTGATAAACCTTGAGTTTCTCAAAATCAAATTTAAAATCCATCTCTTCCATATTTTTCTGTAAACTGTAAACTGTTCACTGTTAACTTTATACTAAAGACCGGGCAGATTATTTTCAGCACTCGCGGCCTTTAGCTGTTTATACAAATCTTTCATTGACTGGCTTATAACATCCGTATCGGCGCAGACGTCCATAAAGTTGGTATCGCCGTCCCATCGCGGCACTATATGGATATGCAAATGGTCGGGCAGGCCCGCCCCGGCACATCTGCCGAAGTTCGTCCCGATATTAAAGCCGTGCGGCTTTATCGCCAGTGTCAAAACCTTCTGCGAGGCAATAATAAGTTTTGCAAGTTCCAGCATTTCACCGTCGTCGAGTTCATCGAGGCCGGCGACATGCCTGATGGAGGCTAAAAGCAGATGGCCGTTGTTGTATGGAAACTTGTTGAGCATGACAAGGCAGTTTTTCGTGCGCCACAGCACAAAATTTTCCTCATCCTGCTGCGGATGCTTTACATTATGGCAGATAAAACAATCATGTTTTTTGCCAAGGCCCTGAATATATCCAATCCTCCATGGCGCCCAGAGATTGTTCCTTTTCAATTCGGCCTCCCGACAAATTATCTTATTCAGCCAAAGTCATTGTTATAGTCTGGTTGATTTCTATATTCGGCTCAATTGTATCGCTGCCGAGACCGAAAATGGAGGCACCGACCTTGGCCTGATACTGCTGAATATCACTTTTAATAATTCCTCTTTCTATATCATAAAGCTCTCGTCCGCTGCCTTCGATGCTCAGCACCTTATATCCTCTTAAAAAGCCGAATGTGCCCCTCATCTGAAACGAACCGCTGTAAGGAAGAGGCGCCGCCGGCAGCAACCGGCTTAATTTATAACTGCTCGTTATCTCGGCAAGAGAAACGCCGCCCTCTTCAATAACACCTGCAAATTTATACTCCACATCTCTGCCGACCTTTGAGACGAAAGGCATCGGCGCCAGAAGCTGCGAGTTCCATTTCTGGCCTTTCTTAACACCTTTCAATGGCTCTTTTATACTCGATACTGAATCCCAGATATACCACTGTGTGGCAAGAAAATCCATAATCATATCGGAGTCTTTGATTCTGCCTCTGCTTGAATCTGCAAAGGCCCTGTTGCCGAGCTCCTTGACCAGACTTTCAAGAGATGTATAATCGACGATTTTGCCTGTCGGCGTAATCTTGAGTGTAAAGCTTTTGCCGACAGCAGACTCAACCGCATCGCCTTTTGCCTGCCCTCTGCTGCTTACCGCGGTGCGCGTAACTTTGGCCGAATTGCAGGTTGCCTCGATTGTTGAATAGCCGTAAGGGTCAATCTCGACAGGCTTATAGACAATTTCCATCTCGAGTTTTTCAGCCATATTCTGGCTGCCACCTCTGCCTTTTTCTCCTTGCGGGTTCTTGCGCGACGGGTCAAGGTCAAGGGCTATCTGTCTCTCACAGACAAAATTATACTTCAATGGCACATCAGGTTTAAAATCGACGCTTAAAAGCAGATTGCCTTTAAAACCACCCGACTTCTGCTGCCCCTGACAGCCGGCAAAGAAAAAAACAGGCACAATTGCAAACAGCATTATCAGGATTTTTAATTTCAAATTTTTAACTTTCTGCAACTCTTGTTTATTTGTGTTCATTAGTGGTTCGACACCTTTTCTATGCTGTAAAGACTCCAGAAGCCCATCTTCAGTTCGTCTGGGCCTTTATCGCTCTTCTGTTCCTCGGGCGATTCTGCGGCGAGCCATTCGGCCTTCAGAAGCTCCTGATAACTGTCAATTTCGCCGGTAGTCAGATTTAGAACCATTTTACCGCTGTATTCGTCCTTCTCCTCGAACATTTTTGCAAAAAAGCTTGCCGCCGCCTCTTTTTCCGGCATATCGGCTGCACGTTTTGAGCTGGGCTCGGCGTTCATAGTTACAATGGCAATCTTCTTGCCTTTCTGCTCTTTTACATCCGTCAGGGTATAAATCTTTTCAAACGATTTTGGTGTGAGCATACCACCAGGAGAGGTGGCAACCGTGCTCCACTTATCGCCTTTCTTGCAAAGGGTCTTTTTTGTATCCATCAGGGCAAGAACCTGATGGCATCTCTCGATTTCCTCATTACTGAAAAATCTGTCCGCGAATTTCTTGGCTGAACCTTCCTGCTTTATAACTTCGCGTGCCGCTTGGGCGTCAATAACCTCAACCCGGCCGTTGGGCGTTATCTTTATTTTATAGCTCTGACCGATAAGAGCAAAAAGCGGGTCGGATTTGCTGCCCTCCAATGTGCTGTCGAAGTCCAGCGTCTTGCCTTGGGGGTCTTCGGACAAATATTTAAGTTCCTTTATCGTAATATCTGCGCTCGCATTGCCCTGCTGGTCAACGCTTTCAATCCTCTGTGCAAAAACCAGCTCTGCCCGCCCAACTGTATGACGCTCCTTTGTCTTATTGATTGATGGCTGAACAAACGCGTAATCCTTACCGGTTTCGAGAACAACCCTATAGACCGTTTCGCTCTGTGGTGCCAGATTGAGTTTCATCTCCGCGGTCGGCACACAGCCCGCCAAAACAGACAAAACAACTCCCAAAAATACAACCCACAACATCTTCTGCGCTTTCATGATTTTCTCCTAAAACCATTTAATTACAATGTTTAATCCGTCACAAACAGACCGTGATTATAACAACTTAATCTTGTGAAGCAATTTTTTTATGTATATACAGCTTTTTATTTCTTAGGGATTTATTTATGATTGGCTTATGTTTATAATCCCTTGTTTCTTAACTTGTCCGCCGAAGCCTTGGCGAAGGCGGATTGAAAGTCACTTAGGAGAAAATATATGAGAAGCGACACTATCAAAAAGGGGGTTCAAAGGACCCCGCACAGGGCATTACTGCGGGCCTGCGGACTCAAAAATGCGGATTTGAACAAGCCGTTCATCGGCATAGCCAACAGTTTTTGTGAAATCGTGCCGGGTCATATGCACCTCAACAAGGTGGCAGAAAAGGTCAAAAAAGCCGTTCGTGCCGCAGGCGGTATACCGTTCGAATTCAACACCATCGCAATTTGTGACGGCATCGCGATGGGGCATACCGGAATGAAATATTCGCTCGCTTCGCGGGAGATAATCGCCGACTCCGTCGAATCGATGGTTCGTGCCCACTGCTTCGACGGCCTCATCTGCATTCCCAACTGCGACAAAATAATACCCGGGATGCTGATGGCCGCGGTTCGGGTCAATATACCTGCAATTTTTGTCTCAGGCGGCCCGATGGCAGCCGGCAAAGACTCAAAGGGCAATACCGTTGACCTGTCCTCTCTTTTTGAAGGCGTCGCAGCCTACAAGGTCGGCAAAATTGATGAGGCCAGACTCTATGAGCTTGAATGCACCAGCTGCCCTTCGCAGGGAAGCTGCTCGGGAATGTATACAGCCAATAGTATGAACTGCCTCTGCGAGGCAATCGGAATGGCACTGCCGGGCAACGGCACTATCCTCGCAATCAACCCAAAAAGAAACAAATTATATGCCGCCGCCGGAAAACAGATAATCAATCTCATTGAAAAGGATTTAAAACCGCTCGACATTATAACCGCCGAATCAATTGACAATGCCTTTATGCTCGATATGGCGATGGGCGGCTCGACAAACACCGTCCTGCACGCCCTGGCAATCGCCAACGAGGCAGAAATAAAATACGACCTTGAAAGAATAAACAAAATCAGCGAAAAATGCCCCAATATCTGCAAAGTTTCGCCTTCAAGTAAATGGCACGTCGAGGATGTTGATGCTGCCGGCGGTATAAGTGCGATATTAAAAGAGATAAGCAGAATAAAAGGCCTGCTCAATCTCAACTGCCCGACTGTCACAGGAAAAACGCTGGGTAAAAACATCGCAAGGGCAAAAATCAAAAATACCGATTGCATACATACGATTGAAAACGCTTATTCCAAAACCGGCGGTCTTTCAATCCTCAGGGGCAATCTCGCTCCCAGCGCCTGCGTAATCAAAACCGCAGGCGTCGCGGAGAAGATGATGAAGCACAGCGGCCCTGCCGTGATATTTGAAAGTCAGGAAGACGCCTGCGACGGCATCCTTGCAGGCAAGGTAAAGAGCGGTGATGTGGTAGTCATCAGAAACGAAGGCCCCAAGGGCGGCCCCGGAATGCAGGAAATGCTCAGCCCGACAAGTTATATTATGGGTGCAGGCCTTGGTGAATCGGTCGCGCTGATAACCGACGGCAGGTTCAGCGGCGGAACACGCGGCGCATGCATCGGTCATATAAGCCCGGAGGCCTCGGTCGGCGGTCCGATTGGCCTGCTCAAGAACGGCGATATAATCGAAATCGATATTCCTGCAAAAAAAATCAGCGTTAAACTTTCTGATGATGAATTGGCAAAAAGAAAGGCACAATTTGTGCCGCCTCAGCCAAGAATTACAAAAGGCTGCCTTGCAAAATATGCCTCAATGGCAACCAGCGCAGACACCGGCGCAGTATTGAAATGGTAAAAATATATCGAAATAACTAAAATCGTCAAACGGTTGCGGTTGCGCAACTCGTCACGGTTACGTCAGACGTACGACGTAAGACGAAACGAGCATCGCAACCGATAAACGCAACACGCAACCAACGTGTGTCGTGTTTATTCGTGTGAATTCGTGGTTAATTAAAAATCAGTATAATCCGTGAAATCTGTGGTTAAAAATAAATGGTACATTGGAGGTTTGCATTTTGCCTGCCAACAGTGCGGAAATTGCTGCAGTGGCCCGCAGGAGGGCGTTATATGGATATCGAGACAGGAAATCAAAATACTTGCAAAGCATCTGAGCCAAAGCCCGAACGATGTGCGAAAAAAATCCCTTAAAAGACTCAGGCTTAGCTTCTCGATAAGGGAAAATCCCTGCTCCAAAGACTGTATTTTTCTTGTAAATATAAACGGCTCAAGAACTTGCGCTATTTATAATGTCCGTCCAATGCAGTGCCGAAACTGGCCTTTCTGGCCGAACAATTTAAACAACCCGGATGACTGGAATGCCGCTGCGATGAAATGTCCCGGTATAAACAAAGGCAGGCTCTATACTTTCGATGAAATCCAGAAAATCAAACGACAGAAACAATGGTGGAACAATGAAAAATAGCATAGATAAAAATCTCTTGTGAAGGTATGAAACTGCCGTTAAATGGTTGCGGTTGCGAAGCTCGTCACGGTTACGTCAAACGTACGACGATAGACGAAACGAGCCTCGCAACCGATAAACGATTTACGTAACCAATAAGAAACTTTGTCTTTTAATGTTTTATGGCCATAAAGAATGGAAAAACCGTTTTAATCTGTAGCCAGGTTGCCCAGATATACGACTGGCTGGACTCCAATATAGAACCATTCAACAATCAGTGTACAGCCTGCGGAAAGTGCTGCCGCTTTGAATCGTTCGGCCACAAATTATTTGTAACAACGCCAGAACTGTTATACTTTTATGAAAATGTTAAACTATTAAGAAAAATGACCGGCTCCTGTTGTCCTTATCTCGAAAATGGTACACCCCCACACCAATTTACATTGCAGCGGATAAGCTTAAATGAACACTTAAAACCGATTGGGTTGGCTTTCAAAACGCTCCATCAAAGTGCAAATTGGTGTGGGGGTAAATGCACCGTTCGAAACTATCGTTTTGCAGGCTGCAGAATATTCTTCTGCAAAGCTGATACGGATTTGCAAAACAAACTCAGCGAAGAAGCTGTCGAAAAATTCAAGTTACTGTGCGAAAAATTCAACTTTCCCTATCGCTATATCGACCTGACGACAGCTTTGAATATGAAAAATGAAATTGCTGCTTTCGCTGATCAAACTGAAATAATTAAATAATAATATAATCCGTGTAATCTGCGTAATCTGTGGTTAAAATATAAATAAATGGAAGGGAAAAAATGGATATTGAAGCTTTTTTATTATGCGATGCTGCGACCGACCAGAACGGCAAATTAAATGTTTTGGGTGCTTTCGACACTATTCTTGCCAGGCAGGTTCCTACTACGCATCCTGCTTGCGCCGTTGCACTCAGGATAAGGTTTTCCAGAATTGAAGAAGGTCAGCACCCGTTCAGAATTTGCGTCATTGATGAAGATGGTGCAGAAGTTTTTCCTAAATTAGAGGGAACAATTTCGGTAAGGGCCCCGGCCAAATCCGATTCAACTGTCGTTAATGTCGTCGCTAATCTTCAGGGACTCAAATTGCAAAACTACGGCAAATACAGGATTGATTTGGCAATTGACGGCCAGCAGAAAGCCTCTCTGCCTTTTATCCTGGCCCAGGCTCCCCCGCATCCATAATTCTTATTTTTTATATTTTATTTTCTCTGAGTCTCGGTGGTGGAAAAAACCGCGTCGTGGTTAGCCCTGCCAACACCTTGGCAGGGTTCAATCGCCGCCTTTTAGGCGGCATTTTTTCGGAAATCTCAAATCTTCAATCTTAAATTTTAAATTTTCATTTCTTCTGCGGTTCATTCGCCTCGGCTGGCTTTTGTGGCGGAATATCCTCAATCAGTTCTGCCATCAGCCTCGTCATATTTTTCGCCTTATAATCGGGTATCTGGTAAACCCAGCCGTCGCAGGTTTCCTGAAACTTTTTCGCCTTTTCTTTTGCCAGCAGTTTGGCTTCCTTCTTTTTGAGTTCCTCCTGGGACTCTACGGCTTCTTCTTTCTTCACAGGCGTCTTGTCGGTAAATTCATCGCTGCATTTTACAAATGTTTTTGAATCTTTCTGTGCTATCTGGATGGTATAAAGGGTCGAATCCTTCAGCAAACAGGTGTACTGCCGGTCAAAATTCAAGTCCAATTCATCCGCCGCGGCATTCACATCGTCGAATCTCAGATTGGTAAGTACGCCCAAAACTGCATCACATTCATTTTTCTTCTGCTTTTTGCCGACAGGCAGTTGTTGCAGTACAACTTCGGTGCCGTTGGCTTCGGAAATCAGGGTATAAACCTCGTTTGGCGATGTAATGGTTACGGCGTCTATATTGGCCTTATCTGCCGATATAAGTTCTTGTTCGACATAATCGAGCGGCGATTGTCTTATCCACGGCGTATTGTAAATAATATAGACCTTGTCGTCGTTGATGAGTCTGGCGTAAGCCATGCTGCCGTCTTCGCGCAGATTTCCGATGACAACGGCTGTGATGACCTTCTCGTTCGAATCAAGAAATTTAACGATATCTCTTGCATCTTCTTCGCTAACACCGAGGTCTTTATGATTGGCTTTATCTTCGGTATAAAGCTCAACGGTCCTGATATCGAAACAGGCAGCCAGCAGGTCGTTAACCGCCCTGTTTGAGGCAGGATAATAACTTTTGTTTGCAACAACAAAGCCGCCGCCTCTTCGCGCAAGATTTATCTGTTCATCCCGCAGCTCGTTGCGGCGGGGTTCATTGCCTTTGCCTGCTACAATTTCAGCTATATTTGCCGGGTCAAGTCCCTGAATAAGATTACCTGACCCCGCCGAGGTCGTTTTTGTCCTGTTTGCAAACTGCCAAACAAAAACAGCAAGAACGATTGAAGCTGCTGCCGCAATACCTAAAACTGTCAGTTTTTTATCACTCATTTACAAAACTCCGTAAAAATCACGCATCGCTTGCATGGCTGATATATCGTCTTTTCTTTACGCTTCTATGGACGCCGAGAATTATAGCGATAACCAGAATTGCTGCCGGTGCCGCCAGCATATTGAAATTCCGCAGGCTGTTCCCGAGGGTTTCCTTTCGCTGGAGTCTTGTCTTTTTTATCTCCTGGAGCTGCTTTTTCGCCTGACGAATCTTCAGTTCAAGCTCGTTTTTCTTCTGCAGGATGGAGCTGCCGATAATCTCTTCTTCGCCCTGTTTTGCCGAGGCAAGAATCGACCGCAGTTCATTCTCAAATCTCGTGATTTCAGCGTTGATTTTTGCCTCCTGGTCGGCGGTCTGGGCCTCTGCCTGCTCTTCGATTTTGTCAACAACCTTAAAAGGTCTTTTGAAATTGCCGCGGGACCTTATTGAAATCAGCTCGTTTGACCCGCACAGCTCGTCGATAGCGTTCATTGCCAGAGCGCTGTTATCTCCGATGATGAGTGTGCCGAAAAACGTATTTCTGTAAGCAATCATATCGCTTAAAAAGTCAACATCGGCAAAAACAACCACGGCACAATTTTCCTTCGCCTCCGCCAGACCTGCGATATGCTCTTTGATTTTTTTCGGCGGTGCATTCGGTTCGTTGGCATCTGACGGCGCATCAACTTCAATATCGACGCCTTCCGGAAAAGCGCTTTTGAATCTGCCGGTAACTAAATAGGCCATCTTGACCGGCTCTGCGCCGTCGGTGAACTTTTTCATAAGGCTTTCAGTATCGAGCACCATAAGTTCGACCTGATTATCGACCGTCCAGCTGTTTCCTTTTGTTGTTGTCATAATAAGAGGTGTTCGCTGAATATTTCTTTCTTTAATCTCCTGCTCGTCGAGCATAACTTCGCGCAAAACGCCGCTGAACGGAAAGCTCACCTGGTTCAGCTCGGCTGTTATGACATTATCGTGATTGAAGCATTCCGGCGTCAGCCCTAAAAAACCGATTATCTTCTGCGGCCTTTCATCTGCCCTAAGTGTAGCGGCCAGTGCAAGCGACCTGTCGCCTGCGAATGTATCTTTCGGCATTTCCAGCCCCCAGTTGGCCAGCAGCCTGTTCAGTTCGGAGCTTGGATTATGTTCGGTCCGCATCTGCATTGCCGGCTGCCGCGGCAGGTCATTGATACAGTACGGGTCAATACAGACAATTGTTCTGCCGCCGCTGACAACAAACTGGTCGATTGCAAACAGCGTTTGCTCGGAAAAATCCTTCGGGTGAATAACCAGCAGAATATCCACGTCTTCTATTTTATTGACATCTGTTGGAATACCTTTTACTTCATACTGCTGTTTAAGGTGCTCGACAAACGCCCACGCCTGGCGAGGCTGCTGCCCCTGTAGCTGCATCAGTCTGGCCATATAGGGGCTTACCTCATCGCCCAGCATATCCAGCGAACTTAATATGCCTACCCGTTTCTTTTGTCGTGTTATCGCCGTATCAATCAGATAGCTTATGTCGTATTCGACAAAGTTTTGACGATTTGGCGAAAAGAACGGAATTGTCTTTTCGACCCCGAACTGCGTCTGCACGACGAGTCCGAAGAAGAAATTTTCCTCTTCGGTAATGGGAAATCGTCTCAGCCCGTATCTCAAGGCCGCAACTTCCTCGTCCGAATAAGGCCGCGGGTCGATAACTGCAAGTTTAACCATACCGCCGGAGGCAGCGACATATTCTTCGAGCAGCGATTTTACAAACTCATAATAATTATTAAAATATCGAATCTGGTCCGGCCCCTTGAGCGCCGCCGTCTTGGCATAGTAAAGTTTCATCGTTATCGGCTGGTTGAGTTTGGCAAGAATTGCCTTTGTGCCGCTGCTTAGCGTATAAAGTCTCTGTTCGGTTACATCGATTTTCAAGCCTTTGCCGATATTCTGACATATACTGATAACGCTGAAAGTGATAATCAAAACGAATATCACGCCTGCGATTATCCTGAAGGTTCTGTTCATCCCGCCTTCCTTTCATCAAGAACTATTCCGCACGCTGCAATCCATCCTGCAATAAGAATGACAAAATAAGTTACATCCGCCAGTTCGAGCACGCCTTTCTGCATCGACTCGAAATGTCCCTGAAAGCTCATCGTGCTTATACTCTCAACAAGTCCTGCCGGCAGAAACGTTGACAGATAGCTCATCGTTGTCGGCATCCCTGCAAAGACAAGTACCGCGCACGCAACGACCGACAGCACAAAACTGATAACCTGATTATTGCTTATCGCCGAAAAGAAGCATCCGACCGCAAGAAACCCCCCTGCCATAAGAATGCTCGCCAGATACCCTGCCAGTATCAGTCCCGCATCCGGCCTGCCTAAGTAGCAGACCGTTATTGCCATTGGAAATGTCAGGGCCATTGCGACGATGATAAACACCCACGCAGCGAAAAATTTCCCCAGCACCGCTTGTTTTACAGTAATCGGCAGCGTAAACAATAGTTCGATTGAGCCTGTTTTTCGCTCTTCAGCCCAGAGCCTCATCGCTGCTGCCGGCACAAGGAACACAAACAGCAGCGGCATATTCACAAAGAACGCTGTCATATCCGCCTGCCTCGCCTCGAAGAATCCCTGCTTAAATGTCAGATACCCCGAGAAGAACAGGAACACTACAAGAAACACATACGCCAGCGGCGTAGTAAAGTACGATTTAAACTCTCTTTTAAAAACAGCCCAAAAACCCTTCATTTTCCCTTTTCCTTTTTATTTTATGATATTCGTTTTAAAAATTTAGGTTTTTGCATTTTGAATTTGTTTCGGATTTCGATATTCGGATTTCGGATTTTTCCCTTTTACGCTACTTTACTTGTCGTTATTTTCCTGAACACCTCATCGAGCGTGCAGTTATACTCGGTTTTAAGCCCCTGGGGCGTTGAATCCACGAGAATTTTCCCGCGTGCGATTACTATTGCCCTGCTGCATACCGCTTCGACTTCTTCGAGTATATGTGTGGATACAACGATGCATTTATCCTTTGCCATTTTGCTGATGAGTTGGCGTACTTCGTGTTTTTGGTTCGGGTCAAGTCCATCTGTCGGCTCATCGAGAATAAGCACCGGCGGGTCGTGTATAAGTGCCTGAGCAAGTCCGACTCTTCTTTTGTAGCCTTTGGACAGCGTTTCTATTGTCTGATGAAATACCGATTCGATATGGCACATCGCCACGGCTTTATCGAGCGACTCTTTTCGTTTTTTGCTGTCAAGTCCCCTTGCATCGCAGATAAAGTCTAAAAATGCTCCTACGGTCATTTCGTTGTAGGCCGGCACATTCTCAGCTAAGTATCCTATATTTTGCCTGACCTGAATAGGATTTTTGAGAATATCGAATCCGCAGATTTGTGCCGTTCCGCTGTCAGGCCGCAGGAAGCACGCCAGCATTCTCATAACGGTGCTTTTTCCTGCCCCATTGGGTCCGAGGAATCCGAGTACTTGTCCTTTTTCTACTTCGAATGACACGCCGTCAACAGCGACAATCGGCCCGAATCTCTTTCTCAGCTCTTTTATCTTTATCATATCAGTCTCCGCTTGTTTTATCGCAAAAATATATAAAAGTAAAATTATAAACAATAGAATCTTAACGTCAAGTAGGAGATATTTTAGAATATCGTATATCGGCCATCGGTTGCGATGCTCGTTTCGGTTAGGTTCATCGTCAAGCGTATTCAATACGAAACCGCCTTCTTTTTGTGTCTTGGTGTCGGAGCTTGCCCCGTGAGATGTCCCTTGGACTATCTCATCGGGGTGGCTATCGTCATTAAAATTCAGCACTGCGAATTCACCGTGGTATATTTTCGCTGCTTCGTCATACGCTTTACCGGCATCCTCTTCATTATCGAAATAGCCTAAATATTTTCGCTGCCCGTTAAAACTAATATATGCTCGCCATTTATTGCATTCGTTTCCCCGGCAGACGCCCCTGTATTTCGAACTGCCATAATTTAATCGCTTTCTATTACAGCTGTTTTGAGAACGCGTCGCGAATCGCAAATTATCCCTGGTGTTATTAAGCCCTTCGTGGTCTCTATGGTCAACGATTTTGCCTTTAGGGGCGTTCATAATGACCCTGTGCATATAAATGATTTTTCCGCCATCGATTCGGACCGCATAACTGTTCTTACTATTGCTTTCAATATAGTGCCAATCATCTTCGGCCAATTTCTGGTAGTCTTCAGGGTCAACAATGGCGAATTTGCCTTTTGTTAGTTTGATTTTCCGAAATGCGCAGCCGAAGTGTTTTTTCCTGTGGCGCAGCACAATGGCGACGCCGAGGCGTTCAATAAATGAAGGATATGGGATGGAAAGATGAATTTTGGGCATAATTGAAATATCGTATTTCGGTTGCGGTTGCGCGACTCGTCACGGTTACGTTAACCGTATGACGATAGACGAAACGAGCTTCGCCACCGCAACCGTTTGACGCACTACTATGCGTCTCCGTATTACCCAAAAACTTGCGCGTTTCGGTCGAATTTTGAGCAAAAATTTTTGATGTGAAATTCATAAACCCTTGTCAAATAAGGATGCAATTTTTTTGAGATTTCCAAAACGCGCATGTTTTTTTATGCGCGTTTTTCCTTATCTGGATAAGACTGGTGGGGATTGTCATTTCCGCGAAGGGTTGTCACCCCCGCGCAATCGCAGGCGGGAATCCAAAATATTTAGCCCCCACTCCCAGTAGCGGTTCCCTTTCTAAACGTGAAGAATAAAATCAATATCGAGTACGTTAATTTCCCCGTCATTATTCAAATCCCCTGTCCTGAGCTTGTTTATACTGAGCCTTGTCGAAGCGTCGAAGGAGAACACGGAGTTCATATTAACAATTTCAGATTTTAGATTGCGGATTTTGGAAATAAAAAAAGTTGAATCCTTTCATCTTTTGACGATATAATGTTTTCTTAAGGCTGGGATGCAGCCCGCCACAAAGAAGGCGGGTAAACTTTTGTATTGTAATGGAAATAAGTATGTGTTCCCAGATTTTGAATTTAAAATATGCCGGAAGAGAAAAAAATCAAGGAATTGGGCATAGCCATGCCGATATGTGATAGAGTGTAAATATAAGATTTGTGCCTATGGAAGGTTTCTTTGGTAGCACAGAATAGCTTGATTTCGCAGGTTCAAACAAATTTGGAGCAGTGCGGGTATTCAAATGGCCTGTTGCGACCAGATTACGTCTATGAAGATAGCACAGGAGAACATACTGTTGCATTAGCAGGATTTGCCAGGCCTGTATATGATTCTCGCACATCTTGTATTTCGGTAGTCAGAAGTGATGATTTGCTGGGGGCAACGGAAGGATACGTGAATCAATTCCGTGGGCTTGGGGCGCCGATTATATTTGTCTGCTGCAACGGAACAATGCAATGGTGGACCATAGGAACCCGTGGCGCAAAGTTTGAGAAAACGGTTTCAAGAGATGAGGTCAAAGGTTTCTTTACAGCACACAAGGAAAAGTTTTCGCCTGACAGAATTTGGCGTGCCAAAAATCTTGGACGCATTGATACGAGGCAGCAGTTGAGCTTCGTTGACATTGGTTTGATGCCGTTATTAGAGCACGAGATGGGGGAGCGTCTTGGCGGACTGATGAATCGGGTCATCAGTCAACTTCATAACGGCTTTGTGGATAAGCAGTTGGAGAAGCCCCAGAATCAACGGTGGATATTCAGAGCGGGGTTCTGGCTTCTTTGTGCGAAGATTCTCAAGGATAAGGGGGTGAGCGGCTTTATCCGGTTAGATCTTGGCGATGTCGACAATGTGCTTAAGGCAGTCAAGAATCACTATCGAGCGCGGGAACTTGTAGAAGTTCATACTAATCAGCAAGCACAAGCTCTTAAAGGAGCAGCAGAGCAAATCAAAAGGTTTGCCAGCTTGAGTAATCTGACGACTGAAGCTTTTGCGTACATGTACGAGAATGTGCTTGTGGACAAGAAGTTAAGATCTGCACTGGGCATTCATGCGACACCCTCCTATCTTGTGGACTATATAGTATGGCAACTCTGGCCGTGGATTGAGCAGATTCCGGAAGAGAAACGAGTTGTCCTTGAGCCGGCGTGTGGACATGCACCATTTCTTACCGGCGCGATACGACTGTTGCGGGAGCTTTTTGAGGGTGGCGAAAAGGCATTCCATGGATATGCGCAAAAACACCTCCTAGGAATAGAGAAGGATTCTTTTGCACTGGAGATTGCACGGTTATCGCTGACAATGGCCGATGTTCCCAACCCTAACGGATGGAACATTTTAGTAAGCGACATTTATCGCGGTGATATATTGAGTAAAGAGGCGAAAAATGCCACTATTTTGTTGTGCAATCCACCCTTTGAGGACTTCACGCAAGAGGAGCAAAATGCTTACAAAAGGGCAGGACATAATCTCAATTGTTTTAACAAGGCGGCTGAGATGTTGTGGCGAACCCTGCCTTATATGCCCAAAGGTTCCGTGTTTGGAGTCGTTCTCCCACAGGGCTTTTTGCATAAACCTAATTTGGCTCAGCTACGGAAAATGCTTGTTGAGCAATTTGAATTGGCAGAAATATGTGCATTGCCCGAAAATGTTTTTTCCTCCGCAAAACACAAATCTACGGTGCTGCTTGGGCGTAAGTGTGATGACGCGAAAAGAACATTTGTCTTGAGCAATAAGATACGTTTTCGCCGTGTCCAAAAGTGGGAATTTGATAGATTTAAAGACTCTTATCAAGCACTGACCGATGAGATTTCTCAAAGTAAATTTGATATTCCCCCTATCTATGATTTTCGTTTACAACTGCTCCACGAGGTATGGGAATATTGCCAAAGTTTTTCTCACTTGGCAAAGGTGGCGGAAGCGGGCAGAGGATTAGAATATAAAACTAAGCCAAAAAAGGGAGAAACCTACAACAGAAAAAAACACTTACGACCAAATGCACAAACTATAAGTGATCACAAGTTTGCGGGGGCTGTTCGTGGATACGACAAGTTTGCCCGTAACATTATGCTTACAGAAACACCTGAATTATTTTGGATGAATCTTGCTCCTGAAGTTATTAGTCGTCCTCGTTGGGGGACGAAAACGGGAACCCCACAAGTCCTGCTTAATTCTATTCGTGTTGGTGATGGCCCGTGGCGATTAAAAGCTTTGATAGATAGTGAAGGCTATCCAGTTACGACTCGTTTTATTGTTGTTCGACCAAAAATAAAAGAGTGGTCACTTGAAGTTATTTGGGCCATATTAAACTCCCCCTTAGCTAATGCTTATACCTATTGTCACAGTCTGGAACGTAATAATCAAACGGGCATGATACGAAATCTTCCTATACCAAATTATGACCCTTACTCCTTGCATCGTTTAACCAATTTAGTTCAAGATTATTTCGACCTATATGATTCAAAAGGGAAGATTTTGCACAGTGAGGTTGATACAAAGGAAGCGAGGCATCGGATGCTTGCCATAGATGCAGAGGTAATGCAACTTTACGACTTGCCTCCCAAACTGGAACGGCAGGTATTGGATTTGTTTGCCGAATGGGAGCGAAAAGGTGTAGATTTTAATTTTGATCGCTATTTCCCAAAGGACTTCGATTCTTGGATTCCGCTGCATGAATACTTGTCTGAGGAATATCAGAGGTCAACACCTTCGTTTGTGACTGGCTGGGTAGAAAAAAATAAATCGCCTGAAATTATTAAGGCTCTTGAAACTGCAGTAGAAGCTTTTGAGGAAGGGCAGGATGAATAATTTCTTGCTCGACACAAACATCTGGGACTACTGGTTTAACTCTAATGGTTATCCTGTCGAGCATAGCAATATCCAAATACGAGTAAAAGAATTAGCAGAGCTTGAAACGGAAACAGGAGTTTTTCCCCTGAGATTGGGTATATCTGTTATTACCTTAGGCGAGATTGACTATGGATATAATAAAATGACGAAGAAAGAACAGTCTCGCGAATACGACTTCCGACAATTTCTTATTGGTATAAATCCTTGGACAGTTTTTATTGATAAACATGTCGCAAAAACATACGGGGAACTGAGGGCACGATTATTTGAAAAGTACGCACCAAAAGATAAGAAAAAAAGGGGGCTTAGACCCGAACAACTCATTGATCCTGTCACTTCATTGGAACTTGGAATACAGGAAAATGATCTTTGGATTACAGCCCAAGCAGTTACTTTCAATTTGACATTGGTTACTAACGACAAAAAGATGGTCCGAATTCGTGAAGTTGCAGGTGAAAAACTTTATATTGAAAATTGGGCAGCGAAGAATCCATAAAAAATGGATGTTTAGGATTCCGATAGAAAAAAGCGAATCCTTTGATTTTAACACGCCGTAGTCCAAGATGAGTCCTTTAATGGTTCGACTATGCTCAAGACAAGTTCGCTCAGACAAGTTTACAAAACCACTCCCACCATATTGCTCAGCATACTTTCCCCTGCGGCGTTGATTGCCCTTACGCGATATTCGGCGCTTAGCGAGAGATTAGAGCAAGCAGGACTTCAAAAAACGTTGAATGGTTGCGGTGGCGCAGCTCCTCATGGTTACGTTGTCCGTATGACGATAAACGAAACGAGCCTCGCAACCACACTTGTCTCGACGAAGCTTTAGCGAAGGCGGAACCGTTTTACGTTTTTATTCTATCTCTTTTTCTTTTCAAACTCAACCCCGCACCTTCGAATATTCAAATTTGAATCAACTGAAGGTGCGGGGCAACCGATTTCATCCGCTTAAAAAATCCGCCCGCCGAAAGTAGATCCCTTATTCTGACATCTGATATCTGAAGTCTGACATCTCTTTTCTTTGTGCCTTCGCCTGTCTCGCCATAGCACAAATGTGCGACGGCGGGTGCCTTTGTGGCTATGCGCCTCTTTTTGTTAACCTGCGCAAACTTTAACGACTTTAACGAATATTCAACTTTAATTTCTAACCACGGATCCCCGCCTGCGCGAGGACAAGTTTCACAGATTTCACGGATTCAATTAACCACAAATAAACACGAATTTACACAAATTATTTATTTCTAAACTCTAAATCCTAAAATAAGTGTTTGGTACATAAAGACTTAAGTAACGTCTGCGGCGCAAAAATTAAACGGCTGCGGTATTAGACTTGATTTGCCTCACAAATTAACGTATAACATATTGCATAAGCGATTTGCAGACTGTGCAGTTTGCAGCGGATAATCGCAAAGGTAAGGGCAAATGCCCTATTGATGAGTTTTAAAGTTACAAAAGCACTGAGAGCAGGCCGATTCGGCGATAGAGACTTGTCCGCCGAAGCCTTGGCGAAGGCGGAAAAATTCTCAAGTCGAACCGGTCAGGCAAATCAGTGAATAAGAGAAAAAGAAATCTATTTTTCAGAAACCGTGGTTCGTACGACAGTGAAAATGAACTTTCAGCAATTTTCAGACTTCGGCGACCCCCGCCTTCGCGGGGGCGAAAAGAAACGATTGCCTTTGAGGGTTCGCAAGAAACCCGTCAAATAAGGCGATTCAAAACCCAAATTTTCTGAAAAGGATTTCAGCTCTTGTCATCTCTTTTGTAGCTTGTGCTGCCCTGCCTGCGTTATCCGTCTTTTCCAATTGATATACGAACAGGACAACGTACAGGAAAGGCGTAAAAAATGATTACATTAGCACAGCTTTCCGGCCATACGATTACCATAATAGCGGCGATTATAGGTGCTGCAGGTGGGGTGATACTGGCGTTGTTGGCAGGTAAAGTCTTTGGGGGGTTAAAACAGAGCAGTCTTAATAAAAGACTCGCCCTGCAGAGGGAACAGGCCAAAAGAGATGCAGAAGAGATAATCAAAGCCGCCCGCATCGAGGCAACGGCAGAGACCTTAAAGAAAAAAGAGGAATTCACCGCTGAAATCAACCAGGCAAAGGTGGAACTTCGCGAGGCTGAACGCAGGTTGAGCAAACACGAAGACGCCATCGACAAGCAGAATGAACTGCTCAGCCAGCGTGAAAAATCACTTCAGCAGACCGAGCACAACCTCAAACAGCGCTCCCATCAGCTTGACGAGCGAGAAAAGGAAATCGGCCATGTAATCGCTCAGCAGAAAAACCAACTCCTTAAAATCACCGCAATGAGCGCCGAAGAAGCAAAACAGCTCCTGCTGAAAAAACTTGAAGATGAATGCGAACACGAAATGAACACAGTCATTCAGCGGAAAATGGAGGAGGCACAGGAGACCTCCGAAGAAAAAGGCAGGGAAATCATAAGCTCCGCCATTCAGAGATTCGCCGCCGAGCAGACCTGCGAAGTAACTGTCTCGACAATCGATATCCCAAGCGACGATATGAAAGGCAGAATCATCGGAAGAGAAGGCAGAAACATCCGCTCTTTCGAAAAGGCAACCGGCGTTGATGTCATCGTCGACGATACGCCTGGCGTTATCGTCGTCAGCAGCTTTAATCCCATAAGAAGAGAAGTCGCACGACAATCAATGGAAAGACTCATACAGGACGGCAGAATACATCCGAGCAGAATCGAAGAACTTGTCGCACAGACCAAAAAAGACGTCATCGAGAAGGTCATGCAGCTCGGAAAGGAAGCCTCGGTCGAAGCGGATGTGCGAGGCCTTAACAACAAAATACTTATGGAGATAGGAACGCTGAACTTCAGAACCAGCTACGGACAGAACGTTCTGCGGCACAGCATTGAAGTGGCATTCCTCGCCCAGGTGATGGCGGACGAACTCGGCCTTGACGGCTCGCTTGCCAGAAGAGCAGGATTCCTGCACGATATCGGCAAGGCCATGGACCATGAAGTGGAAGGCGGACATCCGGCCATCGGCGCAAATTACCTGAAAAGACACAACGAATCGCCAATAATACTCAATGCCGTCGCGGCTCACCACGGCGATGTCCCCGCCGATAATCCCTATACGCCGCTTATCGCCGCTGCAGATGCCATAAGCGCATCAAGACCGGGAGCAAGACGAGAAACTCTCGAAAGATACATTAAGAGACTTGAAAAACTTGAAGAAATTGCAAAACAGTTCAAGGGCGTCGAAAACTGCTACGCAATCCAGGCAGGCAGGGAAATACGCGTTATAGTTGACGCACATAATGTTGACGACGGTGTCGCTACAAAAATGGCCCGCGATATCGCCAACAAAATCGAAGAAGAACTGACCTATCCGGGCGAAATAAAGGTTACACTGCTGCGTGAAGTCCGCTGCGTCGAATACGCGAAGTAAACGGATTGAAGAATAAAGATTGTGAATTAGATACAGATTTACGCGATTTTTTTTAGACACGGATTTGCACGGATTAACACTGTATTAAATAATTTCAGACACGGATTAACACGGAATTACACGGATTTCTGAAATCAGGGAATGATAAAGAATGCCTAAATCGCCTGATACGATTTTAAAACTCGTTGAAAATTTCGAGCAAAACCTCGATTCTTTCAAAAGCCAGGGGTATAACGAAGCACAAGTCCGACAACAATTCATCAATCCATTCTTCGAAGCGCTTGGCTGGGATATGCAAAACAAGGCAGGAACCGCTTTGGCATACAGCGATGTGATTCACGAAGACGCTATCAAAGTGGGCGGGTCAACAAAAGCGCCCGACTACTGCTTCCGCATCGGCGGGACAAGGAAATTTTTCGTCGAAACAAAAAAACCAGCCGTCGATATAAAAAGCGATATTGACCCTGCTTATCAATTACGCAGATACGCGTGGTCTGCGAAACTGCCGCTATCAATTCTTACCGATTTTGAAGAATTCGCGGTTTATGACTGCCAAATACGGCCAAACCCCGACGATAAACCATCCACAGCACGAGTCCTGCTTTTAACATACAAAGATTACGTCGATAAATGGGACAAAATCACAGATATATTCAGCAAAGAGGCGGTTCTTAAAGGATTATTCGATAAATACGCATCTGAAAAGACAACAAAAAGAGGCACAACTACAGTAGATAAAGAGTTTCTGGCCGAGATAGAAGAATGGCGGAACGAACTGGCAAAAAATATCGCTATTCGTAATGGAAAGTTATCCGTTCAGGACCTTAATTTCGCGGTTCAAAAGACCATCGACCGAATTTTATTTTTGAGGATATGCGAAGACAGAGGAATAGAACGCAGCGAACAGCTTTTGGGGTTAATTAACGGTTCAAGGATATATCCGCGGCTTTTTGAACTTTTTGAGAAGGCGGACGAAAAATATAATTCGGGCATTTTTCATTTTCGGATGGAAAAAGACCGGCCGGAGGAGCCGGATACATTATCGGCAAATTTGAAAATTGACGATGACGTTCTCAAGCAGATTCTAAAAGACCTTTATTACCCGCACAGTCCTTATGAATTTTCCGTTATGCCTGCGGAAATTTTAGGGCAGGTTTATGAGCAGTTTTTAGGCAAGGTGATTCGGCTTACCGCATCTCATCAGGCGAAGGTAGAGGAAAAGCCGGAGGTTAAAAAGGCGGGTGGGGTTTATTATACGCCTTCGTATATTGTCGATTATATTGTAAAAAATACGGTTGGAAAACTGTGTGAAGGCAAAACGCCGAAACAGATTGAAAAATTGAAAATTCTCGACCCTGCGTGCGGGAGCGGGTCGTTTTTAATCGGCGCGTATAAGTATCTTTTGGATTATCACAGGGATTATTACGAAAAAGAGCCTTCGAAACATAAAAAACAGATTTATCAGGGCAGAGGCGGGCTGTGGTTTTTGACGATAGCGGAGAAGAAAAGGATACTGCTTAATAATATTTTCGGGGTTGATATAGATTCGCAGGCGGTAGAGGTAACGAAATTAAGTCTTTTATTAAAAGTGCTTGAAAATGAGACTTCAGAGACGCTCAGGCTTTTCCACGAAAGGGCTTTGCCTGATTTGGCGAGTAATATCAAGTGCGGCAATTCGCTGATTGGCTATGATTTTTACGAGAACCGACAACTTAATCTTTTTGATGAAGAAGAGAAACACAGGATTAACGCATTCGACTGGCAGAAAGAATTTGCTGAAATCTTTTCAGGCAAAGATCCCGGCTTCGATTGTGTTATCGGCAATCCGCCGTATATACCTATTGAGACAATGAAGGATGAAGAAAAAAAATATTATTTAAAGCATCATCCTCAATTACAACGAAAATATGATTCTTCAATAGTGTTTGTTTTATCAATGTTGAAAAAAATCAAGACTAAAGGTTTATTGGGTTTTATATCTTCAGTTTCTTGGCAAACAGGAGAAAATTTCGGAAAATTTAGAGAATATTTATTTTCTAATCGAGGTGTTGAAAAATTATTGAATTTACCTTTCGATGTCTTTAAAAACGCCTATGTTGATACTGGTATATATATTTTAAATAACTCACTCAAAAAAGATTATCTTATATATCGTTTCCCTAAAAAATCTAAAGTTGATAATCTTGAAAAGATTGAATATATAAAAGTATCTTCAAGTTTAGTGTCATATCCAGATTTCAAGATTGTACTAGAGCCTCAAGCACATATCATTTTTTCTCGTTTTACCAATAGTAAAAAATTTGCTTCTTTAGGCAGTTTTACAATTTCCACGCAAGGATTAGCGGCAAATAGATTCAAAATTTATTCTTCTAAAGAAAAGCAGGGTTATTTTCCTTTCGTATCTCAAGGACAGATTTATCGATATGTATTAGAAATTGGTAAGGTCGAATATACTGACCTGAATAAATTTCCATCCCTTACATGTTTTTATGACAACCAGCCAAAGATTTTAATTAGAAGGGTTATAAATCGCCAAGACCGATTAATGGCTACCTTTACAGATAAAAAATTAGTTTTCAAAAAAGATGTTAATCCTTTTGTAATTCAAAAATCAGTTTGTCATCCTTTTTTTGTTTTAGGGATTATCAACAGTAAACTTGTTTCTTATTTATATATCAACACTTCCTCTATTGCTACAAAAGATGATTTTAGACAAACTACTCTTGCGGAACTTAGAAGAATACCAATTAGAATTATTGATTTTGACAAACCTGAAGAGGCAAAAAAACATAACAAAATTGTATCGTTAGTTGAGCAGATGTTGGAGTTGAATAAGAAAATTGCTGGGGTGAAAAATCCGGAAGAAAAGACGCGAATTCAGCGACAGATAGATTCGACGGATAATCAAATTGATAAACTGGTTTATAAGCTGTATAATCTAACCCCGATGAAGTAGCTGCGGCACTTCACAGGGTAAACTTCAGAAGAAATAGAAATTGTAGAAGGCAGGAAATAAGAAAATAATGAAATTAAATATTCTTTGTATCGGCGATATAGTTGGAAGGCCGGGGAAAAGAATCCTGGCGGATAATCTTGCTGCAATCGTAAAAGAGCAGCAAATAGACTGCGTTATAGTAAACGCTGAAAACGCCGCAGGCGGCTCGGGGCTTACCCGGCAGATTTACGAAAAACTCCTGAAATACGGCGTCAACCTCATCACGCTCGGCGACCACGTTTTTAAAAAGAAAGCCATAATTACAGTCCTCGAAAACAACAACGACATCGCAAGGCCGGCAAACCTTTCGGCACACGCCGCCGGCAAAAGCTTCGCATTATACAAAACCGCAAAGGGACCTGTCGTTGCCGCTATCCCGCTTATCGGCAGAATCTTTATGAAACCGGCCGACAGCCCTTATGATTGCATCGACGCACTTCTACCAAAACTCGAAAACCAGGCGGACATCATCTTCGTCGATATGCACGCCGAGGCGACAAGCGAAAAAATCTCCATGGGCTATTACCTCGACGGAAAGATTTCCTGCGTCTTCGGCACACATACACACGTTGTTACGGCAGATGAAAAAATCCTGCCGAAAGGAACCGCATATATAACCGACATTGGAATGACAGGCGCGCATCACTCGGTGCTGGGCAGAAAAATCGAAGCCGTGCTGAAAAACTTCAGAACACAAATGCCCTACCCGTTTGAAATTGCCACGGGTGATGTGAGATTAAATGGCATCATCGTAACCGTTGACAGCAATACAAAAAGAGCCGACAAAATAAGCCGAATCGAGGTTAAAGACGAAAAAACTGACTTAATCGGCTACGACAGCGACGACGGCAAACCGGACCACAACAACGGTTTTGAGTAAGACAAATCCAGAAACCGAATAAAGGCAATCATAACTACCCCAAACTAAAAGTCTTATAATAACTGCCAAATTCCCATAAATTCAACCTTTGGTCTTGACTTTTCCCGTCAATAGATGTACCATATCTACTAACTTGTTTCGGAGCCTATGAAAACTAAGCAAGGAATGAGGAACTGAAGATGAGGATAAACGAGGGTCGCTTCAATATCCGCGTGGGGGCATTTTTTTATTTCAATCGGCCCAATTTTCCTGTCTGCCGCTCCGTTACTGCGCCAATGTGGTCGGCAACAGCAGACAGTTAAAAATATATCTTTCTTTCTTTTAAAAATAAAAAAAATGTTTCAGGAGAACGGAAAATGACAACGGAATTTAAAAAAACCGTTTTCGTAACTGTTTTAATTCTTTGTATTGCTTTGCCGGTCTATGCGGACTGGCAACCGTCAGACGGCCACAAGATGCACTTCCCGCAACTGCCAGACCCTTGCGGCTGGGATATTGATTTGCGGGATTACTGGTTGGCAGACGACTGGCAATGCAGCAAAACCGGTGAGGTAAATGACATCCACTTCTGGATTTCATGCGCAAAGGACGGTGGCGGCACAATTTCAAACATCCAGGTAAAAATCTACAGCAATGACCCCAACCCACCTTACAGCAAGCCGGCTACTCAGCTCTGGAACAGAACTATCTATGACTTCAACGTAAGGCTCATCGACCCAAATGGAGACCAGGGCTACTGGATTCCGAGCCCGACAAGCCCGCTACTCTATCCGCACGACCATCATCGCTACTCTCAGGTCAACATCAAAGATATTAACGACCCATTCGTCCAGGTAGAGGGCCAGATTTACTGGCTGTCGCTAAGGGTGGCACTATCTGACCCCGAGAAACGTGTGGGCTGGAAGACGTCTTTGAACCACTTTATGGACGCCGCGGTGGTTAGGTATGGAACTTCGTGGAGTCCATTGTACGAACCGAACTCGACTATGCCGATAGATTTTTCATTCGTGATTACCGGCGGACCAAATGAACCTCCTTATCCCACCAATGCAAAATGGCTGCAAAGACCCGATTTGACCACCAACGGCCTGGACGTTAAAGCGATGGATCCTTGTATACTCGCAGACGATTTTGAATGTAATAAAACAACCAAGATTACAGATATCACAATATGGGGTTCGTGGAAGTATGATATACTCCCGCCGGCCGGACCGAATGATGTCAATTTTACCCTGAGCATCCATTCAGATATTCCGGCCAGCCAGAGTCCGAGCGGCTACAGCATGCCAAACGAAGTCCTGTGGTACAGGAACTTTATGCCCGGAACGTTTGAGGTTTCTATCCAACGCCAGGATATAAATGAAGGCTGGTGGGAGGCGTGGAATCCATATGTCCCCATCGGCGACCATGTTTGCTGGAAATATGTCTTCCATATCCCGGAAGCTAATGCCTTCTGCCAGAAGGGTGAGCCAAATAAGCCGATTGTTTACTGGCTCGATGTGCAGGCACATCCGTACTTCGGTGCGCAGTTCGGCTGGAAAACCTCAATCAATCACTGGAACGATGATGCTGTCCATGGATTTGGTTTTGAACCATATCCTTCACCGTGGTGGTACGAGTTAAGATATCCGCCCGGACACCCACTGGAGCCAAATTCGATAGACCTCGCTTTTGCCATCGAGGGCAATATGCCGTGCACCAGTGAGCCTGAGGTAAAATGGCTGCAAAAACCGGATTTGAGCACCAACGGTCTGGACGTTAACGCGTTAAAGCCTTCAATACTCGCAGATGATTTTGAATGTAATAAATCAACACGGATTACAGACATCACCGTCTGGGGTTCGTGGTTGGCCGACATCCTGCCGCCTGGCGGACCTAATAATGTACGGTTTACACTGAGTATCCATTCGGATATCCCAGCTGACCCGTGCATCGCGGGTTCTTACAGTATGCCCGGCACAACCCTGTGGCTCAAAGACCTTATGCCAAGTGAGGTTTCTATCGAAGCACAAGACATAAACGAAGGCTGGTGGGACCCCTATTACGATTGGTACTACTTCCCCGGCGACCATATCTGCTGGAAATATGTATTTCATATCGCGGAAGCTAATGCCTTCTGCCAGCAGGGTGAGCCAAATAGGCCGGTTGTTTACTGGCTCGATGTCCAAGCAGACCCAAATGACCCTGATCACCAAGCAAAGTTTGGCTGGAAAACCTCAATCAATCATTGGAATGATGACGCTGTATGGGCGCCAATGGGTTCTGAACCATACACTGGACCGTGGAACGAGTTGAGATATCCGTCGGGACACCCATACCATCCAAATTCGATAGACCTCGCTTTCGCTATTGACGGCAATATAGCGCCTGAAAACGACCTCGGCGATGCACCCGACAGCAGCAACAGCTCTGGCGCTATAATGACTGCCTATCCATCGGGCGTAGTTGCAAATTACCCGACGGTGTATCTTGATCCCACTGGCTTACCGCCTTTCGGCCCGATTCACCAGCAGCCTAAAGGAGTAGCCTGGCTGGGCGGAGCCGTTTCACTTGAAAACGAAGCCGATACCGGCCCTGACCAGGATCCTCAGAACAATATTATCCCGCTGACGGATACGCCCAATATGGACGGTTCTGACGACGGGGTAACATTGCCGATTCGTATGCCGCGATGCAGGCTTGTGAGATTCAATTACACCGTAACAGTAGTTGACCTGACAAAACCGATATTCGCCAACGTCTGGTGTGACTTCAACAGAGACGGCGACTGGGATGATGTGCCGATGTGCGGCAGCAAACCCGCACCCGAATGGGCTGTGCAGAATCAACCTCTGGCTTTTGCATTGCCGGGTATATACATAGTGCAAACGCCATCGTTCAGAACTTTTGACAATCTGAATCAAACCGGGATAGCTGATATATGGATGCGTATAACCTTGTCGGAGACGCCATGGGCATTGGCTTCCGGCTCAGGCGGTTCCGGCCCGCCTAATGGTTATGTCTACGGTGAAACCGAAGATTATTTCTTTGTTCCCGATTTGAGTTGCTGGAACTGTGCGGACTTTGACCTTTCCGGCATTGTTGACACGAAAGATTTGCAAGTGCTTGCTGAAGACTGGCTCTGGTTTGGCCTTCCGGGAGGATATGCCGAAGCAGACCTGGACTGTGACGGTGATGTCCAATTTACAGATTTTGCGATTCTTGCAAAACAATGGCGTGGGCCTTGTCCGTAAATTTCCTGATTTTAATATAACAAAAAGCTGCGGGTTGCTGACCCGCAGCTTTTTTTATGGATTGAACTGTAATATAGATTTATAATCTTTTTATGAAACAAGACAGTTTATTTGAACAGCCCCAAAAAACAAATCCGCCAAAGGACAGAATCTATACCGTAAGCCAGATTACATCGCTTATAAAAACAAGCCTGGAAAATTCACTGCCGGCACAACTTACTATAACCGGCGAAATCAGCAACTTTAAACAACACCAATCCAGTGGACATTGCTACTTCGAGCTTAAAGATGAAAACGCCATCCTGCCGTGCGTAATGTGGAGCAGCAGTTTTGAAAAACTCAAATTCAAGCCTGAAAACGGCCTGGCAATTATTGCAAAAGGTCATATAGATGTCTATGCACCGGCGGGAAAATACCAGTTTTACGCTGAGTCGATGCAGCCTGCAGGTATGGGGGCATTGCAGCTTGCATTCGAACAAATGCAAAAAAGACTCGCTGCCGAAGGCCTTTTCAAAGACGAACACAAAAAACCGCTCCCGAAATATCCGTTCCGGATTGGCATACTCACAAGCGAATCCGGCGCTGCACTGCACGATATCATCGACAGCATTTACAACCGCTGGCCGGTGGCCAAACTTCTCTTTTACGATGTGCCGGTGCAGGGCGAAGGAGCCGCAGAGAAAATCGCAAAAGCAATAAAAGATGTCAACAGAAGAAACAATGTTCTGAAACTGGATGTGATTATCGTCGGGCGCGGCGGCGGCTCAATGGAAGACCTGTGGGCATTTAACGAAGAAGTTCTTGCAAGAGCAATCTTTGCTTCTGATATTCCTGTCATAAGCGCAGTCGGGCACGAAGTCGATGTAACAATCGCCGATTTTGTCGCCGACGCTCGCGCATCAACACCTACAAAGGCAGGCGTAATAGCAGTGCCCGACATCAGGGAAGTATTGCAGCAAATAGATTCTGCCGGCAAAAGAATTCGACAAAATACAGAATCCATACTTAAATTGTGCTGGCAGAAACTGGCGACAATTCTTGCTGCAGAAGTATTTCACGCGCCGCTTGGAATAATCCGGGACAGGGAACAGATGCTCGATGAACTCCAGGGCAGCATAGTCAACTCTGCACAGTCAATTGTTCTTAATATCCGCAAACTGCTGCAAACATACTTTGAGAAGATTCTGAAAATCGAGCCGCATCGCATCTTTGCCGACAGGAAAATTTCATTGAATAATCTGCAGTATCGTTCCAATACCGCGATAAAAACGGTTATGAATAAGCTTACAATGCAATTATCAGGTCCTGCAAATCGATTGGCAGCGCTTAATCCAAGGTCGGTGCTGCAGCGGGGATACAGCATTACCAGAAATAAAAGAACTTCTACCGTGGTCAAGTCTTTGAATGATGTCGAAATATCGGATTTGATAATCACCGAGCTTGCGAATGAAAATACAATTGAAAGCAAGGTTACGAAAAAGTAGAATAGCTGAAATTTTTAATCAACCTTAAGGAGCAGTAAAGTGGAAAAAAGAAATCCAAAAAGCTCAGCAGATGTAACAGTCGTTCTACACAGAGTTCTGCCGGTATGGGTCTGCCTTATCCTGTTGGCCGGTCCCCTCAGCCTGGCAAATGCCGGCTGGGAGCAGGTCCCCAAGATTTTGAGCAGGATTAAAGCCCCCCAGTTCCCGAATAAGGATTTCAATATTACTGATTACGGCGCAGTCGGAGATGGAAACACGGATTGCACCGAAGCTTTCAAAAAAGCAATATCAGCCGCCGGCCAGGCCGGCGGCGGGCGGGTAGTAGTCCCGGCCGGTTCATTCCTGACCGGTGCGATTCATCTGAAAAGCAATATTAACCTGTATGTTTCCCAGGACGCCGTCATCAAGTTTTCAACAGACCCTAATAAATATCTTCCGGCTGTGTACACCCGATGGGAAGGCATTGAGTGTATGAATTATTCCCCGTTAATTTATGCATATAAACAGAAGAATATTGCCATAACAGGTAAAGGTATTCTCGACGGGCAGGGAGAGAACTGGTGGAAGTTGAAAAAAATTCGTGAAGACGTTCAGGCACTGTATAAGCAGGGACAGGATGGTGTGCCGGTGAAAGAAAGACAATACGGCGGCAAAACATTAAGACCAAATATGATTGAACCGTATAGATGCAAAAACATTCTGATAGAAGGGGTAACAATCAAGAATGGTCCTTTCTGGCATATTCATCCCGTCCTTTCACAGAATATTACCGTCAGAAATGTAAGGGTTGACGGTATGGGCCCAAACAATGACGGATGCAACCCCGAATCGTGTAAAGATGTCCTTATCGAAGGCTGCTATTTCAATACTGGAGATGATTGCATCGCTATAAAGGCGGGCAGAAATAACGACGGCAGACGAGTAAACGTACCAAGTGAAAACATTGTTATCCGTAACTGCCAGATGAAAGCCGGACACGGCGGAGTGGTCATCGGCAGTGAAACGACAGGAGGCACCAGAAATGTTTTTGCTGAAAACTGCATAATGGACGACCCAAATCTGGACCGGGTGTTAAGACTTAAAACCAACTCGGTCCGCGGCGGTTTTATAGAAAATGTCTATGCAAGAAATATCACTGTCGGTCAGGTAAAAGAGTCGATACTGCATATTTATTACTTCTACGGAGAAGGCGATAAAGGTAAATTCACACCGAAAGTTCGAAATATCAATGTTGAAAACGTTACCAGCAAAAAAAGCAAATATGCATTGTTCCTTAAAGGCTATGAGCGTTCACCGATAACCGATGTCCGCCTGAAGAATTGCACGTTCGACAACATACAGAGCCCTAACGAGGTTGAAATTAGTCAAGTCAAAAACCTGGTTTTGGAAAATGTGAAGATTAACGGCAAGCTTGTCAAAGCAGATATGTTAAAGAGTATGTATCCGCAGGCAGTGCAAGGTTTAACTAAAAATAGCGATGACGATAATGAATAATTATGTAATGAAGAATAAGGTTATACTGATTTGGTTCTCTGTGTGCCTGGCCTTGACAATTTCTGCCGGCTGCAAAAAGAAGGAGGCCGAGCCGCAAGTAATGTTAAAGCTGGGCCATTGTCTCGACATAACCCATCCCGTACACAAGGCGATGGTGTATATGGCCGAAAGAGTTAAGGAAAAATCGGGTGGGCGTATGATAGTTGAAATTTACCCCAGTGAACAGCTCGGCAATGAAAAGGACTCCATAGAATCGCTGCAGCTGGGTTATATGGCGATGACCAAAATATCTTCTGCGCCGATGGAAGGATTTGTATCGAAAATGAAAATTTTCGGCATTCCATATTTATTTAGAGACAGCGAACATTTCTGGAAAGTGATGAAAGGACCTATAGGCAGTGAATTACTTTTGGCAGGCGAGTCCAAAGGATTGCGAGGCTTGTGTTATTATGACGCGGGGGCAAGAAGTTTTTACGCAAAAAAAGAAATTAATCGTCCCGAAGACCTTAAAGGATTAAAAATTCGCATACAAAGCAGCATAATGTCAAAGAAAATGGTGGACGCAATGGGCGGCTCTCCGGCATCGATTCCCTTTGGCGAACTTTATACGGCACTTGACCAGGGAGTTGTGGACGGGGCGGAAAATAATCCGCCGTCGTTTTATACAAGCCGGCATTACGAAGTATGCAAATATTACTCGCTGGATGAACATACAATGCTGCCGGATATTCTGGCAATAAGCACAAAGGTCTGGAATAATCTTTCGTCCGAATTTCAGCGGATACTGCAGGAAGCGGTGGACGAATCGGTCGAATATCAGCGCAAAATCTGGACAGAAGCTGAGCAAAATGATTTAAAATCAGTGCAGGATGCAGGGGTCAAGGTCATACGCCCGGATAAGCAACCCTTTCGAGACTCAGTCAGAAGCGTATGGAATGAATTTGAGGGCACCGATATCGGCGAATTAATCAAACGAATACAGGAGGTGCAGTAGCAATGCTGAAAACAATAAAAAATATATTGGACCGAACGCTTGAAATACTGATTATAATATCTATGGCGGTTCTGACTATAGATGTCTGCTGGCAGGTCTTTACTCGCCTCGTTTTGAAAAAACCCGGCATCTGGACGGAAGAACTGGCGACATTTCTGGTTATCTGGGTTGCGCTGCTTGGTTCTGCGGTTGCGCTGAATCGCGGTGCGCATCTCGGCATTGATTACTTTGTAGGCAAATTGCCTGAAAAAATAAGACTTTGCACAGAGATTTTTGCGTTCCTCTGTATAGTGCTTTTTTCATTGTGCGTAATGGTCATCGGCGGGATGAGCCTTGTTCTTAGAACGTTAGAACTGGGTCAAATATCTCCGGCTTTGCTGATTAAAGTTGGATACGTATATCTTGCTCTGCCTATCAGCGGCTTTTTTCTCGTGCTTTATTCTGTTATTGGGCTGGTTGAAAGACTGGTCGAATTATTCAGGCCCGGTTCCATCCTGCGGCAGAAAGCTGTGCCGCCCGATGAGCAGGTTAGTATATATTGACGCGAATTGAATATATGTGAAAGGATTTTGTAGTGAGTTTTCCCATATTGATTCTGGTTATAAGCTTCATCATACTGGTTCTTTTAAACGTACCGGTGGCGTTCTGCATGGGCATTTCAACGGTTCTGGCATTTTTAGCTATGGGAGATTTGCCTGCATTTGTGGCTGTGGCGCACAAGATAGCTACCGGAATCGACAGTTTCACTCTGCTTGCGATACCGTTTTTTATTCTGTCGGGCCTGCTGATGGGGCACGGAGGCATCGCCCGGCGGCTTATCGACTTTGCAAATGTACTTGTAGGACGATTCCGCGGGGGACTTGCCTTTGTAAACATCCTGACCTGTATGCTCTTTGGAGCGATATCAGGCTCGGCAACGGCAGCGGTATCGGCAATAGGCGGTTTTATGATTCCGCTGATGAATAAAATGGGCTATAACCGGGAATTCAATACCTCGGTAACTGTAACCGCAGCAACAACAGGTTTGCTGATTCCGCCAAGTAACGCTATGATTGTCTATTCACTGGCCACCGGCGGCATTGTTTCAATCGCTGCCTTGTTTATGGCAGGATATGTGCCGGGCATCCTGACTGGAATATCGCTGATGATTGTCAGCGGAATCATATCTATCAGGAAAAACTACGGCAAAGGAGAAACCTTCGCTCTTAAAGAAGGCCTGATACGTTTCCTCCACGCGATTCCGCCAATGATGCTTGTAATTATCGTGGTAGGCGGAATCCTTATAGGCTGGTTCACTCCTACAGAAGCCTCGGCAATCGGCGTTCTCTACACGTTAGTTCTCGCTGTTTTTATATACCGGGAAGTCAAAATCAGCCAACTGCCGCAGATTTTACTTCAGTGCGGCGTTACTACATCGGTTGTTTTTCTACTTATAGGGACAAGTATGGCGATGTCATGGGTACTGGCGGCAGAAAATGTTCCACAGGATATAAGCGCAAGCCTGATGAATCTTACGGACAACAAATTTGTCATTTTGCTGATAATTAATGCCCTGATGCTGGTGGTCGGATGTTTTATGGATATGACGCCTGCCATTCTGATATTCACTCCTATCTTTTTACCTGTAATTGCAAAACTCGGCATGCACCCATTGCATTTTGGCATAATTCTCATTATGAATTTGAATATAGGCCTGTGCACGCCGCCGGTCGGCACAGCCCTTTTCCTCGGCTGCGGCATAGCCCAGACCACAGTAACCAATGTAATACGCCATATTCTGCCGTTTTTTGCCGCTATGATAATTACACTTTTAATCTGTACTTATGTGCCGGCAATAACAATGTGGATACCGGCAAAGCTCGGATTCGTTAAATAGGAGTATATTTATGGTTGAAAAGAAAGAAAATAACGATATAAGCAAACTGCCATTCGAGCAGGCGATAAAGAAACTTACCGATATAGTTTCTAAAATAGAAGACGGCCAGATTTCGCTCGAACAGAGCCTGTCTCAATATGAGCAGGGAATGGAACTTATAAAACACTGCCGAAATATCCTGCAAAAAGCAGAAAAGAAAATCGAACAGATATCGCAGGAAAAAGAAAAAGAAAAATAGCCGCAAAGGCACCAAGACACAAAGATAATATGAATTATTTTAAAAACTTAGTGCCTTCGTGTCTTTGTGGCTGTCGTTATGCGAGCGTGGCGGAACTGGCATACGCGCAAGGCTTAGGACCTTGTGTCCGAAAGGACGTGGAGGTTCGACTCCTCTCGCTCGCATTTTGCTTGTATAACAAAGACTTATGCGATATTTGTCTTTGATTTCCGTTTTTTTATAAGAAATTTAGCTTTTATTTTTTGTTCATAATAGTTTTTAATTAAGTTTTTTGAGAAGATAATATACAAAAACAAAAATAATTTTCACAGGACACAATAGCTTATGAAAGAATTTTCTTATGATATATGTATAATCGGGGGCCTTGGGCATATCGGTCTGCCTCTGGGCATATCATTTGCCAAAACAGGAAAAAAAGTAATCCTATACGATATAAACCAGAAGGCAATTGAACTGGTTTCGAAAGGCAGGATGCCTTTTTTGGAAACCGGAGCAGAAAAGCCTCTTGGCGAAACAATCAACAAAACCTTATTTATCAGCTCTGATAAAAATGTAATATCTCAAAGCCATTTTGTTATCCTGACAATAGGAACGCCGATAGACGAACATCTCAATCCGCAGTTTACTCTCTTTAAAAAATTCTTTGAAGAGATAATTGCGCTGCTGGGAGACCGGCAGCACATAATCATCAGAAGCACTGTTTACCCGGGCACGACGGAAAAAGTGCAGCAGCTCCTGAGACAAAACGGCAAAAAAACCCGAGTCTCTTTCTGTCCTGAAAGAATAGCCGAAGGCAAAGCGATGGAAGAGCTTAGAAGCCTGCCGCAGATAATCGCATCTTTCAATGATGAGACACTTCTCGAAGCAAGTGAACTATTCCAGAGTCTGACAGCGCAGACTATACCCCTCAAACCCATTGAGGCGGAACTGGCGAAACTTTACACAAATGTATGGCGATATCTTCAATTTGCCGTCTCAAATCAGTTTTATCAGATAGCAGCGCAGAACAACCTGGATTTTTACAAAATATATGACGCTGCAACAAAAGATTACCCCAGAATCAAGGGGTTTGCAAAAGCAGGTTTTGCCGCAGGACCATGCCTGTTTAAGGATACTATGCAACTGGCAGCATTCGCAAACAACAGCTTTTTTCTTGGTCATGCCGCAATGCTGATAAATGAAGGACTGCCCAACTTTATCGTTCAGAAACTGAAGGAAAAGAACGACCTCAAAACGAAGATTGTCGGCATACTCGGGATGGCCTTCAAAGGCGACAGCGACGACTCTCGTGAGTCCCTCTCATACAAGTTGAAAAAAGTTCTTACTATCGAAGCCGGACAGGTTCTCTGCTGTGACCCGTTTGTAAAAGACGACACGCTTGTTCCGCAAGACTTACTGATAGAAAAATCCGATATTATTATTCTCGGAGCGCCACATTCGGAATACAAAAAACTCAAACTCAATTTTGAATCGAAGACTATCGTTGACGTTTGGAATTTTTTCGGTTTAGGAGGTTTATTTTAAAATGAAAATTCTCGTTACAGGCTCAGCAGGCTTTATCGGCGGATATCTGGTACCGGAGCTTCTCGAACACGGCCATGAAATTGTCGGAATCGACAATTACTCAAAATACGGCAAAGCCGCAAAAAGCTATGACAATCATCCTCGTTATACCTTCGTAGAGGGCGATGCAAAAGACGTTGAGCTGATGAAACGTCTGACAGCAGACTGCGACCAGATTGTCGCTCTGGCGGCAATTATCGGCGGAATAACGCTCTTTCACGAGCTTGCTTATGACCTCCTTGCTGAAAACGAAAGAATCATAGCGTCCACCTTTGACGCTGCAATATGGGCCTTCAAAAACAAGAAACTGAAGAAAATAAATATAATCTCATCTTCAATGGTTTTCGAAAGCACAAAAACTTTTCCCACTCCCGAGGGAGAACAGTTGAAATGTCCTCCCCCGCTGTCAACTTATGGTTTCCAGAAACTGGCCTGTGAGTATTTCGTCAAAGGCGCCTTCGAACAATACAAACTGCCTTACACCATAATCAGACCTTTCAACGCGATAGGCATAGGGGAGAAAAAAGCGCTGATGGAACGGGAGATTTTCTCCGGCAATATCAAGCTCGCAATGAGCCATGTTGTTCCCGACCTTGTGCACAAAATACTCAAAGGTCAGGACCCTCTCCATCTTTTGGGTAAAGGCAACCAGATTCGTCATTACACCTACGCCGGCGACCTCGCGGCAGGCATACGCGTCTGCATCGAAAACGAAAAATCACTTAATGACGACTTCAACATCTCAACTCCCGTCTCCACCACTGTTCTCCAGCTCGCCCAGACAATCTGGAAAAAGATAAACGGCGATAAACCCTTCAGGTATGTATGCGACAAACCATTCGAGTATGACGTGCAGAAACGTGTTCCTGCCACTGAAAAAGCGAAAAAAATTCTCAATATCGAATGCAAAACTACTCTCGAACAGGCTCTTGAAGAGGTTATTCCCTGGATAAGCCATCAAATCAAAATTGGAGGTTTTTGAATTGCAGCAGTCCCTGGGAATCATTATCCCTGTTTACAACGAGCAGGATAATATAGAAGCTACACTTCTTGACATTGAACAGAAAGTACATACCCCTCACAGGATTTATATTGTTTACGATTTTGACCAGGATAGCACCCTGCCGGTCGTTAAAAAGATGCAGCAGAACGGCCTGCCCATAGAGCTGCTGAAAAATTCCTCCAGCGGTGTCGCAAACGCAATCAAAACAGGACTCCGCAACGCCCCCGGAGACTATTTGCTTGTTACAATGGCCGACCTGTCCGACAATTATTCCATCGTTGATGGAATGTATCAGTTGATGACACAGGGCTATGATATTGTCTGTGGTTCCAGATATATGAAAGGCGGGAAACAGATTGGCGGCCCATTTTTCAAAAAAATGCTTTCCCGAACGGCGGGCCTGACCCTTAAATATCTGGCCGGCCTGCCTGTTCACGATGCGACAAACAGCTTTAAGCTCTACAGAAAATCTATGGCGGACAATATTGACATCCAAAGCGAAAACGGCTTCGAAATCGGCATGGAAATAGTCGTCAAAGCCCATTTTGCAGGATACAAAATTACCGAATTGCCGTGCACCTGGACAGACCGGCAGGCCGGACGCTCCAGATTCAGAATCTTCAAGTGGATGCCGAAATACCTCAGGTGGTACTTTTACGCCCTGCAAAAGACCTTGTGGCCGGCCAGAAATAATACTAAGTGATTCCCATATGACGTTAAAAAGAAAAAAAACAGCGATAGCTGAAAAGCCGACGAGCAATATTAGCTTTTTAACAAACCCGGACAGCAAAGTCCTGCCGTATCTTCAGGTCGTTCTGCTTATTTACGTAATTATACTAACGTTTCCCTGTTTAGTTATCGATACACGCGGCGATACTGACTCGTCATGGTATATAGGTTTGTATAAGGCAACCGATGCGGGCCTGCTTTACGGCAGAGATGTCGTGTTCACTTATGGGCCATTGGGGTTTCTCACCATACCAATATTTATCAACAAGACTCTATGGGCATATTCCGCTGTATATACATTGCTGCTATATGTACTGACCATATTTGGTTGTTCGTTGTATATCAGGAAAATGAAGGCTAACCTGGTAAAAACACTTATCTTCGCCGTTATTTTCGCAGCTATTTTCAACGGCTGGCTAATCGGTCGCACCGGCCGGGATCTCGAATTAGTACTTCTCGTTTTCATTTTCAGCTATCTATATACTCTTACCAAAAGAGGTTTGATTCCGTTATCGGCTTTGGCGTTTTTTTACAGTATATTGCCATTCATCAAGTTTTCTGCGGTTTTGACAGCCGGCATCACTGGTGTCGTCTTTTTGTTCATTCTGCTCCGTGAAAAAAGGTTCAAAGAAACCGTCTTTTTCCTGATTGTATGCCTGGCTTCATTTAGTGCCCTTGCCCTGCTGCTGCTTGGAACCCCCAAGGCGATTTTCAGGTACCTATACGGCTGCTGGCAAATCGCAAGCGGCTATAACGACGCAATGGGAATTGAACACGGCGCTTTAAAAAAAGATTACTTGTTCGCCATATCTGCATGGGTTTCGTACATAGGTTTATTAGTTTATTGCGCATTGAGGAAAAGAAAATTTGACCTGATTTTTCTCGCTCTTGGTTTCGGGCTGCTTTTCCTTTATTATAAGCAGGGTTTTGTAAGACATGACCACGCACACGTAATTTACTTTTACTCAATGTGGCTGCTGGTGTTCGGTCTGTACTTTTTGAGGTCTTTTGCCGATGCCAAAATAATCAGATATTTTGTCTTATTGTTCATCTTCGTAATGCTTTATCAATGCGGCGTGAATATATTTTCACTAAAGGCATCTTCATTTCTGAAGCTGTATATGCCCGGCAGAGTTCCGGATAAGCTAAGAAACCTGCAGCTTAGCTTCAATCTGTTCAGAGGTATCGGTACAGAGGAACAAACAGCAAAAGTCAAAACGCAGCTTATGGAATATTTTCCCTTGAGAGCCGAAACCGTCGAAATGCTTTCGGGACATACAATGGACGTTTTTCCGACCGATATTGCGATTACCGAGGCGTATGGATTTGAATGGCATCCAAGACCGGTATTTCAATCTTATTCAGCATATACTGAGTATCTTGATTCAATTAACGCAAAACATTTTTTGTCGAATTCAGCGCCCCAATACATACTTTATGCTTTGAACGCAATCGACGGCAGATATGCGATTTTTGAGGAGCCGGCAACATTTAGAACGCTTCTGCAAAATTATGAACCTTGCGGACAGGATGGAGCTTTTATTATACTGAAGAAAAATCCTTCTGCCGATACCGGCTCAAAAGAATACATAGGTACGGCCGTTGGGAAGTTTGGGCAAATAATCTCGCTGCCCAGACTCAACGACGGACTGCTTTTCGCAGAAATTAAAGTTGAATACAGCCTGCCGGGGTCAGCGTGGAAGTTCCTGTACAAGCCTCCTAACACTTATATCGCATTTCTTAACAATGGGCAGGTTATCGGCGGCAGATACTGGCGATTCGTCCCTGCCAATGCAATGGATGGTCTGTTTGTCTCCGAATATGTCGCAAATCAGAATGACTTATTGGAAATATGGAAAGGTAATATTCGGCAGGATATTACCGGGATAGCGATATTGACGGAACATCCGGTCTTCTTCAAGGACAAAATAACAGCACAGTTTTTCAAAGTGTCTGCTCCATAGCGTGCTCCTGCTCAACAGATGATATTATCCTCTACCGGGAGGTTTTGCGGGCCGCGCGGCGTCTGTCCTCTTCCTTCAGGAATCGTTTGCGGATTCGAATCGAATTAGGACAAATCTCAACAAATTCGTCGGCCTGAATATATTCCATCGCCGCTTCAAGACTCATCTTTCTGGCAGCTCTGACCCTGGCTGCATCGTCTTTGCCTGCCGCACGTATATTGGTAAGCTGCTTGGCTTTTACCGCATTTACAGGTATATCATTATCCTTGCAATGCTCACCAACTACCTGTCCTTCATACACTTTTTCGCCGGGCTCAACAAAAAAAACGCCCCGGTCGTATAAAGCATCAAGGGCATAAGCCGTTACCTGTCCGGTAGTGGTCGTAATCATAACACCCGCCTTACGCTGAGGTATCGTGCCGCGCATCGGCTCATATCTTTCAAACGAATGATGCATAATCGCTCTGCCCTGCGTCGCATTCATCATCCTTGCATGAAGGCCGAACAAGCCGCGCGACGGTATTAAAAATTCCATATGAATAAAATCACTCGCTCCGCTCTTGGAATCCATTTTAATTATTTCGCTACGTCTGTCGCCCAAAAGACTCATTACGGCACTCTGGCAATTCAGGGGACAATCCACTGCAAGCAATTCTATCGGCTCATGGTGTATGCCATCAACTATTTTCAAAATTACTTCTGGTTTGCCAACGCAAATCTCATATCCCTCACGCCGCATGTTCTCCAGCAGTATCCCAAGATGCATAAGCCCCCTGCCGGAAACATTGAATTCCTCGGGTGTCTGGCCCGGCTCGACTCTTAACGCAACATTATGCTCAAGTTCCTTTTCGAGCCTTTCGCCGATTTGCCTGCTGGTAACATATTTGCCGTCTCTGCCTGCAAAAGGCCCATCGTTAACCCTGAACGTCATTGACATCGTCGGCTCATCGACAGCAATAACAGCAAGCCTCGAAGGATTGTCCGCACAGGCAATAGTGTTGCCGATATCAACAGGGTCAAGCCCCGATATTGCACATATATCACCCGCCTGAGCGGCTGAAACCTGCTTTCGGCTGAGACCGTCAAACTGATGAATCTGCATAACCTTCTGCTGAGTATGCAGACCTTCCCTGTCAATCACGGTAACCGGCTGGCCTTCAGTTATCTGCCCTGCAAAAATCCTGCCTATCGCTATTCGTCCCACATAATCCGAATATTCCAGACTCGTCACCAGCATCTGTAACGGAGCATCAGGAATAACCTGCGGCGGGGGAACCTTTTTTATAATGGTCTTGAATACCAGTTGCATATTGTTGGTCTTTTTGGCAGGGTCTGTCGTCGCCCAGCCCTCTTTTGCAGATGCGTAAACAACAGGAAAATCGAGAGCCTTATCGTCGGCGCCAAGCTGAACAAGCAAATCGAACACTTCGTTGACAACCTCATGCGGCCGGCTGTTTTCGCGGTCTATCTTGTTGATTATGACTATAGGCCTTAATTTATTCTCAAGAGCCTTGGCTAATACAAATCTTGTCTGCGGCATAGGCCCTTCAAAAGCATCAACCAGAAGCAAAACGCCGTCGGCCATTTTCAAAACGCGTTCAACCTCGCCGCCAAAATCAGCGTGACCCGGCGTATCGATTATATTAATCTTATATTCATCGCCCTTGCTGTCCGTATAGTAAATCGCACAGTTTTTACTGAGAATTGTTATACCGCGCTCCCGCTCTATAGGATTTGAATCCATAATCAAGTCGTGCTCGCTGCCGGCCAGCTTATCAAGCTCCTCGGTCCGAAACATTCCGGACTGGTACAAAAGCCTGTCAACCAGCGTTGTCTTGCCGTGGTCAACATGAGCGATTATCGCTACGTTACGAATATAATCTGAATACATAAAAAGCTCAAAAAAGTTAATCAATAATCAGGACTTGCTTTAATCCCAGTTATGAAAACGGGTTATTTTACTTTGTTTTTTATGAATGTCAATACAAAACCGTGTAATTTGGTCTATGCTATATGGTTGAGAGTTGTTTATTTGCCCCTTAATCCATCCGATTATCACGTCAACAACATAATCAATTTCAGATTCACTTAATAATTTATGCTGCTGTATTCCGTGCCATTTGGAAAGGCATCTTCGGCAGCCCCGCACCTATCTGTACTGTGCAAGAACCGGAAAACAGTCGATACAACAGATGTCTATCGCTAACGGTTTTACTTTGAGATTAAACGGAACAAATAGGTGCGGGGTAGCGTGCTGAGCGATAAAAACAGGACGGCTTCCACAATTTTTGATTTTTTATTTTCGTTATGCCAGCATGGCTTTTGCCAGTTCCTGACTCTTTTGACTGCCGAAGAGAAGTTCAACCAGTTTTAGTGAAAATTCCAAAGCCGTCCCCGGCCCCTGCGAAGTTATACAGTTGCCGTCAACTACGACCCGCTGATTTGTTGCCTGTTTGTTTTTTAATTTTTCAGCCATCGCAGGATAGCAGGTCGCCTTTTTATCTGCCAGCAAGCCGTGATATTCAAACACAACCGCAGGCGATGCACAAATCGCAGCGTAAAACCTGCCGGCTTCTTTCTGCTTTTTTAACATTTCGGCAAGTTCCTTACTGTCACGAAGGAATTCTGCACCCGGCAGACCGCCCGGCAGGACTATAAGGTCATAAGTCTGCCTTGTACAATCAGTTATCAAACAATCGGCTGTGATTTTAACCTTTCGGCTGGTTACTATTTCTCGCTTCTGTACTGAAGCAACCGTCAAATCGGCTCCTGCTCGCCGCAGGCAATCAATTATCGTTATCGCCTCAAGCTCCTCTATCCCGTCGGCGACGGCAATAAGCACCTTTCTGCTCATAACAGGCCTCCGAAAAAACCAAATATTTAATCCCATTTTAAGCTATATTTTTCGTTGATTGCCACAGAAAAATATTTAGAATAATGGTGGGGCTGTAAAAAAAACCGTATCCTGAAAAAAAACAGACTTGTCCTGAGCTTGTCGAAGGAAAGGAGGCAAAAATAATGAAGAAATTATACCCAATTCTGACCATCCTTTTGATTATATTATCCGTTTCTGCCGGCGCCGGAAAAAACTTCGTCCAGATTAAAGGCTCGGACACCATGGTAAATCTCGCACAGGCCTGGGCCGAGAAATATATGGAGCTCAACTCGCAGGATTTCATCTCGGTAACCGGCGGCGGTTCAGGCACAGGCCTATCCAGCCTAATCAGCGGAACCTGCGATATAGCAATGAGTTCGAGAAATATCAAAAATAAAGAGGTTGAACTGGCCGGCAAAAAAGGAATAAAGCCTTACGAAATAAAAGCCGCTCTTGACGGTCTGGCGGTAGTTGTGAATCCGAAAAATCCTGTTGATAAGCTGACTATTGAGCAGCTCGCACAGATTTTTACAAGTAAAATCACAAACTTCAAACAGGTAGGAGGCCGGGACAGTAAAATAGTCATTCTTTCCAGAGAGGTAAATTCCGGCACTCACGTCTATTTCAAAGAGCACGTCTTAAGAAAAAACGACCCCGGCTCCACTGAAGAGTTTGCCCCCTCGGCTCTTATGCTGCCTTCTTCGCAGGCAATTGCTGATGAGGTGGCCGGCAATCCGGCCGCAATCGGCTACTATGGTATGGGCTATATCTCCGATAAACAAAAGGCAGTCTCAATCGCAAAAGACCCAAATTCGGAATTCATCGCTCCGACAGTTGATAATGTAACAAGCGGAAAGTATCCGATATCCCGTCCGTTATTTCTCTACACAAATGGCCAGCCGCAGGGACTGGTTAAAAAATTTGTGGATTTCGCACTTTCCAAAGAAGGTCAGGATATCGTCACAAAAACGGATTTCGTGCCTGTAAATAAATAATACGTATTTCGTATATCGGTTACGCTGCTCGTTTCGTATTTTGTCTTATGGTTGCGTCTTTAACGACGATTAACGTTTGACGCAACCGTAACGAGCCTCGCAACCGCAACCGAATAACGTGGTTATAAAACTATGCGTAAGCTTAAGGAATTTCTGATTGAAAAACTAATCCTCATCTGCGGATTAGCCTGTATATTTTTTGTCGTTTTGATTTTCCTGTTCCTCTTAAAAGAGGGCCTTGCAGTATTTAAAACCGTCTCACCGATAAAATTCCTCTTCGGCAGCAAATGGTACCCCATCTCTGAACCGCCGCAGCTCGGCATCCTGCCTCTCATTCTCGGCTCGCTGCTGGTTACATTGGGGGCAGCAGTAATTTCCGTACCAATCGGCGCAGCATGCGCCATCTACATCGCAGAAGTAGCACCATTTAAACTGAAAGAAATACTCAAAGCCGGAATCGAACTCCTGGCTGCTATTCCGAGCGTCGTACTGGGGTTCATCGGTATGGTTACATTGGTGCCGTGGGTAAAAAATATCTTCAACCTTCCGACAGGTCTTACCGCTCTGTCCGGCTCGATAATGCTCGCATTTATGGCTATGCCGACAATTGTCTCCATCGCGGAAGATGCTCTGCACTCCGTGCCTAAATCATACAAGGAAGGTGCTCTGGCACTGGGTGCAACGCACTGGCAGACAATCTGGCGGGTAATGCTTCCTGCCGCCTCATCCGGCATCCTCGCAGCCGTAATGCTCGGAATAGGCAGGGTCATTGGTGAAACAATGGCTGTTATGATGATTACCGGTAACGCTGCAATTATACCGCACAGCATCCTCCAGCCGGCCAGAACGCTGACCGCTACCATCGCGGCAGAAATGGGAGAGGCTGTCGTGGGAAGCGAACACTATTCCGCTCTGTTCGCCATAGGCATAGTCCTGTTCATTATAAGTTTTGGAATCAATGTAACCGCAGATATATTCCTCCATAGAAAAAGATGAGAAATCCAAAAAGAACAGAAAAAATAGCTTTCTTCTTTTTGTTTGCGGCAACCATGCTCATCGTTGTTCCGGTTGGTCTGATTATCATAAATATCATCCGGAAGGGCATCGGAGCAATAAGCTGGCAGTTCCTCACCGATATCCCCAGGCAGGGAATGCGGGCAGGAGGCATATTCCCAGCCATCGTCGGAACTATTTACCTTGTTCTCGGCGCAATTATTTTCGCACTGCCCATAGGTCTATTGGCGGCTATTTATCTGAGCGAATATGCAAAGGATAATTTCCTGACGCGAATAATAAAACTTGCAATCGTTAATCTGGCAGGTGTGCCGTCCGTCGTTTACGGACTCTTCGGACTGGTAATCTTTGTGGTCTTTTTCAAATTCGGCACTTCTATCCTCTCCGGCTCACTTACACTCGGAATTATGATTCTGCCGGTTATCATTACTACATCACGCGAGGCACTGGAAAGTGTTCCTCGCTCATTCCGCGAGGTAAGTTTATCGCTGGGTGCAAGCAAATGGCAGACAATACGACATATAGTCCTGCCCAATGCCATACCCGGCATATTGACAGGAACAATACTCGGCCTGGGAAGAGCCGCTGGAGAAACAGCGCCAATTCTCTTTACCGTCGCGGCATTTTATCTGCCGCAGCTTCCGAAATCCATATTCGACCAGGCTATGGCCCTGCCATATCATCTTTACGTCATCTCCACGCAGGTGCCCAACGTCGACGAAAAAATAAGATACGGCACGGCCCTGGTTTTGTTGTTTCTGGTTTTAAGTATGAATCTTGTAGCCATTATAATCCGTTATCGCTTTAGAAAAGAGAAGAAGTGGTAACCCCAAAGATAAATATAAAAGATTTGAATATCTGGTTCGATTCCACACAGGCGTTAAAGAACTTGAGTATGGAGATTTACGCCAATGAAATCCTCAGCGTTATAGGCCCGGCAAACAGCGGAAAAACAACATTCTTAAGAATGCTCAACCGCCTTAACGAGCTCGAGGCAAACTTCAAAATGACCGGCCAGGTAACGCTCGACAAAAAAGACATTACTAAAATAAACATCGAGCTGTTGCGAAAAAAAATAGGTATGGTCTTTGCCCTGCCCCTGCCCCTGCCGCTGTCTGTCTTCGACAATGTCGCCTACGGCGCAAGAATGCACGGAATAAAAAACAAAAAAAATCTGCTCCAAATAGTCGAACAGGCGCTTCAAAAGGCGTATCTGTGGGAAGAGGTTAAAGACAGACTGCACACCTCCGCATTTAAACTGTCGGGCGGCCAGCAGCAGCGGCTTTGCTTCGCAAGAACATTAGCGGTTGAGCCGGAGGTTATCTTATTTGATGAGCCCTGTTCCGGCCTTGACCCTATATCCACTGCAAAGGTAGAAGAGGCAATGTTCAAGCTGAAAAAGGATTATACGCTGGTATTAGTTACCAACAATGTCAAACAGGCCGCACGTGTAGGAGACAGAACCGCATTCTTCCTCAGCGGAGAGCTAATCGAAGTGGACAAAACCGACAAAATGTTTACCGCACCGCAAGATATGCGGACAGACGACTATACCAGAGGAAAGTTTGGATAATGCCTGACATACAAGTCAACAATCTGAATCTTTGGTATGGTGATTTCCAGGCCCTGATAAACGTCAGCGCCGCTTTCAGGGAAAAACAAATCACCGCCATAATAGGCCCGTCAGGCTGCGGCAAATCGACTATGCTGCGCGCTTTTAATCGAATGAATGATTTAGTCGAAGGCGTTCGAACATCAGGAGAAATCCTGATTGATAACGCAAACGTCTTTGACCGTAAAACAGACCTGGCCGCCTTGCGGAAAAAAGTGGGAATGGTCTTCCAGAGACCTAATCCATTTCCGCTGTCAATCTATGAAAATATCGCCTTCGGACTGAAAATCCATAATTCCGCAAATAGAAATGAAATGAATCAAATAGTTCAGCAGAGCCTTGAACAGGTCGCCTTGTGGGATGAATTAAAGGATAAACTCAACAGACCGGCACTTGCTCTGTCCCTTGAACAAAGACAAAGGCTTTGTATCGCCAGACTGGTGGCCGTAAAACCCCGGATACTTCTTATGGATGAGCCGTGTTCCGCTCTGGACCCGCAGGCAACGGCAAGAGTTGAAGAATCAATGCGGGATTTAAAACATAATTATACTATAATAATAGTAACTCATAATATGCAGCAGGCAGCCCGCGTCTCCGACGAGACCGGCTTTATGCTGCTGGGAGAACTGATAGAATTCGGAAAAACAGAAAATATATTCACCAATCCAAAGGATAAACGCACCGAAGATTATATAACCGGAAGATACGGTTAAGGAGAAATAAATGAAAAGACATTTTGATGAAGAATTAAAAGAATTGCACAGGGATATTTTGAAAATGGGCGCCCTTGCTCAGGAGTCAATTTCCAGGTCTATCGAAGCGTTAAAAAACCGCGACAAGACCGAGGCCCGGAACATTATCGACGATGACAGCAAAATCGACGAGCTGGAGCTCGTTATTGATGAAAAATGCATAGACTTAATTGCCCGTTATCAGCCGATGGCGGGAGACTTGCGGTTCATTACCGCAGGAATGAAAATTAACGCAGAACTCGAACGCATCGCGGATTTGGCCGTTGACATAGCCCAGCGCGTGCTGGAACTGGCTGACAAACCTCTGCTGAAGCCCCTTATTGACATCCCGAAATTATCAACTGTAGCCCAGAATATGGTTCGAGATGCGATAGACTCGTTTATCAAAAGAGACGCTGCCCTGGCAAGAAAAGTCGTCCAGTCCGATACAGAAGCCGATAAACTTCGCAACAGCATTTGTGCCGAATTGATTAACGATTATATGGCCAAAGACGCCGGCACTGCAAACCGCGCAGTGCCCCTGCTGCTGATAGCCCGACATCTGGAGCGAATCTGTGACCATACCACAAATATCGCCGAAGATGTTATCTACAGGGTTGAGGGCAAGACAATAAAGCATCACCATAATGAGCTGAAAAAATAGAATGGCCCATTTTTATTAAGGGAGTAAAGAACGTCAAACCTGTGATGTGGATAATATCTGCACTCTCCGTGCTCTATTTTGTGATTCCGCTGACATCTAAAGGTTCCTGACAAACGCCCCTGCCGTCAGCGAAATCAGAATCAGATAGTCGAGGTCATTGAGCCCGTAGTGCTCGTGGTCGAGAGAACTGTCGGCATAAAGGACGCCGAAACATTCTCCTTCGCACATCATAGGAGCAATCATTGCGGAACCGATTTTCTCGCCCTCTTCCTGCATCGGCAGCCGCGGGATAAGAATATAATGGTGATTCTTTATCGCCTCGTTGATTTTCGAGCCAAGCTGCAATTCTTCAAGCTTGACGCCCTCACCGCTGATTTTTCTGCCCTTTGACGCCTCCATCGCACCTTCGGGATTAGCCCGCACAGCCACCCACACATGAAAAGACCCGAACTGCCGAAACACCAAATCCAGCAGCGCAGTAACAAGACTATTCACATCGCCGCTTTTGCATATGGCCGAGGCCGCGTGCGAAAAATCCTTGCCACGCTTTGCCTGCATCCTCATAAGCGGAGCGTCGGCACTGTCTAAATGGCGAAGCACAATCTGCGGCTCGTGCAGCGTCGCATGAAGCGTATCTTCAAGACTAACGGCCGCGCCCTGCTTGTCGGATTCTTCCATATGAACTTCAATGCTGAACTCGGCAATTTTCAGTATGTCGCCGTTCTTTATTTCAGCCTTGTGCACTGTCTCGTTGTTAAGATAAGTTTTATTGGCTGAATCAAGGTCTTCAACTGTCCATTTGCCGTCCGTGGTGGTATAAAGAACGGTATGCTGACGTGAAACAGCCCTGTCCGGCAGGAAAATCTGGCTCCCAATCTGTCTGCCGATGTAAATCGGCCCTCGCGAAAACCGCAATTCGTTTACAAGATTATCTCCGCGTTTTACAGTAAGTCGCATCCATAGCCTCCTTGTCCACCGAAGGTTTACCGAAGGCGGACGCTAAAATATTGCGACAAAAACAACTCCACAATTGCAGCCCATCATATTAAGCCGGCCGGGTATTGTCAAGTTTTTATGATAAAAAGATTAAAGCAGCCCTGAATTTACCTGTTGCATATAGAATCGACCGCGTTAGAATTATGTCTATGTAAGCAATAAATCCCTTAAATTGAAAGGAGTCAAAAATGACTGAGGAGGTTATTGGAAAGGTTTCGGATTTCTTTGCGCGTCCGGTCGTTGCGGGTATTGAGCTTACCGCTCCCTTGAAAGTCGGCGATAAAATCAAAATCAAGGGGCATACTACTGACCTCGAGATGATGGTCGACTCAATGCAGATTAAAAATGCAAACGTTACAGAGGCACAGGCAGGCGATTCAATCGGCATAAAAGTTACCGACCGCGTCCGCAAAGGCGATTCAGTTTACAAAATCACCGAATAACCCGGCAGGTTTTGTCTATTGGTTAGCCCCCACCCCGGAGTTTATCCTCGCGCAGGTGGGGGGGGTTACGGCGGGTTCTTCATGTGGCGGATTTTGTCTTTTCTGTTCTGAAGGAAACGTGTAAATTTTATGAAAGGGGATTCTTATGAAATGGGAAAAATACAAAAATTTTTTGTGTAAAAATCTTCTGCTGGCAGCCTTCGGTTTGACTTTGTTTGCAGCAGGATGTGCCGTTCGCCCGGCCAAAATGATTCCAGCCAGCTTCGATATATCAGGCAAGCTCCCTTATACAGTCAGGGTCCAAGGCAGTGTTGAAGGCAAAAAGACTTCGCAAATTTCAAACTCGGCATTTACACAGGCTCTGACAGAGTCTATCCTGAAGTCGGGCGTATTTAAGGGTGTGGTCAAAGGCGAAGGTGCCGACTATTTGCTGAACGTCGTCATTTTAGACTATAACCAGCCCTGGCTTGGCATTGATTTCAATATCAATGTAGAAACCAAGTGGGAGCTGTTTAAATCAGGCGATGTCAACCCGATTTGGTCGGACACCATTACGACATCATATAAAGCAACGTTATGGAACGCTTTCTTTGCAGCCGAGCGACTGCAAAGGGCAACTGAAGGTGCCCTGCGAGCCAACATACAGGAAGGCATTAAGCGTCTGTCAATGCTTCGACGTTAACCTGCCTCCGGCGGTAATGATGTCTTTATTTAGCCCCCTCGCTTTTATCCTGAGCGCAGTCGAAGGGGCAGCCCCGTTAGAGTCCCCGCATTATTTCCGTCTATCCCAAAATTGGTTGCTTTATAAGTGGAATTGTTATAAAATGTTTCAGTCATAAGAATAAGGAGTATCGCAAATGAATGAATCCCAAGCGGCCCAAGTTGCCGAAGCCTTATCAGGCGAAACGTGGCAGTCAGGGGGTGAAATATGGCTTGTTCTTCTCCGGCGGACGGACGGCAAATTGTCTGTGATATCTGATGAAGTTGTCTGCGAGTACGATGATGAAGACCGTTTTGAACAAGCAAAGCCTGCAAAAACCATATTTCTGCATTGATATTGAACAAAGTTAATTTTACTGATCTTATGGTTTTCAAATTAGGTGAACTTTTCTGTGGCCCCGGCGGTCTTGCATTGGGAGCAGGTCTTGCACGTAAGATAACTGCTAAAGATGGAGAGAGCTTTTCAATTTCTCATATCTGGGGTGTGGACAAAGATAAAGATGCTATTGATACATATCGACTAAATGTTGCTGAACGTTTTGGGGGAGATGCCATTCAAAGTGATGCGATGGAATTTTGCAAGAAAACCATTTTAGATTATCCCAAAATTAATGCATTAGCCTTTGGTTTTCCATGCAATGACTACAGCCATGTAGGCGAAAGACAGGGCATGCAGGGCAAATATGGAAATCTATACAAAGCGGGTATTGCGGCTATAAAGAAATGCAATCCCTATTGGTTTATTGCCGAAAATGTCAGCGGATTACATTCAGCGGATTCAGGTAAAACGTTTCTGAAAATTCTGCGCGAATTGGAAAATGCAGGCGAACATGGGTATATACTAACTACTCATTTATACAAGTTTGAAAATTACGGCGTACCCCAATATCGACACAGGTACATTATCGTTGGCATCAGAAAAGATAAGAATTTAAAGTTTAAAATTCCCGTTCCAACTCATCACAAAGAGGCACTGCCTTTTATTACGGCGAGCAAAGCATTTGAAGGTATTCAAGCAGGTGCTAAAAACTCTGAATTACCAAAACAGAAAGATAGAGTCATTCTGCGGTTGAAGTTCACTCCGCCTTGGCACAATGCATGGTATCTTGACAAATTGGCTGAGATGCCTGCTAATGAGAGAAGGGAAATTTTAAAAAAGCTGCCATGGTACCAGACAGAATTTGCATGCCTTACAAACGAAAATATTTCTGAGAAACTAGACTATGCTCGATTAAAATGCAAGAAAGCAAGAATGAGTCACATCTATAGAAGGCTTGATGCCGATCGGCCTGCCTACACTATTACCGGTAGCGGAGGCGGCGGCACACATGTATATCACTGGCTTGAACACCGAGCACTAACCAATAGAGAAAGAGCCAGATTGCAGTCTTTTCCCGATTGGTTTGAATTTAAGGGTTCAAAGGAGCAAGTGCGCAAACAAATCGGCATGGCCGTGCCGCCAGTCGGTGCTAAAATTATATTCGAGGCTATACTCAAAACATTTGCGGGAATTAATTATAAAAGTGTTGAGCCAAGTTTTAAGCCGGAAGAGACTAATCCGAATTCCTAAAACAACTTTGAAAGCTTATTTGTCAGCTTATCTAAGTTTTTTGTTTCGCATTCCCAAATAACAAGAACCTTCCAGTTGGATTTTCTTAACTGCATTTTGTGGAGCTTATCTTTTTCAATATTTCTGTTAAGTTTTTTAAGCCAATAACTTTGATTCGAAGTTGGGGTAGTGCATCTCTTACAGCCTCTATGCCTATGCCAAAAGCATCCGTGAACAAAAACGACGGTTTTGTATTTAGGCAGAACAATATCAGGCTTTCCCGGCAGATCTTTTCGATGCAGTCTGAATCGATACCCCATCTTATGTAGCAGTGAACGTATTATTATTTCCGGTTTTGTGTCCTTGCTCCGTATGCGGGACATATTCCAGCTTCTTCTGTCTCTACTTAAATTATCAACCATTTAAAAATTGACGTTCAAATAATCCAGGATTTCGTTTCGCACAAGGCAATCCAATAATCTTACGCCACCCCACCGATTCATCAATTTACCAAGACTTTTTGTGCCAGCTTTCATTCCACCTTCTTCCTTGAATTTATCCGGGTTAAGATGAATAAAATCAAGAAGTGTATAAAGAATTACAGTATTTCTGCCGAAAGCCCGTTCCAGCAGATTGTGTTGAATATCCTGATTGCTTAGTAGAATTTCAGTTAGTTCATAAGGATTATGTTGTCTATCCAGAGTATAGGTCAAATGGGCAAACCACCATAATCTCGCAATTCCATTTCTGCTCAAAGCACGACTGCTGTTGCCATTTATAAAGTATCTATCTTTGATGCTGTCACTGCCCCATCTTTCTTTCATATACTTCCAATAAACATCATGGCATAAGTATGTCCATAATCGTGCATCTGATGCCTGAGAAAAAGTCAGTTTGTCCCCCAATATTTTATGAATTGCTTTAGCTGAATCTATATCACTTTTTGCGGTCCCCACTAATAAAGGAAAATCCGAGATTTTAATAGGACTGTCATTGCGCCAATGACTTCCACCGAAAAATTCATCAAGCCACGGATTATTTGCATCATAAAAACCAGCAATCCTATTTTTTTCTATATTACTCTCAAGTTGTACAAGAAAATTCTTCTTTATATAACTTACATTCATAATCAGGCCTCATTTTCTAAAGATACTCGAAAATCACTAAGAGCTTGACTTGCCCGCAAGTATGGAAAATCAAGTATTTTTTCCGCCACCGCTAAAACGATAATCCCCTCAGATTCAATTTTGATGTTTAAGGCACTAAGTTTTCTTTCAATAAGTCTGAACCAGCGTTTGTTCCTATATTCTTCCAATTGTGTTTCATCTGAGGAAAGTTTGACAGCTCTTATCTTGTTTAATCCTTCCATCAAAACTGGAATAACAAGCATTGTAGAAAGAATGTGTGTATTAGCAGGATTATCCTTTAGCTGAATATACATATTCCATAAATTTGGACTCATTATTCCTAGCAGTTTGTTATCATCAAAGGCAACTGTAAGTAATTCTTCGACAGCTTCCTCAGATTTACAGAAACTGATAATAGAGGCAATTCGTTTAAATGGCTCATTTTCTCTGTCCAATGGACATGTTATTGTTTTCCAAATTCCCACAACATCGCCATTATTCATTTGGAAGTTTTGTTTTTCATAATCCGGATGCATTCCGACCGGTGCATAACCATTTAAACCTCCGTTAGAACATATAAAGACACAAATTTCAGCGATGGTTGTAAGCTCATCATAAGAAATTGCAATACTGCCTTCCAGAACTTTACTTGGCTCTGCATCCTTCCAAAGAATAGGAAATGCCTTTCGGTAAAAAGTTGCTCCACACTCCACATGAAAAACAACTGAAGCTTTTTCCTGTCGTAGCAACTCGCAAATTGTGGCATTGTCAACCCTAAACTTGTAAATAAAATAATAATAAGGTTTCTCGACCTTTACTTCTATGCCACAATCCAAATCATATGGAGTTATATCATCACTCCATGATGCAAGCACAGGATGTGGGTAATTTCTTTCTTTAATTCGCATAAATTAGTCCTAGAGATATATTTTCATTATGGTTTAGGATAATTCGAATTTTTTCAGGCTTGTTAGGCTCTAACTTTACTGAAATGAATTTATTTCCCTCAATTTTAATCTCATCAACACCATAAAAAGCCTGCTTAATTAAAACATCATCTTGCTGATAGTCTTCGCCAATTGCACAAAAACTTATCCTGCCTTCAAAAGATTTGTTACTTCTCAAGATTACTGTATACGATTGATCAGAGGTATTAAAATAATTCCGCATTTTTATATTTACCTTTTGATCTGCTGGCCCTCCTTTGTTTCCACCTGATATGTTTACTTTACCGCCTGTATTTTCGCCATCTCCGTTTTCAGGTTTCGGTGTTCTGCCTGGTTCCTCGCCCCCAGTGCCTTCCCCTTCGCCCTCACCGCCATCAAGTTCTCCATCAGGTTCAGGTATAGCACTTTGTGGACTCACAGCTGTTGTTATCAAACTTACAGATGGTGTTTTCGGAAAAGTATTAAATGTTTCAATTGCTTGACCTTGGTTGATTTCAGGTTGATTAAGTGGGTCATCTTCAGTATCCGGTTCATCGGGCAAATATTTGGAAATATCGGACAACTCAAATGTTTTTGCTTCAGGCAATGGCAAAAACTCCTTTATGCATTCTTTAATCCAGTCTCGAATTATTCGGACGACGCGTTTCCCCTCGGGTATTCTGTTTTGGTCCCATTTATCATGTCTTGGAGGTTCCATTTTTCTAAGCAGTTCATTACCGTGTTCATCATCACAAATAAACACACCGGTTACAGGCTTTCTCGAATCAAAATAGCCCCATTTGTCAATTATCATTCCATTTTTCCGCATAACAGCTACTCGATTTGATTGTGCTTGTTCTTCCACCGACAAAAAAAGGCGAACATCTCCAATCATGTCAAGTTTTTTAGAAAATTGCTTACCTTTAGAAAAGCAGTTGTAATATCTGGTAACATCAAATTCTCTTCTGTTCTGAAATTTTGTTACATATGCTCCAACGTTGTTTACATTAATTATTTCGTCCCCTACTCGGAATTCTATTAGACGAAATAAAACAGCGGGCCAGAAATTCTCTAGCGCAGAAATTATTAGATTATTCTTCCAGTCCTCGTCCTCATCTCGGTATCCAAGAATATAAATATCCGTGCCTATTTGATTCCGTTTAAAATAAGATGGGATATGTTCATCTTGCCTTACAGCATAAAATTTGCGGGCAACTGGATCGTAAAAACCAAAATAACCAGTGGCTTGTGTTGGCTCTTGCTGGCCATCTTCATGGGTTACTAAACGTGAAACGCCTTGAAATGCTGAGCCATTTTCTGTCCTAGTATAATAAAATACTGTTCTCAGTATTGATGCTGCGAAAGAAGCGTATTTCCCGATACCAAATGAGCCTCCTGCTGTTCCGGTTTTATTGCATGCTCCGCTGGAGCGAACAAGGCTGTACCATTTTCCGTTTCTTTCAGAATCACTGCCAGTTAAGCCTGTTGTACCGTAATCACTGATTTTCAAAATGTTAATCTTTTTTTTGCTCAGTGTATCGAGTGCGGCATCAAAGGCACCAACAGCTTTGGTATCATTTGACCAATATTGCTTGCATTTACTCGTTATCTTTTGGAGTTCCGAAATACACGGAAAAATTTCTTTTTCAGCATGCTCAAGATTGAAATGCAATTCCACCATTCCATTTTTACTGGCGTCTACAGTATTCTGGGCACACTCTCGTGCTACATAATAGCCGATATCGCCTCCAAAGGTTTCGATTCCGGCATCATTAACTCCTTCTTCTTCCCCACCATTCAATAATGGAAATCGTAATTCAATCATTACCTCTCTCCTGATCAATTATAAACGGAATATGTTTCGATTTCTTGCAAACGTAAATCTTGCTCGTACTTGCTTTAGCTCTCTCTCGATTGCAGAAAAAATCTTGTTTATATCTTGCTCAGTGTAATCATAAGCACTGCGGTTCGAACAATTGCCGAGAGTCCGTATTCTTCGGATAATATCATTAGTTCGTTTTGTTGCAATCCGTTTAAACCTTTGTGCTCTTGTCTCTTCACAAACCACTCTGTTTGCTGCATCTTTCATATCTTACCCTGTATATAAAGGTGAATGTCTTTTGTAATAGCACGATTGCCTGTGTAATATACTCATTCTATTACATAAAACAAGTAAAAAATAGATATTTTTTCGGCAAAATAGCGCATAAAAAAGGCCTGTCGATTGCTCGACAGGCCTTTAAATCTCGCCAATAGGCGGATTAACTTCAACAGTCATACCGTGCAGCGAAAATGTCTGACGGTTTAACCTCGCCATTTTACTGGCGGGCTAAGGTTTTCCCTTAGAAAGGAGGTGATCCAGCCGCAGGTTCCCCTACGGCTACCTTGTTACGACTTAGCGCTAGTCACCGAACTTACCGTGGGCAGTCGCTTCCCTTGCGGGTCAGCAAGCCGACTTCGGGTATTTCCGGCTCCCATCGCTTGACGGGCGGTGTGTACAAGGCTCAGGAACACATTCACCGTGACATAGCTGATTCACGATTACTAGCGATTCCAACTTCATGAGGGCGAATTGCAGCCCTCAATCCGGACTGAGACGACCTTTTTGCGATTTGCTCCACCTTACGGTCTTGCGTCGCTTTGTGGCCGCCATTGTAGCACGTGTGTTGCCCTGGGCATAAAGGCCATGAGGACTTGACGTCATCCCCACCTTCCTCCGGTTTAACACCGGCGGTCCTGTTAGAGTCCCCGCCTTGCGGCGCTGGTAACTAACAGCAAGGGTTTCGTTCGTTATGGGACTTAACCCGACATCTCACGACACGAACTGACGACAGCCATGCAGCACCTGTGAAAGTTTCACCCTTGCGGGCAGACTACTCTGTTTCCAGAAAGCCATCCAATCATGTCAAACCCAGGTAAGGTTCTGCGCGTTGCTTCGAATTGAACCACATGCTCCACCGCTTGTGTGAGCCCCCGTCAATTCCTTTGAGTTTTAGCCTTGCGACCGTACTCCCCAGGCGGTCTACTTATCACTTTTGCTTCGGTCTTGAAAATGTCAGAATTTCCAACACCTAGTAGACATCGTTTAGGGCGTGGACTACCGGGGTATCTAATCCCGTTCGCTCCCCACGCTTTCGTGTCTCAGCGTCAGTTCAGGCCTAGTGCGCCGTCTTCACCACTGGCGTTCCTCTTGATATCTACGCATTTCACCGCTCCACCAAGAGTTCCACGCACCCCTGCCTGCCTCAAGGCCGGCAGTCTGCCGAGCAATTCCCCGGTTAAGACGGGGGATTTCACAAGACACACGCCGGTCCGCCTACACACGCTTTAAGCCCAGTGATTCCGAACAACGCTTGCCACCTCTGTATTACCGCGGCTGCTGGCACAGAGTTAGCCGTGACTTCCTTTGGGTTGGATCAATCGCGATTGCTCGCGACTTTCTTACCCCTGACAGCAGTTTACACCCCGAGGGGCTTCATCCTGCACGCGGCGTCGCTGGGTCAGGCTTGCGCCCATTGCCCAAGATTCGTTACTGCAGCCCTCCGTGGAGGTCCGGGCAGTGTCTCAGTCCCGATGTGGCGGACCGACCTCTCAGTCCCGCTACCCGTCATAGCCTTGGTGAGCCGTTACCTCACCAACAAGCTGATAGGAAACAGGCCGCTCCTGAACCGATAAAATCTTTGGTTATCTCCCATTCGAAAGATAACATTATCCGGTATTACCGCCCCTTTCGGTAGTTAGTCTTGCGACTAACGGCGCTATTCCGAAGTTCAGGGTACGTTACCTGTCCATTCCTCACCCTTTCGCCACTAACTGCACAGTAAAGCACAGTCCGTTCGACTTGCATGTCTTAGCCACGCCGCCAGCGTTCGTTCTGAGCCAGGATCAAACTCTTCGAGTTTAATTATCGACTCCCCTGCTCCTGCTTTCGCAAGAAAGCGCAGGGGTGAATCGTCAAAAGGCTCAACACATTCGCTACGCATCGAAAGTGCTGAAAATATGCGACCCAAAATGGGCCACACACCAAATTTAAAGCATCTGCCGAGGTTGCGTAACCTTCGACAGAGCTACACTTTCGCTGCATCGTGGTACAACTGTTAACTTTTAAAAGAGCAATCCGACTTCGTCCGCCTTCGCTAAAGCTATGGCGGACTACGAAGGACACGAAAACAAAGCGGCCGAGCCGTCAAATGTAGCGACATCTCGTCCGCTGTGTAATTCATTATAATAATACGTTTCTAAAGAACAGTCAATCACAATCTTCCAATATTTTTTCGGCAATTAGGAAGCGAGTTATAACATAAGAATTTACAGGGGTTTGCGGAAAGCAAGGTTTTTTGTAAGGTCTTGATAAAGAACAACTTACAGCCACAGAGCTCACAGAAACCACAGAGCTTTTGTTTCAACAAGTTATTCTGCAAATAACTTAGTGTTCTCCGTCAGGAGTCCATAGGACAAAGCAACGGCTTTGCTCAAAACACGGTTTTTGTGCCAGCCGTTTTGCTTTGTCCAGAAGGCTGACAAAGCCAGCGTTGTTGAAACAAAAAAACCTGTGCAGATACGCCTCCACCCCTGCCTGCGCGGGGGCAGGCTCCGACACGAATTTTCACGAATTAATTTAGCCACAGAGAAAAGGAGAACACGGAGATTTTAGACACAGATTTACACTGTTTGTTTCAACAAGTTATTGTTAATAACTTTTGCGGTCAAAACAAAGGCTTTGCTCAAAACACGGTTTTTGTGCCAGCCCTTTTGTTTCGCCCGCAGGCTTAAAAGCCTTTGTTGAAACAAAACACGGTTACGTCCTACTGCTTCCACGAAGGCAGATTTAAAACAAAATGTTTTGAATTTGCGATAAAACGAGGATATAATTTTGGCGATTCAGTAAGGGAAAGACGTGAGCGACCCCGATGAGATAGCTTGTTAAAAACGCATCCCAGTGAGATAGCGTAAGACGCATCTCACGGGACAAGTCTCACAGGGCAAGAAAACAGATATTTGTCGGAAGGATAGAGGAAATAAAAAATGGTATCCCAAGATTTACCCAAAGTTTCTATTTTGTATAGGAGAATCAAATAAGGATTTAATAACATGTGGCTTTCACAAAAAATAAAAGAAGACCCAGAAGCAAAAAAGACTTTGAAAGAAATAACAAAGTTAATCAGGGAATACTCCGATGCAACGAAAATAACAAAACAAAAGTTTTGGTCTATGGATATAGGGATGTTTTTCAGGCCGAGGACTTTTGCATATTTCATTACTGTTTTGATTGCAATGGCAATAGAGGTGAGCTTGTTTTGCATTGCTAAATTTGAATTATCGTTTTTTCAAAAATTAGTCGAATCAAGTATGTTAATTTCTGTACAAATATTGGTAGTCGGTATTTCTCTGTCAACCGTGGTAAAAAGTCTGGACAAGGAGAGCCGGTTTGCAACTGAATACTTAAAAGATTCCTGCAGAATAATTGTGTTTGCATGTCTGACTTTTCTGACAGTATTGGATGGCTATTTTTGCGGCCTGTTATTTAAGAATACTGTAAATGAAATTGTTTGCATAATACTTTCTTCGTTTGCCATAGGCGGAACAACATGGTGTTTATGGTCTCTGATATATATCATCGTTGAAACGACGAAATGCATGTACCCAGAATTTTCAACCAAAGCCGCATCAACTTACGCGGCAAGGAAATTGATTTATGTTTTTATGAAAAAGTCCTATCTTGATGTGTGGATGGGGAAACATTCAGAATTATTAGAGGCAGAAGTAAAAAGGTCAGAAAATATTTCAGATGAATATTTTAGTATATATTGGGATGATAAATCAATAGAGAAGAAACATATAATTAAGCTGCTCAGGGAGGCAGATTTTCATCTTGGCTATAGAGATTATAATGTCAAAAAATTTAAGAAAATAGATACACTATTAAAAGACAACAACGCAAAATTATACCTTACTCCTCACTATATGAACAATAAAGAATGGGGGATTGTGTGCTGCAAAGAGAACTGTGACAAACTGCTGAAATCAATAACAGGGAACAGGTTTTGTAAGTTTAAAAAAGATAGGCATATCGAGGCAGAGAAAGAATTTTGGGACGACCATTACTTGAAGTTGTATAAATCGCTCTTGAAAACGGTTGAAGCAGAGGATGTGGCTCAATTCAAAGAGTATTTAAACTCTATCGAGAGCATATTTAATGCTATAAGAGATACAAGGAAAGACCGTTTAGTAAGGAAGCATTCTGAGCCAGGCTATGAGAAAAATAGATATTTGCTTTTATATTCTAAATCTGTAGAGTGGTTATTGGATGCTGATATTGCAGAAGAAGTGTCCAGTTTGTTTATTGAAGAAATAACGGAGTCAATTGAAAAGCAAGCAGAGAGCGACATAAAGAATGGGGACTGGTACGTCTTAAATGTATTCAAATGGATTTTACCGAAAGCTTATAAGCTATTTGAAAAACATAAAGGTTCGCCATTGTGGGAAAAACGTGCTCGAATAGGCAGATTCTATTATTATGCAGAAAATATGTTGTCAAAATATGTTTCTGAAATAAAGGTAGAAGATAAACTGCAAATTCAGTTAACTCTTCATAGAGGGATAATAGGCTGGTTGTTAACCACTATTGAAAATAAAGACAATGGACTTATCAAAGCATTATGCGAGACGGCTAGAAAATTGGTATTCCCTGATAAAAATATAAAATTTATTCCCAAGGATTTGATAACTCAACATTTTATTTTATGCGGCAAGATATTGAAATCCTTTATCGCTGAAACTCCTGATATCGATACAGAGACATTTAAATCTCTGCTGTATGAGAAATATGACAATACAAAACAAAATGTTACTTATAGTGAGCTGGTAGAATTTTATACTGAAAATAGAAAAAACAATACAAGAGAGTATCTACGAGAATTTGAACATACAGATTGGGAAATGAATCCACTTGTAGGCGGTGGGCTCGGTACACCTCATTATGTTTTCGATGGTGGAGAACTTGATTATACGTTTATTTATCTTGCGTTATTGAGTATTTCCGAAAAAGAACAAATAGTTCCAGTAGAGTTTTGGCATTACAATTTAAAAGACAAAGTAGCAAAATTTGAAAAAATAGTTAAAGCATTGAATATTTACAGTTTCCAAAGGCGGAGAGAGCTTCTTGAAAAATGGATGGACGACTGTGGAAAATTATACGAACAACAGGAGGAACAAAGAATTGCTGATGCAATATTGAACCCAGAGAAAGTTTCGAAATACGCAGATTCTTTTTGGAGTGGGTATAGGGAAACTAATACTTTTTTTAAATTTTGTCTGAAAAACGGATACTATACGACAGATGAAGCCGCCAGTACAAAATTGAACTATTCTTATCCAAAAGATGTTTTTATTGGGGAGAGTGGGGATGTGAGCGGAACTACGGACGGTACAGAAGTATCAAGAGGGAATGGCAGGATGCTGGTGCGGGGTATGGTAGAATCTGCACAGGAGAGCAAAGAAGAAGTTAAAGATATTGAGTCGGCATTGAATAGTGCCTGCCAATGGCTTATAGAAAAAGGCACAACTAAAACGGATGGAATTATTGTTTACTGCGGTGAAAACCATATAGAGAGTAAAATGTATGAAAACAAAGATTATATTCCTCGTTGGAAGAATAAAGAAGATGTGTGTTTCCATGGGTATTATAAAGATTATCCAATACTAATAATTCATAGCAAGGATGTAGAGAGATGTGTTGCATTGAATTTGAAAGGATGGAAAGGCATCCATATAAGGCCTGACGTTATTAAAGATGTCTTTGGGAATTTAACTGTAAGGGAATGGACAGAAGATGAAATAAATAAATCTATTTCTGACAAGAATATCAAAGAAGAAGACAGAAACAAGGTTAGAGGCCAATGTCTTGTTGAATATGAGTTGTTTTGGAAATTAGATAAAGACAGTTTGCCGGAACAAATAACAATTCCTATGACAAAAGAAACAGAAGGTGAGAATGTAAACGACGAAGCGGGCGATATCGATAACAAATAGCTCTGCACGCCGGTGCCAAAGGCGAGAAAATAGAAAATATGGGATTAAATTGAAAGGAGCAAAAAATGGCCAAAAGGAAAAAACCCCAGTTAGATAGCTAAAGCATCCCCAAGCAGCTAACTGACGCATCTAACGGGGCAAGCGGGCGGGGATAGATTCTGCAAAGGCGGATTGAAGATTTAAAATTGAAAATTTAAGATTTGTGGAATCCGCCTGAGGCGGAAGTGATTTTTATTGACCCACTCGATAAATCGAGGGGCTAAATATGCGAAAATGTTGCGTTGACAAAGAGATGAGAATAGCAGAAAATGGGGGAAATCAAGCGGATTTGACCCCGCACCTATTCATTATATCGCGGCAAAATAGAAATAATGAATGTTAAATAGGTGCGGGACAGGCAATTAAATTGAAAGGAGCAAAAAAATGGCGAAACCCCAGTTAGATAGCTGAAGCATCGTCAAGGAGCTAACCAACGCCCCGATGGGATAGTTTCACATCCCACGGGGTAAACATCTAACGGGGCAAGCATCAAAACTGGACAAGTCTTGCGGGACAGGTCTCACAGGAAATTAAATGAAAGGGATTGCAAATGGCAAAAAAGAGAAAACCAAAAAAAACAAGCACAGCAAAATACATCGAAAAGGTAACTTCACAGATTTTCGACAGAATAAAAGAAGAACTTGAAAAATCATTCAGAGTAACGCCCTCCGACAAGATAAAGAAGATAAAGAAGATGCTGCCGGGCCTGAGAAAACAGGTCAAAAAGAAAATAAAAGAAGAGCTTGAAAAATCATTCAGGTTAATACCCTCCGACAAGATAAAGAAACTGCTGCCGACTCTGAAAAAACAGGTCACAAAGAAAATAAAAGAAGAGTTTGAAAAATCATTCAGAGTAATGCCCTCCGACAAGATAAACAAGATAAAGAAGATGCTGCCGGGCCTGAGAAAACAGGTCAAAAAGAAAATAAAAGAAGAGCTTGAAAAATCATTCCGGGTAATGCCCTCCGACAAGATAAACAAGATAAAGAAGATGCTGCCAGGCCTGAGAAAACAGGTCACAAAGAAAATAAAAGAAGAGTTTGAAAAATCATTCAGGTTAATACCCTCCGGCCCGCCTTTGGCGAGGTCTCGCTCGCCTCTCTCTCGGCGAAGCCGAGGGCCTTCGGCGGACAAGATAAAGAGAGGGAAAAAGACAAAAATAAAAGGCAAAGGCAAAAGGGGAAAAGTAAAAAAATAGCCGGCAAAGACAGAAGTAAAGATTTTGGATTTTAGATTTTGGATTTTGGATTCCATTATTCCAAACCCTACCCACTAAATCCACATAAGCAAAAATGCGCAAGTTTTTTCTTGCGCGCTTTGAAAAAATTAAAAAATTTTTCTCCATACCAGACAAGCACTTACAAATTCAAACCAAAGAATTTTTAGTCTAAATTGGTCAAAAAGGCGCAAGTTCCTCCCTTCATACGGAAGCAGATACACAAGGTAATTTAAGATTTAAGATTGAAGATTTAAGATTTGAGGAATCCGCCGCAGGCGGACAAGTTTTCAATTTTTACGATGGTTAAATTTATTATTCCAACTCCGGTTTTTATTCCCGCATTTATCGAACGCCTCTGCGTATGGTTCGTGCTGCGTCACAGGGAAAAACAATACGGCTTTGCGTTTCGCAAAATCAAATTAACCAAAGGCAAATACGCAATCGTCGACCCGGAAGACTATGAGAAATTAAACCAATATAAATGGTACACAAAAGACAACGGATATACCTTCTACGCTGAAAGAAAGATGAGACAGTTCGGCAAAAAAAGAACTATACGAATGCATAGACAAATAATGCACGCACCGCCAGATAAAGTCGTCGACCATAAAAACCATCACGGATGGGATAACAGAAAAGAAAACCTGCAAGTGGTCAGCCAACAGGAAAATACGTGGAACAGCGAAAGAGGTAAAAATACCGGCAGCAGCAAATATAAAGGCGTCAACTACGATAAAGCACACAGAAAATATCGGGCAACGCTGTGCCATAACAGCGGGAAAATACATTTAGGATACTTCGAGAACGAAATAGATGCGGCAAGGGCATACGATGAGACGGCGAAAAAATATAGAGGAGAATTTGCGGTGTTAAATTTGCCACAGAGCTCACCCCGATGAGATAGCCGAAACGGCATCTCACAGGGCTCACAGAGGCCACAGAGGTATAAAGAAAAATCCTAAATCCTAATATCGATCCGCCTTCGATAAATCTACGGACGGACAAGAATCCTAAACCCCAGTTAGATAGCTAACAGCATTTCCAAGTAGCTAACTAACGCATCTAACGGGGCAAGCGAATTCGAATAACAAAAATTCAAATTATTTAAACAAAAACCCTGCCATAGTGATGGCAGGGCTAAACGTATTTTGGCTTTACTTTTAAGGTCGGGACAAATAAAACCCCGCACCAGAAAATTATTGAATAAAAAATGGTGCGGGATAAAATCCAAATATGGAAAAAATAAAGATATACGACACGACGCTGCGAGACGGGATGCAGGCTGAAGGGATAAGCTTTTCGCTTGACGATAAGCTCTTAATCGCAAAGCAGTTAAGCAAACTCGGCTTTGATTACATCGAAGGCGGCTACGCATCGAGCAACCCCAAAGAAATGCAGTTTTTCTTAGAAGCTGCTAAACTGAATCTAAAGCCGGCCAAAATAGCAGGGTTCGGAAATACCCGCAGGGCTGACGCAACCTGCCAAACAGATGCTTCATTAAATGCAATCTTAGCCTGCAGGACACCAGCAGCTACACTTGTCGGCAAGTGCTGGGACCTGCACGTTACAGAAGTTCTGCACTGCTCGCTCGAAGACAATATCAAGATTTGTGCCGAGTCTGTAGAGTATATGAGAAGCAAAGGGCTTGAAGTAATCTTCGATGGAGAACATTTTTTCGACGGCTACAAAAGAAATCCCGAATATGCCCTGAAAGTTCTTGCTGCGGTCATCGATGCGAAGGCAGAAGTAATCGTGCTCTGCGAGACCAACGGCGGATGCCTTCCGCCGGAAGTTTATGAAATAACAAAGACCGTCAAACAAAAATTCGGCAAAATATCACTCGGCATTCACTGCCACAACGACAGCGACTGCGGGGTTGCAAATTCGCTTGCCGCCGTTCATGCAGGCGCACGGCATGTGCAGGGGACAATCAACGGTCTTGGTGAAAGGTGCGGCAACGCGAATCTGTGCACAATAATACCGAATCTGGCGATTAAAATGGGTTACGATGTTTTAACGCCGGAAAAGATAAAAATGCTCACGGAGACTTCGCGATATGTCTTTGAGATTGCAAATCTGCCGCCGGTGATGAATATGCCATACGTGGGCGAAAGTGCATTTGCGCATAAAGGCGGCCTGCACGTGGACGCCCTGCGTAAAAACAAAAGGACTTATGAGCATATCGACCCTGCCGTTGTCGGGAACGAAAGGAGATTCCTTATTTCAGAACTTTCCGGCAAGGCGAATATCCTTGCGAAACTGGAAAAGGCCAACATCGCACAGGACAAGGAACTTGCCCAAAGAATTCTCATCGAGGTGCAGAACCTCGAAAACAAAGGCTTCCAGTTCGAGGCTGCGGAGGCGAGCTTTGAGCTGCTGGTCAAAAAAATAATGGGGACTTACAAGCCGTTCTTCGAGTTGGAAAAGTTTCACGTAACCGTTGAAAAAAATTCCGGCGGCAAAATGGTAAGCCAGGCAACCATAAAACTTGCCGTCAACGGTCATACCGAACATGCCGTCAGCGAAGGTGATGGACCTGTTGATGCACTCTACGGCGCACTGAGTAAATCGCTTGAAAGGTTCTATCCGAACATTCGCGAAATGCACCTGATTGATTACAAGGTCCGGATTGTAAACCCCGCTGCCGGCACAGCGGCTATCACGAGAGTCGTCATCGAAACCCGCGACAAGGACGCAATGTGGGGCACGGTCGGCGTATCAGAAAACATCATCGAGGCAAGCTGGCAGGCACTCGTCGATAGTGTCGAATACAAACTCATCAAGGACGGCAATGATTAGTCGCTCGTCGTCCGGTAAAAACCTGCGTTTTTCACTATTTATTCTTTACCTAACCCCTTGCAAAACAAGTAGTTAACCATTAAACGTTTGCTTTTTTGTCCTTTTTTTGTTATTATTTATAAAAAAGGGTATCAGGGAGAGAAGATGCGTTTATATTCGATTTGCATTCTGCTGCTTACGGCGGCGTGCTTTGCGAACGTGCTTAACGTTCCGAGCGAGGAGTATCCATCCATCCAGGAGGCAATTAACCATGCCATAAGCGGTGATACTATAATCGTTGCGCCCGGCAGGTATTTTGAAAACATAAACTTCCTCGGCAAGGGTATAACCGTCCGCTCAAGCGACCCAAATGACCCGAATATCGCTGCAGCTACAATTATTGACGGCAACTGCCCTGCTGATGTGAATTTTGCCTCGGTCGTTACGTTCAAAAACGGCGAAACAACTGCCTCGATTCTCGAAGGCTTTACCATCACAGGCGGAACCGGTTCATGGGTCAGCGTCTGGTGGCAATACCAGGGCTATCGCTGGAATCGCTGCGGCGGAGGGATACTGTGCTCAAACTATTCCAGCCCGACAATAAGAAAAAATATCATAACAGCCAACATTGCAGGTCAGGGCGGCGGTATCTATTGCTACAATTACAGCAATGCAACCATCACCGATAACATAATTTCAGATAACAACGCTATCGTCAATCACGGATACGGCGACCCTGATGCAAACGACCCTAATATCTACGACCACGGAGACGGTGGAGCTATAGCGGGTTTTCAATACTGCGACTCGATAATTAAAAATAACATCATACAAAATAACCACGCCCAATCTTACGGAGGCGGAATACACCTTCGCCAGTGGTCCGACGGTTTAATCGAAAACAATCTTATAACTCAAAATTCTTCTATGCTCGGTGCGGGTATTCATATCACATATACTTCTGCACCGACTGTCAGGAAAAACACTATAACAGCAAATACTGCCAGCTCGCTCGGCGGCGGCGGAATTTATATATATTATCTCTCAAATCCGCTCGTTGAGCAGAATCTCATAACGCAAAATTCTTCATCCAACGGCGCAGGCATCGGCGTTTACTGGGACAGCAACCCAATAATAAGAAATAATCTTATCACAAAAAACCTTGCGGGGGCGGGTATAAGAATTGTCGGTCTGACGCCGGTTATAACAAATAATACAATCAGCTTTAATGAAAAAGGCGGAATACAATATGGAAGCGGCGCATCACCGATAATCATAAATAACATCATAACCTCTAACGGGACTTCCAACGGCATTGACGCTTCCAGTCCAAACGGAACGATAAAATACAACGATGTCTGGGGGCATTCTGCCGGCAATTACAGTTCTACTGTCGGCGATTTAACAGGCACCGGCGGAAATGTTTCCATCGACCCTGAATTTATCAACTCCGACAGCAACGATTATCACCTTAATTATTTCAGTCCCTGCATAAACGCAGGAGACCCAAACACTACTACAACAGATATCAACGACTTTGACGACCAGAGCAGAAAAATGGGGCAATTCGCAGATATCGGAGCCGACGAGGCAAAACCCGTCTGGAATATAACCAAAAGCAAGCAGTACGACACTATCCAGGCTGCCATCAACGACGCAAACAATGGGCAGACAATCGTTTTAATAATCGGCACACACAAAGGCACAGGAAACAAAAACATTGATTTCAAGAAAAAAGCGGTCACGGTGCAAAGTATAAGTCCCAATGATTTTGCTGTCGTACAATCAACAATTATTGATTGCGAAAACAACGGCAGGGCTTTTAACTTTTCCAGAGGTGAAGATGCCAACTCGGTCATTGACGGATTAACAATAACCAATTGTTATGGATACTATGAAGGTGCGATTTACTGTTACGGGAGCAGTCCGACAATTAAAAACTGCATCATCAGAGACAACCTTATGCACGACCGCGGCAGCGGCATATCCTGTCTTTATGGAAGCAATGCAACCATTACTAATTGTCTGATTACCAATAATACTTTCCATACAGTCGGCTATGGCGGCGGAATATACTGCTTCGACAGCAGCCCTGTTATTACCAATTGTATATTTTTGAATAATTCTGCTGTAGGACCCGGCCGGCACGGCGGTGCGGTCAGCTGCTGGGGCTACGATGATGAACACGGCAGCAACGCGATAGTCGCCAACTGTTTAGTTATCGGAAATTCCGCGGACCATCGAGGCGGAGGATTGTACGCCTACCGGAGCAGTCCGACATTTGTAAACTGCACCGTTATCGGCAATAAGGCACTCGAAGGCGGCGGAATCGGCTCATTCTGCAAAAGCAATCCGCTGGTGGTCAACTGCATTGTAAGAAACAATATCGCACCTGACGGCAATCAGCTTGCACTGATAAATACCCTGCGTGTATGGCCGTGGCAGGAAATAACTGAAATGACCGTAAAGAACAGCAATATTCAGGGCGGCCAGGCAGGGGTCTGGGTTGACCCGAATATGATTCTGCACTGGCAGAGCGGCAATATCGATGCAGAGCCGAACTTTGTCGATTTGGGCTACTGGGATGATGCAAACACGCCGCTCGATGCGAACGACGATTATTACGTTATCGGCAATTATCACCTGCTGCCGGGCTCTGTCTGTATAAACAAAGGCGATAACAATTCCGTTCCTGTTCAATCAATTACAGACATTGATTCAGAACAGAGGATATTTGACGGCACTGTCGATATGGGAGCGGATGAATTCTTTATAAATGCTGCGGACTTCAACAAAGACGGCATTGTCGATTTTGCAGATGCTTTTGTATATTCGCAAAACTGGCTCTGCGATGTCAATGAGCTGCCTGCTGATTTTGTGGACGATGATTTTATTGATTTTGCCGATTTTGCGGAATTCGCTAAAAACTGGTTTTGGACAGCCGCTTGGCGATAGCCACCCCGATGAGATAGTCCTCCGTAAGGAGTCCATAGGACAAGGGACATCTCACGGGGCAAGCTCCGACACCAAGACACGAAGTAATTAAAACCACGGATTTCGCGGATTCCACGGATTTTTATTATAAATTAAATCTGCGTAATCTGTGTAATCCGCGGTTTCTTTTTTCTATACCCTATATACCCTGCCCCCTATCCCTAACTGGCTATAAACTGTCGCCTTTCTTTTGTCGATAAAGGCCGTATGGACTTATTGCGCAGACATAATGCCGGTTTTACCCACACACCAATTCGCACAGTGGTTGGGCAGGGAATACCTGAAAAGAAGCAGATTTGCCGGCAAATTTCAAATTCGCTTGCTATATGCAAATTGGTGTGGGGGTTTACGCTGATTGAGATACTGATAGTGCTGGCTATCGTTGGGATTTTAGCTGCGATTGTTATCCCTGAATTTCTGGACCGTTCGCAACAGGCAAAGGAAACCGCTGCCAAGGAGAATCTGCAAATCATTCGAAATGCCATAGAATGCTACGCTGCCAAAAATGGCGGTATAGCACCGGGTTATGCATTCAATAATCCTAAAGCCCCTGTAAACGAAGCAGAGTTTTGTATACAGCTGGTAAAGAAGGGCTATCTAATAACCAGACCAGAAAATCCATTCAATAATTTGATAACTATAAAAATGATTCAAAATAATGATTCCTTACCACTAACCGCTACCGGCCAATATGGGTGGATATACAAGCCGGCAACCAAGACCTTCAAGATAGACTGGCCGGGCAACGATTCACAAGGTGAATCATATTACGACTACTGAAACTACTCGCCGTGCTTATGCAACGGCGCAGCAGGCTCGCCGTGCCGTGGCACTGGCGGAGCAGGCTGGTGTTTATGTTCTTCAAACTGCTTCAGGTCAATTTTTCTGAAAATCAGGTTTTCGGGGTTTGCATCAATCTCGTTCACGTCCGGCGGACTTGCTCCTTCAACAGTACTGTAACTTCGCCACTTTACATTCCAGATAAGGTCTTTTTCAGAAACGGGGCCTTCAAACAAATCTTTCTCTGAACCTTCTATAGAACCGGCCGGCGGTATATCCATAAGAAAATAATCCATAACGACCGAAACTTTCAGAACCCCTGTTTTCGGGTCGTAACTTGTATCACAGGGGCCTAAAACATACAGGAAGCTGCTGCCGGCAATTCCTTCTTCATAATAAGAACCTTCATCAACCTTCATAGGCACACCGAGAACGTGAGTCAACTTCGATATTTTCCCATCAGGCTCAAATTTAAAGCCCCAGTTGGAATCGTCGGCCTGCCAGACACCAACAAGAAACTGGGGAAACTCTTTATCCGGCTGCGGCAGCGGCCTTCGCCGCGACGAGTCAGCCTTTTGAGATATGTTCTGTGGAACAGCCTTTTTTTGCCCGACACAGCCATAAAAGACCAGTAAACCCAAAGATATAAAAACACAAATCCTGTTCATTTCGAGACTCCTGAGAAGAAAAATTAACCACGAATCAACACGAATATACACGAATTATTCAAGAGGAAAAATAAACCACGGATTTCACCCGCCATTTGGCGAGCCGCAGGCCTCGCGGCCTTCGAGCCGAGGGGTCTCGCTCGCCTCTCTCTCGGCGAAGCCGAGGGCCTTCGGCGGACAGATTATTAATTTCAATATTTATTAGAGAAGATTTTAACGACTTTGGCCTTAAGAGGCAAGACAAAAAAACAGGCAGAGGTGAAACTCTGCCTGTTTTGAAGTATGCCTTAATTTATTCAAAAGCGGATTATTTTCCACGTTTCCTGAATAAGAGTCCGCCGAGACCCAGCAGAACCATAGTAGCAGGCTCCGGTATCTGGTGGATAATCACAGTGTCTTCCAGAACAAAGGTTTCGCCAGAATCCGGGGTGGACCACAACTGAACTACTGCATCCTGCATGCTCACACAATGGAAAATAATCTCGTCAAAGTAGATTCCCGCAGGAGTAGATGGTTGGTCATAGCTGCCAATAAAACCAAAGACTCCAAGGGCACCCGGGTAGTATTGACTCATATCCCCCAGCATGCTCGAAGCATTAGGAGCCGGTCCAATATGAACCACACCGCCAGTGATGGTACCCATACCAGCAGTTGCGTCACTAAGCACAAGACCCCAATACTCTTCGTCACCAGCAGTGTAACCATTCGGCGTCCAGACGTCCAGCGCGATGGTATTGCTCGGCAGAACAAAAATCGTGCTGTCAGGCGGCTCATTAACTCCACCTACGGAAATCTGCAGAGTCATAGCAGAGGCAACAGAAACTACTCCCAGAACCAACATTAAAATCAGCATTTTTCTCATTGTTCGAACTCCTAAAATAAAGGTTAAACTACAATGCTTTTGCCTATTAAGGCACAATTTACTTAAATAGCCACGAAGGCACCAAGACACAAAGAATACTAAACTAATGACTAATTGATTGTTTTCTCGACCCCGAATTAAAGTTGTCAAAAAGCTATTGCCGATTTTAGACACGGATTAACACGGATTTACACTGTTAATTTTTAGTCACAACGAAATACGGAAAACTAAATACCAACGACTAAAAACTAACGACTAATTGAGTTTTTCCTGCCCCAGCAGCAATAACTCTCTCTACCCCAATTAACTTAGCGTATTATAGCAAATCTGAAAGATGAATGCAAGAGAAAAATAAAAAAATTTTATAATAGCCACTAAGGCACCAAGGCACGAAGAAATATAAATCATTGATGTTTTTAGCCACGAAGGCACCAAGACACAAAGGAATCTAAATCATTTAAAATAATACTATTTGCCACGAAGGCACAAAGGCACGAAGAAATATAAATCATTGATGTTTGTAGCCACAAAGGCACGAAGACACAAAGGAATCTAAATCATTTAAAATAATACTATTTGCCACGAAGGCACCAAGGCACGAAGAAATATAAATCATTGGTGTTTATAGCCACAAAGGCACCAAGACACGAAGAACAAAGAATTCAATCCTAAGCGACTATTCAGTGAGCTTTCTTTCCTGCCCCGTGCAGCAATAACTCTCTCTACCCCGATTAACTTAGGGGTATTATAACAAATTCGAAAGGGGAATGCAAGAGAAAAATAAAAAAATTTTGGAGACGGCGGGAATCGCTGATTACGCTGATTAAAATGATTTTTTTAATCTATTTTCCATCGGTGGAATCCGTGTAATCCTTCGGCTTGGCTCAGGACAGGTCTGCGATTAAACAACAAAAAAAGAGGCAGGTTTATAAGACCTGCCTCTTACACTTTTAAGCGTTTATACGCTTATTTTCTCTTTCTCAGAAGCAAACCGCCAAGGCTAAGGAGTGCAATTGTTGCAGGCTCCGGCTGGTGGATAACCAAAGTGTCTTCCAGAACAAAGGTTACGCCAGAATCTGGGGTGGACCACAGTTGAATTACCGCATCCTGGAAGCTTTCGCAATGGAAGATAATCTCGTCAAAGTAGACGCCTCCAGCAGTAAGCGGTTGGTCATAGCTGCCAATAAAACCAAAGACTCCAAGGGCACCCGGGAAGAATTCACTCATATCTCCCATCACGCTCGAAGCATTAGGGGCCGGCGGCATACGACAAGTACCGCCAACGATGGTACCATTACCAGCAGTTGCGTCACTAAGCACAAGACCAAAATACTCTTCGTCACCAGCATGGTAACCAATCGGCGCCCAGACGTCCAGCATGATGCACTGGCTTGGGAGCAGGTTAATCATGCTGTCGGGCGGGTACGGATCTCCACCTGCGGAAATCTGCAGAGTCATGATGCCGCCATTAGCCAAAGCAGTCAAAGATGCAACTAACAATAAAACTAACAACTTCTTCATCTTAAAACCTCCTTTAAATAAATTAACATTCGAATGTTAAACAATTCATTTTTTAACTTTTACTTTAATTTACGTTACTTTAATTCGTCCAGAAATTGTACTTTTCGTTGGGGTCGGCCAGAGGACGGAGATTACAATCCGGCGCTGTCCCAGGAGCATTATAATCGCAGCATGGCACATTAACCTCAACCTGGTTAAGGAACTTCTTCAGAGTAGTCAGGTCAGCACTTGCTACCCTGATCCCCATTGATGCTTTATGGTCATAGTCTGCACAAATACCGGGGACACCTAAATAAGATATTGTGGCCAGGCAAGCGTCATTCTTGTTAAGAGAGCGCTTGAGCAGAGTCAGGTCATTTGACGCAACCCTGATCCCCATTGATGCTTTGCCATCTGAATCGCCGCGACACTGTTTCTTGAAGCACCAGCAATTCGGCTCACCCCAGGCTACCCATGCGTTGTACTCGACGCTATTACCACCTTCAGCAGGACTCTTGAGGCATTTCGTCGGCGGCTGAGCAGCAATACAGGGGGTGTACCTCAACGTTTTGGTAAAATAGGGAGCGGTATTGCCATCTTCAAAGACGACGCCGCCACGATAGGTGACTTCAGGGGTCATTCTTACGTTAACGTCGCCAGTCGAGCCGTTACAGTCAAAACGGAGCTCGCAAAGTATGCCGCAGGGGTCTGGAGCATTCGGAGCACCAACATAAAGCGAACCGAACTCAAGAATAATGGTCTTGCTCGGCAGAGCCAGGCTGCCACCCGGGTCACAGGAGTCAGCAAGCGGAGAGCCCCAGCTTGTCACATTGCCGTTAGAATCAATGACGATTCTGGCCGGATAGATGCCGTAGCCTCTGCTCGCAGAGGTGCTTTCGCCATTTGTCTTGTAGTCGCCAATCGTCTTGATGACAATATTGGGGTCAGTGCCGGCAACTAATTCGATTTTTAATGCGAATGCGCGTGGCAAATTGTTCGGGTCGCCGCCGGTGTACACAATGTTAACATCGTTGGCATCTAATCTCATGCTGACATCCAGCACAGCAAATGCCGGCGATACGACAAATAAAATCGCTAAAACTAAAATCAGTTTCTTCATTTTTCTTACCTCACAACAAATTCTCTTTTTTTCTTAACACTCGCCGAGCTTCTCACTCAGCGCGGTTCTGGTTTCTTATTTCCTTCCGTTCATCGCCATTTTGCCTGAAAGAAACCAAACAAGCAAGGAAGCAGAGTCAACAACCAGACTCGGAAGGAACATCTGGTCTGGAGTTTTCTCCTTTTCCGACACCTCCTTTCCGCCCTATGAGGGCGATACGACGGTTACAAATTTCTTAGAGTATATTACCATCAGGCAATTTAAAAATCAAGAAAAAAATAAAAAAAAAGCAAATATCAGCACTAAAAATGCGGATTGAGGAGTTTAAAGGCTTACAATTCTTCAGTTTGCTCACGGCAACCATTGTCCGAAAAAAAAGGAAATTTTAAGCAGATAAGATTTTTTCTTTTTTCAAGGCCCTTTTTCAGGCTCAAAAACCTACATTTCGCCAAAAACAGGCTGAAAAATTTAATTTTATCGGTCGAGCCTCTGGAAAAATATATTTGATAAAAGCCACCTTTTTTATCCTTGTTGAATACCGTGAGGCTGCCCTATTAGACAATTATTCTATATGCTCACCCCTGAATTCCGGATTTTTTTACCCGCCTTCGCAGAAAGCCACGGGTGTAAACCCGTGGATGAATGCGAAAAGGGTAATCCTCCGTGCCTACTCCGCCGAAGTAGCTTCGGCTACGAAGGCTGGAAGCCTTGGCGAAGGAGGGTATGCTTCGGCGGGTTTCGCCGAAGTATGTGAAGATGCCATGGCTGTAAAGCCGTGGAGCTTCACCCGCCCCTGACAACCAATGATTTAATTACATCTCAGAAATTTTTCGCCAGTTTCGGCCGTCTTTTTGAATGAGCGCATCCGCCTGCGGAAAACTTTCACTGCCGGCAGAATAAGGATAAGGCCCTGCATCCTGCTGGCGGAAGGTTTTGAGCACATTATCGAAAAGCTGCCAGGCGAGTTTCACATCGTCAATCCTTGTAAAGAGGGTCTGGTCGCCTGTCATACAGTCAAGCAGTAACCTCTGGTAGGCATCCGGCGATTCAGCGGCGAAGATTTCAGCGTAATTAAAATCCATCTCAAGGGTGCCGATACACAGTTTCGGACCCGGCCTTTTGGCCTCGAAGAAAAGACTGATACCTTCCTGCGGCTGAATTTTCAATACAAGAACATTTGCGGGCAGGTGGTCAATTCCTGCCGATGAAAACAATATATGAGGCACTTTTTTAAAGGTTACGGCAATCTCCGTAACGCGTCTGATAAGCCGTTTTCCTGTTCTCAAATAGAACGGCACACCCTGCCACCGCCAGTTATCGACGAAAAGTCTTGCGGCAATATATGTCTCGGTTTTTGAATTTTTCTCAACATCAGCTTCCTGCCGATAGGCAGGTGTCTGACCGCCATCAATCGAACCTGCAGCATACTGGCCTCTTACAATATCCTCGCTCCAGGGTTCAAGGTTGAACGGGCGGATACTTCGCAGGAGTTTTACCTTCTCATCGCGGATATGTTCCGCCCCAAATGAGGCCGGCGGCTCCATCGCGACAAGAGAAAGCATACTCAGCATGTGATTGACGAACATATCCCGAAACGCGCCGCTTTTGTCGTAATAGCCGCCTCTGGTTTCGATGCCGATTGATTCGGCTATCGTTATCTGAACATGGTCAATATAATTTCTGTTCCATATCGGCTCAAAAATAGAATTGGCAAAGCGGAACATTAAAATGTTCTGCACCGTTTCCTTACCCAGATAATGGTCTATCCTGTAAACCTGCTCCTCAGCAAACCATTTGCTTAAACAATCGTTAAGCTCAAGGGCACTTTGCAAGTCTCTGCCAAATGGTTTTTCAACAACAAGCCTTACAAAGCTGCCGCTATCCTTATTGTTAAGGCCTGCCCGGCCGAGATTTTCGATTACGTCCGGATACAGCAAAGGGGGCAGAGAAAGATAAAAAATTCTGCCGAAATTCTTACCGGCTTTTTCGTTCAGCTCAAAGAGCCTTTGTTTGATATCGCTGTAAAACTGCTGGTCGGCATAATCACCGCTTACATAGCAGAAACCATCTAAAAAATCGGTTCGATTTTCAGCGGCCGGCAGAATATCCCTAACCACATCGGCAGTTATTTTTCTGAAGTCATCATCGGTGAATTTTTTTCTGCCACAGCCGAGACAGAAAAAATCCGCCGGCAGCAATCCTCTTTTAAACAGATTCGCAAGAGCAGGAATAAGTTTTCTTTTAGTCAAATCACCCGAAGCGCCGAAAACAACAAGCCCGCACTGCGGAGCCGGCGACTCGACGCAAAATACCTGCTCGTTCGCAACCGAAGGACGAATCGGTTCCATCTTCGGCATCTTCTAATCCAAACCTACCGGTTCGAACTCGTCTTTGGCTGCTCCGCATTCGGGACAGACCCAGGTGTCGGGCAGGTCCTCAAAAGCAGTGCCCGGCTTGATATCATTATCCGGGTCGCCTTTTGCGGGGTCATAAATGTAGCCGCACATAAGACATTTATACTTCTGCATGGCTTTGTCTCCTTTCGAAACGATTGTTTTCTGTTTTTCTGACGATTTTATTAACGGTTTTTTTATTTCCTGATATGTCGCCGCTGTTCTGGGCGTTCTTCCGCCTTTTACATCGCGATAATAATTGTAAGTCATGGCGATTTTGCCGTTGTTGAACTGCTGACAGGCGATGGTCTTGCCTATAAACAATGTATGACTTCCAACATCAATTGCATTTATAACCTCAGCTTCGACATAGCCGGTGGTATTTTCGAGCACAATCGGACAAGCTGTAACGCCTTTTTTGTAACTTGCCTTTTCGAATTTATTGACATCTCTTCCTGAGCGGAAACCAAACATTCCAATAAACTTCATCGGCGCATCCTCAGCGAGAACCGAGGCGGCAAAAAATCCGCTATTCGTTATATATTCGTGTGTAAGATTTTCCTTACTGATGCTGACTGCGATTATGGGCGGTTGGGGAGTCAATTGAAAGACAGTATTTGCAATACAGCCGTTTATGGCATCCGCCTTTGTGGAGCTGACTATATACATTCCATAGTTGAGCTGAAACAGAGCCTCCAAATCTATTTTGCCCGCATCCATGAAATTCCTTCCTGCATTTATCCCTTCTCGTCTGTTTTTAATCAGCTACCCAACTGTTCAAGATGTTTCTGGAGGGTTACGACATGGCCCATTTCTTCTTTTATTATTTCGTCGACCTTTTTTTTGCCAGCCGGCGAGGAAACAAACTCTTTAAGGCCGAGATAGTAATCTATCGAGGCCTTCTCGGCCTCAATGGCTCTCTTTATAATTTTCACCGGCGTTTCATAACCGGCAAATTCGACGTGCGGCGCTGCTTTCCCTTCCCAGCCTGCACTTTTGGCCATTGCCTTTAAATAATAAACCATTTCATTATTAGGGTCAAAGACCTTTGTATCGTCACTTTCATTTTCAAGATTTTCCCGCATCTCGGCAAAAATTTTCTCGTGGTCATCCTCCATCCCGGCAAGCTGCAGGAAAAAACGCTGCATCGACTTGTCTACCGAGATGGTTGCTGCGTCACGATAGAATTTTGCGCCATTGCGTTCAATCTGTTCTGCGATTTCAAAAATCTCGAAAGCCGTAAAATTAACTGCCATAATTCTGCTCCACAAACACTAAACTCATAACTTAAAATTAAAAACTCAAAACTTTTTTACGCTTTCCACAGGCCGTGAATATTACAGTATTCTCTTGCACTGACTTTTGCGGCATCGATTTTGAAAACCGCTTCGGGCTTCCGGCCGGGCGATAAAAACTCTCTGTAGGCCCCGCCGTCGGCAATCAGCTCAATCCATTCGATGTAATGTTTCTCTTCCATCGGATGAGGAACAGAGCCGATTTTAACCCTGTATCCGCCGTTGATTTTTTCGATTACCGGCACGTGTTTTTCCTTTGCTGCGTCAGTTGTATTTTCTACAAGCAATTTCATCGGCTCACCGCAGCAGACAAGTTCGCCGTCGCCGCCGTGTGTAACCTCAACAATATTCCCACATAACATACATTTATAAATTTCAAGCTTCTTTGCCATAACCTGCCCCTTCCATTATTAATTTTAAACTACTCGATATTCCCGATGTTTGGCTTTAATCGTATCGGCCAACTCATCAAGTTTTTTATAATCTTCGTTTTTCGGTTCGCCTTTTATGATGAGAGGCTCAATTATTTCAGCTTTGCTGTTTGTGAGGAGTCCTTTTAATTGTTCAACCATTCTGCCGCCCCAGCCGAACGAGCCGACTATCGCAAGGTATTTAGTCTTCGGCCTCAGGGCATTGACCAGAAATGCCGCGTAGGCTGCCGCCGGATGAGCGCCTGTAAGAACTGTCGGACTTGCAAGAATCACCCCTGCGGCATCGACCAGTTCAATTGCAAGTTTACCAATATCTGCTCCGACAAGGTTGAACTGCAAAACTCCTATACCTTTTGCCATAAGAGCATCAACAAGATATTCGACCATTTTTTTCGTACTGCCGTGCATCGAGACATAGGCGACAATCACCTTGTTCTCAACATCATCGCTTATCCATTGTTTATAAGCATCGATGATAAACTTCGGCTCATTATACAATGGGCCGTGACTTGGGGCGATGATTTTAATATCGAGACTTTTCAACTTTTCGAGATTTTTTTCAATCTGTCCTCTGAACGGCATCATTATTTCGGCATAATACCGCTTTGCTGATTCATAAACCCTGGCCTTGTCGGTAACGAACAAATCACTTGCTGCCAGATGTGAGCCGAAGAAGTCACAGGAAAAGAGGATTTTATCTTCGGCCAGATAAGTTGACAGCGTTTCCGGCCAGTGCACCCAGGGCGTAAAGATAAATTTAAGCGTTTTATTGCCGAGTGAAAGTTCCTGACCGTCTTCGATGGTGATAAACTTCTGCTCGTCAACGCCGAGCAGGTCAATAAGCATATTTTTGCATTTTTCGTTTGTGACGACTTTTGCATCGGGATAGATTTTTAGCACCGCAGGTATCGAGCCTGAATGGTCCTGCTCAGCGTGGTGTGAGATGAGATAATCAATTTTTTCAACGCCGGTTTCGACGAGATTTGTTATAAGCGTTTCGGTTTTTGCAGGGTCAACCGTATCAATCAGAGCGATTTTTTCAGTGCCTCTGACAATATAGGCATTGTAGCTTGTGCCGTCCGGCAGCGGAATAAGCTCGTCAAAGAGGCGTCTGTCCCAGTCAATCGCACCGACTTCAAATATATCCGGCTTGATTTGTCGCACAACAGACCTCCGTGAATAATCAAGGTTACAACAGTTTTTTAACTATTTCGAGGACTTCATCGTAATCCGGCTCGTGGGTTATTTCCGGCACTATATTTTCGTAACGGATGATTCCTTGTCTGTCAACAACGAAAACCGCCCTTGCCAGAAGCCTTAAGTCCTTTATAAGGACTCCATACGCCTGGCCGAAGGACGCTGTTCTGTGGTCGCTGAAGATATAAACATTTTTCACGTCGGCAGCGATGCACCATCTATTCTGTCCAAACGGCAAATCCATGCTTATCGCCAGAACCACAACATCACCGCCGAGTTTAACTGCTTCCTCGTTGAATCTTCGTGTCATTATGTCGCAGACGCTCGTATCGAGCGAAGGGACGCAGGATATGATGCACACTTTGCCGGCAAAAGACGAAAACTTCACGGTTGAGAGGTCCTTCGATACAACTTCAAAATCCGGCGCCTTATCGCCGACCTTTACGGCATTACCCAGAAGAACGATGGGTTCGCCCTCCATAGTTACAATACCTTTTCTTTCGGACATACTGCACCTCTTGAATTTTTTAAAAGTTCACTGCTTCAATTTCAGCATAAGCCTGCGGATGAGCACAAGCCGGGCAGGTATCCGGCGCTTCAGTTCCTTCGTGAACGTAGCCGCAGTTTCTGCAGACCCATCGAACGGGTTTTTCTCTTTTGAATACTTTACCCTTTCCGATATTGTCGGCAAGCTTCAAATATCTGTCGCGATGTCTTTTTTCAGCAACCGCGATGCCCCGGAAGACCTTTGCGATTTCTGTAAAGTCTTCTTTGTCAGCGACCTTTGCGAATCCAGGATACATTTGTGTCGTTTCGTAGTTTTCGCCTGCCGCAGCAGCTTTGAGGTTTTCAAGCGTTGTGCCGATTACGCCTGCCGGGAAAGCAGCTTGAATTTCAACCTCGCCGCCTTCCAGAAATTTAAACTCTCTTTTTGCATGTTCCTTTTCCTGCTCAGCGGTTTCCGCAAAAATCGCCGACATCTGCTCGAAGCCCTCTTTCTTTGCCGCTGAAGCAAAGTACGTATATCTGTTGCGAGCCTGCGATTCTCCTGCAAATGCTGTAAGTAAATTCTTTTCCGTCTGACTTCCCTTTAAGTTCATAGTTTTACCTCCGTAAATCAATCTAATTTAACTTTATTTTCCTTCTCGAAACACGGTCGGCATAATCCCTCTACATAAACGGTAGTTTTCAAAACTTCGAATTTGTGCCCTAATTTCTGCGGCACCCGGATATTTTCAAACTTATCGTAATGAAAGTCAAAAATTTTTTTACATTTTATGCACTTGAAATGCTGATGATTTTCGAGATTTCCGTCAAAACGTTTTACATCACCGCTGCCCTCAACCACAAACGCAGCGCCGATTCGACTTAAGGTATTGAGAGTTCTGTTGACGGTATCAAGCGAAACATTCGGCAGAACCTGTTTTACCCTCGCATAAACCGCTTCAGCCGATGGATGGTCGCTGGATGCTATCAGGGCCTTGTAAACTTCAACTCGCTGAGGCGTTATCTTTAAGTGCTGTTTTCGACAGCAGTTATAAAACGCTTCAAGTTTTTCTTTTAAATCATTCAAAATTTATTTTCAACCTTACCGATTTAGCCAAACCTTTCTCCAAATAATTACGTATATGTTCAAAGCTAAATAGTAGTGATTACTATATAAGAGCATTTCGTATTTGTCAACAGGTTTTTTGAAAAAATTCTATATACTCGCAGTTGGCGGAAGCAGAAAGAAAAATTATCGGACCAGATTCAATCACAAGCTTTTCTGTGTCGCTTTATACGGCAAAAAACAAGCTCTTTGTTAAATTGGGTCGTTTTTAAGTCGAAAAAGCATATAGCGTTAAGACTCATAGAGATTTTATGAACAACAAAAGAAAAGACATATTGACAACTGGGCAGGTTGCCCAGATTTGCAAGGTTGCTCCGCGAACGGTAACCAAGTGGTTCGACAGCGGACAACTTAAGGGCTATCGGATTCCCGGCGGCAGAGACAGGAGAATTCCGGCAGCGGAGCTAATCCGTTTTATGAAAACACACAACATGCCGACCGACCAGCTTGAGCATGACAGAGTCAGAATACTTATAATCGACAGCGACTGGCAGATGGCAAATACACTTGCCGAATCTCTGCGGAAGAATCCTTCGCTCGGCGTGGAAACTGCCAACAGCGGCTTTGACGCCGGCCTCATCGCTCAGAAATTAGCGCCCCATGTGATTTTGATTAACCTGATGGCCTCCGATATCGATGCCGACCATATCTGCAAGAACGTCAGAAAGAATCCTGAACTCGAGACTACAAAAGTAATTGCTCTCGCCGAGGGACTAAAACAGAACGAATCGCAGGCCGTTCTGAATAAGGGTTACGACTTCTGTATAACAGACACATCCGATATTGCCGAGATTACAAAGACCATCAACCAGGCAATAGCAATTATCTAAAACCCTAAATTCTAATCTCTAAATCCTAAACAAATCCAAAATCCTAATCCTCAAATATTCAAAACGGTGGTTACACTCATTTAATTATTTGAATTTTGGAAATTGGTGCTTGTTTAGAAATTAGGATTTAGGATTTTTCTTCTTTCTAATTCTCATCCTTTCCTGTAATCTATTCCATAATTGAATTTTTCAGCAGGAGCAATTATGGAATATGCGGTCGGCAGAACAGGCAGAGTAATTGCTGCGAGGCTTTTTGAAGGCGAAGAACTTTACGAATCGATTGAGTCAATTGCCGAAAAGGAGAATATAAAAGCCGCGGCGGTGCTGATAACCGGTGGAATCAGAAAGGCCGAAGTGGTTGTCGGCCCAAAAACTGAAAAACCGAAAATTGAGGCGAATTTTGTAAGTTTCGCCGGCCCCGGCGAAGTCCTTGGCGTCGGCACAATTTACTGCGATGATGCGGGCAAGCCGAAATTACATCTGCACGCCGGTCTGGGCAGAGGCAATAAGCACATAGTCGGCTGCCCCCGCGGCGGAGCGAGTATATTTTTGATACTCGAGGTTACGATTATTGAGATACAGGGTATAGATGCCAAAAGACAGACCGACCCATCAAGCGGCTTTAAACTTTTAAGGATTAAAAGTTAAAATTGAAGATTTAAGGCAACCTCTAAAAATTCAGGAAACGCGGCCTG
>Ga0315291_10000149_pt1 | contig 82769 bp, 58 predicted proteins | sample YL17G12_20_MG_FD_203070 | JGI IMG/M metagenome (GOLD analysis project Ga0315291, IMG submission 203070) | Sediment microbial communities from Yellowstone Lake, YNP, Wyoming, USA - YL17G12_20 | ecosystem: Environmental > Aquatic > Freshwater > Lake > Sediment | place: USA: Wyoming | collected... | reverse complement strand
TCGGAAGCGCCCCTGAGGAATTCACCGTTCAACGTATCTAGATTTGTACCTGTGTAAGTATTGTATTGTTGGTCATGATTGGAACCAGAATGTGAAGAGGGGCGTGGTATAGTAGGTGTTCTCCTTCGTCGAACACCAACTATACCACCCGGCCCCTCTTCACCTCTAGGTGCATGGATATGATATACACTGCGCAATTGTTCGAGCGTCTTTTCCGGCTTGAAGTTCGTCCAGGAGCCTTCCCGGGCGATAATGTCCTGGACCTCCTCGATCCGGTAGCCGGCATACTTCAGGAACCCGGCCAGCCACAGGCGCTGGTTGTGGGGCGGGTTGCGGTTGTGGAGTGTCCTGTACAGCGCGTTGCGCTTCTTGTCGGAAAAGACCCTCGAGAGAATGACCGTCCTGGGCTCGGCGCTGGTGAACATGCCGGCGATTCTTCTGAACATTCAGGACCCGGTTCAATATTGGAACCGGGCCAGATAAAACTATTCCACCAGGAGCACCGCGATGTCGGCTGCGTTCGTCCCCGTCGGCCCCGTCAGCAAAAGCCCGTTGGCCTTCGCCAGCAGGCTGTTCGAATCGTTGTTCTCGAGGTGGCCTGCAATGTCCAGCTTCTGCGCCGCGACCTGCCTTTGGACCTCCGAATCGGCGATGGCCCCGGCCGCGTCCGAGTTGCCGTCCATGCCATCCGTGCCGATGGCGGCCAGCGTCCAGCCTTTATCCAGGGCTGAAAGCGCGGCGAGGGCCATCTCCTGGTTCCTGCCGCCCTTTCCCTTGCCCCGAAGTGTGACGGTCAGTTCTCCGCCGAACACGAGGGCGCAGGGCCTGGCCAGCCCGCCGGATTCCTGGAGCCTTCTGATCTCGGGGAACAGGACCTTCGACGGGAAATCGCGCGCTTCGCCGGCCATCCAGAGATATTTCGCCGCCACGTTGTATCCCAGCGCTCTTGCCTTGGCGGCGGCGGCGTCCACCGCCTTTTCATTGTTCCCGATGAGAATGTTGGTCACGCGCCAAAAGGCCGGATGGTCCGCCTTGGGCGTCTCGTGCTTCCGGGCCTCGAGCACCTTGCGGACGTTGGCCGGCGCCTTATCCCAGATATTGTATTTTTTGAAAACGCCTATGGCGTCGTCGTAGGTCTTCGTGTCCGGCGCGGTCGGGCCCGAGGCTATCGAATCCAGCGGGTCGCCCGGCACGTCGGAGAGTATGAGGCTGAACACGCGGGCCTTTCCGGCCGAGAGCGCCAGCTTGCCGCCCTTGATGCGCGAAAGATGCTTTCGCACCGAATTTATCTCGACGATGTTGGCGCCGCATTCCAGCAGGAGCTGGGTCGTGGCGATCTTGTCTGCGAGCGTTATCCCTTCCTCGGGAAGCGGCAGGAGCGCCGAGCCGCCGCCGGAGATGAGGCACAGGACTACGTCCTTCTCCGTGGCGCTGGCCGCGATCTCGAGGATGCGCTCGGCGCCCTTCACGCCCTCCTCGTCGGGAATCGGGTGGCGGGCCTTCACGATGTTTATGTTGCCTATGGTCCGGTCCTCCAGGCCGTTCACGGACCCCTCGGCCCGGTCGCCCAGAACCTCGTGCACGGCCTCGGCCATGGACGTTGCGGCCTTGCCGCAGCCGACGACGAGGACGCGCGAGCCCTTCTCCAGCCTGATCTCCTGGGCGGCGCCGCCCCTCTGCTCCATGCTTCCGTGGGGCCCGACGCGCAAAACCTCGCCCTTGAAGGAGAGGCTCTCCAGTATGGACCCGCGCGGGTCGACCGAATGTATGCCGGCCTCCAGCATCCCCAGCACCTTGGCCCGCGTTCTCCGGTTCTCGCCCGACAGAAGCTCGGTCTCGTTGCGGAACATGCCCTGGCCTCCTTTACCTCATCGCCGCCTTCCGGCTTAACGGTTTTGCCTGCACGCTAAGCGGTTTTTCATATCAACATTTATCGTCTTGCGGACCATTTGCCCTATCATGCCCAAAAAGTTCGGCGTGCGCATCCTCGGGGACGGCTGCAAGGGCTGCGGCATCTGCGTGCACTTCTGCCCCAACGGGGTGCTGGAGATGTCCGGGGAGTTCACCCCGAAGGGCTACCACCCCCCACAAAAGAAAACGGACAAGGCCTGCAAGGGCTGCCGCACCTGCGAGCAGATGTGCCCCGACCTTGCCATCTACGTCGAGGAGGAAGGCCAATGAAATCCGGACAGCACCCGTATCTGGCGGGACATCAAGGCAGGCGCCTCTTCGACCTGGGCGACATCGCCTGCGCCTGGGGCGCCCTGTACGCCGGCTGCTCGTTCTACGCCGGCTACCCCATCACGCCCGCCTCCGAGATCGCCGAGTTCCTCTCGAAAGAACTGCCTCGCGCCGGCGGCCGGTTCATCCAGATGGAGGACGAGATAGCCTCGATGGCCGCCATCATAGGCGCCGCCTGGGCGGGCGGACGGGCGATGACGGCCACTTCGGGCCCTGGCTTCTCCCTCATGCAGGAGAACATCGGATATGCCGTGATGACCGAGACGCCCTGCGTGGTCGTCGACGTCCAGCGCTCCGGGCCGTCGACGGGCCAGGCGACCAAGCCCGCGCAGGGCGACATGATGCAGGCGCGCTGGGGCACGCACGGCGACCACGAGATGGTGGCCCTGTGCCCCAACTCGGCCCAGGAGTGCTTCGACCTCACCGTCCGGGCGTTCGACATCGCCTTTGCCCTGCGCCAGCCGGTCCTGCTCATGCTCGACGGAGAGATAGGACATCTGCGCGAGACTTTCGACCTGCGGCTTCCGCAGGGGATGACGCCGCTGCCTCGGCCGCCGACCCACCACGACGTGCCGCCCTTCGGCGGGAACCCGGTGCCCCCACTTGTCCTGTTCGGCGAGGGGCGCTTCCTCCACGTTACCGGGAGCACGCACAAGCCCGACGGCATGCGCGATGTAACGACCCCGGCGGTCCACGACGAGCTGGTCCGACGGCTGTGCCGCAAGGTCGAGCAGAACCGGCGCCTGCTCAAGGATGTCGAAAAGGACGTTCCTGACGATGCAAGGACCGTCGTCCTGTGCTACGGCGCGCCCTCGAGGCCGGCTCTTGCGGCGGTGGAGCAGGCGCGAAAGGAAGGACTCAAGGTGGGAATCCTGCGGCTAAGGACCGTCTGGCCTTTCCCGGGCGACGAACTGGAGTCGCTGCCCGACAGCGTGCGCGCCGTGCTTGTGCCCGAGATGAATCTGGGCCAGATGTCGCGGGAGGCCGAGCGATACACTGAAAAGAGTGTCGGGTGCCTTTCCAAAATAGGCGGCGTGACGCACACGACGCGCGAGATCCTTTCCAAACTACGGGAGGCAGCCTGATGGCCGGGCCGGACGATGGAAGACGGGAGCACCCCCTGGCCAGGTATCTTCGGCCCGGAACGCTCCCGTCCACGTTCTGCCCCGGCTGCGGCTGCGGGACGGTGCTCAACTGCCTGCTGCGCGCCGTCGACCGCCAGAAGCTGGACCCGAAGGAGCTGGTCATGGTCACGGGCATCGGCTGTTCCTCGTGGATACCGTCGCCGATGTTTCGGTGCGATACGCTGCACACCACGCACGGACGGGCGGTGGCGTTCGCCACCGGCGTGAAGCTCCTGATGCCCCAACGGAAGGTGCTCGTCATAGCCGGCGACGGCGACCTGGCCGGCATCGGCGGGAACCACCTGGTCCACGCTGCGCACCGAAACATCGATTTGGGCGTGATGATGGTCAACAACCGCATCTACGGCATGACCGGCGGCCAGTGCTCGCCGACGACGCCGTCGGACCTGTTCACCACGACGACGCCCTACGGGAATCTAGACCAGCCCGTCATGGCCTCTGAGCTTCTGGTCTCGGCCGGGGCCAACTACGTGGCGCGCTGGACCACCTTCCACGTCCGCCAGCTGACGAAGGCTATGGAGGAGCTGATGAACGGCGAAGGGTTCCGCTTCCTCGAGATAATATCGCAGTGCCCGACGCATTTCGACAAGGAGTGCAAGCGCTCGCCGGCGGAGATACTCGACTCTTACCGGGACAACAGCGTGCCTTTCGACAAGGCGGAGGAACCTTACGACGGGCAGGCAGGCTCGAAGCTCACAGTGGGCGTGCTTGCGGACCGGAAACGGCCGGGGTACGTCCGGCGGCTCGCGGCGGTCGAGAAGAAGATCGCATCCGGGGATGGCACATCCGGGGATGGTCCTTCTGGTGGGGAGGGGCGCAAATGAACGTCTGCTTCAGCGGATTGGGCGGGCAGGGAATCGCCCTCTTGGGGCTTGCCCTGGGCGAGGCTGCGGCGCGCTCGGGGCTCAACGCCCTCCAGACCCAGGCCTACGGCGCGGAAGCGCGCGGCGGCGCCTCCTACTCGACTGTCATCATCTCCAAGGAACGGATTTTGGACATCGCGCCCGAGGAGCTCGACATGCTCGTGGCCATGTCCCAGCCGGCCTACGACCGGTTCGTGAAGAGCCTGAAGGGCGATGGCGTGCTCGTCTACGAGTCGGACCTGGTCAGACCGGCGGACTCAGGCGGCGCCGGCATACCGGCCACCTCGCTTTCCCAAAAACACCTGGGCAAGGAGCTTTACGCCAACATGGTCATGTTCGGGTTCTTCGTGAAGGTGAGCCGCGTGGTCGGCGCCGGCAGGGCCCGGGAGGCGATAGCGGCCTCCGTCCCCGCAAGGACCGTCGAGAATAACCTGAAAGCGTTCGAGCTTGGGTTCGGCCATTCGCCCTGAGCGGGCGCCCCATTGGGCGCCTCCCGCCGCGCCCGTTCGCCGGCCGGGATGGCAAATGTATTAAATACTGACGCCTTTCCCCGTACCCATAATTGGAGGATTGACATGGTCAAGACGACGGTCAGCGTCCTGAAAGCCGATGTCGGAGGATTCCCCGGGCACGCCACGGTGCACCCGGACCTGATAAGCCTCGCGGAGAGATGCTTGGGAGAGGGCAAAAAGAAGGGGACCATCACCGACTTCCACGTCTCCCACTGCGGGGACGATCTGGAGCTCATCATGAGCCATACCTCCGGCACCGACGCCAAGGAGGTCCACAAGCTCGCCTGGGACACCTTCCTGGCCGGCACGGAAAAGGCAAAGGAGCTGGGGCTCTACGGCGCCGGGCAGGACATGCTCTCTGACGCGTTCACCGGGACTGTCCGCGGCATGGGCCCCGGCGTGGCCGAGCTGACGTTCACCGAAAGAAAGGCCGAGCCCGTCGTCGCCTTCCTGATGGACAAGACCGAGCCGGGCGCGTTCAACCTTCCAATCTTCCGCATGTTCGCCGACCCGTTCAACACCGCCGGGCTCGTCATCGACCCGACCCTCCATGCGGGATTTGCTTTCGAGGTGTGGGACATCGACCAGCACACCTTCGTGATGCTCAACACGCCCGAGGAGATGCATGACCTCCTGTGCCTCATCGGGGCCAAGTCCCGCTTCGTTGTAAAGCGAGTTTTCCCCAGGCCCGGCGGCAAGCTGCCGGCGGACGAGCCGGCGGCATCCATCTCGACCGAGAAGCTCTACCAGATAGCCGGGGAGTACGTCGGCAAGGACGACCCCGTCGCATTGGTCCGTGGCCAGTCCGGCCTGCCGGCGCTGGGCGAGATCCTCGAGCCGTTCACCTTGGGCCACCTCGTGTCGGGCTGGATGAGAGGCTCCCACAACGGCCCGCTCATGCCTGTTGGCGTCAAGGACGCCCGGTGCACCCGCTTCGACGGGCCGCCCCGGGTCGTCGCGCTGGGCTTCCAGGTCAAGAACGCCCGCCTCTGCGGGCCGGTGGACCTCTTCGACGACCCCGCCTTCGACCTCACGAGGACGAGGGCTGGCCACGTCGCCGACTACATGCGCCGGCACGGACCTTTCGAGCCGCACAGGCTGCACCTGCAGGAGATGGAGTACACCACCTTCCCCAAGGTCATGACGGAGCTGAAGGGGCGTTTCAAGAAACTTGACTAGTGGGACAACGGGCAATCGAGGCTATTGGTGATACGGGCAATCAGTGCTATCGGTGAAACGGGCAATTCGGGGACGACGGACGACGCCGGCCCGCATTGCCCGATTGCCCGCATTGCCCCGTCGTCCCCGCATTGCCCTCATTGCCCGTTATTGCCCGTCAATACAAACGGCGCGCCCTTCATTTTTCCCCGTATTCCTTCTTGAGTATGTCCACCATCGCGTTGATGTTGTCGAGCGACGAGGCGTAGCTGAAGCGCAGGTAGCCCTCGCCCCCTTTGCCGAACGCGTCCCCGGCGAGGCAGGCGATGCCCAGGTCGTTGAGCAGGTGCAGCTCGACCTCCTTGCTGGGCTTTCGCAGCTTCTTGATGTTGGGGAAAACGTAGAACGCCCCTCCCGGGTTCTCGCACTTGAAGCCCTTGACCTGGTTGAGCCCTTTGACGATGACCTCGCGCCGGCGCCGGAACTCGTCCACCATCGCCACCGAAGAATCCTGCGGCCCCAGCAGGGCCTCCTTGACGGCCATCTGCGAGAATGCGCTGGTGCAGGAGACGGAGTTTATGGTGAGCCGATTGACATGGGCGTGCAGCTCCGCAGGCATGATGCCGAATCCAAGCCTCCAGCCGGTCATGGCGTATGTCTTCGAAAGTCCGTCCATGAGGATGGTGTGGTCCAGGCACCGGTCGTACACGCAGGGCGAGAAGTGCTTCCCCTCGTACAGGAACTTGTGGTACACCTCGTCGGCGAGAAGCCAGATGCCCTTGTCCTTGCAGAGTTCCGAAAGGGCCTTCACGTCCTCCTCGGTGGAAACGGCGCCGGTGGGGTTGTGCGGAGTGTTGAGGATGATGAGCTTGGTCTTGTCCTTCACTTTCCTGGCGACATCCTCGGGCGTCATCCGGAACCCGTTCTTCTGCTTGAGCCGGACCGGCACCGGCTTGCCGCCCAGGTACCGTATCATCGATTCGTATATCGGGAAGCCCGGGTCCTGGTAGATGACCTGCTCGCCCTTGTCGCATATTGCCATCAGGACGAAGAACAGGATGGGCTTTGCCCCCGGCGATATCATGACCTGGTTGATATCGGGGCGAAATCCCCTCGTGGCCTGGATGTAATCGCACACCGCTTCACGGACCTCTGGAATGCCCGGGGCGGGAACGTAATGCGTGTAGCCGGCGTCGAGCGCCTTCTTGGCCGCCTCCACGATGTGGGGCGCCGTGGGGAAGTCCGGCTCCCCTATCTCGAAGTGAAGCACCTTCCTGCCCTGGGCCTCGAGCGCCTTGGCGCGCGCCAGCGCCTCGAAGGCCGATTCCGTTCCTATCCTGCCCATTCTCTTAGCGTACGGTTTCATCATGTAACCACCGCCTCCGGCCCGACGACCCCTTTCCGGCAGTACAACTATCGGACGGTGCATGGGGCTTTTCCGTTATATTTCTTTTCCGGCGGCGTGCACCGTAATGTCAATGGGGATGCTAGACCCTGTGTAGCCCGGAGAGTGCCGCCGGGAAGTGGCCCCGGCTGGATAAATCTTTAATATCACCATGTGATTGCGTGTAACGGGGGAGATACTTTGGTAGTGAAAAGATTATTGATACCGGGACCGACCGATGTACAGCAGGATGTGCTTTTACAGCAGACCAAGCCGATGATGTCGCACCGGGGCGGGGATTACACTGCCCTGTACACCGGCATCATTGACAAGATAGGCAAGTACTTCAACACGACGCAGAACATCACGGTCCACACCGCGTCCGGGACCATCTGGATGGACATCACCGGCAGAAACATCGTGAAGAAGAAGGCGCTCGCCTGCGTCAACGGCTCGTTCTCGGAGAGGATGGCGCTCACCATCAAGGACTGCGGGAAGGAGGTCGACATGCTGAACGTCGACTGGGGCAAGGCCATCAAGCCCGACATGGTCATGGAGAAGCTCGCTTCCGGCGGCTACGACACCGTCGCCGTCTGCCACAACGAGACCTCCACCGGCGTCCGGAGCCCCGTGGCCGAGATAGGCGCGGCGATGAAGAAGGAGTATCCCGATGTCATGTTCGTCGTGGACGCCGTGTCGTCCGCCGGTGGCGACCTGCTGGAACCCGACAAGCTCAAGACGGACGTCCTGTTCACCTCGACGCAGAAGTGCTTCGCCCTTCCGCCGGGCCTCTCGATAGGCATCGTCTCGCCGGCGGCGCTCCAGCGCGCCCGCGAGGTCCCCGGCCGGGGCCACTACACCGACCTGGTCGCAATATTCGACTACTACGCCAAGAACAAGCAGAACCCGACGACGCCGAACCTGTCGCTGCTCTACGCGCTCGACTTCCAGCTCGGCCGGATGATCGCCGAGGGGGCCCAGAAGCGCTACGAGCGCCACCTGGCGATGGCCGAGTACACCCGCAAGTGGGGCGCCGCCCACAACATCGAGATGTTCCCCGAGAAGGGCTACGAATCGGTGACGGTCTCGACGATGAAGAACTCGCTGAACAAGAACATCTCGGACCTGAACAAGGAACTAGCCAAGAGGGGCCTCATGATCGCCAACGGCTACGGCAAGATGAAGGACCTCACCTTCCGCATCGGGCACATGGGCGACTGGACGCCGGAGGAGATCAAGGGACTGCTTTGGCACATCGAGGACATCTGGGGGCTGTGACATGAAGGTCATGGTAGCGGATAAGATCGCCGCGGACGGCATAAAGAAGCTCAAGGACGGCGGGTTCGAGGTCCTGTCTGTGTGGGACGAGCCCAAGGAGAAGCTCCCCGAACTGATCAAGGACTGCGACGCGCTCATCGTGCGGAGCGCCACCAAGGCGACGAAGGAGCTTATAGACGCGGCGCCCGGCCTGAAGGTCATCGGGCGGGCCGGCGTCGGGCTCGACAACGTCGACGCCGCCCACGCCAAGACGAAGAACATCAAGGTGGTCAACACGCCGGGCGCCACGAGCATCAGCGTGGCCGAACTCGCCGTGGGGCTGACGCTCGCCGTTTCCCGGAAGGTCGCCCTCTCGGACCGGGGCACGCGCAAGGGCGCGTGGCCCAAGAAGGGCGGCGAGGGAATCGAGGTCCACGGCAAGAACGTGGGCCTGGTAGGCCTCGGCCGGATTGGCAGGGAGACCGCCAAGCGGTTCCGGGCGCTGGGCGCCACGGTCCGGTACTACGACGTGGTCCGGCCGCTCCCCTACGACGAGAAGGACTGGGGATTGGAGTTCAAGCCCCTCGACGAGCTCCTCTCGATGTCCGACATCATCTCCATACACGTGCCCATGACGCCGGAGACGAAGGGCCTCCTGAACAAGGAGCGCATTGGCAAGATCAAAAAAGGCGCCATACTCGTGAACACCTCGCGCGGCGGCATCGTCGACGAGGCGGCGCTGGCCGAGGCGCTGAGATCCGGCCAGCTCTACGGGGCGGCGCTGGACGTCTTCGAGACCGAGCCGCTCCAGTCCTCCCCGCTCTTCGAGCTCGACAACGTCGTCCTGACGCCGCACGTCGGCGCCCAGACGGCCGAGGGCCAGCTCCGGGCCGGCGTGGAGATCGCCGAGCTGGTCATCAAGGAGCTCAACGCGGTCAAGAAATGAGCTTGCCCCGGGGTTGATGCCATGGTCGAGATACGGCCCTTCAGAGCGATCAGGTACACGGCGAAGGCGGGGGACCTCAAGCAGCTCATCACCCAGCCCTACGACAAGATAACGCCCGACACGCAGAAGAAGTACCTCGAAAGGAGCCCCTACAACTACTGCCGGCTCATCCTGCCCGTCGAGGAGGACCGGTACGCCAGCGCCAGGTCGAGCCTGGACAGGTTCCTGACGGAAAAGGCATTCGAAAAGGACGGGGCGCCCGCGATATACGTCTATTTCCAGGACTTCGAGCTTTCCGGGAAGAAATACCACCGCAAGGGGTTCATCTGCGCCCTGAGGCTCCAGCCGTACGAGGACAAGTCGGTCCTGCCTCACGAAAAAACGCACAAGGGCCCGAAAATAGACCGGCTGAACATGTCCCGGGCCACGCTCAAGGACCTGGAGCCTGGATTCGTCCTTTATCCGGACCAAAAGCACGAGGTGGCAAGCGTGCTCGACCAGGCTTCCAAGGGCCGCCCGCTCGCCGACCTGGTCGACGAGGACAATGTCCAAAACCGCCTCTGGAAGCTCGAGGACCCGGCAATGATAAAGCGGATGCAGGCGGCGCTGGCCCCGGAGCAGGTGGTCATCGCCGACGGCCACCATCGATACGAAACGGCCATCACCTTCCGCGACGAGCTTTTGGCCGCCCATCCGGGCGCGCCGGCCGATGAGGCGTTCAACTTCCGCATGACCTACATGGTGGACGTCGACGACCCCGGGCTGGTGGTGCTGCCGGGTCACAGGCTGCTGCTCAAACAGGCCCTGACCGACAAGCATGTCGCCGAGCTCCGAAAGTACTTCGACATATCCGAGATGGGCAAGGAGGCCGCGCCCGCGTTCCTCGAGAAGAACCGGGACCGGATATGCTTCGCCGCTTACCTGGGCAAGGGCAGATGCCTGGGCCTGGCGCTCAAGAACATCGATGCCGTGGCGCCGTTCTTCAAGCCCGAATACAGTCCGGAATACCGGCGGCTCGACGTGGTGGTCCTGCGCGACGTCGTCTTCGAGGGCATCATGAAGGCCGGAGAGCTGAAGATAGACGAGGACATCGGCTATTCGAGGTGGGTCCCGGACGCGCTGGAGAAGGTCGATACGGGAAAGGCACAGGTGGCATTCCTGCTGAACGCGACACGGCCGGCGCAGGTGCTCTCCGTGGCCCAAAACGGCGAGCGGATGCCCGAGAAGAGCACGGACTTCTACCCCAAGATGATGTCGGGCCTGACCATGATGGACGTGACGCCGGGCGAACGGCTCACGAAATGACCGTCAGTCCTCAGATGCTGTGGGGCACCAGGTAGAGGGCCAGAGAAAAGAGCGATATCAGTATCACGGCCGCGGCGAATGCGCCCCTCCCGACGAGGTCGCGCCTCTCCTTTCCCAGCCACGCCGCGAAGCGGCCGCTCATCCGGGCGCCCAGCTTCAGCCCGAGCTTGAACGGGCAGAACCGGCGCTTGCCCTTGGAGAGAAGGTTGGCGGTCGTGCCCCTGGCCAGGAACACCGCCCCTATCCATAGAAGCAGGATCAAGAGCGTCTTGTTGTCCGTGATGTCCAGCCCGAAGGGGAGCCCGGTCCACGCCACGCCGTACCGCTGATAGGCGACGGCCCAGCCCAACGGAAAACCGCCCAGGAATACCATCCCGGTCGTAATTCCGGCCACAGTGACGGCATTGGCATAGTTGCTTTCCTTCCTCCGGACCAGGTAGGCGGCGCCAAAGAGGGCGGATATCCCCATCATGACGAGGCCCCCGATTATCACGATGACATGCGCCCAGAGCAGCCAGGGCGTCACACGCGCCGAGCCCATTACCCGGAATGAGTGGCTGTTCATCGGCGCGTAGGCCGGCTCCTGCGTCACGTTCCCGGTCGTGTCCCCGGCCTCGATGAAGTACTCTATCCGGACATTCATCTTGGTGCCCGGGATGTCGGCGTAATAGAAGCCTCCCCGCTCGTCCATCGCCACTTCGGTCCGGGTGGCCCACCCGTCGGTCGAATAATACACCCTTGCCCCTCCGGGCGCAAGCGCAAGGTCCGTGTCCGAACCTATCTTCGCCTTTACCGTGTAGGGCCCGAAGATGTCCGTGGTGTCCTGAAGCGGCGTGTGCTCTATGTCGAACCTGCGGTCCCAGGGGTTTGCCGCAAGCTCCGCCACCAGCAGGTTCGGTCCCAGATTGATGTTCTCGATGTCGGGGAGCTGGTCCGGCTCGACGATGAAGGCCGGCTGGCGTAGCTCGATGCAGTAGGCCAGTATCCCGAGGGCGCCGTAGGCGTAGTCGTTGAGGTCGCCGTCGACCAGCGGGCCGCCGCGCGTGTTGTCGCCTGTGTCGGTGTAGTTTCGGAAGTCGTAGCCGTTGTAGGCGTTGATGCGGGCGGCTATTTGCGTGAAAAGCTCCTCGTCGGGCGGGAGCTGCCGCGTGTACATGAAGCCCCAGTAGATCTCGCCCGTGGCGGTGAAAGTGTGGTAGGACATGAGGATGCGGATGCGGTGGTTGCCCAGGAAGTCACGCAGGGCCCGGGTCTCGCGGGCGGAGAAAGCCCCGCGCGGGTCCTCGTCGATTCGCCCGTCCCGGTCGTTGTCGACCCCGTCCATGTTGTCCTCGGCCATCTTCCTGTCCCCGTCATCGTCCTTCGTGTCCACCGGGCCCTCGTAGTCCTCGCGGGTGGGGTCGGCGTAGCCCTGGTAGCCGATCTCGCCCCAGTGCCAGCCATAGTTGCGGTTCAGGTCCGTGCCGACGGTCGACTGGCCGCCCATCTGTTCCGGATACGGCTGGCCGGTGACCGGGTTGGTGTTCGGTTCCCGGTTCTTGCGCCACAGGGTGTTCGTGTCCGTCCAGCCCTGGTCGTAGTACTGCGTCCGGGAATATTCGAGGCCGTCGGGGTTGAAGACGGGGATGAAATAGAGCTGGCGGTTGTCGACCAGCCAGGTTATCTGGGAGGGCGTCCAGTTGGCAAGAGAAGCCGGGTCGGAGCCGTGGTCCCGCTTGCCGTAGTTCTCGAGGATCGTCACGAGCGTCCAGAGGACCGTCTCGACCGAGGGCCACTCGCGGCCGTGGTGCGCCCCGATGTAAAGGGCCTCCGCCTCGTCCTTTTCGTCGGTCAGGGGGTTGTCCGAGACCTTCATGCACCACATCTCGCGCCCCTCGAATGTCTTGCCGATGGAGAAGAGGGTGGTTATCCCGGGATGGGCGCGTGTGAGGTTCTGGAGCAGCCCGGTGGTGGTGTCGTAGCCGTGGTACTCGGTCTGGTTGAAAGCCGTCGCGTCCCCGGAGGCGCCTCTGGCACGCCCGCCGCCTTGGTCCTCGGCCCCGGTCAGGGGCGAAAGGGCGAACGCCGGGAATAGCAGAAGCAGCACCAGGACGGTCGCGCCGGGCTTGACGCCGCCACCGCGCTTTCGTATGTGGGCGCCCGCGTCCAATCCCATGACCGTGGACGATACTATTCATGGTTAAATCGTTTGTGGAGACATGCCGGTTCCGTCATTGGCCCGCCGGATCGGGCCATCCACAAAATTAATATCCAATCGAGATGTAGCCTATTGGACACCAATGCCTCCCGTTACCGGTGGAGAGGGCTCCCTCTCACGGAAGAAGAAGTTGCTCGCGTTGCTGGCAGCATCGCTTCTGGTGATCGCGGGGGTGGCCTTCCTGCCCGGAGCCCTGCTGGGCCCGGCCCCGAAAACGATCGGATTCAATGAGGTGCTCCGCCTCCCGTCCCAGAGGAAACCGGCCGCCGAGCAGTCGGTGGCTGTCCCGTCCTCGGAACCGTTCCTGGGACTGGCCGCCGCGCCGGCGGCGTGCTGGTACGACATCTCCAAGCATGAGGGAGAGGCCTCCGGCCTTCTGCCCCTGCTTATTATCGACGGTAGCCCGGATGACGCCCAGTACCGCCTGCTGGACTACCTGGGCAGGAACGATGTCCTTAGCATCGGCGAGACCGGCCCGGGTGTGACCCCCACGACCGAACTCACGGGGAACCAGCAGGATGTGTCCGTCCGTTTGGCTAAACACCTCTTCTCCCGCGCCGCCGGGATCCTGGCCGTCCCCCTCACGCAAAAGGGATACGAGCTCGGGGTGGCGGCCGCCCCACTGGCGAGCTACCTCAACATACCGATAATTCTTGTGCGTTCGCCCGCTGACTGGAAGGGCCTGGCGGGCCAGCTCTCAGCGCTCCACCTGCAGTATGTGATGGTGGTCGGAGGCGGCTGGGAGGCGGCGAGCTCCGGCATGGGGCTTTCGGCGGTCGACCTCGGCTCGATGAAGGCGGTCAGGAACGCCTGCGCCCTGGCCGTGGCCGACCGTTTTGGCGCGCTCAACTACATCGCGGCCGCCAACCCGGCGGACGCCACCCCTCCCGAGATCAAGGGCTCTTCGGAGAACGTCACCACGGACACCATAACGGACCTCAAGATGGTCGTGGTCGGCAAGGAGATGGACATCATCGGCTCCGGCGGCAGAAGCTACGACATCGACGTGCCCGGCGGCACCGTGCTCACCGAGATCTTCGTCAACATCACCTCGCTGGACGACCCGCTCCGGCAGGTAAAGCGCGCCGCCGGGGTGAACCCGATGATCTCGATGGAGGTTTTCGATCAGTCAGGCCGGCTCATTGCCTACGCCCCGAGCATGGCGTATCTTCCCAGCCGGGCCTGGACCGATTTTCTGTCGGTGGAGGCGCCCGGCAAGGCGACCGTGTCCGTTTCGATGTACTACGGCACCAAGGGCTTCGGGGCGATGCCACTTCCCGGACCCACGGGCTACTCGCGCATCGACGCCACGTTCGATCTCACGGTCCGCCACACCCTGCTGGGGAAACCGCACCTTCCCAGGATTCCCAACCTGTCGATGCTTTCCCCGTACCTGGCCGCCTCCCACGGAGGGCTGGTGTACGCCGACCCGGCGTGGGAACTGACCTCGGAGAACTACACGCGCACCGCCTCGGGTCATTCCACCTGGCCCTCCTACGACGAAGAGCTGCAATCGAAGGTGAACGGGGACATCGAGGGCTCCGCCGCCAGGCTCCAGTCGTTCGTGGACGGCCTCCAATCCTACAAGGCGGGCAACGGGACCCTCAAGGATTCATACCTTTCGGGCCCGGCCTGGCTGGCCCTTCTGGGGGACGCCAACATGCTGCCCATGTACTACGAGCAGCCGGGGGCGCAGGGCGACTACCCGTGGGGAGGCTCGGGGCTGGCCACGGACAACCTCTACACGCTCAACTTCACCCTCTCCGCCGCCCGGCCCATTGGCCGCTCGGTGGCGGATTCTTCCACGCTCGTGGCGCGGACGCTGTTCTACGAGGAATACTCGGCCGGGCACTCGGCCAGGATAGCGGCCGAGTATCCTTTGAACAACGACTGGGGCACAAACTACATGTTCCTGTACGGCGAGGCCGGGGGCCAGACAGGCTACATATTCTGGCAGGCCGACTTCTCCCGGGAGGTGGAGCAGCACGGCTTCCACTCCGAGGTCTGGGGCCAAAACAGCAAAAACGACCGCCAGACGATGGAGGCGGCCGGCGCATATCTTCGGGCCAACTACATGGAGTTCATGCTCCACGGCAACTGGTACTGGTTCGTGCCCGAGCTAAACGGCGTGGACCAGTACAGCACGTCCGTCAAGAACACCGACATCTTCAGCTGGGACCTGGGGCCGAGCGTCTACCTGACCGCCGCCTGCCTCATGGGCCGGATAGACGGCATACCCGCCGAGGAGGCCATATGCGCCAACTTCATCCACGCCGGCCTCAACGCCTTCGTGGGCGCCACCCGCTCCACCGGTAGCGAATCGGGCACGCGCTGGATGGAATGGGACCTGCTCTACAACGACACCAGCATGGGCGAGGCGCTCCGGCTGTCGAAGGTGGACCACCCGGAGGAGCCCACGTTGTCCGTCCGGACGCTCTACGGCGACCCGGCGTTCAACCCTTTCGAGCCCGAGAACGGCTACTCGGACCAGGGAAGGCCCGTACTGAGGCAGCGCTGAGCACAAATCCCATAAGGATGTTCCCTGATTACCGGCCAGAGGGGGGCAGTGGCGGTGGCAGGCTATATCGAAGAGCTCAAGGCCGCGCTGGGCGAGAAGGTCCATACCGAGGACTTCGAGAGGTTCGCGTACGGGGCCGACTGGTCCCCCCGGACGCCGCAGGAGGTCTTCCCGCCCGACGTCGTGGTCTTGCCGAAGGATACCGAGGACGTCCGCAGGGCGGTCGAGATAGCGTTCCGCCACGGGATACCGGTCACTGCCGGAGGCGGGCTGACGGGAATGGCCGGGGGCGCGGTGCCGATCCACGGCGGCATCTACATCGACGGCACCTCGATGAACCGGATAATCGAAATCGACGTGGCCAACCAGACGGTGCGGGCGCAGGGCGGCTGCACGATGCAGGAGATAATCGACGCGCTCGAGCCCCACGGCCTGTGGATACCCAATTTGCCCGAATCGAAATGGTCCTGCACGATAGCATCGGAGATAGCCTGCGACAACGATTCGACATTCGGCATGCGCTGGGGGAAGATACTCAACGCGCTGCTCTCGGTGGAGCTCGTGACGGGAAAGGCAGAGGTCGTTGAATTTGGCCACCGCAAGGCCCACTTCTCCTCGAGCGGCTACAAGGTCAAGGACCTTATCGTCGGGAGCGAGGGCACGCTGGGCGTGGTCACCGCGGCGACGCTCAAGGTCGAACCGATCGCGGACGAGCGCTCGGTGGACATGATACTGTTCCCGTCGATGACCAAAGCGGTCGATTACCTCAACCGGCTGCTCAAGGCGGGGCTTGCAATCGACGGCGCCCACATCAACTGCAAGCGGAGGCTCAAGTTCTACACGCACGCCTACAAGGACAAGCACGGCCACGAACCCGAGGTCCCCGACTGGGCCGAGGCCCTTCTGGCGATAATATTCTCAGGGGACAAGAAGGTCCTCGACTTCAACAAGAAATACGCCTTCAAGGTCGCCGAGGAAATGGGCGGCCAGCTGGTCAAGGAGCGCGACATCGTCGAGAGCTGGTGGATCTCCAAGCACACGCTCGCTTTCGAGCCGTACAAGCAGAAGTGGCCGAAATCCCAGACGGAGAAGAAATTCGGCGCCTGCGACCCGGGCGTGCCGATGGGGCGGCTGGAAGAGTTCTACAAGGCGTTCATCGCCACCGCCGAGAAGCACCGCCTTTCGATTTTGGGCATGAACGCCTATCTGGAGCATCCCAACAGCATCGGGTTCTCCTGCTCCTGCGCGCTGTTCGTGAACTACCGGGACCAGGACGAGATCGACCGCTTCCGAAAATATTTCGAGGAGCTGTCCAGGATAGCGGTGGACATGGGCGGCACGATGAGCACCTACATGGGCGATACCAATTTGCGCGTGCCCTATCTGGAGTACGAGCATGGCAACGCCGTGGCCTACTTCAGGGAGCTCAAGAAGGTCTTCGACCCGAAGGGCATAATGAACCCCGGCAAGAAGTTCAGGTGGGAGGGCGAGGGGAAATGTGGCGCAGGCGCGCCGGCGCCTGGGCATGATGGCGGGGCGACCGGGGGTGGCAACTGATGGCCGAGACGGAAGACGTGAAGAAGTTCCGCACGGAAGTGGAGACCTGTTTCGGTACGTCGTGCAACTTCTGCGAAAAGGACTGCCCCATCTACAAGATAAAGAAGGACAAGACCTACACCTCGCGCGGGAAGAACCGGACCATTCTCGGCGTGCTCGAGGGGAAGGTCCAGCCGTCGGAGGAGCTGGCCAAGCTGTTCTACACGTGCGTGCTGTGCGGCTCCTGCGACGCCCGCTGCGCCATGGAGAACAACAAGCGCTTCAAGGAGATGCGAGCCGTGCTCGTCAAGCGCGGCCTGCAGAGGAAGGAGCACCGGGACCTGATAGAGGCCATCAAGGGCACGGGCGACATCTACGGGCGCAAGATAGACCTCGCAAAGCGGTTCGGTGAAGAGGGGGGCGGCGAGGCCATGCCCGCAGTGGAGGCAAAGCCCGAGGTCGCGCCAGACGGCCAGGCGATGGACGAGGCAGCGCCAAAAGCTGCCGCCACCGTCATGCCGCTTTACATCGGCTGCCAATACAAGGATTCCGCCGAGGATGTCAAGGCGGTCATCAAGGTGCTCAACGCCTGCGGTATCAAGCCCAAAATAGGCGATGAATACTGCTGCGGCTTCGTGGCGGACGCGCTCGGCTTCGAGGACGACTTCAAGGAAATAAAGAAGAAGAACAGGGAGGTCGTGACCTACAACGACTTCATCACCGTGTGCCCTTCGTGCACGCACTATTTCAGGACCGAGTACGGGCTCAACGCGAAGCATGTCCTGTCTGCAGTGGTCGAGAATCTGGGTCAGCTCAAGTGGAAGCGGCCGAGGGGCGCCGACAAGAAGAAGCTTCGGGTCACCTACCACGACCCGTGCGACCTGGGCCGCAGGCTCAAGATGTTCGACGAGCCGCGAAAGATCCTCGCGGCCATGGGCGTGGAGCTTATCGAGATGAAGAACAACCGCGCCTTTTCGGTCTGCTGCGGGGCGGGCGGGGGCATTCTCACTACGGACAAGGAGCTTTCCCGGGAAATGGCCAAGAACCGGATGAGGCAGGCGGCCGATACCGGCGCTGAAACGGTGGTCACCTGCTGCCCGACCTGCGAGCTGTCACTGCTGAGGGGCTCATTGGCCGTTGGCAAGGAGCGCGGCAAGAAGCAGGAGGTCATAGGCCTCTACCGGTTCATGGCGGACCATTTGAAGAACTGAGACTCACTTCTTTTTGGGGTGGGGCGGGTTCCCCATCTCACGAAGCTCACGCGCCGTCTCCAGGCACCGCATCTCCCATTCGGCGACGAGCTCCTTTCCGCCCCGGCAGGCCATCGCCGCAAAGCCCCGCGCCTCGGCGGAGCGCTCGCCGAAGGCGGCGACGGTGGTCGCGCTCGAGCCGAGATACTCGCCGGCCGTTCCCCCGGCCGTTTCGGCGACGCGCCGAAGCTTTTCCAGAATAATGGCCGGGTCGGGGCGCAGCCCGAGCAGGACCATGAGGTCGTAAACGTCCTTGAACCGCTCCCGACCGGAGCGCTGCCGGGTCGCTAGCACCTTGTCGGCGACGAGGTCCTCCACGCTGGCGTGCGGGAACAGCACCCGGTGTTTCGGTCTCACCTCCTCGCAGACGAAGAACGAGACGGGCCGGCGCACGGTCTTGATGGCCGGGAGCCAGGCGTGCTTGAGGTTTATCTGGACCCGGATAGGCTTGGCCCCGATGTCGTCTTTGCCCACCCTCTCGACCTCCCCGAACCGGGAGGGCATCCTGTGGCGGAAGTTGAGCGTCCCGGTGCGCCGGTCCTCCGACTCCAGCTCGAAGCGCCCGAAAGGGACGCCCCGGATGACCACCGACCTTCCGTCGGAGAAGAGGCGCCGGTTGAGCTCGTCGACCGAGCCCTCGATGGCGTTGCGGTTCTCCACCGTCGAGTTGAAGTCCAGGTCGTTGGAGGCGCGCTGGAGCATGGGCGAAAGATAGCTCTGGACGCAGGTCCCGCCCTTGAAGACCAGAAATTCCTGCAGCGGCCGGAGCCGGTCGAGTATCTCCAGGTGCCAAAACAGGCTCTCCGCAAGGTAGGCGGGGACGCCGTATTTCGCCTGAAGGCCGCGGAAAACATCCTGGGAAAGGCTCCGCCGGTCCCAGACCCGGACGGTGGACAAAAGCAGCTCCTTCTCTTCTGCGCTCAATGTGATTCTCATCCCATCACCGTGTTCACCGCGTTTTGGATCTCCTTTTCGTTCACGGCCCACTTCTCGCCGCGCGCGTTAATCTTGCCGAGCCCGAAGAGCGTCTTGCCCGCTGCCCGGTCCAGCGCCGCGGTCACCGCGAGAAGCCTTGGCAAAACGTTCTCCTCCTGCGCCAGATTGCAGAGCCGCTTGACGTCCAGCACGCCGTCGACCCGGTTCTGGAGCAGGGCGAGGTAGGCCCCGTAGTCGCTGAAAGGCGTCTTCCGGGCGAGGCACTCCACGATGCCCCGCTCCGCCGAGCAGAGCCAGACATCGGCGCCCTGCACCTGGGTCCGGGCGGCGTCCGGGGGGATTTTGGAGCAACGCGCCAGGACCAGCGTCACATCCCCGGTACCGTCCGTACCATCTTCGCCGACCCTGACGTTGTCGAGCCTGCCCAGCGCGCGCAGCCGGGGACAAAGCCGCGCCCAGCCGGCTTCGAGGACGTTCACCACGTAGAAAGGCGGGTCGTAATCGACGGGCGTTATCCTGGCGCGGGCGGCGGTGAACGCCCCGATGTAGTATCCGTCGCCGCATATCCGGTCGACGGCCGCCAGGATGTCGCCGGCGGTGCCAAGCAGGTCCCCTTCCGAAAGGAGCAGGCCGCGCAATCCGTCGTGGAGGGGGAACTCCGGGTCAAGCTCGACGCGTGTCCTGGGGCCGTCCACCTCCCTGATCACGCCGAGGGCCAAGAGCTCCTCGACCTGCTCGTAGGTGGACCTCATGCCGCTTCTGGCAGCCCGGGCGAGCTCGTGGCGCGTAAGCGGATGGCCGGCGGTGGCCAGAGCGCGCAGCATCCGGACCTTGGCACGGGTACCCAGCACCGCTTCGAGCATCGTCGATCAATATCGATGTGGGGGTTAAAGTACTTTACTATAAATAGTAATTTATTGAGTTATTTACTATTTATAGTGAATTGGTCGGGCGGGCGCGCGGCGCCATCAAAACCCGCACAAAACCGTTCATATACCACGGGGCCGCAGTATCAAGATTGCCGTGACCGTCAGGAACCTGGGCAATTACAGCCTCGACCTGATCAGCGTGCCGGTCGTGCTGACGGACCATCTGACCGGCGAAAAGAAGATATTCATCATCGACGCGCTGCCGGCCCGCGGCAGCGTGAATTTGACGTTCACTCTCAATGATCTTAAGATCGGGACGCATCCGATTTCCGTGAAAGTCAACCCGGACGGCGTCATTTGGGAGAAGACGCCGGCAAACAACGATAAATCCGGGTCCCTGGAGGTCTATGAAGGTGGTCCGGGTGAGGCGCGCGGACCGTCGGTCCTGATCCTGGCGGCGGTCGTGATCGTTTTCATCGCGGTGACGTTGACCGTGATCGCCTTCCGGCCCCGGCGGAGATAGGCCCGTCAAGGCCTACTTCATCCGGCTGAAAAGATAGCTCCCCAGAAGGATCATGAGCACGCCGAAGAAGGCGATGGCGCCGATATCGGCCAGTATCGGGAACGTGTTCAGTCCCAGCAAAGCGCCCCGGACGCCGTCGACGGCGTAGGTGAGCGGGTTCAGGCGAACCGCCACCAGCATCCAGCCGGGCAAATTGTCGCCGACCGGATAGAGGGCGCCCGACAGGAAGAAGAGCGGAAAAACGAGGAAAGTTGAAACGACCTGGAACCCTTCCAGGCTCTCGAAGAGCGAGCCGATGGCCAATCCCAGCGACACCATGGCAATCGAGGTGATGAAGAGGATGACCAATGCGACCGGGATCATCCACAGGTTTATGCCCGGGAACAGGACGGCAAAGCCGCTCAGCAATATCGCCTGGATGAAGACGTCTGTGCAGCCGCCGAGGACCTTGCCGAAGAAGATGCTTACGCGCGATACCGGGGCCACGAGCACGGCCTTGAGCACGTCGAGCTTTCTGTCCCAGACGATGTACAGCCCGAAGAAGACGGAGCTGAAGAGCACCGACATGACCAGAATCCCCGGATAAATGAAGCTCTGGTAGTTGGTCTGGAAGTTGCCCGCCGAGCCCACGCCGCCGCCGAACAAAAAGAGCCACATGAGGGGCGATGCCACCGAAGACACGACGCGGCTTTTCTCGCGCTGGAAGACCTTGAGCTCGCGCCACCAGACTGCATACACGCCCTCAAGCTCGCGGGAAAAGCGGCCGGCCACGGTCATTTCCCCCTCTGCTGGAACCGCGCCACGGATTCAACCCAGCCGCCGCTGTCCTCCTCAACATCCTCTTCCCGGATATCGCGCCCGGTGAGCTTGATGAACACGTCGTTGAGCGTCGGCACGCGCGTCTCGACGCACTCGACGTTGGGCACCTTCGAGAGCAGGTCCGGCAGGTGGAGGTGCGCATCCTTCACGGCTATCTCCAGCGTGCCGTCTACTTCCTTGACATCCGAGACATAGGGCAGGCCGCGGATGATGTCGAGGGGAGGGTCCTTCACGCGCAAAACGACGAGGTAGCCACCCATCGCCTGCTTGAGATTCTCGGGCGTGTCCAGCGCAATTATCAGGCCGTGGTCGATGATGCCGACGCGGTCGCATACAAGGTCGGCCTCTTCCATGTAGTGCGTGGTGAGGACGACGGTGGTTTTCTCGTTCTGCGCCATTTTCCGTATATAGTCCCAGGTCCGGGCGCGCGTTTGCGGGTCCAGGCCCAATGTCGGCTCGTCCAGGAATAAAACGGCCGGGCGGTGCAGCAGGCCCCGGGCCAGCTCCAGCCGGCGGCGCATGCCGCCTGAATAGGTTCGGGTGATGTCGTCGGCGCGGTCTTTCAGGTCGACGAGCTCCAGCACCTCATCTATGCGCTTGCCGCGCTCGCCGGCCGGGACGCCGTAGAGCCGGGCGTGGAGGATGAGGTTCTCGCGCCCCGTCAATACTGTATCTAGGGTCGGGTCCTGGAAGACTATGCCCACCGAACGGCGCACCAGGCCGGGCTCCTTCACGACGTCGTGGCCATCGATTGTGGCTTTGCCGGAAGTGGGATTCACTATGGTGCAGAGCATCCCTATCGTCGTGGTCTTGCCGGCCCCGTTGGGGCCCAGAAGGCCGAAGATCTCGCCCCGCTCGATTCTAAGGTCGATGCCCCGCACGGCCTGTATCTTGCCGTACGATTTCGTCAGAGCCGAGGTCTCGATGATGGCCATCCGGCCGCGCCAGACCCTCCCGGCTATAAAGGGTTTTCGAGTCCGCTCCCAACAAATATTTATAGAGGACGCCCCTCGTAAGGAAGATGCAAGTTGGTGAATGGATGGGAAGGCCGTTTCTGGGGGTTTGCCTGGCGGGTCTGATGCTGGTCGCGCTCTTCCTGCCGCTGGCGCCGGGCGCCGCGGCGGCCACGCTGACGAAGTTCTCGACCGGAGCTACGACCATGGGTCTGGAGTATCCCGACGGCGGAGGGCAAAACGACACGGCCGCGGTGGTTCTGCCGAGGGACAACGACGTCGCCAGCGCCTACCTCGACGTCGAGGGACGGCCGGTCATCCTGGGCTCCAAGGCCGGCATGATAGATTTCAACAGCCCGCAGGGCAGCACCGCCTGGACGGGAGCCGCCGCCTCGGTCCCGCCGGACCAGAAGCCGGTAAACTACGAGGACGTGGACGCTACCGCCGATTCGGGCCTTTATGCCAACTGGGACGGCCAGTACCTCTCCGCCTCCGGTTCCAACGCGGCCGCTTACAACATGTTCGAGTTCGACGTTTCGGACCTGAGCCTGAACAACTTCACGCTCTACTGGAAGGGCAACGGCTGGACCGAGCCGCTCCACGGTTTCTCGGGCAACAACATCGTGCTCCACATGTGGAACGCCGCCACCGGCCAGTGGGAGAACTTCTACTCGTTCTCCCACCCCTCATCGCTGGTGGACGACCGGGAGGCGTGGTTCAACGCCTCCGCTGGCGCCAACGACTACATCGACGCCCGGGGCGCCCTGACGATGATGGCCACCGTTTCGTCGGCGAGCTACGCTGAGTCGGAGATGGACACGGACTATGTCAGCCTTTCCTACGCAGGAAAGGCCACGTTCTATCCTGATAACGTGACGCTGGATATCGGCGCCGACGGGAGCGTGGAGTGGCAGCGCTCCGGCAAACTGACTGGGAAAGCAAGCATCTCGGGAGCGGCGGTGGCCGACGGGTTCCAGAGGGTGCTGGACGGAGCCTCCACGCCGGAGGTGCAGATCCCGCTCAGGTTCACGAGCAAGACCGGAGGGATACTGTTTCTGTCGAACCTTTCAATAAACCACGCGCCGTCCAACCTCCCGCCGGCGCGCAATGGCACCATACCGGTCATCGAGATGATGGAGGGCGAAAGCGGAACGGGCCTTCTGGACCTGAGGCAGTACTTCACAGATGACGGGGACGTCGCCAACCTGAGCTTCGGCGTAGTCTACCAGCAGGACGCGTCGAGGATAAAAGCGCAGCTGAACCCCGACGGCCACCGGGTGGACTTCACCCAGCCCACGCAGTACTGGTTCGGCGAGGAAAGCTTCCGCGTGAGGGCGACGGACCAAAAGGGCCTCTGGGTCGAATCCCAAAACTTCAGCGTGAGGGTAAAGTTCGTCAACCATGCCCCGAAATTGGAGCCGGTGGGGGCGCCTGTGGCCTATTTTGGCGTCCCGTTCGAGTGGACCTTCCGGGCGTCGGACGTCGATTCGGCGTTCGACCTTAACGAGAGCCTCGTGTTTTCGCTCAACTCCACGATGCTTGCGCTGGACGCGGGGACGGGCAGGGCGAACTTCACGCCGCAAAAGCGCGACGTCGGCGTGCACCCGCTGATGGTCACGGTGACGGACCATTACGGCGCGGAAGCCTCGCGTAACTTCACATTGGATGTCCAAAATGTCAACAGCCCGCCGAAAATAACCACCAACCTCACCACAGTGACATTGGCTGAGGGCGAGAACCTGACCTACCAGTTCGCGGCCTACGACCCGGATGTCGAAATCGGCCTTGACTCGCTGATATGGTCCGTGAACTCGAGCCGGTTCGCCTTTACGGATGCAGGCCTGCTCAACATCACGACCGGATACAAGGACGCCGGTATCTACGTGTTGAGGGTGACCGTCAGCGACAGCGGCGGCCTTTCGGACAGCATCAACCTCACCGTCACCGTCCTCAATGTCCCCCTGCCCCCGGTGATCGCCCCGGTGGCGAACCTTACTGTCGACGAGGACGCCGACGTCACATTCCGCATCAACGCGACCGGCGATGAACCCGGGGACATCCTCAACTTCACATCCGACTGGGCCCTCCTGAAGATAAATGCGACCGGATGGGCCTCTTTCCATGCGGACGACCAGGACATCGGCGTGCACGTCGTCAATGTCTCGGTGAAGGGACCGTCCGGCCTGACCGCCAGCGTCCGGTTCACGATAACCGTACGGCCGGTCAACGATGCTCCGGAGAACGCGCAGATACAGCTGCCCGCGAACGGGACGAAGTTCAAGCAGGGGGCGCTCGTGTCGTTTTTGGGCAACGCCTCGGACGTCGACGGCGATGTCCTGAACTACACCTGGTACTCCGACGGCGAGGCCATCGGATATGGCAAGAGCTTCTCGACGAAGGCGCTCAAGAGCGGAAAGCACGCCATAACCCTCACGGTCTCCGACGGAAACCTGACGGCGGAATCGGGCGCGGTCCTAATCGAGATAGCAAAGAAACCGACAGCCGCGGCCAAGGGCTTCCTGCCCGGGTTCGAAGCCATCGGCGTGCTCGCCGCCGGCCTGCTCGTGGCGCTTGCTCTTGGACGGAGAATTTGCTGACGGAGAAACCTACTTCCTCATAGCCTTCTTCAGAAGGCGCGGGATGTCCATCAGCGTGTCCGCCACGGGGATGCCGGCGTCGCGAAGCGCCGCCACCTTGTTGGCCCCGGTGGGCTTCGGCCACGCCACCGGCGGCTGGCACGGGCCCTCCCAGCGCTCCAGGGGGAAGTGGACCCCGGTTATGTAGGCGACCACCGGCTTCTTCATGTTCCGGACGAAGCCCACGGCATTCTCCTCGTGGGAGCCGCCCGGCTGGCCCGCCAGGACCACGGCGTGGGTGTCCCCGTCGTCTTCGAACTTGCGCAGGATCTCCTCGTAGGTGCAGCCCGTGAAGACGTCCCCGCCCAAGACGACGTTGGTGCTCACACCCATCCCGGTGAGGTCCAGCGTGTTGGCGATGTAGTAGGTGATAATACCGCTTCGCGCCACTATGCCGATGTGGCCCGGCTTGAATGCGACCTTGGGCAGCATCCCGATAAGCGACCGGCCCGGGCTGATGACGCCCAGGGTGTTCCCGCCCAGGAGCGTCAGGCCCTTCTCCCAGGCCTTGCGGCGCATCGCCAGGATGTCGTGCACCGGGACGCCCTGGGTGGTCAGAACGATGACCCTGATCCCGGCGTTCACGGCCTCCATGACGGCGTCCCGGGCGTGCTTGGCCGGCACCCAGATGGCGCTCGCCTTCACGTCGGGGTGGTGCTCCTGGCACTCCCGGACCGTGTCGTAGACGGGGACGCCGTGCACCTCCTCGCCTCCGCGGCCGGGGTCAACGCCGCCGACCACCTTTGTCCCGTACTCCAGCATGAGCTTGGTGTAGGTCCGGCCGGCCGAGGTGATGATGCCCTGGACCATCACTTCCGTGGACCCGGAAACGAGGATGGCCATGTCAGGGGCCTCCCTTGGGGCCGCTGTTTTTGGCCTTTCCGTTGTTGTTCCCGATCTTCGTGGGGGAAGGCGTTGAGCCGCCCTCGATTGCCGGCGGGTCGGGCGATTCTGATCTTTTCGTCTCGACTGGTTCGGCCGGGCTCTCGGCGAAGGGGTCCTCGCCCTTGCGGATCATCTCGGCCAATGCCACGGCCTCGCGGGCGGCGTTGTCCGCCGGGGTGCTGGAAAAGAAGGTCCACACGCGCTTGAACGCCTCCGGGCTGGCGGCGGCGGCGTCCTCGAAGAGCTTGCGCGCCTGCTCCTCGTCGTTGCCGGCGACGCGCAGGACCACCGGCTTGGGCGTTTTTTTCTCGAGCAGGTACTGGATCATGAGCTTGGCCCAGGCGTCCGCCCGAGTGAGCCCGGCGTAGCGGCAGCAGAACGCCACCGTAACCTTGGGGTTGTCCAAGAGCAGGTCCATCATCGCCCTGAGGCGTTCGGGCGAGGCCTCGCCGCCGGAATCCATGACGTTGGCCGCGGAGCCGCCGGTGTTGGCGACGGTGTCCACCGCGGCCATGCCGAAGCCGATGCCGCCCGGAAGGATTCCCAGGTCGCCGTCGAGGTCCAGGTACTCGATTCCCAGCGAGCGCGCCGCCTTTTCCCGCTGGCTGAGCGGGCGCTCCGCGGGCGGCTCGAGGGCCGGTTGCAGCTCGGGGTGCCGAAACAGGGCCGATTCGTCCAGTTCGAACACCACGTTCGTGACCGCCAGCGCGTCCTTGCAGCGCGCGAAACGCAGCTGGGCCCAGATGCACTCCGTCTCGGCGAAGATGCGGTGGGCGCCGAGCACGAGCTTCTGCAGCCGGCCCTGGTCGGCGCCGCCGAAGCCGACGCGTCGCGCCAGCTCCCGGCCGGTGTGGCCGTGGGCGCGCTCGCCCGGCTCGAGGAACTCCCGCGAGACCTCGCGCGTTCCCTGGGCGGCCAGCTCGCCCCAGTCCTCGACCGCCTTCTTGGAAAGAAGTATCATTATCTTGTGCGAGGCCGGGTCGACGGTGACCATCAGGCTCCCGGCGGGCTCGGCCGCCTGATCGTCCGTATAAGGCATGTCGTGGCGAGCCAGAAGCTCCATCGCCTTTTCTTTACGAAGCCTCACGTCGTTACCTTCCCCGCCGGCGCTCTCTGCCGGTCATTCGTAGCCCCGCTTGTCGTCTGCAAGGTGCTGGTTCCAGAGGTTGTAGGGGGCGCTGTCCTTTTGTGCCGTCGAGATGTCCCTCACCATGCCGGCGTAGTATGAGCCGTAGCGGTCCTTGACCTGGTCTTCCACCGGCCGCGACCTTTTCTTGGCCTCCCGGATGTGCCTTTCCTCGATGAGAGGGTCCCCGGACACAACCGCAAGATCGCCGGCGGTGCGCACCAGGCCGCCCAGCTCGCGCAGGCGCAGCGTGAGCGCCCTGTCCTTCCCGTCGAGCGCCTTGGCCCGCCGGCGCGCCTCGGAGATTATCTCCGAAAGCGCGCCCAGGCTGGCCTGCGGTATGCGGCGGTCCATCGTTATCTCCTGCGCCACGAACTGGGCCAGCTTCGATTCGTTTTCCTCGGTGTCGGGCATGAACGTCTCGACCAGTATCTCGTAGCCGGCGCCGGAGATTCGGGACCGAAGCGGCGAAAGGATGTTGGGAAGGTCCTGTATGTTGCAGGCTCCGACGAAGATGAAGTCGCAGGGGACGTTGTCCACCTTCACGCTGGCGCCGGCGCTCTGCGGGTTTCGGCCCGATATGGGGAACCGCTTCTCCTGCATCGCCGTGAGTATGAACCGCTGCAGGTGCGAAAGGTGCGGCAGCTCGTCGACGAAGAGCACGCCCTCGTGCGCCTCGTGGATGGAGCCGGGCACGACGCGGTCGTAGGGAAGGGAGCCCAGCTGCGGGTGCCCGCCGTAGGGGTCGTGGCGCACGTCGCCCAGAAGCTCCGTCTCGCTGGCGCCGGTGGCCATCACGAACGGGTTGCGCGCCAGCGGGACCAGGACCTTGCGCGGGTTGGCCTTCTCCACCTGGCGCCTTTTTTCCAGCGCGGTCTGGTCGAGGACCCTTATCAGTTCGCCTTCGCGCTCGAAGACCACGACTTCCTCGGTCCCGCCGCGCTTTCGCGTGGTCGTGACGCGGTTTTTGCCGACCCCGCCGAGCTGGTTGATGGTCACCTCGACTATGCCGCCCAGAAGGTCCCCGAACGGGTTGTTGTTGCCCAGATTCCGAATGGCGGGATTCTTGGGCCTCTCGCATGACGGGCAGGTGGTCTCGGTCGGCGTGGAGTACTTGCCGCAGTTTATGCAGCGGAAGCCGAGTTGCTCTGCGACCTTCTGGGGCGCCTGCTCCGGCTCGACGAGCTCGCCGCCTGCGCCCTGGCGGGCGTGCTGGTCCTTCTCGACCTCGGCAAGCGTCTTCACCTCGACGAACGGCCGCTCGGGCATTTCGGGGTTGTGGACCACTTGTATTTCTTCGGTGGGGCGCGGCAGGTGGAGCGAGATGGCCTGCGCTATCATCGACTTGCCCGTGCCCGGCGGGCCCACCAGAAGAAAGTGCCGGTGCTGGCGGGCCGCAAGGCGCGCAAGCTCCACGGCCTCGTCCTGTCCTATGACCCGCTCGAGCGGGTCCAGGGGTATCAGGATATCGGCCGTGGTGCGGACGTCCTTGAGAAGCCCGCCCCTGCGCAGGTCGACCTTCTCCGGGGGGTCCTTCCCCGAGAGCATCTCCCCATCACTCCAGGTCCGGCTTCGTCCAGACCTCGAGGTTGGCGGGCATCTTGGCGATGGTGGCGGTCTTCATACCGACCACGAAGCGGATGCCGCCCTCTGCGGCTGCATCCAGCAGCCGCTGGGTAATGATGCCGTCGAAGACCACCGCATTCGTCTCCGGAGGCAGCGCCTTGAGGCTCTCGGCCAGGTCACGGACGGGTATCTCCATGGTGACGATGCCCTTGCCGTTGACCAGGTTTGCTTTCGCCGTGCCGCCCAGCTTGTCGAGTATCTGCTTGAGCCGGGCCTGCTCGGCGCTGAGGCGCTTGCCCTGCGGGACCGGCGGGCGCTGGGGCTGCTGCATCGGCTGGTCGGGCCGGCGGCCCATTATCGAGGAGAGCCAGCCGCTCTTTTTGTCGTCGCCGGGCGCGCCCATCTGGGAGTCGTCCGGCGGAGGGGCGGGGACCGGGACGCCGGGCGCCGGGGCCAGCGGCGGAACGGCCGGCGGCGGGGGCGACGGGGCTAGCTGCCCGGGGGCCGGGGACTGAAAGGGCCGTCCGGGCTCCGGAGCGTAGGGGCGCTTCACCTCGGGCTCGTCGTCGTCGTCATCTTCCGGCGGCGGAGGGAGGTTTATCTTGGCATTGCCGTGCAACGCCTGAGGTCCGCCCACCGATTCGAGGAACTGGTCCATGCTCATCTTGTTGCGAAGGCCCTTCATGATCTGTTTCTGGGTGAGCTCTTCCACTTCCTTGCCCCGCGGGGCGCGGGCGACGAAGTCGACCTCGGCCACCTGCAGAAGCTCGCGCAGAATCAGCTCGCCGCCGCGGTCGCCGTCGACGAACGCGGTCACGATCCGTTCCTTGCTCAGGTCCTGTATGGTCTTGGGGATGTTCGTTCCGCCCACGGCGATGGCGTTCTTGATGCCGTGGCGTAAAAGGTTGAGCACGTCGGAGCGGCCCTCGACGACCACGATGGCGTCGGAGTCGGCGACATTGGGCCCGGCGTCGCAGCGGTCCTTGCCATAGGCTATGACCTCTTCGGCCTGGAGCGACTGACGGACGGATGTGGTCAGGTCGGCGCCGCCCACCTTGGATTTTTCCATGAGCTGCCCGAGCAGGAACTTGGCGCGCTCAACAATCTTGTTCTTCTTGGCGACCCGGACGTCCTCGATGTCCTCGACATCGATCTTGGCCTTGCAGGGGCCGACGCGGTCAATGGTCTCCAGGGCTGCCGCCAAAATGGCGGTCTCGACCTGGTCGAGGCTCGAGGGCATTGTAATCCGTCCCATGGACTTCCCGCGTTGGGCCTCGACCTCGACCTCTATGCGGCCCATCCGGCCGCTCTTTTGCAAATCGCGAAGGTCGAGCTCGTCGCCCAAAAGCCCCTCGGTCTGGCCGAATATCGCGCCCACGACATCGGGCTTCTCCACGATGCCGTCGGTCTGGAGCCTGGCATGTATGACATACTTCATCGCTGTGGGGTCTATGTTCATCCTATTCCCTCCTCGGTTCCTATGCTTCTTCCAGAAGAAACCTTTGGGGAACACTCGGGCCGGCCGGGGCTTTCTTTGGGCCTCTATGGGCCCTTTCCGGCCCCCTGGCGGGCTTCCTGCAACTCGCTAATCAGCTGGATGAATGTGAGTTGGGGATGAGATTCCGGTGGAGCTTCTTCTTGGGGAGTCACAAGGATTTGTTATATATATACTTTATCTGTCGCCCACCGTCAGTTTATAAAGCTTTAATACCCTTAAACGGTATTGGGAAAAAGAGGGGAACATCCATGCCAAAGAGCCCGCCAAAGAGCGAACCGGACAGGCTCCGGGTGAAGGACTTCGTCATCACGGACGAGTTCGACTGCGTAAAAGCCGGCTCGAATGTGCGCGAGACGGCCAAAAAGCTCCTGGACATGAAACGCGGGGTCGTGCTGGTAAAGGCCGAGGACGACAAGGTCGTAGGAGTCGTCACCGAGCGCAAGATCCTCAAGGGCATATTGGACCTCAAGGGGGACCCGATGGCCTCCGATATCAACAAGATAATGGACACCAACATCATGTACATCGCCCACGACGACGAGCTCGAGATCGCCTTGCAGGACATAAAGAAGAACAAACCGGCGGCCGTCATCGTTAACGACAAGCAGGGCAAGTTCCTCGGCTACTTCTCCCCCATCGATTACATCGAAGCGGAGGGGAAGCTGAGGAGCATTCTCAAGAAGTAGGACGCCGCCCCCGCCGGTCAAAGTCCGTTCCAATAAATTGATATCGTACCAGGTACCTCCATCATCGATGATTGAGACTTCCGGTCTCAACCGATTCTATGGAAAGTTCCACGCGCTCAAGGATTTCAGCGTCCGCGTTGAAAAGGGCGAGGTGGTGGGGCTCGTCGGCCCCAACGGCAGCGGCAAGTCCACCGCCATGAAGATCCTGGCCACGCTGATGAGGCCTTCCTCGGGCCGGGCGTCGATCTGCGGGTTCGACGTCGTGAAGGAACCCCTCCAGGCCAAGCGTAATCTCGGCTACGTTCCCGAGAAGGCGGCGGTCTGGGAGGACCTGAACGCCCTCGAGAACCTCTACTACTGGGGCAGGCTGCACGGGATGCCGGCTCAGGTGCTCAAGCCCAAGATAGAGCCCCTGCTCAAGGAACTCGGCCTGGAAGGGGAGCGGAAGCTCACCGCCAAGTTCTCGAAAGGGATGAAACAGCGGGTCGCCATCGGCATGGCACTCCTGCATTCGCCGCAGGTGGTCATCCTCGACGAGCCGACGACTGGCTTGGACCCGGACGGGCGGCTCATGTTGAGGAACATTATTCTCGGCCTGGCGAAGGAAGGTCGGACGGTGCTCGTCTCGACGCATGAACTGCTGGAAGCGGCCAAGGTGTGCACCCGGGTGGTCTTCATGAAACGAGGCAAGGCGCGCGGGACCGGCGACCCGGCGAAAGAGGACCTGGAGGTCAAGTACCGGGAGCTGACGGGATGAGCGGGTGGGCACTGGTCGAGAAGGAGTTCCTGAGCCTTCTCCGGGGCTGGAGAATGGTGGCATTCCTGGCGGCCACAGCGATACTGGCCTCCGGGTTCATTATTTTTATCACGACGACTCAGAAAGCGGCATTGCCTAAGGTCAACATAGAGGCGGCAGGTTTCTTTGTTTCGCTCCAGACGGTTCTATGTTTGGGCCTTTTTGCCTCGGACATGATTGCCAGCAGTGCCATGGAAGGGACATTGCAGCTGTACCTGTTACTGCCACGAAAGAGGAGAAGCGTCCTATTGGCGAAATTCGTGCCGCCGATTATATGCTACTTGTTGGGAATCGCCATGTTCTCCCTGATAGTCGCTTCGATCCCTAACGGCACGGCGTTCATGAAGCTCTGGTTTGCGTCCGTGGCTGTGGATACCCTTCTGTTCTTTGCCCTTCTCTTCCTCGTATCGTTCATCTCGGTCTCGTCCAAGGGGACTTCCGGCCCGATAACGGCGCTCGTCACCCTGATGCTGCTCCTCTTCTTCTCGCCGTTCATTCCGCTCAATCTGGCATTCTTGGACCCGATCAATCCATTCGCCTACGGTTACGATCTTATAAAAGACCTGAGCAATGGCACTTTGGACAATTCAATGCCGGCGGGCGTCCTAGTCGTCATCATGCTGGTGTTCGCCGCTCTCTCGTTTTTAATAATGGCGAGAAAGGAGGCGACTGAATGAGGTCCGCCGCATTTGCCGTTGTTTTGATAATGGTCATGCCGGCCCTGTTCTGCCTGCAGGCGGCCGATGTAGGAGGAGTCGAGCCTGCCGGAGACAATCTACACTTCTCAAATTACCTTCCATCAAGCGTCGAGCCGATAACCGACAAGATCGATATTGTTTTCGAAACGCCTGTGTATTCGGGCCACGACTTTACTGGAAACCTGACAATCAATGCAACGCTCGTGAATAAGCTGGATACAAATTTCAATCTCTCAATGACCGTCTTGGTCGAAGCCCCGTTCGGGACCCGCCCAACCGGGCTCAATTATGGATTTGGACAGTTGTTCGAGAGGATTTCCCTTCCTTCGAATGAATCATTGAAATATCATTATAATCTGACGCTGACGAACAGGACGGATTGGTCATTTTTCGCAAGATGCCATATCATTGGACAGGATACAACGACTGGAGAATATATTTGTATGAACAGTACGGATATTATCGGCCTGGGACCGATCTCGATAAAGGTGGTGAAACCGGTACCCAGCGGGGGCGATTATGCCATCGGGATCGGCACCCGCTGTTCTATAACCTTGGATGTGACGAATTATTCCAACGAAACGCTCGAAGGAACAATTGCTAATGGCCGTGAATTTTCACAACAGGTAGTCCTTGCTCCGAAGAGCATAAAATCGGTAGCTACAAACTTTCAAAGTCCATACCAGGAAGGTTCATTTTCATCCTCCTACTATTTTATCTCCGATTCGACAAGTTCGTTCATCGGATTTGACCTCATTGAAGGCATCGCCACAAATGTGACAGCGCCGTATCTCAATATCGAAGTTGTCAATCTGCTCCGGGTTAATGTTGACAACTTGGCTATTGAGCTCGACGCACCTGGTTCATTGAACATATCCGTGGTTTCCATGGCGGACAAGATTCTCCGGAATCAGCGTTTCGATGTCCTCATCGACGGATGGATGAACAAGAGCATCTCGCATGCCGGTTTTTTCATGGTCGATGAGCTTGTTCCCGGCAAGGAAGTCAAGACATCATACAATATCTTTTCACGAATTGCCGGTTATTTCAGATTGAGAATCCAGACGGAAATCCAAGGCCAAAGCTACCGGTTCAATTTCGGGCTCAGCATCTCGACCGACCTAGATATCAATTATAATGTGTATTATGGAAAGGACAGGGAACAGTACAACTTGCGGGACCTTGGGGATGGGCTCTCAATGGAAGGTACTGTCCAGAATCTCTATCCGTATCCCTTGCATGACGTGGTAGTCACCGTGATAATGATCGAGGACATCGGCGGGTTCTTGTCCCGCGATGATTTCCTGACCGTGAAGCCGGGGGAACTCCGGATCGAGCACCTGGCGTCCGGTCAGAAAGTCCCATTTGTGTTCAACGTTACCTGTGCTTCGCCCGGGGATTACAACCTGAAGGTGGGGGCATTCTGGGGCGGGAATGCTACGCCGGGCGGCGTCCTGGATGGCCGCACGGTGACGGTCTCGCGGCCCTCGGCAATTCCCGTCTTGACCTATATCATTCCTGCCGCCTGTGTGGTTTTAGTGCTTCCGAAGATCCTGGACTTGATTATAAGGAAGAGGAGAAAAGTAAGCTTCTGACGGCCCCCCGCCATACATAAACGATATAAAACCCCACCCCTTTAAGGAGACCGGAAGGGAGGTAGAAGATGAAGTTCCTCGACTACGAATGCCCCGACGAGCTATATTACCACAAGAACCACTCCTACGCCCGGGTCGAGGGCGACCTGGTCGTGTTCGGCGTGACCGACTTTGCCCAGAAGCAGGCCGGGACCATCAAGCGCATCCAGACGCTGGAGGCCGACGACGACATAGAGCAGCACAAGCCCTACGGGACGCTGAGCTCTGGCAAGTGGACCGGCAAGATGGAAAGCCCGCTGAGCGGGGTGATTGTGGAGACCAACACGGTCCTGGAGGACACGCCCAAGACCGTCAACGAATCGCCCTACGGCTCCGGCTGGATAGTCAAGATGAAGCCCGCCAATCTCGAATCGGAGCTCAAGAACCTCTTCCGGGTCAACACGCCCGAGTTCGAGCAGTGGCTGACCGCCGAGCACAACAAGTACAAGAAGCCCGCCTAGCGAACTTGAAACGAAGGGACGTAAGGGACGTTCGATGCTATTGGCGCAAGGGGACGTAAGGGACGTAAGGGTCTGTGCAATTTGTGCAAACGGACGGGGTCCCTGCGGGACCGTTCGTGCGTTTCACCAATCGCGCAGCCCCTTACGTCCCTTTCATCAACCGCACCAAACGTCCCTTACGTCCCTTACACCCTTTAACCAATCGCGAGGCGTAGCATGATCTTTCTGGATCTTCCCCCGATGCACTGGGACGAAACCCAGCTTCTCTACCACGCGCTGGGCCGGCTGGGCATCGAGGCGCTGGCGCTCACGACCTCCGTTGAGCCCTATGTCTGCGTCGGGTTCTCGCAGGGCATCCCCGTGGAGGTTGACTCCGAATATTGCCGCGCCCACGACATCGGGGTGTTCCGGCGGGAAATTGGCGGCGGGACCGTCTTCATCGACAAGGACCAGCTGCTCATCCAGCTGGTGCTGAAGCGGGACCGGGACGCCGTCCCGGCGGGGCAGGCCAACTTCTTCCGAAAGTTCCTCGGGCCGGTACAGGGCGCGTACAAGGAGATCGGAATCGACGCCGAGTTCCGGCCCATAAACGACCTGCTCGTCAAGGGAAGGAAGGTCTCCGGCACCGGCGGCGGCGAGGTCGGTTCGTGCAACGTCCTGGCCACGAACATGCTCCTGGACTTCGATTTCGACCGGATGAGCCGTGTTCTGCGCTGCCCTTCGGAGGAGTTCCGCTCGGCGGTCCGCCGGATGATGGAGGAGAACCTCACCACGGTCAAGAACGAGACGAGCACCATTCCCCAGCCTGCCCGGCTCAGACAGGTCGTGAAGGAGCAATTCGAGGGCTTGCTGGGCCCGTTCGAGGCCTCGGAGCTTCCCTACCAGGTGGAGGCCGAGATGGAGCGCATACGGGTGGAGCTCTTCCACAGGCGCTGGGTCTCGGACAAGGGCGCCAAGAAGAAATGGCGCGAGGTCAAGGTACGCGAGGGCTGCTACTTGGCGCAGGTCCCGTTTGACGGCAAAGTGTCGGAGAAAGGGGAGATCCTTTTGGAAGTGCGGGAGGGGAAGATAACGAAGGCGACCGTGATCCCGCCCCCGCCCTCTTCACGGACAAACGGCACAGCGTCGAACGCAGACATCCTCGTCGGCCTCGAATACGACGAAGAGCAACTCTTAAATACGCTATCCAAGATGGCAACCCGCTGACGGTGCAAGGGGGCAGCAAGTGGCAAAGACGGTAAAGATCGGCAAGCTCCGGTTCCCGCTGGACCGGCACTATTACATCCGCAAGGGCGCCCACATCTGGATACTGCCCCAGAAGGGCGGGACCGTGAAACTGGGCATGGACTCCTTTCTCACGGAGAACGCCGGCTTTTTGAACTACATCTCGCTGGACAAGAAGACGACGGTGAAGAGGGGCGGGTCGCTGGGCTCCTTCGAGTCGGCCAAGTTCGTCTCCAAGCTCTATTCGCCGGTGAGCGGCAAGGTCGTCGGCGTCAACGAGCCGGTGCTCAAGGACCCGCGCCGAATAAACAAGGACCCGTACGGAAGTTGGATAGTCGAGCTTCGGGCCTCTGATTTGGACAAGGATCTGCTTTCGCCCGAACTGCTTGCCAAAGAGGGCGACATAAAGGAATGGATCAAGGAAGAGCTGCGGAGAGCTGAGGCCGATGAGTGAGATTTCCCCTGAATACGTCCGAACGAGCACGGCCGCGGCCATGACGCTCAAGTACTACCCCGGGAAATTCCACCGGGGGGCGAAATTGAAGGCGCTGAACCTGCTTCTGACCTACGAGCCGGGCTGCTACGCGCGATGCGCCTACTGCGGCCTTTCCTCGTCGCGGGAGCCTAACGAGGACAGCTTCATCCGGGTGGACTGGCCCACGATAAGGACGGACGAGGTCATACAGCGCGCCAACAAGTACGGCAAGGGCCTCGACCGCGTCTGCATCTCGATGATAACGCACCCGAAGGCGCTTGAAGACCTCAACGTGGTGGCGAAGCGCTTCCGCGACGGGACGAAACTGAGCATCTCGGCCCTTATCGGCCCGACGCTGGTCAAGGGGAAGAAACCGCTGCTGGAGATGAAAGAGGCCGGTGTCGAGCGGGTCGGCATAGCCGTGGACGCCGCCACGCCGGAGCTCTTCGAGAAATATCGCGGCAGGGGCGTCCGGGGGCCGCACAAATGGGACCGGTACTGGAAGGTGCTCGAGGATGCCGTGGATGTGTTCGGCAAGGGCATGGTCGGCGTGCACCTCATCGTCGGGCTGGGCGAGACCGAGCGCCAGATGGTGGAGACCGTTCAAAGGGCGCACGACCACGGCGCCCTCACCCACCTTTTCTCCTTTTACCCCGAGGATGGCAGCGCCCTCGAGAAACTGGCACGGCCGGCAGTGGGGCATTACCACCGGATACAGCTGGCGCGCTGGCTCATCGACAACGATATCGGCAACATGAAGATGATGAAGTTCAACCGGAAGGGGCAGATAACCGATTTCGGCGTGGACAAGAAGTCGCTCGAAAAGGTCATCGACGCCGGCGAGGCCTTCATGACCTCGGGTTGCCCCGGCAAGGACGGGAAGGTCTCGTGCAACCGGCCGTACGGGAATGAAAGGCCATCCGAGAAGTTGCGCAATTATCCGTTCCTGCCCAACAAGGACGACATAAAGGACGTGCGAAAACATCTGGCCGATTATTCGTCCTGAGCCCTGCCTTCTATCGTGGGATGGGACGAAGGATCGCGTGGGTCGGTATGTCCCAGAAATTCCTCGATATTGCCGAAGCCGTCACCGTCCGGGTCGCCCGCGGGGCCATCGATTCCTGATGGGTCCAGCGGGTCGAAGCCGTACCTGAGCTCCCAGAGGTTGGGGAGGCCGTCGTCATCCGAATCCAAACAGGCGACCGAATATCCATCCAGCAAGCCGTCGCCATCGGTGTCGGCCTTGTTCGGGTCGGTCGAAACCTCGTTTATCCCATCGGCGTCTATATCGAGCCCGAAACGGTACTCCTCCACGTTGGAGAAATGCTCGTCCTCGTTGAAAGGGTCGAGCCGGCCGTCGCCGTTGAGATCGTAACTTCCGAGCGTGTACTCGCCGGCGTCCGGAACGTGATTGCCGTTTCTATCGATCCAATTGAGCGAATAGTTCACGCCGTCGTTGTCCGGGTCCTTGAGGGCGTCCGAGGGGTCCAGCGGGTCCAGGCCGTATCTGACCTCCCAGCCGTCGGGCATGCCGTCCTGGTCGCTGTCGGGGTCGGCCGGGTCGAGAGGACCGGTGGCGAAGGAGAACTCCTCCAGATTGGAAAGGTCGTCCTGGTCGATGTCCCCGTACCGGTCCCCCGACACGACCGGGCTCAGCGGGCGGACGCCTGAGCCCATCTGGCCCATGGGCACGGCGACATACGGTATCCGGACCGGGTCCGGGTCGAAATCGTCGTTTTGGCCGTCGCCGTCGGTATCGCAATGGACCGGGCTGGTGCGGAAGCGGCCGATACCGTCCTTGGACCTGGACCACTCGTCTTGGTTGGTCCAGTTGTCGCCGTATCGGCCGCTTCCGGGGTCCCAGGGGCCGTCCGCATTCCCGCCGGGGTCGCAAGGGCCTCCGAAATAGTACCTCTCCCACCAGTCGCCTATGAAGTCATTGTCGCGGTCGGTGGCGTACTGGTGGTAGGTGAACGGGTGGTCCTTCCAGTCCGCAATACCATTGCCGTTCGTGTCCGGGAGCTCCGGATCCGTGCCGTAGATGTACTCGTCGAGGTTGGCGAAGCCGTCGTTGTCCAGGTCATCCCAGCGATCGTTGGCCCTCGGATTGAGCTTGTGCAGGATTTCCCACCAGTCGGGCATGAGATCGCCGTCGCTATCGCTGTAGAGCGGCTGGCGCATCACGAGGGGATGTCCCCAGATATCGCTGTAGGGCTGGCTTTTGTCCCTGAGCAGGCCCCCCTCGTCGCCGTCCTTCACGCCGTTACCGGCGCGGCTTTTGGGGTTGGGAACGCCCGGAGGTCGTTCCAGGCCGGGGATTGCCGAATCGGGGTCCAGCGGGTCCGTGCGGTGCCGGTATTCTTCGAGATTGATGAGCCCGTCGCCGTCGAAGTCCTCCATCATGTCCGGGATGCCGTTGTCGTCGGTATCCTGCTTGAACGGGCTGAGTCTCACAGCTCCGTTTAGGAGCTCCCAGCCGCTCGGCAGGCCGTCGCAGTCCGGGTCCGAGCTGTTGAACTCGTAGCCGTCGGGCAGTCCATCCTCGTCCGTGTCCGGGTCGGACGGGTTGGTACAGTCCACCCGCTTGCCGACCTCCGGATCGTAGACGGGAGTGAACGGGCCGCCCGCTTCCCGGTCGAGCCGGATGTAGGATTGGCTCTTGCCCGAGACGTCTTGGGGCAGGAAGTCGTGGAGGACCTCGAAGCCGTCCGCGAGGCCGTCGCCGTCCGTGTCCGACCGTAGCGGGGAGGTGACGACCGTTTGGGGCACGACGCTAAACGGAAGCCAGAGCTTGAGCCCCGCCACCTCGACCTGGTCGCCGAGCCCGTCGCCATCCGTGTCCATTTTGCAGGGGTCGGTCGCCTGGAAACCCATCGTATCGGGCTCCCGGTCGGAAAACAGTTCCACCGGGTCGCAGAGGCCGTCGCCGTCCGTATCGGGGCTGGAGGCGTTGGTGTGATAGTACATTACCTCGTTCCAGTCGGAAAGGTCCTGCTTTTGCCCGTAATCGCCCTCGTAGAGGAACTCCGTGCCGGCCGGGCCGGCGGGGCTCCCGTTCGGAAGGGGCGGGCCCAGCTTGGTGTCCGAGTCGGTATCCAGGCCGCCCCGGCGCGAGGCGCAGGTGAAGTAGTGCTGCTGCTTGCCCTCGACCTCGATGTCCCAGCCTATTGCGATTTCTTCGTAGTCGGACAGGTGGTCGCCGTCAGAGTCGGGGTTTCGGGGGTCGGTACCGTTTTGGTACTCGTAGAGATTGATGAGCCCGTCCGGCCGGGAGACGGGAGTGCCGGCAATGTCGACGACATCGGAATCGAGCCGCTTGTCGCCGGGGTCCAGCGGGTCGAGGCCGTACTCCACTTCCCAGCCGTCGGGCATGCCGTCGTGGTCAGTGTCCGGGTCGGACGGGTTCGTACGTTGCCGGAACTCCTGGTAGTTCTGTAGCTGGTCTCCATCGGGGTCCTCGAACTTGTCGTTGGGGCTGGTGGCGCACAGGCCGTAATGGTCCTCCCAGCCGTCCCACATGGTGTCGCCGTCCGTGTCGGCGTTCGTCGGGTCCGTCCCGAGCAGGAATATCTCGACGAAGTCCTCGGTGTTGTTGTCGTACCCGGGGTCGTGGCCGTCGTTGTCGCGGTCGAACGAGTCGCGGTCGGTGTCGCGCTGCGACGGGTCCGTGCCGTAGGCGTAACCTTTCCGGTCCATGTCTTTTCGGGCCAGAATGTCGGCCAGGTTCCATTTTTCCCGCGGCAGGATGGAGAGCAGGCCTTTGTTGATTATTACCAGGTACTCGTCCCGGTTGTAGCCGACCCAGCGGCCGTCGGGTGCTTGCATCAGGTCGCCGTCTAGGTCGCAAATGTCTGTGTCCCCGGTGCCGCCGTCGCTGGCATTGGTAGGGTCGAGGTGAACGGTCCATTCCCACCTGGGGGGCGAGCTGGAAAAGTCCACCTGGCCCCGGCCGTAATAGGCCTCCCAGCCGTCCGACATGAGGTCGCCGTCCGTGTCCCAGTTCGTCGGGTCGGTCCGGTTGACGGTCCCGTCATTGTCGTAGTCCCGCGCGGAGAGGTACTCCATGAGGTTCGTGAACCTCTCGCTGCCGCGGACGGTTATGTGCCATCGGAGATCGGTGCGTTCGAAGATGCCCTGGATGTCGACGATGGAGGCGGGGATTGCGATGCCGGAAGTATCGTCGCTCAGGCCGACTGGGCGGTCGGAGCGCGGCTGGAGCAGGACGGCGACCTGCATGTTGGTCGACGGGTCCGTGACATTGATGGAGATCGTGCTGTCGATGTACTGGGCAAGACCGCCAAAGCTCCCGTTGTCGACCACGCGGGCGTTGGCTATCCGGACGAGCTCGCCTTGGTGCTCCTCGAGGTTGGCGAGGAGCTGGTTCAGGTTGTAGGTGGTGTACTCCGGGCTGGCCGGAAACTTTTGCCAGGAGAGGGCCACCATGTCGTAGCCCTTGTAATGCTGGTCCTGCTCCGAGCCGTCGACGTAGCCGTTGTGGTTGAAATCGTAGCCGTCGTTGTCCGGGTCCTCGTATACGTCCCTGGGGTCGAGCGCGTCGATGAGGAGCTCGCCGGTGAGCGGTGCCCGTCCGGTCTGGCGGACCTCCCAGCCGTCGGACATCCCGTCTCCGTCGGTATCGGGGTTGGTGATGTTCGTGCCGTACTTGTGCATCTCGTCTTGGTCGCTGAGGCCGTCCTTGTCCGTATCCTGCGACGGAGGCGGATTGACCGGGGGCCTGAGGTCGTCGTCGTCGCCCGTCCCGGAGGGGCCTTTCGGGCGCAGACTGATGGCCACGAGCGCCAGCACGACGACCGCCAGAATGACCGGTATGGTCAGCCAGAGGAGCCGGCGGGGGCGGGGCCGGACGACCGGTCGATGGTAGTACCTATTCTCCGGGAAATTGCGGGCGGGAATCATGCTCCCGCCCTCATACACGATATGTCGATATATAATGTATTTGGGACGGTATTGGAATGATTTATAAAGTGATTGGGCTGAGGATTGTTGGAGTGGTTGGAATGGGGATTGGATTGGGACATGGCTTCCGTCCGGCCGGGCCGCCCGGCCAGGAATCCTTCGGACCGCCGGGCAGATAAACCTGCCGCGATCGTTCGCTGTTGCTCTTACGGCCGGAGGTTCAATCCTTGAGCGTGTCCGGCGTGAGAGGCGACATGTCCCTCAGGCGCTTGACGATCTCCGGCAGCACGGCGATGACATGGTCTATGTCCTGCTCGAATGTCCAGCGGTTGAGCGAGAACTGCAGCGTCCCGTGCGCTTCCTCGTGCGGCAGGCCGATGCAACGGAGGACATGCGACGGCTCCAGCGTCTTGGAGGCGCAGGCCGAGCCGGATGACACGGCAATGCCCTTCATCTCGAGGTTGAGGATGAGCGATTCGCCCTCGATGTACAGGAACCGGATGCTGGCGTTGGTGGGAATGCGCTTTGTGGCCGAGCCGTTGAGGTAGGTTTCCTTTATCGTCGAGGTCACGCCCTTGATGAGCTTGTCCCGCAGGATTCGAAGGCGGGCCGTTTCCGGGGCCATCTCGGTCTTCATGATGTCGGCCGCGGCGCCAAAGCCCACCACGCCCGGGATGTTCTCCGAGCCCGAGCGGAAATTGCGTTCCTGGCCTCCGCCCTGGAGGATGGATTCGAGCTTGGTGCCTTCCTTGATGTACAGGGCGCCGACGCCCTTGGGGCCGTATATGTCGTTGGAGGAAAGGCTGAGCAAATCGACCTTTGCTTTCTGCACATCGATCGGGACGCGGCCCGCGGCCGCCACGGCGTCAGAGTGGAAGTAGACGTCCTTTTCGGCGCAGAGCTTGCCTATCTCGTCCATGGGCTGGAGCGTGCCTATCTCGTTGTTGGCCCACATGACCGAGACCAAAAGCGTCTCCTTCTTGATGGCCTTCTCCAGCTCGGCGATCTCCGTTATCCCCTCCTTGTTGGGGGTAACCTGCGTGACCTCGTAGCCGTTCTTTTGCAGGAACTTGCAGGTGTTGATGACCGACATGTGTTCCATCTGCGAAAGAACGATGTGGTTGCCCTCTGTCTTGTTCCGTTGGGCCAGGCCCTTGATGGCCAGGTTGATGGATTCCGTGGCGCAGGAGGTGAATATTATCTCTTTGGATTCTTTGGCGTTGACCAGGTCGCCGACGCTTTTGCGCCCGGCCTCCAGGGCCGTGCGGCCCTCGCGCCCGAAGAAGTGGATGGAGGAAGGGTTGCCGAACTTTTCGGAAAAGTAGGGCTTCATGGCCTCCAGTACCCTCGGGTCCATGGGCAGCCCGGCCGTGCCGTCGAGATAGATGCGCCTTGCGTCCGCCATGTCATTCACCCGCCCTTTTTTATGAAAAAGTGGAGCTCCGTGCCCTGCTTGTACCAGTTGAGCATCGTGTCGCCGGTGCGCCTGGCGAGCCTGGGCAGGTCCTCCTCTGTGGCCGGGTCGTCGGCTATGACCTCGAGGATCTCCCCGGGCTTCATCTCGTCGAGCTCCTGGCGCGTGCGGAATATCGGCTCGGGGCAGTAGATGCCGAGCTGGTCGGATACACGGTCCGCCTTTTTCGTTTCTTCCGGCATGGTATCGCCTAGGATGCCGCTTCCCAAGATAAAACCTTTTTGCCAAAACTGGCGCGAATCGGCCGGAAGGTGGCCTGGAGGGTTTGAAGGACAAAAGGAAAATAGAAAAGAAAAACGGAGAACTGGCCCGCCTATTCGTCGAGGCTGAGGGCCTGGTTGGGGCAAGCGTCGACGCAGGCGCCGCAGTCGACGCACTCGTCGGGCTTGGCTATGACGCACTTGTCCCCCTTCTTGGCCATCACTTCCTGGGGGCAGGCTTCGACGCATTCTCCGGAACCCTTGCACTTGGTCTGGTCAAGCTTCATCGGCATATTCTACCCACCTCTACCCTTCTGGGCGAGCGAATAGACTGGCAGGTAATATACTTTTTGAGAAGTCTTTCGAGGCCGGCCCGCGCGCCGTGCTATCGTTGAGCGAGGAGCGGCGCGGGAAGAACCGCCGGCAGGTATCCTGGGGGTCGGATGAAAAAGAAAACGAAAAGGAAAAAAGGAAAAGTGTGGAAGGGAACCCGCTCAGGCGCCCTTCATCTTGGCTTCGGCGACGTAGCCGGCCTTGTCGAGGTAGTACATGAAGCCGGTCTTGCGCTCGATCTTCTCGCCGCCCACCTTGCCCTTCTTGCCCTTCTTGTTCACCTTGGTGGGGACCTTCCACACGAATCCGTCCTTTCCGACGTAGTACAGATAGCCCTTCTCCCTGTCGATTTTTTCCTTGCCAATGCGCTTGCCCATAGAGAACCACCCGGTTCGCTCTCAGTATTATCGAGAGGGAATAAAAGCTTATCGCTTGCTCTCCGACGGCGTTTTGGGCCGTTTTCGAGGGTATTTTCGACCCCTTTTTCCGCTCCTGCTGAAAACGGGGCTTCACCGATAGTAAAATGGGTCGGAAAAAAGGCCCTTCCGACGGTGTTTCGGGGGCCCCCGGAATGGCCCCTTGCGGGCCGGAAGGGGTTCCCCGAGAGGGATTTTGGGCCGGGAGAGGTTCCGGGGCCGTTTTTTGGGCCGGGAAAAAGGCTTTTACGGCCTCCTGCGCATGCGGATTCCGCATGAAAGAAGTGGTGCTGTACCGCAAGAAAGACGGCTGCGGCTGCGGTGGTGAAGCGCGCTCCGCTCTCGAAATACTTGGGAAGGAACAGGGGTTCGAGCCAAGATTCGTCGAGCTCGAAAGCAACGAGGAGCTCATGAAAAAGTACATGGCCGCCGCGCCCGTCATCACCGTGGACGGTAAGGTCGTCAGCACCGGGCCGACGAACCTGGTGCTCCTGCGCAAGAAGTTCAAGGCCTTGAAGTAGGCCGCTGTCGACGGGCAGCGGTGCCTTTTACCTTCGCACGGGAGCGCTTCCCGGCCAGGAAGATGGCGAGTCCGGCGGCGGATGCGATGAGGGCGCCTGCGAGGGCCACGAGCATCTGGGCGGTCAGGCCGGCCGCGGCTTGCTTGTTCAATCTGCCCGTTTCGGGATTGGAGACCGTCACGTTGACGGAGAAATCGGCTGAGGTGAGCGAGCCGTCCGTGGCACGGACGGTGATGGCGTGGCGGCCGTTGGGCACCCTGGAGGTGTTCCAGGCATAGGACCAGTTGTCGGTCCCGGAGACTGCGAACCATGGCCCTTGGTCGATTCTGATGTCCACGGCGAGCACACGGACCAGGTCCTGCGCTCTGCCGGATACCGTTACGGTACCGTTCACGACAGCGCCGTCGGAGGGGAAAAGGATCAGCACGGAGGGTGGATGGCTGAAGTTGGCCAGGACCGAAATGTTGGCCGTTGCCCGGTCGTTGTGGCCGCGGCCGTCCGAGACGTTCAGGGTTATTTGGTGATTCCCGGGCGGCAGAATGGCCCCGAACATCTTGCCCCTGCCCAGCTCGCCGCTCCGGTTTGAGGTCCAGGCGTACACGAGGGGGCGCTCCGGGCTGGAGTATGTCCCGGTCGCATCGAACTGTATCGTGCGGTTCTCCCCGAATTTCTGGCCCTCGTAAGGCAATGATATCCGGGCGACCACCATGGCCGGGTCCCAGACGGTTATCCGGATGGTCATGTTCGACCGGCCCTCGTGGCCGTCGTCCACCGTGAGAGTGATGTTGTGCACGCCGATCGGGAGGGTGGCCTCGAAGCTGGCCTCCCGGCTGAACGGGCCCAGGAGGTCGGAGCACCAAGAATAGGTTAGGCGGAACATCCGCTCGCCCGGGTAGCTTTTCGTGCCGTCGAAGAAGATGGGCTCTTCGGGGAGGAAGGTGGAGCCGTCCTCCGGGGATGTAATATTTGCCTCAGGGCCAAGAATGGACATGGGCGGTCTTACGGTCACGTTGACCGTCATGGACGAGGTCCGCCCAAGGATAGTCACATTGAATGTTATTAGATGGCGGCCGGCCGGGAGAATGAAATAGAATCGCGGGCTGTTGCCGAAATCTCCCAAAACATCCGATCGCCAGACATAGGTCACATCGGCCATTTCCGGCGGCAGGCCGGAGCTGCCGTTGAAGAATATCTCGTCGTCCTCGGCGAAGCTCTCGCCTTCTCTCGGTGCCTGTATTTGGGCCAGAGGCGGAGGCGCAGGCAGGACGGTGAAGTTCAGGGTGGCGTTGTTGTTGGATTCGTCCCATTCGGCTATCCTGTCGTTCGGGTCGGCCTGGACCGTCAGGCTATGGTTTCCCTCCCTGGCAACATATGGAACGCTGAATGTTCGGCTGGCGTTTGGGCCGACATAGACCGTACATGTACCGATCGTGACCCCGTCGAGGCGGAATGCCAGGTATTCCGGACCGAACGCTGCGTCTCCCATATTTCGCAAATTGGCGATCAGCTGGATTCGCATCCCGGCGCGGACCGGCACAGGTGAAAGTGAAAGGTCGCCGGTCGAAAGGGCTGCATCCGGCGTGGGCGGGTAGCCTACGTAGGCCTCCGAGACGGTAAGGAAAATCCGGGAATTCGTTGAATAATGATAGGCAACCGCCACCTCGCAACGGGAATCGCCGTCGATATCGCAAGCGGTGATTATCTCCAGGGTGCCTTCGATCTCCGGCGAGCTCCAGAATTCCTCGAGCGTCGTGCCGTTGTACATGACCAGCGATTGTATAGGGCCATAGGTATGATCGTCCACCGGAGCGATAATCTCGTTGAGCCCGTCCCCCGACACATCCGCGAAAACCGGGGTCGCGGTAGGTTTTCCCTGGCTTTTCCACAATGGATAAAATGTGCTGGTATCGAACAGATAATATTCTCCGATCTCGTCCGTCACGAGGAGCTCCGGCCGGCTATCGTAGACGGCCTGCACGGTCCCGGCCTTCAAATCCGATCCGTTGAAGACCTGGCTTTTCCATATCTCCTCGAACGTGTCCGTCCGGTAAATACGCAGCATCGAATACGAATGGCTGTCGTTGTCCTGCCAGACCTCCTTCTGGACCATTTCGCCGATTCCATCATCATCGATATCCCCTGCCCAACGGGAACCGGAGCCCCATCGACCGAAATCCGGCGATCGCCATATCTCGGTAAAGGTACGGCCATCGATCACCGTCAGTTTGGAACTGTCCCACGAATAATTGGCGACGACGATTTCCGGAATGCCGTCGCCGGTCAGGTCCTGGGCATAAAGGTAGGATTGCCACAGTCCGCTCCCGTTGAACCTGAACGGGCCAAGGCGCCATATTTCATTATGCCCTTTGAGCTCGAGCACACAATGGGTAATGTTGATGTATCCCTGATTCCAGTCACCCTCCGCACGATTCTGGACCAGGAGCTCCTGGATGCCGTCGCTGTTTATGTCGGCCACGCTGAAATCGGTATAGACCTCCAGGACCTCGAGGCTCAGGTTCCATTCGGGTTCTCCGGTGGAACCTGAGAAGACCGTGAACTTGTAGGCAGATGCTCCTGCTGATGGATCATATTCGTAGCAGCTCATCGCCAGTTCGATTTGGGAATCCCCGTCGAGGTCGCCGATGTGCTCGATATCCGGATCATAATCGAACGTCCGGTTCCATTGCGGTTCATGCGTTGCACCGTCATAAATTTTATAATAATAATCGGTATAGTCGGTACTCCGGAGAAGCAGCTCAAGGGCAGGGTCGGAATCCAATTCGACCCATCTGGGAGTCATCCTGTATGGATCGGATAGTTGAAGTTCCCATTCTTCCTGAAGATCCCGAAGCGAGAGGATGTGAAGGCGCCAATCGTAATTATATGTCCCGGACCTGTTCTCGACCGAACTGTTTATGAAGTACAATTCATTCACATTGTCCGCATCCACATCGGCCGATTCCAGTGATGGAGGGTACAGGTAGCAATAGGAATCGCAGAATGCCGGGCTGTTCCATATCGTCTCGAATGTCGAGCCCGACACGGCAGTGAGGCAGAAATGATTGTTCCAGTTCTGGGTTATCAGGACCTGCGATGTGCCGTTTACTCCCGTGTCCAGGAATTTGACGGTCAGGCGGTCAGAAGTAAAATTTCCCGTCCAGAGCGGTCGGTATTCCCCGGTTTCGTATATTGTGACCTTCCAGCTGTTGGAGCTCCATCCGTACGCCACCATCTCCCGGCAGCCATCATTGTCGGTGTCGTTGAAAAGCATCCCGGCATGGTTCTCATACGATTTATCGGTCCACTCCTCGAGGAAGACGAATCTTTTTTCGGGCGCGCGCGGCTGCCCGCCAGGCGACCCGCTGCTCCAGACAGGAACGGCGAGCAGGGCGGCGACCAATATGCACCCTAGCCTAATATTGGCTATTTTATCGACCCCCGAACAGACCGATTGCTCTACTTGGGGGCTGGACTATTAAGCTTTTGTTGTACTGGCCGCCGGCGGCCCGGGCCGGGGCGGCTCCCAATGTGTATGGCGCCGCGTCCATCGAGCGCTGTCCGCCGCCCGCTGCCCGCTGTCCGCTCACCGGTTCCCCGGCCGTCCCTCACTTCTTCCTCATGAGCAGGAACGCACCGGCGCCGACAGCGGCCACCGCCACCACGACGCCTATCCCGATATAGAGCATCGTGTTGTCCTTCTCCTCGACGGGCGGCTTGATGGGCGGCGGCGGGGCCTTGTTGTCCACCGTCACGTTGATGGAGACCGATGTCGAGAGCCCGGCGCTGTCGACCGCCGTGACCGTTATCCTGTGCACGCCGTTGGGATATTTGCTGGTGTTGGTGTTCCAGCCAAACGTCCAGTTGTCGGTGCCGACCGCGCTGATGGGGCTCTCGTTGTTGATGGTCACCTTGACCGAGGAGACCTTCACATCGTCCAAGGCGGTCCCGGTTATGTTGACGACCCCGGAGACGGTCGCACCGTTGGAGGGCGAGAGGATGTTCACGGTGGGAGGGGTGTTCACGGCCGGAGCGGTGACGGTTATGTTGACCGTCGCGGTGCCGTTGGCCCCGACGCCGTCGGAGACCTCCAGCGTTATCGCGTGGTTGCCCGCGGCCAGCGCCTGCCAGAACATCCTCTGCGTGCCCAGGGCGCCGCTCTGGTTGGATTTCCAGACATAGGAAAGAGGGGCGCCGCTGGGGCTCGAAGAATTCGTTGCGTCGAACAGGATGCTCTTCGTCACCGAGAACGACTGTCCCTCGGTCGGCGAAGAGATAACGGCCGATGCGGCCGGCGGCTCCCTCACCCTGATGCTGACGGATACGTTTGAGCTCCCGCCGTGGCCGTCGTTCACGCTCAGGGTGATGTTGTGGAGCCCGGCCGGGAGGACCGACATGAACCTGGCCGTGGTCCCCAGCGCCCCGCTGACGTTCGAGGACCACTGGTAGGTCAGTGTGTAGCCCGTATCTGCCGCCGTGCTCTTCGAGCCGTCGAAGGTGATGCGCTCGACCGAGGTGAAGACGGCGCCGTTGCGCGGCGAGGTCATGACGGCCCAGGTGGTCGCCGGAGGCGGCGGCGCCGGGGTGACCGAGAAGTTCACCGTGGCCGAGACGTTGTTCTGGCCGTCGTCGATGTACAGGGCGACGTAGTGGTCGCCCGGGGGGAGCGTGGCGTTGAAGACGGGGGCGCTGCCGAGGAAGCCGTCCTGCTCCGAGGACCAGGAGAGGTTGCCGCCCTCCGGCACGTAGCTGCCGGAGCTGTCGAAGGTGATGTTCTCGCCCTCGGGAATCTCCTGGCCCTCCGTCGGCGAGGTAATGACCGCCACGGGCTTGCTGGGCCGGCCGACCGATATGCTCACGGAGGCGTTGTTGTTCGTCTCGTCCGGCTCGGCTATCGCGTTGCGCGGGTCCAGCTTCACCGTGAGGGTGTGGTCGCCCAATCGTGCGGCCCAGGTGAAGTTCACCTCGACCGTGCCGCCGGGAGGCATGTCCACCGTCCGGGAGTCTATCTGCGTGCCGTCGAGGGCAAGCGCCACGGTGGCGCAATTGGCGGCCCCGTCGCCGAGGTTGTGGACGCTCGCGGTGAGCGTCACCTTCGTGCCGGCCATCGGCGCGGCGTCGGAGAGGGAGAGGTCGCCGCTTTGGACGGCAAGGTCGACGTATTTCGGGGGCTCCTCGGTGAACTCGAAGACCCTGATGCTGGAGCTGGAGGTCCGGTCCGGGTTGTACACGCTGGTGACGAGCATGAGCTCGCCGAGGCCGTCGGTGTCGAAGTCGCCCTGTCCCGTCGTATTATCTACCATCGACAGGAGCTCGATGGAGCCCGCGCCGTCGAGCGGGTCGGAGCGCCAGGCCTCCTTGAAGTCGGTGTCGTTGTAGACGACCAGCGTGGTGGTGGCGGTCCCCGAAGACTGGTCGCCTCCGGCCAGAAGGAGGGCTATCTCGTTCCGGGCGCTCCCGTAGAGGTTGGCGAACGCCGGCCTGAAGTCGACCCCCTCGGGGCCGGTCCAGACCAACTTGTGGGTGTCGGCGTCGAGGATCTGCAAGCCCTGCCGGGTGGTCCCGTTCGCGAGGTCCTGGACCATGGTGATGACCAGTATCTCGGGCCGGGAATCGTTTATGACGTCCAGGGCATAGGCATAGACGGCCGTGCCGTAGTCCTCGCTGGTCCACTCCTCCGTCCAGGTCGTGGTGTCGTAGACGTGGATGACGCCGTGGCTGTTCCCGTCGCTGTCCGTCCAGCTGTCGGTGAGCAGGAGCTCCCAGTCGGAGTCCTTGTCGAGGGGCAGGGCCTGCGGGGTGCCGCCGTAGCCCTGGAACTCGGGGGACTCCCATTTCACCTTGAGCGTCTTCCCGTCTATGACAATATACGAATAGGTGTACGTGAAGGTGTAGTTCTCCATGTCGAATGTGGTGTTTTGGATGGTGACCACCACCTCGGGCACGCCGTCCCCGGTGAGGTCGACTGCGCTGAGCGTGGCGGAGTTCCCGAACATCCCGCCCTCGAACGGCCCCATCGACCATATCTCGGTGTGCGTCTTCAGGTCGAAGATGCGGAAGGTGTCGTTGGTGTTGTAGTTCTCGTCCGTGAGCGATTCCGTGACCAGGAGCTCTGCCTGTGTATCGTTGTCTATGTCGGCGGTCTGCATCGAGAGGGAGGCGTTGACGAACCTCCTCGTCCAGTCGGAGGTGCCATCCGCCCCGGAGAGCATCATGAAGCCCCCGGCCCATTCCGTGTCGTTGGACCAGCTGGCGTCCAAGAGGACCTCCCGCGTCCGGTCGCCGTCGAAATCGCCTACGTCCAGCAGGGACACCCCGGTCACGTCCGTGTCGAACGACCGCGCCCACTGGAGGGCGTGGGACGCGCCGTCGTAGACGGACAGGCTGTTGACGGTGCTGTTGTTCTCGTCCGTGTGGCTCGAAAAGATCATTATCTCCTCGGCTGCATCGCCATCGACCTGGGTGGTCAGGAGGTTGTCGACCGACTCCGGGATGGCGTCGCTCTCCCATTCGGACTGGCCGGTCTTCAGCTCGATGACATGTACGATGGACTCGTACATAGGGTTCATCTTGTCCCCGACCCAGGAGTAGTTGGCGAACACAATCTCCAGGGACTTGTCGGCGTCGACGTCCAGAATGTACCTGCCGGTCATGCTGCCGGCGTTGTGCGGGCCGGTCCAGAGCTTCTGGTAGTTCTTGCCAGAGTACAGTTCGAACCAGGTGCCGTTCTCATCAGATTGCGTGAGGAGGAACTGGACGGAGCCGTTGAGACCTGCGTCCACCAGCTCCAGCTGGAACGAGCCGGTGAGGTTGAGGTCCCACGCCAGCTTGTACGCGGGGAGGTCGTAGACCCGTATCCAGTATTCGGGATCCCCCTTCCCACCCGGGCCCATGTCATAGGGACTCAGGTACATCACCAGCTCGTTTAGGCCGTCGCCATCCGTGTCGTTGGCGATCATGTACGGTGTCTCGTTGTAGGGCCCGCTTAGCCACTCCTGGGCCACGGTCAGCCCGGGGCCGGCCCGCGGCCCTGACGCCGGCAGGAGGGCTGCAAACGAGCTTGCGGTCATCAACAGAACGAGGGCAATCGAGGCTGTTTTACGTGATATCATGGCACACACCCCTTGCTGTTCCAAGGTTGACACGAAGAGCATGTTACGGGAATATGTATTTTGTTGTATGGGGCTCTAACGACGAACGGGCAATCACGGGCAATGTGGGCAATGCGGGGACGGACGGGCGGACTTATGCACGAGTGTACGGGTGTACGAGGGTACGAGGGTACGGGAGACGCAACGGAATCCGGTCTCGCCCATTCACTCGTCCACTCGTCCACTCGTCCACTCGTCCACTCGTCCACTCGTTTTCCCGTTTGCCCGAATTGCCCCGATTGCCCGATTGCCCGTTACCTTGGCTACGGGTGCAGGTCCGTCCAGGTCCCCACGAAGGAATCGACCAGCACGTCGAGGAAGGAGCGGCGGTGGGCTATGAGCACCATGGCCACCTCGTGCTCGTTCTCGACCTTGTAGGTGGTCTCGCGCCCCAGGCGCGTCTTGCTCACTATGCCTGCTTTCAGTAGTTTGGTCACGTGGAACGAGAGCGTCGAGGGGGCGACGTCGAATTTTGCGGCCAGGTCCCCGAACCTGGAATTGGGGTGGAGCAGAAGATGCATGACCAGCCGGCGGGGGATGTCCTGGCGCAGAAGCGACAGGATGTTCTTGTCCACCGAGCGCATCGTCCCGACCGGGTAGTACCGCTTGTAGCCGCCCTCGTCGCGGATGCTCAGGTACTCCCGGTCGACCAGGTACTTGAGGTGGTACTCGAGCGTCCCCAGCGGGATGTTCAGCCGGCGCTGGAGCTCCCTCAGGTGGCAGCCGGGCGAGGAGGACACGAAGTCGTAGATGCGCTTGCGCGCACCGACGTCCATACCGGCGGCGCCCTCGGGCGGCGGGCCGGGCTCGGGCGGCTCCCGCCCGGGCGGCTCGCCCGGCGGCCCCGGTGCCGGGGCCGGTCTTTCTTGGGTCTCTCCCTCTTCCACTCTCATTTAATGCTCCGGCCCGGTCACTCCCTCACGGTCGCAAAGAAAAGTATCAGCAGTATCAGCACGTCGAACAGGAGCGACGGCAGGTCCGTCGTCACGTTCCATAACGACGGCCAGTACAGCCCGATGGTCAGCGCCACCCCCTTGACCGAGAACATGAAGAAGGCCAGTCCGACCAGGCCAAGCCGGCGGTTGCGGGTGCGCAGATAGGATATGACCGATATGATGAACAGCGTGACGGAGAACACGGTCATCCAGGCGATGAACACGTCCTTGAACAGCTCGAGGTCCATTGCCTTCACCCCCCTCCTTTGCCGGCCGGGCGGCGATCACCGGAGCCACCGTTTCCCGCCGGCCCTTCCTTTCCGGGCGTGTCCTTTTCGCCGGGCGACGCGCCGTTTGGTGGCGGGCTTTCCCCGGGCTCGGTCTGCTTTTTCTCCCACCGCCGCCTGGCCTCCTCCTCTTCGCCGATCGCCTTTTCCTCTATCGACCGGGGCGCCGGCTCCTCCGGCGGCTCGCCGAGCTCGCGCTCCTCTATCTGCGCTATCTGCTCTTCTTCTTCGACATAGGAGCGGGAGCGCAGGCGCATGGTCAAAAAGATTATCGACAGGGCGAGGATGCTCCCCAGGACATACAGCAGCGGGTCGTGGGGCGTGGGACCGGGCCTCACAGGCGGCGGCGGAGGCGGGTTGGTGCCCTCCAGCCCGAAGGCGAGGGTGTCATTGATCACCAGGAAGCTGGCCTTGGGGTCCTTGATGTGGTAGGCCAAAAACAGCCGGAGCTGCTTTCCCTCCGGGATGTACGAAACGTCGGTCGTGGCCGGCACGGTCAGGTTCCCGAAGCTGCTTTGGGCCGCCGTGACCCAGGTGTAGCGGCCGTACACGACCGGCTCCCAGCGGTTGATGAAGGCCAGCTTGGGGATCGATTCGTCCGCAAGCGGGCTGAACTTCTGCTCCGCCCTGCGGACGTTCTTCTCGCCCAGCCTGTACTCGGCTATCGCGTCCCGCATCAGGAACTCGTGGTTGCGGGTGGTGTCCTCGGCCACCTGCTCGAGCACGAGCCCCGAGCCGCCTATGATGTGGGAGAGGGCAAGCGTCACCCTGAGCTCGACCTGGGTGGAGCCGGCCAGTGTCAGCACCCGGTCCGCCGACGCGTGGGGGTTGCCCGTCATGTAGAACGAGAAAGTGACTTCAAGGACGGACACGGCCGAGCCCAGGCGCAGGTCCACCATGTTGACTGTGTAGGTTATGTTGAAGCGCAGGTACGGCCCGAAGGCCCGGTGGATGCCCTTCTCCACCGACTCGCACCTCCAGGTGCCGTTCTGGATGTCCGCGGCGTGCGTGGTCTCGCTGCGCTGGAAGAACGAGTCCCCGTTGTCGAGGTAGCCCAGGACGCGCAGGTAGCTCACCGTGAACCGGCCGTTGCGGCCGTCCTTGTCCTTGGCGAAATAGTAGGACATGGAGGCGCGGGATTTGTCGAACGAAAAGACGAAGTAGCTGTTCTGCACGGTGAGGGTGGCCCCGTCCGTGAACGAGAACTCGGAGCCCGGCGGGTAGGGGGCGACGTAGTTGGGGTTGAAGTCGCTGAAGTGGTAGAACCCGGCCTGGTAGGTCTCCTCGATCGGGTCGAGGGGATAGCCGGGGGTGCGCAGGGCCAGCAGGACCAGGTAGTTCCCGATCGCCTGGCCGGAATAGATGTCCTGGTTGCGGAAGCGCAGCACCATGGTGTGCGTCCCGGGGTTGAGGTAGGTGTTGTTGGAGGTGCGGGAGATCTCGGCGCGGGAGTACTCCAGCCGGGCGGTGAGGTTGAAGAATCCCGACACATTGACGTGGACCACCGCCTGCACCTCGAGGTAGTCGTAGCTTGCCGACTCCTCGCCCTTGACCGGCCGGTCCGAAAAATCCTCCATGACGAAATAGGCGTCCGTGCTGGAGCTTGCCGCCCTGCCGGCGCCGGGAACCAGCGTCAGCAGGAGCAGGCACGCCGCCAAGGACGCGCACAGCGTTAATCTGTCCATTCCAATCCGCCCCTCAACTTGCCGTTGGTTGGGTATTGGTCTAGGATTATATGGTTTTAATCGAAGGGACGTTTGGTGCCATTTGTGAAAAGGGACGTAAGGGACGTAAGTGCCTGTGCGGTTGGTGCAAACGGACGGATCTCCGATTGGCACCGTTCCTTCGTATCACCAATCGCGCAGACCCTTACGTCCCTTTCATCAATCGCATTGAACGTCCCTTACGTCCCATACGTCCCTTTTCCACGATAGCCTGGCGTAATGCCAACTCAAAAATCGGAAAAATTAAAAGGGGAAGGACCTACAGGTCCTTCCGGTAGTTCCAGATATACGCCTGGACGTTTTGCAGGAACGAGGGGTCGTAGGCCCGCGGGTGGGAGACGAGCCACTGCTCGACCATCACGGCCACCTCGTAGTCCGCCGGGAGGCCGGCCGGGTCCGTCGGGCGGGGCGCGCCCCGTCCGAGCCCTCCGGGGTAGGAGAGCGGGTCGCGGGGGCTCGTGTGGCAGAAGTACTCCTCCCCGTTGCTGTAGCTGTCCTCGTCGGGGTCGCCCAGCGAGCCGTTTATGCCCTCGGGGTCCAGCGGGTTCAGGCCGTAGCGCAGCTCGTAGATGTTGGGGAGGCCGTCGTCGTCGGAGTCCGAGAACGCCACCTCGTAGCCGTCCAGCATCCCGTCCGCGTCGGTGTCGTTGTTGAACGGGTAGGTGACGTTCTCGTTGATGCCGTCCGCGTCGCAGTCCTTGCCGAACCAGTACTCCTCGACATTGGAGAAGCTCTCGTTCTCGAAGAACGGGTCTATCTTGCCGTCCTGGTTGGCGTCGTACTCGGTGATGATGAACTCGCCCGAGTCGGGCCACTTGTTGCGGTTGTAGTCTATCCACCTGAGGGAGTAGTTGATGCCGTCGAGGTCGCCGTCCTCGAGCGTGTCGTCGGCTCCGTCCAGCGGGTCCATGATGCGCTGGATGCTGCCGTTTATCTGGCCGGTGTCGTTTTCGGTGATGTTGTAGACGGGGATGCCCATTGCAACCTCGAAGCCGTCGGGCATGCTGTCCTGGTCGCTGTCGGGGTCCGTGGGATCGAGGGTGCCGAACGGGTACTTGTACTCGTCGATGTTGCTCAGGCCGTCGTTGTCCATGTCCCCGTTGCCCGGGTCGGGCCTCACAGGGTTCATGGAGGCGCCCAGGCTCAGGGGCCCCATCGGCTTGGATACGTACGGGATGCGCACCGGGTACGGGTCGAAGTCGTCGTTCATCCCGTCGAAGTCGGTGTCGTTCTTGGTGGGGTCGGTGCGGAACAGGTTGTTCTCCCAGCCCTCGGGCGAGTTGTACCACTCCTGGAAGTTGGTCCAGTTGTCCCCGTTCTGGCCGTTCTCGGGGTCCCAGGGCCCGTCCGGGTTCCCGTTGGGGTCGCAGGCGCTGCCGAAGTACAACTTCTCCCACCAGTCGCCCACGCCGTTGCCGTCGCGGTCGACGGCGAACCGGCTGTAGGTGAACGGGTGGTCCTTCCAGTCCTCGAGGCCGTTGCCGTTGGTGTCTGCGACCTCCGGGTTGGTCCCGTAGATGTACTCGTCGAGGTTGGCGAACCCGTCGTTGTCCTTGTCGTCGTAGGAGTCGTTGGCCCTGGCGTTGAGCTTGTGCACCGTCTCCCACCAGTCGGGCATGAGGTCGCCGTCGCTGTCGCTGTACACCGGCTCGCGCGAGAGGATGATGTGGCCCCAGACGTCCTTGAACGGCAGGCTCTTGTCCTTGAGCAGGCCGCCCTCTTCGCCGTCCTTGACGCCGTTTCGGGCGTGGCTCTTGGCGTTGGGGACGCCCACCGGGTGCTCCAGGCCGGGGACGGCCGAGTCGGGGTCCATCGGGTCGGTGCGGTGGCGGAACTCCTCGAGGTTGATGAGCTTGTCGTCGTCGAAGTCCTCCATCATGTCCGCGATCCCGTTGTCGTCGGTGTCCTGCTTGAACGGGTTGAGCCGGCCGAAGCCGAACTCCACTTCCCACGAGGTGGGCAGTCCGTCGGCGTCCGGATCGGAGTTGTCGAACTCGTAGCCGTCCGGAAGGCCGTCGTGGTCCGTGTCCGGGTCGGTCGGGTTGGCGGTGTCCACGCGCTTGCCGACGTCGATGTCGTAGGCCGGCATGAAGAAGCCGTCCGTGTCCTGCTGGAGCTTGATGTAGGTCTGGGACTTGCCAGATACGTCCTTGGGCAGGAAGTCGAAGAGGACCTCGTCGCCGTCCTTGAGGCCGTCGTTGTCGGTATCGAGCCGCAGCGGGGAGGTGACCACTATCTGGGGCACCGCGCTTCCCGGCAGCCAGAGCTTGAGCCCGGTGACCTCGACGTAGTCGTTGAGGCCGTCGCCGTCGGTGTCCGCCAGCGTCGGGTCGGTGGCCTGCTGGCCCGCCAGGACCTGGTCCCGGTCGGAGAACAGCTCGATGCCGTCGGAGAGTCCCTCCCCGTCCGTGTCCGGGTTGGAGGCGTTGGTGTGGAAGTAGGTGACCTCGTTCCAGTCGTTGAGGTCATGCCGGGTGTCGGGGTCGCCCGGGTTGAGGAACTCGGCGCCGGCCGGGCCGGGGGTGCCGCCGTCGGGCAAAAGCGGCGCCAGTGCCGTATCCTTGTCGGTGTCCATCCCGCCGTGCTTGGAAGCGCAGGTGAAGTAATGCTCGACCTTGCTGTTGACCTTGACGTCCCAGCCGATGGCAACTTCTTCGTAATCGGACAGGTGGTCGCCGTCCGTATCGGGGTTCTTCGGGTCGGTGCTGTTGCGGAACTCCAAAAGATTGATGAGGCCGTCGGGCCGCGAGACGGGCACGCCGGCGATGTCGATGACGTCGCTGTCGAGGAACTGATCGGTGCGGTCCAGCGGGTCGAGGTTGTATTGGACCTCCCAGCCGTCGTTCATGCCGTCGAAGCAGTTGGGGTCGTTCTTGTCATCGAATATCGAAGCGGGGTTCTTGCGGGGCAGGCCCTCGTCGTCCGTGTCCCACATCCGCGGGTTGGTCCGGGCGCGGAACTCCAGCCAATTCTGGAGCAGGTCGTTGTCGGGGTCCTCGAAACGGTCGTTGGGGTTGGTGGCGTTGAGGCCGTACTGTATCTCCCAGCCGTCCCACATGGTGTCGCCGTCCGTGTCGTGGTTCGTCGGGTCTGTATGGGAGTAGAATATCTCGGTGAAGTCGTTGGTGTTGGTGTCGAAGCCCGGCGTGTAGCCGTCGTTTTCGACGTCGTAGGAGTCCATGTCGGTGTCCGGCATGGATGGGTTCATGCCGTAGGCATACATCGCCCGGGGGATGTCCTCGCGGCTGAGCAGGTCGGCCAGGTTGAGCCGGCTGCGGGGTATCATGGAGAGCAGGTCGTTATCCAGGACAATGAGGTACTCGTCGCGGTTGTAGCCCACCCACTTCATCTCGCCCGACAGCTGGTCCGGCACCTGGATGCGGTCGCTGTCGATGTCGGAGAATAGGCTGCCCTCGCCGGAGGCGTCGCCGTTCCAGGTCGGGTCCAAAAGCACTATCCACTCCCACTGCGGGACCGCAAGCGAGGTGTTGACGAAGCCCTGCCCGTAGTGGATCTCCCACCCGTCGGACATGCCGTCCGAATCTGTGTCCCACATGTTGGGGTCGGTCCAGTTGACGGCCTTGAACTGGTCGTTGTCGTAGTCGCGCGCCGACAGAAACTCCATGAGATTGGTGAACTTCTCGGTGCCGCGGCAGGTGATGCGCCAGTCCAGCCCCGAGCCCTCGAATATCCCCTGGATGTCGATGATGTCGGCCGGGACGTTTATCCCGGAGTTATCGTCCTGGAGGTCTATCGGCCGGTTGCAGCGCGCCTCCAGGACGACCGGCAGCTGCATGTTGGTGGATGGGTCGGTGATGTTGATGGCTATCTCGCGGTCCACCGCCAGCCCCAGGCCGTCCTTGTAGGTCCCGTTGTCGACCACGCGGGCGCCGGCGACCCTCACCAGCTCGCCCCGGTGCTCCTCGAGGTTGGAGAGAAGCTGGTTCAGGTTGTATGTAGTATATTCGGTATGCGCGGCCACCTTGAGGCTGGACTTGTGGACCCAGTCGAAACCGGAGTAGCCCTTGTCCTGGTCCGAGCCGTCGATGAAGCCGTTGTGGTTGTAGTCGTAGCCGTCGTTGTCGGGGTCCTGGAAGGCGTCGGTGGGGTCGTTGGGGTCGACGTTCCACTCGCCGGTCTTGGGGTCCCGGTCGCCGAACGTGACCTCCCACCAGTCGCCGATGCCGTCGCCGTCCGTGTCCGGGTTCGTGATGTTGGTGCCGTACTTGTAGTTCTCCTCGATGTCCCCCAGCCCGTCCTTGTCGGTGTCCTGGAGCGGCAGCTGGTCGATGGGGAGTCCCGGCTTCCACCGGACGTTTTGGGCGTTCTTGACATCGCCCCCTCCGAACGAGGATAGCGAGACCGCGGCAATTATGGCGGAAAGGGCCAATATCACGACCATCAAGATGATGGCCCATTCCATGAGCTGTATGCGGTCCATCTGCCTGAACTGCTGGCGCTGGCGTCTCATAATCGGCGGCATGATGTTCTTCCCCCTTTCATTCCAGGGTTCCGTGCTTGGAAGGGTCTATATTACATATCTATAAAAACGTTCGGGTATTGTTCGATTAAAAGAGGCCCTGCAGAAAGCGCCGGCCATCAGGTCCAGGGATACCTGGAAAGCATGTAGTAACCCGAGAACATGCAGGACGCCCCCATGAGCACCGTGAGCGCCTGGAACTGGAGTTGCTCGCCGGAGAACACCGGCAGGGGGAACCATATCATGTATATCGCGGTGGCTATGAAGACTATTCCAACCAGCAATACCATTGTGCTCAGTATAACGCTGACCTGTACGTTCTCCGGGTGGAGGATGCGCGCCCCCTTGGGAGTTATTTCATAATAGACCCACTTGCGGTCCTCGTCGAGCTTGTTGACCAGCCCCACCTCGACCAACCTCTCCAGGTGCTTGTGCACCGTGGACTTGCTCATGGTCAGCTTGCGGGAGAGGTCCGACACGGTCGACCGGCTCTCGTCCAGCTTCTTCAGGATCTCGATTCTGACGTGCGAGGCGAGCGCCCGGAAGGACTCGTAGTCGAGCAGGACGTTCCCGAACAGTTTCATGACGTATTGGTTTAGAACCCTTCAAATAGATAAGCCTTTTGGGATTGTTCTAATACCCTCGAACGAAGGAAAGGCGCAGGGCGCAGGGCGCAAGGCACAAGGGTCCTTCGGGGAGGCCTCCTACCCGGCGCCTTGCGCCTTGTCCCTCGCTCCTTAGGCCTTGCGCCTTGCGCCCTGCTCCTTGGGCCTTCTTCCCCTATTCCTCCTCCCCGCCCGGCCTTTTGCCCTTCGTCCCGGGCTGCTTGCTCTCGTCCATCCCCTTGCGGAACCTCTCGTCGGCTTCCTTCCAGCGGTCCTCCGGCTTCCGGTCGCCCCGCGGCAGGAAGAACAGTATGCCCACAACCAGCACGATGATGACCACGAGGATGAGCACGTACTGCTCCCCGCCCCGTTGCTTCACGGTCACGGTCAGCTGGGCCGGCGTGCTGTTGGTGATGTTGTCGTTCACCACGAGCGTGACCGTGTAGCGGCCGGCCTTGGTGTACTTGTGGTCGACCCTCAGCCCGCTGCCCGTATTCCCGTCCCCGAAGTCCCAGTAGTATTTCTCGATGGCGTCCCCGTCGGAATCGTTGGAGGCGGAGCCGTTGAGGGTGATCGTCTCCCCTTCCCAGATGGTGATGTCCTTGCCCAGCCTGGCCACGGGCGCGCGGTTGACGGGCGGCTGCCCGATCACCGTGAAGTTGCCCAGCTGGGTCACGTTCGCATAGGTGATGTTTTGGGCCAAATCGATGCCGGCGTTCTCGGCCAGGGTCCAGGAGGTGCCGTTCCACCAGTACAGCCTGAGGGTGCTTGCGTTGATCTGGTTGAGGACGGCGCCGGAATAGTTGTATGTGATCTTCGCCCACCACCACTTGTCGAGGTTGGATTCCGAAATCAGGATCTCGTTGGACACGATTTTTCCCGGGTAGGGGGCGTGGAGGGAGATCGGGTTGTTGAACGTGACGCCGCCCCGGCCGGCGTAGAAAAGCTCCACATCCAGGATGCCCTGGTACTGGAATATGCTGCGGTTGGTGACCGTGACGGCCGGCGTCTCGTCCGACAGGTTGGTCAGCACGCCGTCGGAGGCCTCGAAGTGGATCCCGTATATCCCGGAGGGCAGCACGGTCTCGCAGAAGAAGTCCTTCCCGTCGACCGTGTTGGCATCGTCGGGGTCGGCCTCCTCCAGCGGGATGGCCCGGCCGGCCGCCACGGCCGTGATATTGCGCGCCGGGTCGTTGTCAGTGTCGTAGTAGGTGACCCTGAGGCGGAAGGGCGTCGAGACGTCGCCCGCGTCGGGGTTCACGAGGGGGAACCCGAGGCGCGGCGCGGAGTTGTTGCGGACCGTGATCTCCACGAACGCCCTTGCCTCGAGGCCCTTGTCGTCCCGGACGGTCAGGGAGATGTTGTAGTCGCCGGCGAGGTCGTAGGAGAACGAGAAGCTGGGGTCGTAGCTTTGGTTTCCGTCGCCCAGGCTCCAGGTATAGTTGACGATGTCGCCGTCTTGGTCCGTGGAGCCGCGGCCGTCGAACAGTATCGGCTCGTCCACCCGGAAGGTCTGGCCCTGCGCCGGCGAGGAGATGACCGCCGCGGGCGGTATCCTGACGGAGGAGGCGAAGGCGCAGACCCGGCCGCTTTCGGAAACGGCGTAGACCACGCCCCGGAACGGGGCCCGGCTGTCCGCGGAGATGGCGGGCGAGGACCAGAACCAGTCGCCGGGCGCGTAGGACCACACCGTGGCGCCCGTGCGGGCGTTGAGCGCGTAGAGCGCTCCGGCGCCGACGAAAACGCGGTTCTCGGCCGCGGCCGGAGAGGACATCAGGTACTTTCCGGCGACGGGGTCGCCCAATCCACGGTGCCAGGTCAGCTGGCCGGTGGTCAGGTTGACCGCCACCAGCGTGTTCGAGCCGGCCCCGACGAAAACCATCCCGCCGTCCACGGCGGGCGAGGAGCGGATCCGGATGTCGTCACCGGCGACCAGCGAGGTCAGGTTGGCGGTCCAGATGAGGTCTATGGTGGAGTTCTCCGGGTCCGGGACCCCTTCGTCGACGCCGTCGGGCCTGATCTCGAGGGCGTAGAGGAAGCCGTCGTCGCAGCCGGCGATGGCCAGGCCGCCGGAGAGGGCAGGCGTCGATACGACCGGGGCGGGCACGGTCAGGTTCCACACCTCGGTGCCGTCGGAGAGGCGCAGGCAGTAGATGCGCCCCCCGCCGGCGCCGTAGTGGCTCCCGACGACTATGGTGTCCGACCCTTCGTCGTAGGCAGGCGAGGAGAGCACCGGGCCGCCCAGGTAGGTCTTCCAGAGCAAAGACCCGGTAATGTAGGAGGAGAGCCTGAGGGCATACAGATAGCCGTCTGAGGAGCCGACATAGACGGTCTCACTTACTATTAGCGGAGAGGAGCGCACCTCGCCGCCGGTCTGGAGGGTCCAAAGGAAGCTCCCATCCCACTCGTTGAGCGCGATTATCCGGCCGTCGGAGGTCCCGAACACGAGGATGTTGGACACGGCGCAGGTCGAAAAGACCGCCGAGCCGGCGCTGTAGCTCCAGACGAGCGTCCCGTCGCGGGCTTCGAAAGCAAAGATAGTGTCCCCGGACGCCTGGTAGAGCCTGCTCCCGGCGGTCACGGGCGAGGCGTACGCGCCCGGGCGGGTCTCGGAGCTCCAGTTGAGCGAATTGGTATTGGGGATGGTGAGGTTGCCCCGGCTTGCGGTCCTTGCGCCGTCCGCCTTGAACATGGTCCATCCGCCCTGCGAGGGAGGCGTGTACAGCCGGGAGCCCTTGTTGTTGTACACGGTGACCTCGTAGGGAGTGGTGTTGGTCACGCTGACCACGATCGTGTGGACGCCGGGCTGGACGGTCCAGTTGCCCGAGAACTCGACGTACTGGCCGACGGGCACGGTAACCCGGGCGGAGGCTATCTCGATGCCCGGCAGCCCGTCCGACATCCGGGCGTCGGCGGTGGCGTTCAGGGTGCCGCGGTTGTAGATGCGCGAGGTCACGATGACCTCCTGGCCGACCGGTGGGTTTGCCGCGGAGAAATTTATCTCGGAGCTGGGGACGTCCAGGTCCGGCGCCTTGCCGAAGGCGACGACCTGGCCGGTCTCGGTCCCTATGTAGACCCGGCCGTCGACCAGCGCCGGCGAGGAGCGCAGGTACTGCACCATCCCAGGCTCGGCCTCGGCCTTCCAGACCTCGCGGTGGGTGGTCTCGTTGATGGCGTAGACCAGCCCGTCGAACGCGCCGAACACCACTAGCCCGCCGCCCACCGCCGCCGAGGAATGTATGGGCCCGTTTGCGGGGTAGGTCCATATCGGCTCGCCCGTCTCGGCGTCGAGGGCGTAGAAGGTGTTGTCCCAGGAGCCGAAGAAGACCTTGCCGTTGGCGCAGGCCGGCGACGAGGTCACGTCCGCCCCGGTGGGGCGCTCCCATTTCCGGGTGCCGTTTTTCAGGTTGAGCGCGTAGAGCTTCCAGTCCGACGAGCCGAAATACACCGTGTCCCCGAAGATGCAGGGCGAGCTCTGGATGGCGCCCTTTGCGGAGAAGTTCCAGACCTCCTGCCCCGTCTCCAGGTCGAGCGCGTACAGGCGCTTGTTGTTGGAGCCGAATATGACCAGCCCGCTGTCGACCGCGGGCGAGGACCAGATGCTGGAGTTGTTGGGGTCGGGGAGGGCGAACTTCCACAGTGGCTTGCCGGTGAACTCGTCGAGGGCCTGCACCGACGGCTCCACCTTGGCCGAGCCCTTGAACGGGACGATGACCCTGCCGGCGGCCACCACGGGGCTGCCCTGCACCGAGGAGTTCTCGTAGGTCCAGATGATGTCCCGCTCGGTGCCGCCCTTGTCCTGTATGCCCTCGTCGATGCCGTCGCTGGGGTCGGCGTCGAACGCTATCAGACTGCTCAGGTCGTCCCCCACGAAGACCATGCCGTCGGCGCAGGCCGGGGTGGAGTCCATCATCGCCAGGGTGTCCCGGTAGGTCCAGCGGACCGCCCCCGTTTCGGCGTCCAGCGCGTTGAGCGCCCCGTAGACGCGGGGCGCGTCCACCTCGCGGCTGGTCACGAAGACCATGCCGTTGTAGACCACGGGCGAGGAATAGACCTTCCCGCCGACGGCCGTTTTCCACACGACGGTGCCCGTCTGGGGCGCCTCCCCCTGGCCGAACCCGCGGTGGCTGGTGTCTTTTCGGAACATGGGCCACCCGGCGGAAGGGGTGATGTCGACCGTCACGGTGGCGGGGGCGGACCTGGTGTAATTTTGGTCCTGGATGCAAAACTCGACGGTGTGGAGGCCCAGCGTCAGCGTGGAGATGGAAAAGGAAGGTTTCGTCGATAGGAGGCCATCGAGGCCCGAGCGCCAGCGGTAGGCCACCGGCACGCAGTCGGGGCTGCTGCCGTTGAAAGAGACGGCCGTACCCTGGGCCGCCTCCGAAGGTGAAAACGAATCTATCCTCGAGGTGTGGCGGAAGCCGAAGGCCAGGACGCTTCCGCCGGCGGTGCCGACGAAGGCCCGGTCGGTGGTGACGGCCGGCGAGGAATCGACGCCTCCCGGAAGGTCGAGCCTCCAGAGCTCCGTGCCGTTCTGGGCGAGGGCCAGCACGCCCGACGAGGTGCCCAAAAGGATCGCGCCGGCCGAGAGGGCCGCCGATGAGGCAATCGATGCGCCGACGGTGACGTTGACCTCGGCGCCATTGCCGGTGTTCACGGTGTGGAACCGCCCGCCGGCGGTGCCTATGTAGAGGCTGCCGCCGGATAATGCTGGCGCGCCGATGATCGCGCCCCCCAGCCGGGTGCTCCAGCGGGGCGCTCCGGACAGGGCGTCAAAGGCCCGCAGGAACCCGTCCTCCGAACCGACGAACACGCGGCCGTTGCGGAACGCCGGGTGCGAGAGGTTGCCCGTGCCGGCCGTCACGGCCCAGGACACCTGGCCATCGATGAGGGAATGCGCGCCCAGCCTGTTCTGGGAGCAGGCAAGGACGTTCGTGCCGTCGGTTGCCAGCGCCCGCTCCACCGGGAGGCCGGTGCTGTTGGTCCACATCGGGGCGCCGGTGACGTCCAGCGCCGTGATGTTGCCAGCCTCGTTCCCGAAGATGACGGCCGTGCCGTAGACCAGAACCGGGGTGCGCACCGGCGCGCCCGAATAGTACGAGAAGTACGGGGTGCCGTTGCCGGCGTGGAAGGCCCGGAGGTTCCCGTCCTCCGAGCCGGCGTAGACAAAGCCGGCGGCAACGGCCGGGGTGTAGTACGGCCCGCCCGAGGTGGCCTTCCATATCGGGTCGCCGGTCGAGAAGTTGAGCGCGTAGAGGCAGCCATCCGAGCTGGGGACGTAGACGACCCCGTCTGATACGGCGGGAGAGGCGTTCACCGCCCCGCCGGTCGGGAAGGACCAGATTGTGGTGTTGGCCGCCGGCGCGAAGAACGCCGTGGCGCCCTCGCGCGCCGCGTTGCAATGGAACTGGGGCCAGTCGTCGGGGGCTCGAGGGCCTGCCGCCCCGGCCTCGGGCCCCGGGGCGGAGGCCATGAGCGGGGCTCCCTGGACGATGATCATGAAGCAGAGGAGCACGCTAAGGCAGCCATTTCGGCCCGGCCGGAGGGAGGACATATGTCGCACCGATAACAAAATGGAGGTCGTTGGATAAATAACTAGGTATTTGTACAAAACATACGTATCAAAGATTATTAATACGGACCCTCCGGCGGCCGTCCGAGTAATAACCAATCTATGACAACCTATTTATTTACCCCGCCCATGCCCTCGACAGAGGATGTGGGTCGGATGGCCGAAGCAACCATGAAGTCCAAGGTCGAGAATGTGATAGCCAAGCGCGTGCGCCCCGGTCTGGCCCGCGACGGCGGGGACATAGAGCTCGTGTCCGTCGACGAGAAGGCTGGAGAGGTCAAGGTCCGCCTGCAGGGCGCCTGCGCCGGCTGCCCGATGTCCCAGATGACCCTCACGATGGTCGTCGAGCGGATGATCAAGGAAGAGGTCCCGGGCGTCAAGAAGGTAACGCCGGTATTGGGGCAGTGAGGACGCCGGACCAAGGGACGTAAGGGACGTAAGGGACGTTCGTTGCTATCGATGAAAGGGACGTAAGGGTCTGCGCGATTGGTGAAACGGACGAATGGTCCGTCGGTCCCATCCGTCTGCACCAATTGCATAGACCCTTACGTCCCTTACGTCCCTTACGTCCCTTTCGCCAATAGCACCAAACGTCCCTTACGTCCCTTCGTTCAACAATAGCATAGTTTTTTCTATCAGTTGCATCATTTTGGCCTGAACAGAAATGCGCATAGCCGTCGTCCTGAAGGACCGCTGCCACCCGAAGAAGTGCCAGCTGGAGTGCATCAAGTTCTGCCCCCGCGTGCGCAGCGGCGAGAAGACCGTGGTCATCGAGGACAAGGGCAAGCCGGTCATCTCCGAGGAGCTTTGCGTCGGCTGCGGCATCTGCATCCACAAGTGCCCCTTTTCGGCCATAAAGATAATCGGTCTGCCGGCCGAGCTCAAGGAGGACCTGGTCCACCAGTACGGCGAGAACGCCTTCCGGCTGTTTCGGCTCCCCACGCCCAAATCGGGCGAGACCGTCGGGCTTCTGGGGCCCAACGGGATAGGCAAGACCACCGTTTTGGGCATCCTGAGCGGCCAGCTCGTGCCGAATCTGGGCGATTTCAGGTCGAAGCCGACCTGGGACGCCTCGATAGCGAAGTTCGCGCGGACGGAGCTTCATGATTACCTGCAAAGCATCAAGCAGGGAGGCCTCGTCTCGTCGCTCAAGCCGCAGTACGTCGACAAGCTGCCCCTGGTCCACAAGGGCAAGGTCCGGGAGCTCCTCAAGAAGGTCGACGTCGCCGGCCGGATGGACGAGGTCGCCGGACAGCTGGAGCTTCTGCCGGTCATGGACCAGAACCTCACCGACCTTTCGGGCGGCGAGCTCCAGCGGGTGGCGGTGGCCGCCACCATCCTGAAACCGGCCGATGTATACTTCTTCGACGAACCGTCGTCGTATCTGGACATCAACCAGAGGCTGCGGGTGGCGCGAATCATCCGTGCTCTTTCGCTGGAAAAGCGCGTGGTGGTGGTCGAGCACGACCTGGCCGCCCTGGACTTTCTGGCAGATACCGTCTACCTGATGTACGGCTCGGAGGGCGCGTACGGCGTGGTCGGCCAGCCGCGCTCGGTGCGAAACGGCATCAACACCTACCTCGACGGCTACATGCGCGAGGAGAACATCCGCTTCCGCGACCGGCCCATCCGGTTCGAGACCAAGGCGCCCCGCGACGACTGGAAGGGAGCGCTGGCGTTGGAGTTCCCGGCACTTTACAAGAGGTTCAAGAAATTCAATCTGCACACAGAGGCAGGACGGGTCCGCCAGGGCGAGGTGGTGGGGGTCGTCGGCCCCAATGCCACCGGCAAGACCACGTTCGTCAAGATGCTCGCGGGCGAGCTGGAGCCGACCAAGGGCGAAATCCGCATCAAGGCGAAGGTCAGCTACAAGCCGCAGTACATCAAGATGGACTTCGAAGGCACCGTCGGGGACCTCATGCTCTCGAAGCTCGGCGGCATGGTCGACGACCTGTTCTTCAAGGCGGAGGTGGAGCGGCCGCTCACCATCCGCAACCTGTGGGAGAAGCAGGTGCAGGAACTGTCGGGGGGCGAGCTTCAGAGGGCGGCCATCGCGCTCTGCCTGGGCATGAAGGATATCGACCTCTACCTCATCGACGAGCCTTCCGCCTATCTGGACTCGAACCAGAGGATGGAGGCAGCGAACGCCATCAGGCGCGTGATGGAAAAGTCGGGGAAGGCCGCCTTTATCGTCGACCACGACATCTACTTCCTCGATCTGGTGTCTGACTCCATCATGGTCTTCGAGGGCACGCCCTCCGTCGTGGGGACCGGCGCCGGGCCCTACGACATGCGCACCGGGATGAACCGGTTCCTCAAAAGCGTCGGGATCACTTTCAGACGGGACGCGGACACGAAGCGGCCGCGGATAAACAAGCTGGACTCGCGATTGGACAAGGAGCAGAAGGAGAAGGGCGAATACTACTATTCAGGGTAGGGTCAGAGCACTTCTACGAGGACCGAACATTCTCGATAATCGTATATATCATTCTCGGTCATTCTTTAATGGACATGAATTGCTATCTTCATCCAGATGACCGTTCCAACTGGCGATGCACCACATGCGGGCGGAATATCTGCAACCGGTGCATCGTGTTTTCCGGTGACGGTCCGGTATGCCGCCCCTGCGCCGGTGTTCCGTATCCGCCGCCGGCGCCGGGATGGACGACCCCTCACCCCTTGGTCGAAAGGGCCCGGAGATGCCTTTTTTCGGCCCGTCTCGGGGTGATCTTGGGCTCATTCACGATGCTGCTTCCGCGCCGCCCACATGATGGGCCCCGTTGAAGATGCGGGTCGTTCTCTGTTGGCCAAATACCCATCGTTTTGGAAAGGGTCTTATATCCCGGGCGCCAATAGAATCGGCAGCATGAGCGGCTATCTGCCTCCGGCCGGGGAGGAGGAACCGGCCAGTTACAATGGCGGTCCGCCGCCGGGATATTACACATATCCCGGTCCTCCCGGGGCCGGGACCATCCCGGCGCCTCCATCCCGTTTCTGGGGGCCTCCCGGGCTGGCGGCGCCCTCCACACATTGGGCCCGCTGGTGGAACCTGTGGCTGGCGAGGATGTGCCTGCTGTCGTGCGCGTTCGGGGCCCTTTTTGCGCTCCTCGCCGGCGCGGTGACGCTGGCCCTCCTCACCGATCCGCTCTTCACCCAGGATACCCTGTCCGAGGCGGGTTCGGCGTTCCGCTCGCTCCTCGTGCTGGGGGTCTATTTCCTCATCGCCGGCATCTTCGGCCTTGTCCTGGCGGGCCTGACTTACAGGAAGGTCCGGCTCGAGCACCGCGTCGGGGCGGTGCTGCTCTTGGTGCTCCCCGGGCTCATCGCCGTATGTACCATGGGGCTGCTCTCCCTAGTTCCATTTGCACGCGGCATTCTGACCTCGATGCCGGTTATAGGCGCCGGCCTCTTCGCCCGGGCCGCCGCCACCTCGCCCTTCTCCGGCAACGACCGGTCGGAGACCGGTCTGTTCCGGTGGGGGGCGTGGCTGCAGATGGGCATGCCTCTGTTAATGGCCGGCCTCTTCGAAGCGCTCTCCGGTACGGCCAAGGTGGCCGGGATAGCAGTCATCTATCCCGCATTTGCGTTCCTCTCGGTGCTCTTCATCGCTCAGGGTTCGACGGCCTATGCCCTGGCCCGTCGCAGATGGGGCCCCGTGTTCGGGCGCCGGGCCGTGGCCGCCGGGTGGCCGCAGGATGCCGCGCCCGCTGCCCCGGTCCCGCGCGGTGAGGCCGGCAGGGGGCCGGTGCTGGTCCCTGCGGCCCTGGCCGTGCTCGCGCTGGTGTTTTTGGCGGCGCTGGCTCCCGCCGCCCACGTGCTGACCACCCAGCCCCGGCTCGACATCGTGAAGGCCAGCGGGAGCTATTCCATGGGCAAAGCGGCCTATTCGATTCAGGTGGTGAACCGGGGCGGCCGGGCGGCGACGGGGCAGATCGAGGTGTGGCTGGAGAACGCCACCTACCGGGAGCTGGCGGGCGCCGCAGACCGCATCGACGGCTATGGCCTGTGGAAGTTCTCCGGGAACCTTACCAACAGCTCCATCACCAAGAGCACCCTGCTGTACGCGGTTCTCTATTATAAGGGAGAGGAGCAGGACCGGATGACGCTGCGCCCGCCGCCGGTCTGCCTCATATTGCCGGCGATGCTTCCCATGGCGCTGGCGGGAGTGGCGCTCTCGGGCGCACGGCGAAGAAGGCTCCGCGGTTGAAAAGACGAAGGGGATAATGCGGGCAATCGGGCAAGACGGGCAATCGGGCAATACGGGCAATCGGGGCGATTTGTGAAACGGGCAATGCGGGCAATACGGGGACGGAATACACCGTAGTCCCCGCATTGCCCGTTATTGCCAATATTGCCCGTATTGCCCGTTTTCCCGTTCATTCAACTTTCTTGAGCTGCCGCTCGTACATCTCGACAAGCTCCTGCACCGAGGTGGCGTCCTCCGGCTTCTTGTCGGGGCGGACTTGCTTGAGCCGCGGGAACCTTACCGCCAGGCCCGAGGCGGTGCGTATCTTTCCGAACCCGGCCGTGTGTATCGGGCTGAGGGTTATCTCGGCGCCCAGCACCTCGTAGACGACGGACGGCACGAGCCAGTAGTCGGCCTTCATCATCGATTCGACGCGGGCGTGCTTTTCCGGTATCTTCTGCGCCGACAGTTCTGCAGTCATGGTCTCCAGGAGCTCGTCCGAAAAGCCGGAACCAAGCTTGCAGACCGTTTCGAAGCGGTCGAGGTCCTTGTTGTAGGCTGCCATCAGCAGCGCGCCGAATTTGCCCTTGCGCTTGCCGTGGCCGGCGAAGGCGCCGACCGGCACGAGGTCGGCCGTGTCCTCCATCTCCGACTTGTAGTCGCGCTTGAACTTTATCCACTGCCAGCCGCGGGCGCCGGCCCGGTAGGCCGAATCCTCGGAGACGGATTTGGCGATGATGCCCTCGCAGCCGCTGCCCAGCGCCCGCAGGAAGAACTTCTCGGCCGCGTCCAGGTCGGAGGTCAGGAGCGCTTCGGATATCTGCACCCGCTCGGTGGCCCGGAATATCAATGCGAGCTTCTTGCGCCTCTCCGGATAGGGCAGTCCGATCAGCTCTTTTCCGTCGAGCTGGAGGCAGTCGAAGGCCATGAGTATGACCGGGTAGTCCTCGACGGCGGCTTCCACGCCGTACTTGCGGCCCCGGCGGTGGGAGACCTCCTGGAAGGGCAAAAATTCACCGGTCTCAGGGTTGCAGGGAACGCACTCGCAGTCGACCATGGCCTCCTCGAAATCGCGGCTTTGGAAGGCCTGCAGGATGTTGGCGGTGACGTCGGGGAACTGCTCCGTCACGTTCTCCAGCTGGCGGGAGTAGAGCCGGACCTCCTTGCCTATCCGGATATGCGCCTGGAGCCTCATCCCGTCGTACTTGTACTCGAGGCTGGCCTTCCCGCCCAGCTTCTGCATTATCTCGGGCATGGACGAAAGCCGCTCTGCGAGCATCGGCCGCACGGGCCGCCCGACCTCGAGCCTGATCCTCTTAACGCCCGTCATTCCCTCGGTGGCGAGCCGCTCGGCTATCTCGCCCAGGTCGGAGCAGAGGTTGTAGGCGTGCTCCACCGCGGCGCGGTTGCGCCGGCGGGCCGCCGTGTCCGCTTCGTCGGCCGCCTGCTCGGCGGCCTTTTTTACGGCCCTGGCTTCGCGCTCGGCCCGGCGGGCCTTTTTTGCGGCCTCCTTGTCCGGCGGGACAGGAGCGGTCGGTCCGAGAGGTTGTTCTCCGGTGGGCTCCGGAGCGGCGGGCTCGGTCGCCGGCGGCTCGGCGGCGGCGAGCGAAGCGGCTATCTGGGCGTCGGCGGAGCCCTCCTTCGGGGCGAACGTGACGGCCAGGGCGTCCAGGATGGTCATGTCCGCCACGCCCAGCCGGAGCTTGCCCAGGAGCGTCCTCATGATGAACTTGGCCTCGAGCGGCCGGGCATCGTGCAGGATGTCCGCTACGAGCTTCATTTTCAGGTCCTGCGCGCCCTGCCCGGAAGCGCCGGCGATGCCCTGGAGGCTCGAGTACACGCGCTCCACGGTCAGGGGCTCCGAGAAGAGCGTGCGCTGTTTCTTGACCGCCACGAGCTCCTCGGCCACGAGCCCCAGGTCGCCCTCCTTCATCCAGCGGCGGGTGACGTCGTCCTCGGTGGCGGCGGTGACGAATGCGATGGCCCGGATGGCCAGCTTGTCGGCCACGCCGAGCTCTATGCTCGCGAAATCGGGGTAGAGCCGGCCCTGGGTGAGGTACACCAGCCGGCGGATTGCATCCGGCGGCGTTTTGCGGAAGAGCTCGACGAGGAATGCAGTCATGTCCAGGCGCTTGGTCGTCGCCTCTATCTTCTGGTAGGATTCGGCCAGTACGGAGTAGTCCAAGCGATGCCCTCCCGGGAGCGCTCTGATATCCGCGAACGCGCAAATAAGGTTTGGGAATGTACGACGGCCCGGGGCATGACCTGGTCTAAAGGTCGGGTATAAATGGATTTTCCGGGCCCCGGCAAAAATCCCGGGGCCCGGCACTCAAAAAAACTACTTGACCAGCCGCAGCCTCGCCCCGCAGTTGTCGCACTTGACCTCTATGGGCCGCACGGGCGAGGTCACGTCCTTGACCGTCTGGCACTTGGGGCACTTGATGCGGGCTATCTTGGGCCTGGCCTCGGGCGCGCCGATGGCCGGCGGAGGGACCGGGGGCTTCGGAGGGGCGCCCTTGTCCAAGGCGTCCTCCTCGTCCTCGTCCTCGTCCTCGTCCAGGGGCTTCTTGACGGCCGGGGGCGCCACGGGCCTGGGGGCCGGCGGGCGGGCCATCGGCATGGGCGCGGGCGCTGGCTTGCGCCGGACCGCCCAGACGATGACGCCGACGACCACCACGAGGAGCAGCCCGATTATCAGCCAGGTCATGTCGATGCCCAGCGCGGTGGACTTCTCGCCGACGGTGACCTTCTGGGTCAGCGAGAGCTCCTTCACGGTCTCGGTGCCGTACTTGGCCGTCACCTTCATCGTGTTGGTGCCCGCCGTGTCCGTCGTCCACTCGAGAGTGGTCTGGGCGTCGGCGTTCTTCTTTATGGTGGCTGTGATGGTCTTGGAGGCCACCGAGTTGCCGTTGGCGTAGAGCTGGACTATCACGTTGCGCATGTCCGAGTTGCCGTCATTGCGGATGGTCACCGTGACGCTGACGGTGTCGCCCTTGTTGACGTTGGTCTTGGCAAAGGTTATGTCGGCCTTGTTGAGAGTGGCGACGTTGCCCTTGATGACCTCCAGCGTGAGCTTGGTGGGGGCGTACTCGTTGCCGTCCTTGGACATCGCCACTACCGTGAAGTCGTAGGTGCCCACGTCGGCGTCGATGGAGCTTGCCGAGACCTTGACCAGCACCTGCTTGGTGGTGGTGTTGCCCGGCAGAACCGTCAGGGCGGTGGGGCTGAAGGTGAAGTAGCTGGTGCTCCAGCCGGCCGGGTACTGCTTTATCTTGAATGTCACGGTGTCCTCGCCGTTGCCAATATTTTTCACGTTGAGGGTGAAGTCCTGGTCGTCGCCGTAGGGGTCGATGGTGTCCCGGATGACGCCCTGCTCCGCGTTCAGCTCCAGCCCGTAGACCTGCTTGACCACCGTCGTGATGGCCAGGGTCTTTTCGATGGTGTCGTTGCCAATCGAGGTCAGCCGGACGCTGAACGAGTACGAGTCGGCCTTCGCCTTCGCGTAGTCGCCCGAGATGAACACCGTGAAGGTGAAGGTGGTCTTGCTCTTGGGCCCGACCGAGAGCGTCCCCAGGCTGACCTCGTAGGTCCACATCGAGGGAAGGTCCTTGACCTGGAGATCGTAGGTGTCCAGCGCGTTGCCGGTGTTCTCGACCTTCAGAAGATACGCCACGGAGTCGCCCGGTTCGCCGTCCAGCGAGGCCTCCTCGGCGCTTATCTGGAAGCTGTAGACGGCCTCCACCTGCGTCTTGAAGGTCATCATCTGGGAGATGGCATCCTCGTCCTTCACCCAGACCTTGATGGTGTGGTTGTAGTAGCCGGCCGGGGCGTCGTTGGGCAGCGTCACGGTCACGGTGAGCTCCTCGAACTGCTTGCTGGCCACGCTGGTGGTCTCCTTGCTGACGGTGGCCCAGTTGGAGTTGTCGCCGTCTTGTATCTTCAGGTTGTATATGTCCAGGCCGTTGCCCTCGTTGGTCAGCCGGAAGGTGTACACGATGGTCATCCCCGGCCGCGCCTTCTGGTCCATGTCCGTCGATTCGAGCGTGAGCGAAGAGGTCGACTCGACGTCCACCGTGAGGGTCATCACGGCCGTCTTGGTCGAATCCCCGTCGGACTGCGCCTTGAACGAGATGGGGTACTGCTGCATCAGGGCGTTCTTGTCGATGCGCAGCGTGACCAGCACCAGCTTGGACTTGTCCTTGGCCAGCTCGAAGTTGTCGTAGTCGAAGCTCACCAGCCAGTCGGAGTTGGGGTCCACGAGCGACAGATCGAAGGTGTCGTTCCCGGTGCCCTTGTTCTTCACCGTTACGTTGAAGGTTATGAGGTCGTTGGCCTTGCCCTTCTTCTTTGCCTCTTTCGTCGTTACCTCCACGCCGTACTGGAGAAGCGTGCTCAGGACCAGATTGGCGGTGTACTCGGTGTGGCCGCGGACCTCGGCCTTCAGCGTCACGTCGTAGTTGCCGGCCGCCTGGTCATCCGGGACGCGCAGCGTGACGGTCACGAGCTTCTCGCCCTTTTCGCCCAGGATGGTCGTCTCGTCGCTGAGGGTCGCCCAGTCCTTGTACTTGCCCTCCGCTATCTTGAGGTCGATGTTCTCGTTGACGTTGCCGGTGTTCTTGACCTTGACCGTGTAGGTTATGGCCGAGCCCTGCCCGGCCTCCTTGTCGATGTCCTCGCTGGTCAATGACACGCCGAAGAGCTCGCTCACCTTCACGATGACGTTGGTGGTCTTCTTCTTGGTGTCGTTGCCCAGGGGCTTTACTTCGACCGTTACGGTGTAGTCGCCGTTGGCCTGCCCGGAGGGCACGTTCACGGTCATCATTATGGTGTCGGGGCTGGCCGAGAGGATGGTGACGTTGTTGTTGTTCCACTCGACCCAGGTGGTGAAGGTCTGGGCGTTGAGGACGTAGGTGTCCTGGATGTTGCCCTTGTTGTTGATGGTCACGTTGAAGGTGGCCTTGCCGCCCGGACCGACCGTCTTTGAGGTGGTGTCCCAGGTGGTGTCGAAGTCGTAGACGATGTTGATCTTGGTGGTCAGGTTCACCGTCGAGGTGGCGAAGCTGTAGCCGCGCGAGGTGACCTTGACGCCGTGGACGTAGGTCCCGGTGAGCTTGTCGTAGGGCACGGCCCAGGGCGGGTTGATCGTTACCTTCACGGTGGTGGAGTTGCCCGGGCCCAGGAGGACCGAGGTGACGTTGAAGGCCACCCAGTCCATGCGGGCGCCCACGGCCTCGAACTCCATCGTGTCGTTGCTGTTGCCGGTGTTCCGTATCGTCATGTTGTAGGTGGCCGAGATGGCCGAGGTTATCTCCTTGGATGTCTCCGACGGCGTGAGCTCCAGCCCGTAGAGCAGGTTGATGGTCGTTGTGAGGCTGAGGTTCTGCTGTATGGTGGCGTCGCCCTGCGACTTGACGTTCACCTTCACGACGAAGCTCTGGGCGAAGGCGTTGGAGGGCACCTGCACCAGCATCGAGACCGAGGACGACTGGAGGCCATCGACGGTTATCGACGACGAGGAGAAGGTCACCCAGTCGGTGTGGTCGCCCGACTTCGTCAGCGAGAAGCTGTCCTGCCCGTTGCCCGTGTTCTTGACCGTTATGTTGTAGCTCACGCTCTGGCCGGGGTCGACGTAGCTGACGGACACGTTGGAGTTGACCTCGACGCCGTAGACCTGCTTAATGGTCATGACCAGCGTCATGTTGGCCGTGACCGACTCGTTTCCTATGGACTTGGCCAGTATGCCTATCTGGTAGTCGCCCTTGGTCGGCAGCGGCTTGGAGGGCACCGTGATGGTGATGGTGATGTTGTCGGACTGGTCGGGGGCAAGCGTGGTGCTGGACTTGCTGAAGGTTATCCAGGTGCTGTAGTTCTGGGCCGAAAGCTGGATGGTGTCGTTGCCGGTGCCGATGTTCTTGAGCTTCACGACATAGCCGACGACGCCGCCGGGCGAGGTGGAGTTCTCCGCAAGCTGGGAGGATATCTCCATCTTGTATATCTGGCCCACCGTCAGGGTGAGGTCCAGGCTCTTGGTCCGGTTGGTGTTGGACTTGAGGGTGCCGGTGACCTTGATGTCGAAGCTTTCGGGCACGGCGTTGCTGGGTATCGTAACCGTGAGGTCTATCACCTGCGAGGCGGAGGCGCCGAGCTGGGCCGAGTCCTGTGCCAGGCTGGCCCAGGTCAGGTGCGTGCCGGCGAGCGCAAGAACGACCGTGTCGGAGTCGGGCCCGAGGTTGGTCACGTTCACCTTGAACACCACCTTGGTGCCCGGTTCGCCCTTCTTCTTGACTATGAAGTCGCCTGCGGAGAGGTCCAGGTCGTGCTTCTGCTTCACCGTTATATTGAGCGTGACCTGCTCGGTTCGCGAGGTGTTGCCCAGCGAGGTGGCCTTGAAGGCTATGGACCAGCTGGCCGGCTGCTCGTTGTTGGGCACGGTGACGCTGATGGTGACGGCGGTGGAGGCGCCGGAGGCTATCTTGGCCGAACTGACGTTCATGGTCCCCCAGGCGCGCTTTTCGCCGGTGACGTCGAAGTTGAAGGTGTCCAGCGTGTTGCCCGTGTTCTTCACCCTGACTTCGTAGGTAGTGGTGTCCGAGGGCTCGACGCTGGCGTTGAGGTTGTTAACGATGAGCTCCATGTTGTATATCGCCGTGACTGAGGTGACGACGTTGGCCGACTGGGACACGGAGGTGTTGCCCTGCGAGGTGGCCAGAACGACCGTGGTAACGTTGACGACCGCCGCATCGAGCGGGACCGACACGGTGAGGTTGCAGCTCGTGAAGGAGCCGCCCTCGATGCTCACGAAGGGCGAGGACAGGTCCAGCGAGCCCCAGTTGTTGGGGTTGGACGAGATGTTGACGAAGAAGCTGTCCTTGGAGGCGCCGGTGTTCTTGATGATTATGCTGTACTTGCCGCTCTCGCCGGGCTTGACCTGCCCGGACGAGGGGGACGCCACCAGCTGGACGCCGAAGGGGTCGACTATCACTATGACGGTGGTGCTGGAGGTCTTCCCGCCGGAGGAGGTGCCCTTGAGGTCGATCTGGTAGCTGCCGTCGGCCGTGTTCTTGGCCGTCTCGACGGTGGCGTTGAACGTGCGGGAGGCGCCGGGGGACAGGTCGATGCTGTAGGCATCGAAGTACACGGTCATGCCGGTGGGGGCGGTGCCGTTGGTCATCGTTATGGTGTCATTGCCGTTGCCGGTGTTCTTGACGGTGATGCCGTAGGTGACCTTGGCGCCCGGGGACAGGTGCTGGGAGTAGGTCCCCGACGGGAACACGGTGAGGTTGTACACCTGGTTGACGCGCACGATTATCGTGTAGTTGGAGCTGGCGGCGGTGTCGTGGACGGTCGCCTTCACGATGACGTTGGAGTCGCCCTTGGGGGCGTTCTGGCCCACGAGCACGGTCAGGTTCACCGTGGTGGTCTGCCCGGCGAGCAGGTCGACCGCGGAGCGGTCCAGCGAGGGGGTCATGTCCGACGGGAACTGGGGCAGCGTGAGGTCGATGGTGGACTGCCCGTTGCCGGTGTTCTTGACCTGCAATACGTACTTGGCCGTCCCGCCCGGGTCGGAGGTGTTGATGAACGGGTCGGCGGAGACGTAGGTGCTGTTCACCTTGTTGATGACCGCGGTGAAGGTCGTGTTGCGCTTGACGCTCAGGTTGCTGTCGGACACGACGTTGATCCTAAGCTGCATGCTGGTGGGGTAGGTGGAGTTGCCCGGGGCGTATATCTGCACCGTTGCCGTGCCGGAGGCCAGAGGGTTGAGCGGCCCCACGGAGCTGGTGTGGGTCTCGGTCCAACCGCCCGCCGGCGACAGGAAATCGACCGAGGTGATGTCGAACGTGTCGGCCTTGTTGCCGGTGTTGCCGATGCTGACCGAGAACGAGGTGCTGGAGTCGGGGTTTATGTACTTCACGGCGTCCACCGCGCTCAGCGATATGCCCCAGGTCTGGGTGACGTTGACTATTATGGAGGCGGTCTGGGCCTGCCCTCCGCCCTGGGAGTTGGCGCTGATGGTGTACTGGTACTGCTTGGCCACGGTGTCCGCCGGGACGTAGGCCGTGACGACGACGGTGCTGTAGGAGAAGGCCTGCAGGGTCGCCGGGTTGGCGCTGTAGGAAAGGGTGATCCCGTCCGGCTGCTGGCCGGTGGGCGTCAGGTTGATGTAGTTTTGGCCGTTGCCCTGGGAGACCTGCGTCACGTTGATGGTGAAGGTGCCCGAGGAGCCGGGGGCGATGTCCTTGTTGAACGAGCCCTCGACCGAAATTCCGAAGTTGAAAAGCTGCGAGACCTTGGTCGTCGTGGTCACCTGCTTGGTGGCGTTGGTGCCGCCGGTGTCGTAGGTTCCGATTACCACTATCGCCTTGCCGACGCTGTCGGCCGTGGCGTTGTTGGGGGCGCCCACCGTGAGGTACACGGTGGCCGTATTGCCGACGGAAACGGTCACCTGGCTCGTGGAGAGCTGGGCGGTCCAGGTCGACGGCGTTCCGGAGGTCGTGAGGTTGACTATGGCGCTGGCGTCGCCGGTGTTGGCGACGCTTAGGTTGTAGGTGACGGAGCTGCCGGGGGACACGGTCTGCGGGTTCTCGTTGGCCACGGACATTGCCATTACCGGGCCGGCCGACACCGTCATCGGTATCGCCAGAACGCTTGCGATCATCAGGAAGGCCGCCAGGGCCGCGCTTCTCTTGGATATCCTTTGTTTCATTTGGAACCCTCTGGGACGAAAAGCCGGGTCTTTGCTCTTAAAGCTATTGGAATTCGCATTTTACCGCCGACGGAAAAACCGGCCTTTTCATTATACGATTGTAAAACGAAAAATACAGCACATTATATATATTAAGTAACTTATTGAATAGGTGATGGAAGCCAAGCTGTTCGCCATAAAGCTGGAGCGGCGGATAAAAGAGGCGATGGACTACATATCCCGGGAAACGGGCGACACGCTGACCAAGCTCTATTACAAACCTATACAGGAGACAACGTACGAAACGCTGGGCCGGCTGCTTTTGCGCAAGCTCGAGGGCCTGGAGCAGACGGAGCGCCAGGTCCCTTTACTAGTAGAAGAATTCTTCCAGCTCATTGAAAAGAAGGACGTGAAGGAGGAGTTTCGGCGCATATTCTCGGGCGTGCAGTTCGTGGAGAAGGAATGGCTGCAGTACGAGATGGACATGAAGGAGATCAACACATCCATTGGCAAGACATACATTGACACGGGCGGTAAGTTCGACCCCATCAGCCGCCGCCTCGTGAAGGAGATATTCTTCAACAACATGCTCCAGATGACCTACAAGCACACCGCCATGGGCATGTTCAAGAGCCTCGACGACGAGTGGCGCCGCAACGCCCACCGCATCGAGCGCTTCCGGGACTGGCTCATCCGCAAGCACGAGGAGCTCTATGGCCACGACATAGTCGAGGTCGAGGAGGTCTACGAGGCGGAGGTCCTGGAGACGCGGAGCAAGAGCCTGGGCAAGTAGGGGAAAAGACGGGTGAACCGGCAAGCCGGTAAGCCGGTGGGTGGGCCGGGGAGCCGGTCAGCCGGGGAGCCGGGAACGGGCCCCGCAACCGGCTCTCCGGCTCTCCGGTTTCCCGGCTTTCCCCCCGGCTTCCCGGCTTTCCGGCTTTCCCCCCGGCTCCCCGGCTTCCCGGCTTTCCGGCTCACCCGTTGGTTTTCACTTCTTCCCTTTCTTTGGGCCGCCCAGCGCGGCCTTGAGCTCAAGGCGCGCCTTTGCGTCCAGCGCGGCGTCGATGATCGCCAGTTCCTTTTCGATAGCGGCCAGGGCGGGATTTTTGTCCAGGAGCAGGACGTGGTAGCAGTCTATTTCGCCCACGCGCAGCACGGCGACGGGCTCGGCGCCCTCAAGCTCGCGCTGGTCCATCCCGGCGCGGAAGTTTATGAAGCCCTGGAGCTCTGCCGGTGCCTCGGACGCTTTCCCGATGAAAGCGACGGTGGCCGTCTGGGTCATGTTCGCGGGAAATGCAAACGGTCTTATTTAAATATCCCCACGCTCATCTTGAGCCGGTGATGGATTGGTCCAGCCCCGCATACGGCCCGTGAGCGAGGAGAGGGCGCACGACCGCGTTCCCACGTGCATCGCCGGCTTGGACGAGAGGATGGGCGGCGGCATCCCGAAGGGATTCATAACATTGCTCGCCGGCCCGGTGGGCTCCATGAAGTCGTCGGTGGCCTACTCCATAGCGCTTCGGGCCGCCCGCTCGGGCGCCCGTTCGCTGTACCTTTCGCTGGAGCAGGAGACCGAGAGCCTGCAATCCCAGATGCGCTCGCTGGGCTTCGACGCCTCCGGCGTCCGGGAGATGCACGTGGTCGACCTGGCCTCGGTGCGCAAGGACATCGCGGACGACCGGGCCGACTGGCTGGACGCCCTGTGCGCCCTGCTGGAGCGGTACAGGAAGGAGCGCGGCCTGGACGTTTTCGTCCTGGATTCCCTGGACGCGCTCTACTCGCTCGTGGATATCAAGAACCCGCGGCGGGAGCTCTTCCACTTCTTCCGGCGGGTCCGGGGATTGGGCGCCACCGTCCTGTTCATCTCCGAGATGGCGATGGACGACCGCCGCTTCGGCAAGCACGGAGTCGAGGAGTTCCTCTCCGACGGGATACTGCACCTGCGCCTGAAGGAGGTCGAGGCCGCTCAGGTCACTTCCGTGCGCAAGTACGTCGGCGTGGTCAAGATGCGGCGCACCCGCCACGATTCCGACTACCACCCGTTCCTGGTCACGAAGGACGGCTTCGAGCTGGTCCTGGAGTGAGGGCGGAGGATGGGGCTCTTCGACCGGCGGAAGAAGGATGAGGCGCCGCCGACCGCGCGAGAGCTCGACCCCGCGGAGGAACAGTTCCAGGCGGCGATGCGGCTGAGCAACCAGGAGAGGCACGCCGAGGCCGTGGCTGCCTTCCGTCGGGTGCTGGAGCTGGACCCGAATTACCAGCCGGAGATGGTCCACTACGGGATGGCCCTGGCCTACGACGGGCTGGGCGATCCCGGGATGGCCGTCACGGAACTTCAGAATGTTTTGGCCATCAACCCGGCCCAGGTGGAGGCGCACTTCATCCTGGGGACCATCCACGCTCGCCAGAACCGGCTGGAGCACGCCATCGCCGAGTACGAGACGGTGCTGCGCATGCGGCCCGGCCACGAGCTTTCCGGCGAGATAAAAAAGAGCATAGCCAAGTGGAAGCTGGACCTTTCGGGCGGGCCCATAGAGGGCTTCCGGCAGGATCTCTCGATATTCATCGAGCAGGCCGGGCGCCAGTTCGGGGTGAGGCTGGACTATTCGGCCCAAAGCCTCCGGGTCCTCGACGGGCTCATCGACGGCGGGTGGACGCCTGCCTCCGGAGGCGTGGGGGTGCTCCACCTTGCCGGGACCTATATCGGCGAGGTCATCATAGGGAGCCTGGGCGGGCGGTGGAGCGTCGCATCGCCGGTCGAGGAGAGCGAGATAGAGGGCCTGGGCGCCTCCGGCGTGCGGCCGTTCTTCATCGCGCTGGACAGGTTCAGGCGGGGGCAGGCCGCCTCTCTCTTCGAGAGCTACCAGAGGCTCGTGACGGAGCTTCTGCGCCCGCGCGGTCAGGGCTGACCCGGGCCTGCCTTTTTCGTCCTCCGCTCGTCGTCCTTTTTGATCTTGATGTCCATGTCGACCTCGGTCGAGGCGTCCAGCTCCGAGTCCTCTTCCTTGGAGACGAGCTGGACCGCCTCGGACACCTCGTTGGGCGGAGGGGGCTGCTCGGCCCTCGGCACCTCGGGAAGGCCGGGCCCGGCCGCCACCGGCCGGCCCAGCGCCGGGCCCGGAGGCGGCTTGTGGACCTTCTGGTGCTTCTCCAGCTTGGGCGCCGGGAGGTGGTCCGTTTCGACCTCGGACTCGGCTCGGTGGCCGCGGCTTATCAGCTCGCGGGTCTCCTTCTCGGCGAGTACCACGGCATCGGTGAGGCTGCTGCCCTTGCGCAGCTGGGCCATGAACTGGTCCACCAGAAGCTCGTCCTCCGCTTCCGCCTTCTTCGGCTCCTGCGAGGCCCGGGCCACGGTGTCAAGGTGGAGTATGCGGTCCTCCATCCCCCGGCGCAGGTAGCCGGTCAGCTCCACGGAAGCCTCCTCCAGGTCGTAGTACGGCTCGGACATCTCCGGCGTGAACACGCCGCAGAAGCTCTTCTTGCGCTCGAGGTTGCGGCAAAAGCGCGCGAACATGTCCCGGTCGGCGTCGCCGGCCAATGGCATGGTGATGAGGCACTTGAGCTTGATGAGCACGGCGTCGACTGGGGCGTGGCCCTCCAGGACCTTCGGCGGCTGGACCTTGGCTATCGATATCTTGAAGGGGTTCTGCTCCGGATAGAACTTCTCGGTGAAGTCGACTTCCCGCTGGGCCATCGGGGATTGGTATCGCTTGCCGGGTATAAAACCATTCGCGCCGGGGGAGCCGGGGAACCGGGGGGAAGGCCGGGAAACCGGAAAGCCGGAGAGCCGGGGAGCCGGGGGGGAAAGCCGGGAAACCGGAAAGCCGGAGAGCCGGTTGCGGGGCCCGTTCCCGGTACCGGTTCACCGGCTAACCGGCTCCCCGGCTCGCCCCCCGGGCTTTCCAGCTCACCGGCTTACCGGCTCTCCCGGATGCAAAAACATAATTGCGCCCGGGCCCATTGTCGAATGTGCACCTGCTCTCCGCCGCCCTGGCCGCCTCGCTGGCCGTTCCGGTACTGGTCCCCGTCCTCCGGAAGCGCCACGCCTGCCTGTGGACGGTGGTTTGGAACTTCATCGTGTTCGTCGTGATGTACGCCGGCGAGCTGGTCCAGCCGGGCCTCTACCTGCGGGTGGTCCTGGACCTCGGCTGGGACACGGCTCTCATGGGGGACCCGACGCAGTGGTACCGCGCCCTCACCGCGATGTACGTCCATTCCGGGCCGCTCCACATCCTCATGAACATGCTCATCCTGACGCTGATGGGCGTGCCCTTCGAGGACCGGGCGGGCACCGGCCGGTGGCTGGCGATCTACCTTGTCTCTGGGATCATAGGAGGCGCCGTGGACCAGGGCTTTGCCCTCGCCTCGGGCTCCGGCCATATCGGCATCGGCGCCTCGGGCGCCATCTTCGGCGTGATGGGCGCCTTCGCCTACATGTACCCGCGCGACGAGATACCGATGATGCTGGGATTCATCTTCCTCCAGCGCGTGCCCGTCGTCTGGGCCGTGGTCTTCATGGGCTTTCTGGAGACGTTCTACCTTCTGGGCGCCAACGATAACATAGGGCACATCGTCCACGTCGCCTCGCTCCTGGCCGGGATAGCGCTGGCGGTGCCCGTCGGGGCGATGATGAAAAAACAGGCGGCCCGGAAGGCGGGAACCGCGCTCGACCTGGCCGCGCTCAACGGGCTGGTCCACGACGACGAGACCAGCGAGCTTTACGACAAGATATACAAGGAGGAGATCCCCGAGGTGAGGCAGGCCTGGCTGGAGCGGTACATCCTCAAGGCCCAATGCCCGAAGTGCCGCCGCATGCTGGCCCACGCCCCGGGGAGGTTCTTCTGCAGCTGCGGTTTCAAGCTTCAATATCTGAAATGAAGGGGTGCAAGGGTGCAGGGGTGCAAGGGAAGGGGGAAGGGGTTGAAGGGTGGATGGGTGGAAGGGGAACGAAAAGGGAACGCAGGCCGTGCATCGTCCCTTCGTACCCTTTTTACCCTTAATACCCTTGTACCCTTCCCTTCCACCCTTCCACCCTTCCACCCTTCCACCCTTCCACCCTTCCACCCTTCCACCCTTTCACCCTTTCACCCTTTCACCCTTTCACCCTTTCACCCTTTCACCCTTTCACCCTTTCACCCTTTCACCCTTTCACCCTTTCACCCTTTCACCCTTTCACCCTTTGACAAATCGG